>Ga0209006_10005957_pt1 | contig 11071 bp, 11 predicted proteins | sample JacPin_JW_Ref_O2_FD_188567 | JGI IMG/M metagenome (GOLD analysis project Ga0209006, IMG submission 188567) | Forest soil microbial communities from Algoma, Ontario, Canada - Jack Pine, Ontario site 1_JW_Ref_O2 (SPAdes) (version 2) | ecosystem: Environmental > Terrestrial > Soil > Boreal... | reverse complement strand
GGTAGACGGTTCACAAAGCTTCGAAGCTTACGTGTGCGGCGGCGTGCGCGTGCACGCTCGCGGGCAGGAAACGCCGCCGCCGAACTCAAGCGGCGTGCAGACCTATCCGATCAAGGATCATTGACCGCAAGCGGGAAGCCCGAGCGGCGTCGATATGCGCTGGAGTGACAGCGACGCGGGGACGATCGCCGTTTGTCCGGGCTGCACGGTGAACTGCGCCGTGGCCGACGTGCATGCGAACGGCGATGTGCTCAGCGTGCCATTCACGACTTTCTGGATATCCGTCATCGAAAAGTCGGGTCCGAAGTGCGTGCCGAAGTCGCGCACGAGAGCGCCGCCGAACGATCCATCCGGATTTGCCGTCAACACGCCGGAAGACCATGCCGGCGCACCGGACGCGTCGAAGCCGAACCAGAGTGTGGCGATCGTTTGCGAATCCAACTGTTCCATCAGGAATCCGCGATGCGGATACGCGGGATCGTCCCACGCGCCCGTCGCCGAATTCGCCGATGGCGGAGTGCCGCCCTGGATTCCGCAGCCCAAGCCTTGCGGCGATGTGAGCCGCGTCAACGGCACTTCGAGCGAACCCCAGTTCGCCGGCCCGTCCCAGCGCATGGCGCCGCTGTTGCAATCGTCGAACGTCAGGCCGATGCGGCCCCAATGCTGTCCTTGCACCTGGCCGTTCGCATCGAGCGACGGCAATTCCACATTGGCGAATTCGATACCGTTGTCGACAATATCGCCGACAGCCGTAAGCCATGTCTGCAATCCGGCTGCGCCGATCGGCGGATACGTGAAGAAAAACATCGCGGCTTTATTGTTCGGCAGAATTTCAAGCTCGATACCTTCGCCGCTGCGCTGCGGGTCGTACCACGCGCCGCTGTATTGCGCGTCGACGGGCGGAGCCGTTATCGCCTCGCGCGGCGGAACCTGGCTGTCGAAACTCGGCACGACGATGCTCGCGTCGTAGCGGCACGGACCCGCCGCACCCGCCGCAACTGCAGCATTGCAATCGTTCTGCAGATCGGAAACGTTCGGCTGTGGTGTTCCCGCGACCCACGCGCGTAACGCTTCCCAACCGGCGACGCCTTCGGCGAGCGTAAATCCGCAATGTGTCGGTGACGACTCATTCACAAGCGCGCTGGTCAGCTGCGTGCTGGGCAACGCGTGGCGTAAAACATCCTGATTCGCGGGAATCACCAGTTGATCGTGATTGGTCTGAATCGAAATCACTTTCGTCGTCGTCGCAACGCGGCCGCGAAAGTCGGATGACCACTTGAAATACAGCGACGCGAACGGATCGCCTTGAATACGTGCGATACCGGCATTCACCGCCGCATCCGAATACACGACGCCGACGGTGCTGAACGGACTCAAATCGTCCAACTTGTCCGGCGCACGCACCAGATCGCTCAGCGCGTATGTTGCATAGCCCATGTTGGTGACGAAGAAATCTTCGTCGGTGATGTGATTGAGATTCATCAGTTCCGCCAACCGGCGCTTCATGGCGCCGTTGCGAATCTCTTCCGGCAGATTGACGCCGGTGCATTGATTGAGCGGCAACAAGGTCTCCAACAATTGTGCCTTGTCTTCGAGATCGGACAGGTCGTTCGGAATATCGTCCAGGTTGTACGCCCACGGATACGGCTGATCGCCGGTCGGCAAGTCGCCGGCACCTTTGCAGATCAGGTCGTACGCAAGTCGTAGATCGATCGCCGCGTCCCAGGCGCGCGATCCCGCCGCAGGCGGACAGGCGGAATACACGCCGGGCACCGGCGCGAAGCGCGAATCTTCCGCCATTTTCAGCGAGATCAGCCCACCGAGCGATGCGCCGAACGGGATGATCGCGCCCGGTGCACCTACGGTTTGTTTGAAAACGTCGAGCAACTCGGCGTTGTCGTCGGCCGCCGTAAACAGTGCCCACGACCGCTGCCGATAGCTCGATGCCGCGACAGCATAACCTTCGCTCAACTGCAGACTTTTGATCGGCCCGAGATCGGGATTCGGACCGGGATCCTCAAACGACAGTCCGTGCTGATACATCACGAGCACGTCGCCCGGTTTCCAGCTATCCGGAACGGCGATGCTGTAATACGCGCCCGACGGCGTCGATCCCGTGAAATCCGTTTCCGCGTGCGCCGATGCCGCCGCCAGCGCAACGATTGCGCCGATTAAAAACCGCTTGCCCACCATATGCTGCTCCACACCAACATCCGGGAAGGTAAACCGCGATCACTTAAGCGGGCGTAAATCGCGATTAACGCTCGCCGACGCTACAATCGGCGCACAGGGGTCCAGGGTTTCGGTCATGAAGGTTCTGGTAACCGGCGGCGGCGGCTTTCTCGGTCAGGGCGTGTGCAAGCAGCTCGCCGCGGCGGGGTACACCGTCTGCGCGTTCAACCGAAACCGGCATTCGGCGCTCGATGATATGAACGTCGAGCAACGCATAGGCGACATCAGCAATCTGGATAGCGTGGTCGATGCCGCCAAAGATGTCGACGCGATCGTACACAGCGCCGGGAAAGTCGGCGCGTGGGGCAAGCTCGAGGACTTCTACGAGACCAATGTGCGCGGCACCGACAACGTGTTGGCGGCGTGCGAGCTGCACGAAATCCGAAAACTCGTCTTCACGTCGAGCGGCACTGTCGTGCACAGCGGCGGCGACCTTGAAGGTATCGACGAATCAGCGCCGTACGCGAGCCATTTCAGCGCTCCATACGCGCAGACCAAGGCGCTTGCCGAGCAACGTGTGCTCGCCGCCAATAGCAAGGATCTGGCGACGGTAGCGCTGCGTCCGCATTTCGTCTGGGGGCCGGGCGATCCCAATTTCTTGCCGCGCATTCTGAAGCAAGCGCGCAGCGGTCGGCTTCGCCTCATCGGCAAGGTGGCCAAGAAAATCGACACGACGTATATCGATAATGCCGCGTTGGCGCATCTGCTCGCACTGCAAAAACTCGACATCGGTTCGCCAATCGCCGGAAAGAAATATTTCATCGGCCAGGGCGATCCCATCACGCACGAAGCATTGATCAACGGCTGGCTGCGCGCCGATGGATTTCCTCCGGAAACGCGCCGCATCTCGCTCGGCTTGGCTGAATTCCTCGGTGCCGCGCTGGAAACGATTTATCAAACCCTGCGCATTCAACAGGAACCGCCGCTGACGCGATTCGTGGTCGAGCAGTTGTCGACATCGCACTGGTTCAACATCGATGCCGCGCGCAACGATCTCGGTTATGCGCCTACAGTGACCATCGCCGAAGGCATGGCGCGCCTGTCGCAATTCCTCGCACGTGAGCGCATGTCGCGCCGCGGTTGACGGCTCGCAGTTGAAAGCACGATGCCGTGTAGAATCGCGCGGTGAACGCCGACGTAAATCGCAAACCCAATCCGCTGTTGTCGCGTCTCGGCCGAGTGCTCGAAACCGCGATCAATCGCGGACTGGCACTCGATCCGGGCACGCGCGAACAACTCGCGAAACTCGATGGGCGTCGCATCGGCGTCGAACTCAAACCGCTTGAGCTGGCGCTGGCGATAACGGTCGATGGCGAGCATCTGCGCGTCGGACCGCATTGGCAGGCGGAGCGCGATCTGAATCTGCGCGCCAGTCCGGCCAGTCTGCTCGCATTCGCGCTGCGTCGCGACGACGAGTCAGTGTTGCCGCCAGGCAAAGTCGATATTTCCGGCGACGCCGAACTCGCGCGGCAATTGGAAAAAGTAATGCGCGATTTCCGGCCGGACATCGAGGAAGCATTCGCGCAAACGTTCGGCGACGTGCTCGGCGTGCCGATCGCGCGCGTGCTTACCAATGCGTTTGCGTGGACGCGTGATTCCGCGAAATCGTTCGCACTCGACACCGCCGAATTCCTGCGCGACGAAACCGGCGACCTTATCGCCACGCCGCAAGCCGAACAGTTTTACGATGATGTCGATGCGCTGCGCGAACGCACGGATCGACTCGAAGCACGCATCAAGCGCGCCGAACAAGCTGCGCGCGGAGCCAAGACATGACGCCGCTTCGCCAACTGCCGCGCATGTTGCGGATTGCCGCGACACTCGTGCGCTACCAGCTCGACGATCTCGTGCAAGATGCCCATTTGTTTCGACCGCTGCGCTGGCTGCGCCCCGTATTACCGAAGCCCCACGCCGATGTCGCGAAACTTCCGCGCGGCGCTCGGCTGCGTCTCGCGCTGATCGAGCTCGGCCCTATCTTCGTCAAGTTCGGCCAGATTCTCTCCACGCGCCACGATCTGCTGCCGCCGGATGTCGCCGATGAGCTTTCGTTGCTGCAGGATCAAGTGCCGCCGTTTCCGGGAAGTCAGGCGCGCGCGGCGATCGAATCCGCGCTTGGCGCGCCGATTGCGACATTGTATACATCGTTCGGCGAAACACCGCTGGCGTCGGCGTCCATCGCACAAGTGCATGCCGCGCAGTTGCCCGATGGTCAGAATGTGGTGGTGAAAGTGCTGCGCCCGAACATCCACGCGCGCATCGCGTCGGATATCGATCTGCTGCGCGCGCTCGGCGACATTGCGCAACGCTGGCATCCAGCAGCAGACAAAATCCGGCCGCGCGCGATCGTCACTGAAATCGAAACGACGCTGCTCAACGAACTCGATCTGCAACGCGAGGGCGCCAATGCCAGCGTGCTGCGCCGGAATTTCGCGTCCGGCGAAGATGTCGTCGTGCCTGCTGTGCATTGGTCGCACAGCAAAGACGCAGTGCTGACGATGGATCGCGTGTACGGTGTCGCCGTCGACGATCTTGCGGCGCTCGATGCGGCCGGAATCGATCGCATCGCACTCGCAGAGAAAGGCATCCGGCTGTTCTACACGCAAGTGTTTCGCGACAATTTTTTCCACGCCGACGCGCATCCAGGAAACATTTGGGTCGACGTGCAACGCAAGACTAATCCGCGTTTCATCGCGCTCGACTTCGGCATCATGGGCTCGCTGTCCGAACGCGATCAATTCCTGCTCGCGGAAAATTTCATGGCGCTGTTCGATCGCGACTACAAACGTATCGCCGAACTGCATTTGGAAGCCGGCTGGATGCCCGCGCACATTCGCGTTGACGACCTCGAGGCCGCCGTGCGCACTGTGTGCGAACCGTACTTCACGCGGCCGCTTTCCGAAATCTCGATCGCCGAAGTCGTGATAAAACTGTTTTCCGTCGCCCGGCAGTACGAGCTGACGCTGCAACCGCAGCTTATCCTTCTGCAAAAAACATTGTTGAACATCGAAGGCATAGGCCGATTGCTCCATCCGCAAATCGATATTTGGGCGACGGCAAAACCGGTGCTTGCCGACATTCTCAAGAAGCGCTACGGACTTCGTCGAACGCTGCGCGATCTGCGCACGCGGTTGCCGCAGTGGATCGCGGCGGCACCCGAAATGCCGGAGTTGATCCACACGTATTTCAAGAAAGCCGCCGCTGGCGACTTCGACGCGGTGCGCGCAAGACATTCGCTGATCGAAGCGGAAATATTGCGCCGTGCGCGGCTACGCACCGCCGTCATCGCAGGCATCGGCGCGAGTTTTGTCGTCGCCGCCAGCCTTGTTTATGCGCTGACGTACGCATCGCCGTGGCCGTGGATTGCGGCGGCAGGACTGGCCGTCGGCGTCGCCGCATTTTTGATTGCGTTGCGTCGCACGCGTTAATCGTTGATCGGCGACATCGACATCGTTTTCGAAGACGAGACGCTGCTTGCCGTCAACAAGCCGGCGGGATTGCTCGTTCATCGAAGCAAGATTGCCGCAGACGAGAACGATTGTTTGCTTGATCGTTTGCGCGTTCGCACCAAGTCGGATTTGTTTTTGATCCATCGGCTGGATCGCGCCACATCGGGTGTCGTTTTGCTCGCCAAAGCACGCGAAGTCGCTGGCGCGCTGGGCAAGCAATTCATGGCGCGAAGCGTCGACAAGCGTTATCTCGCCGTCGTGCGCGGATGGCCCGAAAGCGAAGGAAGCATCGACTATCCACTTTCGGACGTGCGCGAAAATTCCGCGCGTAAACCTGCCTTGACGGATTGGCGCGTACTTGCGACATGTACGGTAGCCATTGAACTCGGTAAATATCCCGAACAGCGCTACGCACTTGTGGAAGCATCACCGCAAACCGGCCGATACCGGCAAATTCGCAAGCACTTTCATCACATCTCGCATCACATTGTTGGTGACACGAGCCACGGCCGCGGCGATCACAACCGCCTGTGGCGAATGCACTTCGGCATGCATCGCATGCTACTGCACGCGTGGAAACTGGATTTGCGGCATCCGCTCAATGATTCGAAGCTCGAGCTCGTCGCGCCTGTCGATGAAATGTGGACGCGAGTGGTCGAACGTTTCGGCTGGCAAAACGCCGTCGCGTAACGGCTGCTAAAATCACTGCACGCCATCGGGATTTCATGACATGCCATCGTTCGACGCCGTCTCCAAACTGGATATGCACGAATTGACCAACGCGGTCGACCAAGCTAATCGAGAGCTTTCGACGCGTTTCGATTTCAAAGGAACCGGCGCGGAATTCGCCCGCGAAGAAACCGTGGTGACGCTGAAAGCGCAGGCGGAATTTCAGCTCAAGCAGATGCTCGACATTCTCAAGCAACGATTGGCGAGCCGGCACATCGATATTCGCTGTGCGGAAATCGACGATCCGGAAATCAATCTCGGCAGCGCGAAGCAGAAAGTCACGCTCAAACAAGGAATCGATCAGCCGCTCGCGAAAGACATTATCAAGCGCATCAAGGATGCGAAGCTCAAGGTCGATACACAAATCCAGGGCGACAAACTGCGTATCGCCGGCAAGAAGAAAGACGATTTGCAAACGGCGATCGCACTGCTGCGTGGCGTTGATTTAAAGATGCCGCTCCAGTTCGAAAATTTCCGGGACTGACATGCTGGATGTTTCCGCCAGCGTGAAAATTCCCGACAGTGAACTCTCCGAGAGTTTCGTGCGTGCGTCGGGGCCGGGTGGACAGAACGTCAACAAGGTGGCGAGCGCGGTCGAGCTGCGTTTCGACGTGGCGCATTCGCCCAGTTTGCCGGAGCCATTACGTGCACGATTACTTGCGCGCGCCGATCGACGTCTGACGGCGGACGGCGTTCTGGTCATTCAGGCCAGCCGCTTTCGCGATCAGGCGCGCAACCGCGAAGATGCGCGTGAGCGTCTGGCGGACATCATCCGCGCTGCATTGCACGTTCCGAAGAAGCGCGTCGCGACGAAACCTACGCGTGCATCGAAAGAGCGCCGTATCGCCTCGAAGAAAAAGCGCGCGAAGCACAAACAGTCGCGCTCGGCGCGATGGAGCATGGATTGAGCGATTCCCGTTTTCCGGTGATTCCGCCGGAGATGCCGCGCATGCGCCCGTCGCGCGTGGTCGCGCCGATATGCCGATGGATTCTCGCGCGTTGCGATTGGCGTATGGCGGGTGAGTTGCCCAACGTCGCGAAATTGGTCGCCATCGCTGCGCCGCATTCGAGCAACTGGGACGTCGTTTGGGGATTGCTGTTCAAGTACGGATTGCGGTTGAACGTGCAGTTCATCGGCAAGCGCGAGGCGTTCTTCTGGCCGCTGGGTCCGTTGCTGCGGCACCTCGGCGGCATCCCGATCGACCGTAACGCCGCGCACGGCGTGGTCGGCGGGATGAAGCACGAGTTCGAGTCGCGCGACAAATTCTGGCTGGCGATCGCTCCGGAGGGCACGCGCAAGCGCGTGCAGAAATGGAAAAGTGGATTCTGGCGTATCGCACGCGAGGCAAACGTGCCGATCCTTATGGTCTATTTCCATTACCCGGAAAAAACCATCGGATTCGGCAAACTCTTCCATCCGGGCGCCGATCTCGACGCCGACATGGCGCACATCCGCGCCTTTTACGCACCCTGGCAGGGCCGCCGCCGGGGAACCGTATAAATCCGGTCGCGGGCGTTGCCAACGCGGACTGCGACATGTACGATTAAAGGTGTACGACATTTGACGTACATAACTCGAGGGGCAAGGTAATGAAGCAGTACGCGGTAGCAATTCTTTTGGCGCTGGTCGGCACATCGGTGCTGGCCGACGAGGTCGTGAAGAAACCGGTCGATGCGGCCGACACGCCCGACAAATTGCAGGTGGCGATCGATTCGATCCACGCCGAGATGGCGCAGGACAAGCGTTACGAATTCATCAATCCGACTCAGCGCCACGATGTCGACAACGACTTCGCGACCATGATGTCGCTGATGAAAAATGCGGGTTCCGTGTCGGCGATGAAGGAAGGCGACCGCGTGAGACTGTTCAACGCGCAGGAGCACGCAAACGGCATCCTCACGCATTCCGATCGCAACCGTCTGGTCTGCGAACGCCGATCGAAGATGGGTTCGAACCTCCCCGTCAACGAGTGCAGCACGGTCGCGGAAATCGAGCGTAATCGCGCCAACTCGCAGAAATTCATGACGGACCGTTCCACCGACCGCAACAAGACCGCGGCCGAATACGATTTCCAGAAATTCAACAAGAACTGAATCCAATTCAACAAGAACTGAATCCGGCGAGGCCGCTAGCGCGCCGAATGGCCCGATTCGTAATAGTCACGCCGGACGAACAGGTCCGGCTTGACGAGATCGATGAACGCGCGGGCTTGCGGCGATAGGTACTTTCCTTTTCGCATCACGACGCCGTAGCTGCGTTGCGGAAAGAATCGCCGCATATTGTGCACGGCGAGTTTGTCGCGGTCGTTTTCGCCGATGCAAATACCGGTGACGATGGAAATGCCGAGGCCCATCGCGACGTATTGCTTGATCACTTCCCAACCGCCGACTTCGATGGCCACGCTGTAAGGCACCTGCGCTTGCTGAAAGACGAGGTCGATCATGCGATAGGTGGTCAGTCGCTGTGGCGGCAGAATCAATCCGTACGGCGATAGATCCTTGAGCGTGATGTCGGATTTGTTCGCGAGCGGATGATTGAGCGGAAGGATCAGCATCGGATCGAACCAATAAATCGGTTCGTAGGAAAGATCGTGCGGCACATCGAGCATGGAGCCGACGGCGAGATCGGCTTGATCCGAACGCAACAGGGCGAGGCCATCTTTTCCAGTGACATTGGCAAGCTGCAAGCGCACCTGCGGATGTTGCTCGCGGAAATCGCGAACCAGCGGCGGTAACAGGTATTGAATCGTCGACGCGCCGGCGGCCACGACGATTTCGCCCGCATCAAGGCCCTGACGGCGGCTGTGAAATTGCCGGTCGATGCTTTCCACGCCTTCGATCAACGGACGTGCGAGTTCGTACAGCATTTGTCCTTCACGTGTCAGCGCAAGGCGAGGGCGCGTGCGTTCAAGCAAGCGAGAACCCAGTTCTTTCTCCAATGCGGAAAGTTGCAGGCTCACCGACGATGGCGACAGGAACAGCGCCTCAGCAGCGCGTGCCACGGTGCCGAATTTGACCGCGTAGCAGAACGCGCGAAGCTGCCGATTGCGGTTTCCCTTGTAGTAAAACCGCGGCGTCAAAGGCGGTGATTTCGGCTGCGAAGCGCTTTTTTGCCTCACATTCGTGCGAGATTTTCCAGCGGGCATAGGAAGTTATGGAGTATTTGACAGTGTTAAATATCATCATTGAAACATTCAGTTTGTCAAACTGATTTTTTGTGACTAATGTGCGACTGCAACATTCCAGTCCCCCGACAAAGAAGGTCGCTCATGAAAGCAACACTTCCCACCGCTGAACAAATCCGGCTCGATTGGCAGAACAACCCGCGCTGGAAAGGCGTGACGCGGCCCTATTCGGCCGAAGATGTTGTCCGCTTGCGCGGCACGGTGCCGATCGAGCATTCCCTCGCCAAGCACGGCGCCGAAAAATTATGGCGATCTTTGCAGACCGAGGATTTCGTCAACGCGCTCGGCGCGCTGACAGGCAATCAAGCAATGCAGCAAGTGAAGGCGGGACTCAAAGCGATTTACTTATCGGGCTGGCAGGTAGCCGCCGACGCAAACCTCGCCGGCGAGATGTATCCGGATCAATCGTTGTATCCCGCCAATTCGGTGCCGCAGGTCGTCAAACGCATCAACAGCGCGTTGTTGCGGGCGGATCAGCTGAATCATGCCGAAGGCAAAGACGATGTCGAGTGGCTGCAGCCGATCGTGGCGGACGCCGAGGCGGGTTTCGGCGGCGTGCTTAACGCATTCGAATTGATGAAGGCGATGATCGAAGCGGGCGCAGCCGGCGTGCATTTTGAAGATCAGCTCGCCAGTGTGAAGAAATGCGGACACATGGGCGGCAAGGTGTTGGTGCCGACCAAGGAAGCCATCCACAAACTCGTCGCAGCGCGTCTCGCCTCCGACGTGATGGGCGTACCGACACTGCTTGTCGCGCGCACGGACGCCGAAGCGGCGGACCTGCTTACGTCCGACATCGACGCGAACGATCAGCCATTCACGACCGGCGAACGCACCGCCGAAGGTTTTTACAAGACGCGCAAAGGCCTCGATCAGGCAATCTCGCGCGGATTGGCGTACGCGCCGTATGCCGACCTGGTCTGGTGCGAGACGGGGAAACCCGATCTCGACTTCGCGCTCAAGTTCGCCAAGGCGATCCACGCCAGATATCCCGGCAAATTGCTGGCGTACAACTGCTCGCCGTCGTTCAACTGGAAGAAGAATCTCGACGACGCCACGATCGCGAAATTCCAGAAAGAAATCGCGGGCTACGGCTACAAGTTCCAGTTCATCACGCTGGCCGGATTCCACGCATTGAATTACTCGATGTTCCATCTCGCGCACGGCTATGCGCGCCGGCAGATGAGCGCGTTCGTGGAATTGCAGGAAGCCGAATTCGCCGCAGCGGACATCGGTTTCACGGCCGTGAAGCATCAGCGCGAAGTCGGAACGGGCTATTTCGATACCGTCACGCAGACCATTCAGGGCAATCAGGCGTCCACAGTTGCGCTGAAAGGCTCGACGGAAGAGGAGCAGTTCCAGAAACCGAAGGTGGCGACGGCGGCGTAGTCGCCACCTGTAATTCTTGCAAGGTGCCTACGGTTGGCATATCCGATATGATCGGGGGATCGTCGTTGTCATGACGGATCGCTCCGGGGG
>Ga0209006_10005956_pt1 | contig 11072 bp, 12 predicted proteins | sample JacPin_JW_Ref_O2_FD_188567 | JGI IMG/M metagenome (GOLD analysis project Ga0209006, IMG submission 188567) | Forest soil microbial communities from Algoma, Ontario, Canada - Jack Pine, Ontario site 1_JW_Ref_O2 (SPAdes) (version 2) | ecosystem: Environmental > Terrestrial > Soil > Boreal... | reverse complement strand
AACGCGGGTGGTCGCCGAGAATGAAGACTTCGTGACCCTCGCGCCTTATGCGCCGCGCTTTCCCTTCGAGACCTGGATTCTGCCCAAGCAGCACGAGTCGGCGTTCGAGAATTCGTCGTCGCACATGTTCGAAAATCTGGCGTGCTCGCTCAAAGATCTTCTCAGCCGGGCCGACCGCGTCCTCGACAACCCTCCATACAATCTCGCCATTCACAGCTCGCCCGTGCAGGACCCAACCAATGATCACTATCACTGGCATATCGAGTTCATGCCCAAGCTGACCAAGCCGGCAGGATTTGAATGGGGCGCCGGGTTCTATATCAATCCGACATCGCCGGAAGAAGCGGCCAAATTCCTGCGCGAGGCCCACGTGTTGGAGCCAGCGGAGGCCTCAGTCAGGTAGGCGCACAAGCTGGATATCTTAAAAAAATGGGCACGGTTCACACCGTGCCCTTATTCATTGGACCGTAGAGAGAGAAGGGCTGAGTTCAGCCCCTGTGCGGTCAGAATAGACGGTCGCCGGGTTGGGAATTGTCACGGAATTGTAAGAACGTAATTGTCCTTACCCCTGCGTGCGGTCCTGAACTTCCTCATGCCAGGCCATCTGGATCGCCTCCAGTTTGCCTTCGTTTGAGGCCTTGGGATCGCCCTTGAAATCCGGCAATTCGGTCACGTACCGGTGCAGGTCGGTGAAGCGCACGGTGAGCGGGTCGAGTTCGGGGTGAGTCTCGGAAAGAAGGATGCCAATGTCTTCGGCGTCTTCCCAGGTGAGAGATTTAGGCATGAACAAATTCTCCTTAGAGAGCGTTAGTTCCCATCACAATTTGTTCGCAGTAATTCCAGAACCAGACCACCCCCAAAGCGTAATGCCCCTTTCATTTGCATGAATTTCTAGCGCGTCATTTGGAGTTTTGCCAAGAGGTCCGCTAACCTTGACCTCCAATTTCTTGCCCGGTTCGAGCAGATGAAGCTCACCCCACGGCTCAAGCCATATCTTCAGGCGGGACCCTCGCGTGTTTTGAATACGGAAACTGAAGTCTTGTTCACTCATACTACCTGTTCGATTTTAGTGTTCCTCGGAAACGTAATTCCGGTTCCAGGCCGGGATCTCCACCACGACCTTCCCCGGCTTCACGATCTGCGCCTGGCAACCGAGACGCGAGTTTAGCTGGAGATCGGCCGCCATGTCCAACCGGTCGGCCTCGTCGTCGTCCATTTCGGAAAGATTCTCGGCGCCTTCTTTCACCCAGATGTGGCAGGTGGTGCAGGCATTGTTGCCGCCGCAGGCGTGGTCGAGCGTAATGCGATTATTCAGCGCGACGTCGAGGATCGATTCCTCTTTGCCGTGATCTTCGTAGGGCAATTTGCCGTGCTCGAAGGTCACCGTCTTGCCTTCCGGCAGGAATGTGACCTGAACCGTATTTTCGCTAATCGTATTTTCGCCGGGCGCGTCTTCCGTCATCGTACCGGCTCCTTGTGTTTTTTCTTCTGGCATAAATCTCCTTACTCAAACTCTGCTTTCGCCACCGGATGCGGCGCTGTCGGCCCCTCGCCTAAATCGGTCTCATTCATATTCTTGCCTTTCAGCGCGGATGAAACCGCCGTGTCCATCATCAACTCCGCCAGCCGGGTCGTGCCCTGATTCAGTGCGTCAATGGCTTTGCGGATCGCCTGATAATCGTCTTCGGCCTTCACCGCGTTCAGGCTCTTTTCCATCTTCGCGATCTGCTTTTTCTCTTCGCTCGTGAGCACGCCCCACGCCGGACTCATCCGGCCTTTTTCCAGCGCCGCAATGATCGTCTCCGCTTCGTTGCGCGCTTCAATCACCTGCCGCCGACGGAAGTCTTCTTCCGCGTTGTCGAACGAATCGAGAATCATGCTCTCGACCTGCTCGTCGGTGAGGCCATAGCTGGGCTGCACCTGAATCTCGGCTTCCTTGCCGCTGCGCTGCTCGCGGGCGCTGACACTCAGAATGCCGTTGGCATCGATGAGAAATTTCACCTCAACCCGGGGAATACCGGCGGCCATGGGAGGAATGCCTTTGAGATCGAAGCGAGCCAGCGAGCGGCAATCTTTTGCCAGTTCGCGCTCGCCCTGCAACACATGGATGGCGACATTGGCCTGGCCGTCAATCTGCGTGGTGTAGAACTGCGTGGCCGACGCGGGAATCGTCGAATTGCGGAGAATGATCTTGTCCGTCACTCCGCCCGCAACTTCGATTCCGAGCGACAGCGGAGTCACATCGAGCAGCAGCATGTTCTGCGTGGCTTCACTGCCTCCGCCCAAGATGTTCGCCTGCACGGCTGCGCCAAGCGCGACCACTTCATCGGGATTGAGACCGGTGTGAGGCTCGCGTTGGAACAACTCTTTCACCAGCGCCCGCACTTTCGGGATGCGCGTCGAGCCGCCGACCAGAACAACTTCGTCGATCTGCTCCGGCTTCAGGCCGGCATCTTTCAGCGCCTGTTTGCATGGGCCTACCGTGCGGTCGAGGATCGGCTGAATCAATTGCTCGTACTGCTCGCGCGTAATTTCGCGCTGGTAGCGCTTTCCGCCCGGAAGTTCGATGTCGAGCTTCACCGAATTCTGCGACGACAGCGCGATCTTCGCGTCGATCACCGCTTGGCGAATCGCCTGCACGGCTTCGGCATTTTTGCGCAGGTCGACGCCGAGGTCGCCGCGGATATCGTCGAGTGCGATCGTAATCAGGAGATTGTCAATGTCATCGCCGCCGAGGTGCGTGTCACCGTTCGTCGCGATGACTTCGAAAATTCCATCGTGCAGCTTGAGGATCGAAACATCAAAAGTTCCGCCGCCGAGATCGTAGACGGCGACGATCCCGTTCTGCTTTTTATCGAGACCATACGCGAGCGATGCAGCCGTCGGCTCGTTGACCAGACGCAGCACTTCGAGTCCGGCGATGCGTCCTGCATCTTTCGTTGCCTGCCGCTGGGCGTCGTTGAAATAGGCGGGGACGGTGATGACCGCTTTCGTCACCGCCGCGCCAAAATAGCGTTCGGCATTGCGCTTAAGCTGGCGCAGAATCAGCGCGGAAATTTCCGGCGGTGTAGACGTTTTATCGCCTAACTTAATTCGCAGCACTTCGCCGGGTTGCAGGTCTTCGGCAATGCGAAACGGGAAAAATTTCAGCTCTTCCTGAATATCTTCGATCCCGCGTCCCATCAGCCGCTTGATCGAATAGACGGCGCGTTCGGGAGTTTCAATCAGAAAGTTGCGCGCGGAGTTTCCGATGATCGGATGATTCGCGGCATCCAGCGCAACGACCGAAGGCACGAGATTCAATCCGTCTTCTCCGGGAATCACGACAGGCGTCTCCCCCTGCATGAACGCCACCAGGGAATTCGTGGTGCCTAGATCGATACCGACGATGTAATCCGTTGCCATGCCGTTAGCTTTCCATCACCGCAGTCACATCCCGCAACAAGTTCCGGATGTAATTGCGCCGGTTCAAAACATCCACCATCTTCGTGATCGCCTGCGAGCGCTCGGAGGGATTCGCTTCCGCGCCCTCATCGATTAATTTGTCCCAGGCCTTCCACTGGCCTTGCAACTCTTCGAGCAGCGCTTCGTTCTTCGTTTCAAACGCCAGCTTCTGGTTGCCAACTTCTTCGATCAGCGCCGGATCGTCTTCGCCCATCTTCTTCTGCATGCGCAACTCTTCCAGTTGCATGTTGAGCTCGAAAACTTCCTCGAGTAGGTCGGGCGGGACAATCTGTTTCTTCATTTCGCCCGAGGCGCGAGCCTGCTCCGTCGCGCTCTTGGACTGCTCTTCCAGTTCCACGCCTTCGAGGTGCAGCAGGTATTGCGTGCGCTTGATTGGATCTTTCAGCGTGCGGTAGGCGTCGTTCAGCAGCGAACTCTGCTGCAAACTCCATTCCTGCTCTTGCGCGGACGCACGGGCGCTCAAATCGGGGTGCAGCTTACGGCTCAGTTCGTAGAAATTCTTTTCCAGCGGCTTGACGTCGAGATTTAATTTGCGCGGCAATCCAAAGAAAGCGAAGTAGTCGACCTGAGCCGCAGGTTGCACTTTGCCGCATGCCGCGCAAAAGGAAGCCGATTGCCCTTCGCCGAATGGCGCTGCGCACGACCAGCAGGAAAGAGCGGCGCCTTTCTCATGAATCGTGGCTGTGGGAGAGTTGGTCATTACAAATTAAGACACGACTTTAAAACACGAATTTAGAACACGACTTCAAAACCACAAATTCAAAACAATCGACTTAAAGCAGAACACTCGGACGTAGCGGAAACACCTCCGCTCGCGCAAGTTGTTCGATTGCAGGCTTTGCGGGGCGGGTCGCCCGCGCCCATGCGAGCAGACTATGCGGAGAACGACGTTCCGCAACCGCACGATTTCGTAGCCTGCGGGTTAACGAAGACGAATCCCTGCTGCATCAGCGTTTCCTGGTAGTCGAGTGTCATCCCGTGCAGGTAGATGAACGACTTGGGATCGACGAACACGCGGACGTCGCTGAACAGGAAGATGCGGTCGCGCTCTCGCGGCTGCGTGTCGAAGCGGATGTTGTAACTCAATCCCGAACATCCGCCGCCCTGCACACCGAGGCGCAGTCCGCCCTGCTCGGGCGAAATCTGCTCCTTCGCCATCGCGCTGCGAATTTTGGCGATGGCCTTGTCGGTCACCAGGATTCCCTTCGCGGTGGCCGAGGGCGTCGCGTTTTCAGTTGCTGTCGTCATAGTTAGCCGTGAGTCATGAGCAATGAACAAGGAGCGCCGAGCAGGAGCCATCGCTCCTGACTCATGACTCGAAGCTCATCCGCTCGAAACTACTGCGCTGCGACGGCTACCGGCTTCACGGAATCCTGCTTTTTCTTCCAGTCGCCGATTGCGGCGCGGATTGCGTCTTCCGCCAGCACCGAGCAATGGATCTTCACCGGAGGCAGCGAAAGCTCCTTCACGATGTCCATGTTCTTGATGGCAAGCGCTTCGTCGACCGTCTTGCCCTTCACCCACTCGGTGGCAAGCGAAGACGAGGCGATCGCCGAGCCGCAGCCGAAGGTCTTGAACTTGGCGTCTTCAATCACGTTCGTCGCCGGGTTCACCTTGATCTGCAGTTTCATGACGTCGCCGCACTCGGGCGCGCCGACCAGTCCGGTGCCAACGTCGGTGCTGGCTTTATCCATGGAGCCGACGTTGCGGGGATTGTTGTAATGATCGATTACTTTATCGCTATATGACATTTCGCTCTCCTAAGCTTGGATCTTGTGCCGTCCCTACGGGACTTGTTTTCTTTTTTCTCGACGACCCAGGACTTACGTCCTGGGCTAATGAATTCCGCCGCTTCGCGGCTCCCTTTCCACTCGGTACTCGTTAGTGGCTCGCTTCTCCAGCCCACTTCACATCTTTCAAATTGATGCCTTCTTTCGCCATCTCGTAGAGCGGAGAAAGTTCGCGCAGGCGTTCCACTGTCTCAATGACGCGGTCGGCAACGTAATCGATTTCGGCTTCGGTATTGAAGCGGCCGATGCCGAAGCGAATCGAGCTGTGGGCCAGGTCATCGCCCGCGCCGAGAGCCTTCAATACATAAGATGGCTCGAGCGTCGCCGAGGTGCATGCCGATCCGCTGGAAACTGCGATGTCGTTGATGCCCATCAGCAGCGACTCGCCTTCGACATACGCGAAGCTGATGTTCAGGCTTCCCGGCAGGCGATGCTCGTATGAGCCGTTGATGTAAGTTTCGTCGAGCCGGTTCATGATGCGGTCGCGCAGCCGGTCGCGCAGCCCGGCAAGACGGCGCGACTCTTTTGCCATATCTTCTTGGGCAATCGCGCAGGCCTTGCCCAGTCCGACGATGCCCGGAACGTTCAATGTTCCCGAACGCATGCCGCGCTCGTGGCCGCCGCCGTCAATGATCGCGGAAATCTGCACCCGCGGATTCTTGCGCCGCACGTACAACGCGCCCACGCCCTTCGGTCCATACATTTTGTGCGCCGAGATCGAAGCCAGATCGATGTTCTGCTTGATCACGTCGACTGGAACTTTGCCGACAGCCTGCGTCGCGTCGGTGTGGAAGATCACGCCGCGCTCGTGACAGAGTTTCCCGATTTCCTCGACCGGTTGAATCACGCCAATCTCATTGTTCGCGAACATGATCGACACCAGAATGGTCTTGTCATCCATGGCGCGCTTGAGATCTTCCATATCAATCCGGCCGTCTTTTTGCACCGGCAGATACGTTACGCGGTAGCCATTTTTCTCAAGACGCTTGCAGGTATCGAGCACAGCCTTGTGCTCGGTCACGGCCGTGATGATGTGGTTGCCCTTCTCGCGATACATCTCGGCCACACCCTTGATCGCGAGGTTGTCGCTCTCGGTCGCGCCGGAGGTGAAAATAATCTCTTTGGTATTCGCGCCAATCAGCTTGGCGATGCGCTCGCGCGCCGTCTCGATGCCTTCTTCGGCAGCCCAACCAAACGAGTGGTTGCGGCTGGCGGAGTTGCCGAACTTCTCCATGAAGAAAGGCAGCATCTCTTCCAGCACCCGCGGGTCCATGGGGGTGGTGGCGTGGTTATCCATGTAGATGGGCAGCTTCACACCGTTGGAAGCGCTCTGCTGCGCCTGGGTGGAAGGATTCTGGCTCAAATCGTTTCTGTGTAAATCTCGGGGGATCTTTACTTCCGTGCTCATCGCTTTGTCTCTCCTACCGTGAACTTTGAATGATGACTTTGTTTAGATGAATTCTCGTTCCAGCTGGGCTCAAGTGATTGTGACCAATTCCGCCGCCTTCGGCGCCATAGTCGAAATCTCTTCCGGCTCTTCGCGCATGTGCGAAATCTTGATCCGCTTCAGCACCGCTTCGATGCTGTCATTTACCTTGCGCAGCGGTTCGCGAATATTGCAGCGGTCGGTCTGGTCGCACTCGCCGCGAGTCGTGACGCACGAAGTAATAAAAAGAGGCCCGTCGATGGCCTGGATCACTTCAAAGGCCGAAATCGTATGTGCGGCGCGGGCCAGCGTGTAGCCGCCCTTGATACCGTGCTGCGACTGCAACAGTCCCGCCTTCGCCAGACGCTGCAGGATTTTCGCCAGCGCCTCGGGAGGAATGCCGAACGCATCCGCCACATCTTTCGCGCTGTGCGAAACGGTGCTGTGCGAACCGGCGGCGCCGCGCTCGGCGAGATGCTTCATCGCCATCAGCGCGTAATCGGCCTTCTTGGTTAGCTTCAGCACGAGGCGACTGTCCTTTGAACTCCGACTAATTGGATCGGATAAAACTCCGACCTTTCTCGTCGTAGTTCATTCTACGCCCACCCCGGTAACTTGATCAACTATTACCATCCGATAGTCGGAAACGCTCATTAAGCGGTAAGTGGCTACAAGGGAACGGCTTATCGGAATCCGACGATTTTAGTCGGAATTCTAATCATTCCGTCAAATTCGCGGCCTGAGCAGGGGCGCGGCTTTGTTACAAATCCACAGCATGGGTATTTGAGGGACTTGACAAGCTTTTATGCCGTTCTACAATACCGGAAATTCTGGCGAAATCCCCCTTCCGCCTTAACTCTCTCAACGGGATAGTTCCGTATTTATGACCGCCAAGCCGCAACCTCCCCGCCCAAGCGTAGAAGTCAAGCAGCCCTGCAAGCACCCGCGCGTGCAAATCGTGAGCCGCGACGAAGACTGCGAATTCGTCGAATGCAAAGAGTGCGGCGAGATCTTCGAGTCCAGCGAGTTCAAGGACATGAACATCGAAGAGCACACAAAGGAAGACGAAGTCTGAATCTCGGCGCCCGGGCTGAGCGCGTCGCATGACCCTCGTAATCTCTGCCGTCCGCTTTCCGTTGTGGGCTCGCAAAACAGTCTGTTAACGTCCGAATAGGGGCGGGTGTCGAACTCCGCCCAAAAGGTAATTTCATGCTGGCACTTGTGGTCGACGACTCCATGCTGATTCGCTATACGATTTGCCGCTTCCTTGAGGGACGCGGCTTTTCGGTGGAGTCGGCCACGAATGGCCTGGAAGCTCTTGATGTGCTCGCCCGCACCCAGCCCGACCTGATCGTCACCGACATGCAGATGCCGAAGATGTCGGGCAGTGAACTCATCACGGCGCTCAAAAGCAAAGCGGAGACTGGCAACATTCCCGTCATCATTGTGACCGGCAGGGCGAGTGGTTTTGACGAGTCCGAAACGCGCGCCAACTTCGCCATCTTCAAAGACATCGATATCGAAGCGCAGCTGGAAAAAGCGTTACAGAAACTGAATGGAGCCAAGGCGAAACCGGCGGCCGCCCACTAGTTTCTCGTTTCGCTTGTTTGGCTTACCGCAGGACCATTCCGGCTTCCGCTGAAAAATCCATCGGGGCAAAATCTTTCGCGACAAATTTCGGATACGCCGCAGAGGCAATCATCGCTGCATTGTCGGTGGAGAGTGGACGCGACGGGAAATAAACCGGCAAACCTGCCTTCGCACCTTCCCGCTCGAAGGCCTGCCGGAGCTCCTGATTTGCGGCAACGCCTCCGGTGACGAACAATGTCGCAACGTCATACGCGGCTGCGGCTGCCACGGTCCGTCCTATCAAATCCTCAACGATCGAGCGTTGGAACGACGCAACCAGATCCAGCGTTTGCTTGTCACAGTTGGCCAGAAAGTCTTCCAACTTCGGCTTCGTGATTTTCGGCAACGCCTGCCGCCGCGATTCAATCGCCGGCTGCATGTTATGCGTTTCCACATAGCGCAGAATCGCCGTCTTGATACCGCTATAGGAAAAATCGAAGCGCGGACGGTCGTCGTCCGGGGCGACGGATTTGTTGTCCTTCCGCGCACGCCGGTCGGGATGCTTGATCTGCGCCGCGGGGAATTTCACCGCCTTCGGATCGCCATGCGACGACAATCGGTCGATGACCGGGCCGCCGGGATATCCCAGCCCAAGCAGCTTGGCAACTTTATCGAAGGCCTCGCCGGCGGCGTCGTCGCGCGTGTGGCCGATATTTTCGTAAGACCACGAATCGCGGTTTTGGGTTGCCAGATAAAGATGCGTGTGTCCGCCCGACACGACCAGCGCCAGCACGGGAAATTGCAGCTCGCGATTTCCTTTCTGACGCTCCTCCAACAGCACGGCGTGGATGTGGCCTTCGAGATGGTTGACCGCGATTAGCGGCTTATCGAGCGCGAACGCCAGCGCCTTGGCGTAGCTGATGCCGACGAGCAAGGCCCCAGCCAGTCCGGGCCCTTGCGTGACCGCAATCGCATCGACCGACTGGTAAGTATGTTTGGCCTCCGCAAGAGCCTGCCGCACTACCGGCACGATCGCGCGCAGATGCTCGCGCGACGCCAGTTCCGGGACGACGCCGCCGTAAGGCTGGTGTGTGGCGATCTGCGATGCGACGACGTTCGAAATCAGCTGCTCGCCCGAACGCACCACCGCTGCCGCCGTCTCGTCACACGAACTTTCAATCCCAAGGATGTAGGCGTCAGGCATATTTCTGCTCAGTCTCTTAATATTAGTAGAAGCAAGGCAAAAATTGCCCGAGTGGCTGAAGGACACGTTTTGAGAGAGTTCGCGACCACCATCATTCAAACCTTGCGCCAGCGCGGCTTTCAAGCTTACCTGGTCGGTGGATGCGTGCGCGATCTTCTTCTCAAGCGCGAGCCCAAAGACTATGACGTGGCTACGAACGCGACCCCGCAACAGGTCATGCAGATTTTTCCTGAGACTTACGCGGTCGGGGAGCAGTTCGGGGTGGTGCTGGTGCCGGAAACGGCGACAGCGGGACAGCAGGTTCCTCACCGCCGCTTCGCGCCGATTCGGAATGACATCGTTAATATCGTTAATAAGGAGATTGCCGATTCGTCCGAGCATGAATCATCGGGCACTGATTCATCGAGACGAGGCTTGGTTGAAGTCGCGACCTTCCGCCGCGACATCGGATACTCTGACGGCCGCCATCCCGATGAAGTGCGCTTCAGTCAGGATCCACGCGAGGACGTGGCCCGCCGCGACTTCACCATCAACGGCATGATGCTCGATCCGGTAGGTGGCGAAGTGCTCGACTACGTCGGCGGGCGCAAGGATCTTGAAGCGGGCATCATTCGCGCCATTGGTGATCCGGAGCGGCGATTTGCCGAAGACAAGCTGCGCATGCTGCGCGCCGTACGCTTCGCCGCGCGCTTCGAATATGCCATTGAGCCGCTGACATTTGCAGCAATACGAAAGCTCGCTCCCGAAATCGAAATCGTCTCGCGCGAGCGTGTGCGCGACGAACTGACCCGCATGTTAACCGAAGGCCACGCGCACCGCGCGTTTCTGCTGCTCGACGAAAGCGGACTGCTGCAACACATTCTGCGGGAGATTTCCGCCATGAAGGGCGTCGAGCAGCCGGCGGAGTTTCATCCCGAAGGCGATGTCTTCATCCATACGCTGTTACTGCTCGAGAATCTTCCGCAGCCCTGCCCGCTCACGCTCGCATGGGGCGCGCTGCTGCACGATGTGGGCAAGCCCGCGACATTTCGCCGCGCACCCGACCGCATCCGCTTCGACGATCACGTCGATGTGGGCGTCAAGATGGCCGAGAAAATCTGCGAGCGCCTGCGTTTCTCGAACGACGATGCGGAGCAGATTCTCGCGCTCGTCGACAATCACATGCGCTTCGGCCACGCCACGCGCATGAAAGAATCGACGCTGAAGCGATTTCTCCGCCTGCCGCGCTTCGACGAACATCTCGCGTTGCATCGCGCCGACTCGCTGGCCAGCCATCGCAATCTGAGCACGTATGAATTTGTTCGCCAGAAGCAGGCCGAGATTCCGCCGGATAAGATTCGCCCCACGCCGCTGGTGACAGGGGATGATCTGATCGCGGCCGGGCATATTCCCGGCCCGAAGTTTCGCGAGATTTTGGATGCCGTGGAGGACGCGCAACTCGAGGGCCGCTTGCCTTCGCGCGATGCTGCACTCGAATTTGTGCTCCGCGAATTTCCGGCGTGAAGGGATTTCCAGATCAAGCCGCAGTTAGAACTTTGCCTTCGTCAGAATGCTAGAATCGTAGCCTCTCACGGTTACGAGAAACACCACGAGAGTAGAAGAAATACCATGGAACTCG
>Ga0209006_10005955_pt1 | contig 11074 bp, 13 predicted proteins | sample JacPin_JW_Ref_O2_FD_188567 | JGI IMG/M metagenome (GOLD analysis project Ga0209006, IMG submission 188567) | Forest soil microbial communities from Algoma, Ontario, Canada - Jack Pine, Ontario site 1_JW_Ref_O2 (SPAdes) (version 2) | ecosystem: Environmental > Terrestrial > Soil > Boreal... | reverse complement strand
ACGGACATTTGGACATTTGATCTCGACACCCAGAGCGCGAAGCGGCTGACCTTCGATCCTGCGATTGACTCCGTTCCTATCTGGAGTCCCGACGGAACTCGGATGGTATTTGCGTCCAATCGTGGAGTGACCTTCGACCTCTATTTCAAGGATACGAATGGAGGACAAGAAGAGAAATCCGTTCCGGAAAACGGACCGGACAGGTTTCCCTCAGATTGGTCGCACGATGCGAAATATGTGCTCTACGAGCGCGGTGCGGACTTGTGGTTCGTGACGATTCCGGAACTACAACCTACTCAATTTCTGAAAGCATCTTCCACGCTGAAGAACGGGCAGTTTTCACCGGACGGCAAGTGGGTCGCATACTCCTCTAACGAGAGCGGACGCTGGGAGGTTTATGTCACCTCATTTCCCGAGGCCCATGGAAAATGGCAAGTCTCCAACGCAGGAGGAGATCAGGCCCGATGGCGAAGCGACGGCAAAGAACTGTTCTACCTTGCCTCCGACAGCAGAATGATGGCTGCTCCCGTAAAGACAGGCAGTAATTTCGACGCAGGCACTCCGGTGGCACTATTTCAGGCCAATCCTCGTGAACTGGTCGCGACCTCCGAACAGTTCTCCTACGATGTCAGCAAGGACGGTCAGAGATTCCTAATCAACAGCCAACTGAAAACCGGTATTTCACCGATGTCAGTGATCATGAACTGGAGCGCGCGGTTGAAGCAATAATTGCGCCGCGAAACAAGCGCCAGTTGCGGACGCAGACTCGTGGGCTCTGAACCGGCGGGCGATTGCGCCTTCGCGTGGACGGGGCAAAGCCCCGTCCAGCACATAAAAACACAAATGCGGTTAGCGAGCTTGTTCGACTTCTTTCAGTCTGGCCGCTTTGCCTTTGAGTCCGCGCAAGTAGTACAGCTTGGCGCGACGGACTTTGGCGGATCGCACGACGTCAATCTTGTCGATTACTTTCGAGTCCATGGGGAAGATGCGCTCGACGCCCTGACCGAAGCTGATTTTGCGAACGGTGAAGCTGGGCTGCGCGCCACGGGACTGGGCAATGACGACGCCTTCGAAAGCCTGCAGGCGTTCTTTTTCGCCTTCTCTGATCTTGACCAGAACCTTGATGGTATCGCCAGGGCCAAACTTTGGGAGATCAGTGCGGCGGGTCTTCGCCAATAGTTTTTCGATAATCGGATTACGCATAGTGGTTCCTTCCTAATTCTCTTCTTCTAATTCTGTGTTCCTAAATCTCTTCAATTAGACGGAGTAACTTCAGTCCGTTTAATCTGGTCCAGCAATTCCCTGTCTTCCGCGTTCAGCGCGATTCGTTCGAGCAAATCCGGACGGTTGCGGAACGTCTTTGCTAAAGCTGTCTTGCGCCGCCAGGTGCGAATCTGGTCGTGGTTCCCGTTCACCAGCACTTCCGGCACCGTCATGCCGCGATATTCCGCGGGGCGCGTGTAATGCGGGTAGTCGAGCAATCCACCAGAAACGCAGGTGGAACTTGGTCCGTCGCCGCTTACTTCCGCCTGTCCGTTTACGGACTGCGTGAACGATTCCTGGCGCGTCGAATTCTGGTTGCCCACAGCGCCTGGGATCAGTCGAGTTACGGTATCGACGACCACTGCCGCGCCAAGTTCGCCACCGCTCAGGACGTAATCGCCGATCGAAACTTCACGATCGGCCAAATATTCGCTGATTCGTTCGTCGACACCTTCGTAGCGTCCGCAGATGAGGACGATTCGGTCAAGCGTCGAAAGCTCAGCGGCCAACGTCTGGTCGAGCGTGCGTCCTTGTGCAGAAAGCAGAATGACGGACTGTTTTGCTTCCGGCTTCCAACGCATTTCACGCGAGGCAATGTCCCCGAGCGACTCCAAACATTCAAAGATCGGTTCCGGCTTGAGGACCATGCCCTCGCCGCCGCCAAACGGGCGGTCATCCACGGTGCGGTGTTTGTCTTTTGTAAAAGACCGCAGATCATGAATGTTGATTTCCACCAGGCTGGTTTCCCTTGCCCGGCGGACAATACCGTAGTCCAGTGGTCCGCGAAAGAAGTCGGGAAAGATGGTTAGAATATCGATCCTCATCGAATTCCTTCATCTTCATCTTGGTCTTCGTCTTCATTTTTGCCTTTGCCTTTACCTTTCGCGACGGACGCGTTAACGTCCAGCAAGCCTTCCGGCAGCTTCATGATGACTTGCTTGCGTTCGAGATCCAGCTTTTCCAGGAACGCTTCGGCGAAGGGTATTTCGTACGGCAGCTTCGCTCCACTTTTCTGCTCTTTACTTCCTACACTTCTTACGACCAACAGGGGCGCTTCTCCGGCGCCAAACTGTACGTCTTCGATCTCGCCGATCTGGCGCTCTCCGTCGAACACAACGCAACCAACCAGATCGCTCAGGTAGGTCCAACCTGGTTCCAGCTCGGCGCGTTCACTGCGCGGTAGCTGAAGTTCGGCGCCTACCAGCGGCTCGGCATCGTTGATGGTGTCGATGCCGTGAAACTTCAGAACCAGAAAACTCTTATGCGGCCAGAGATCTTCAATTTTTACTTCGAGGCGCTGGTTCAGTTTTGTAAGCGCCCACAACTGCATGTTCTGACGAAAGCGATCCGGAACATCGGTGTGCAGATCGACGGCTACTTCGCCGCGGCGTCCCTGGGTCTTTATGACGACTGCCAGGGTGATCCATTCGTCGCTCGCGTCCGGTGCCGGCATTTCCGTTTGCTAATCGCGATTGCGCGCCAGTATTCCGCGCGCCACTATTCGATGATCTCGAGCGCGTAGCGTTTATCGAGCTTCGACCCGGCGGCGCTGAGCAGGTTGCGCAAAGCACGGGCCACGCGTCCGGAGCGGCCAATCACCTTGCCTAAATCGGTCTCGGCCACTTCGAGCTCGATGACGGTTTCATCTCCGTCGACATACTCGTCGATAAAGACATCGTCTTTGGCCTCGACAATCGCCTTGGCGATGTACTCAATCATGGCGCGCGGACTGGCGCTCGGCTCGATCATTTATGTTGCTCCTGATTATCCAGTGCGGTTGAGCTAAGCGACGGAAGCGGCGACAGCCGGCGCGGGAGACTTGTGCAGTTTGTTGACCCGGTCGGAAAGCTGGGCGCCCTTCGAAACCCAGTACTCAATGCGATCGCGTTTCAGGTCAAAGGTGGCCGGGTTAGTGCGTGGATTGTAGGTTCCTACGACTTCCACCGGACGGCCATTGCGAGCCCGTTCCTTCTCAATCACTACGACACGATAGTACGGTTGTTTGCGCGCGCCAAAGCGCGCCAGTCGGATCATTAACACAGACTTCAGTATCCTTTGCCCGGAAGAGTCCGGCGAGGTAAAGACAAACCAATATTATGCCGGAGGTTAGGGGTTTGCGCAAATGGATGGGAGGGTGAGGAGCGCGTCAATCTCGATGGCGGCAATCGGGAGCAATTGCTTCCCTGCTCGCGGAACGGAACTTGATTGCTGAGTTCGGTTGTCGTCGCGAACCATATCCCGAAAAGCGAAAACGCGAACAGAAATGTTTCTGTCGGGGAAGGACGATAGCAACGTCAAAGAGTGGCGAGGACCCCTCCCGACACACGCGGATGTTGGACCCCCCGCCCCCCCTTATTTTTTGTGCCAGTAAGTTTAATAGAATCAGCTACTTAGCGGATGGCGTTTTCAAATGCCTCAATCGAAAGGACTTACACGGAAATACCTCATTGGTAAGGACTTAGCGGCCATAAGTTGTCAAAGAACACTGAAAATCGGTTTGGAGCAGCTTTTAGAGGCGGCTTTCGAAAATGGCCGAGCCTCGTAACTGCACCATCTCAGGGATACATTGTGGCATGTGGTTGATGGGCTGTCTGTGATGGGTGGTACATCGAGTTGGTGATGAAAACGTGGACTGCGGATTGAGTGGATGGGCGGATTGAAGTGTAATCTGGATGACGCGCATCAACTCTGCTGAGGATTCCTTAAAATGCGATCTGACATGGTTCCCGGAGCCATCTTACCCGACTACGAGCTCTCCGACCAGACTGCGAAACGGCGCAAGCTCTCCGAACTTCAAGGACCGTACCCGATGGTTCTTGTGCTAAGCCGAGGAGGGTTCTGTCCTAAGGATCGCCGGCAGGCTGAGGGGCTTTTGCAACTTAATCGTGAACTCGAAGTTGCGTATTGCAGAATGGTCACGATCAGCACGGACAATATTACGGAGACAAACGAATTCCGCACGGGAATCGGCGCGCACTGGCCTTTTCTTTCGGACGCGGGGCGGGTCGTGCAAAAGGATCTCGACATTGCGGAATACACCGATCCTCTGCACAATCCGATGATTCCGCACGTGATTGTTCTGGAGCCTGGTCTGGTGGTTTACAAGATATATAACGGTTACTGGTTCTTCGGCCGGCCCACGGTGGAAGAACTTCGCCAGGATTTGCGGGCCGTTACCAGGAAATGCCGGCCGGACTGGGACATCACGACGCCGGAAATGAAAGTCGCGTGGCAGGAAGGCCGCAAGGAGCTCTTCTATCCGTATGGCAAAACGTATGCCCAAACTCTGGGTGAGCAGGAATGATTTGTGAGCGACGATTCGAGACGGGGCGCTGTCTCGATTGCCGCATCGCGTTTGTGGTAAAAATACTGGAATGCCGCGCACTGCCCAATGAACGCCTCTGGCAGCCTTAATTCGAAAAAATCAGGTGCAGCGTGTTAAGGGCTGCTTTTATCGCTCTTTCCGAGAGCCGTTCCCTGCGTGGAATCGCGGAGCGATCTCGCATCGGCCAGCGGACTTCCGCGCGCTTTGTCGCGGGCAAAGAAGTGGGAGACGCGATACGGGTGGCTGCCTCCGTGAACCAGATGGGTGCCAGCGTTTCGATCGACAATTTGGGAGAGAACGTCACCAACGCGGAAGAAGCGCGTGAGAGTGCTCATCTTTATTACAACCTGCTCGATGAAATCGGCTCCCGTAAGCTGAACGCCAACGTCAGCCTGAAGCTGACCCACATGGGCCTGGATGTGGACGAGCCCATGGCCTATGAAATCGTTCGCGGGTTGGTGGCAAAGGCAGCCAGCATGGCGCCGAAGAATTTTGTTCGCGTCGATATGGAAGGTTCTCCCTACACGCAGCGCACGCTCGACTTCGTACATGAACTGCATCGGGTTCCGGGAAATGGCGGGTGCGTCGGGGCGGTGATCCAGGCGTATATGCGGCGGGCCGAGGCCGACATTGAGAAGCTGCTGTCGGAACAAATAAGGATACGGCTCTGCAAAGGGGCTTACAAAGAGGCGGAGGATATAGCGTTTCAGAAAAAGGTTGAGGTTGACGCCAACTACGTGAAGCTGATGAAGATGCTGATGAAAAGTGGTGTGTATCACGGGCTGGCGACCCATGACGAAACGATTATTAACGAGGCCAAGGCTTTCGCCAGCCGTGAAAATATTGCGCGTGATGCTTTTGAATTTCAGATGTTATATGGCATCCGGCGCGACCTGCAGCAAAGCCTGGTGAAAGACGGCTGGGGTATGAGGGTTTACATTCCCTTCGGGACGGAGTGGTATCCGTACTTCATGCGGCGACTGGCAGAACGGCCGGCGAATGTTCTGTTTATCGCGAAGAACCTGCTACGGAAATAGTCGTTTATTAATGCCATCGGCTTCTATTAACGTCACGACTTCGCCATATCCTATTTTTAATAGTTTTGCGACGGAAGTCTACGAGGATCGGCGGTATGGTCTCGGAACTTTAGATTTTTGGGCTGGGTGAAGGGAAACGCAGGCGCTTGTCGTTTTATGATAAGGAAGCCAACTTGGATTGGATTCAGTGCCTGCCCCCCTCGGCGATGTGCTTGCATCCAACTGGGTACAAAAGGGTCCGTGGCTCGCGACGATACGCATCGAGACTCCGGTTTCCATATCAATCCTCTGCGCCGCCACGGGGAAGGGCGGCGCGGAGGTTTTTTGTTTTAGGTCTTCATCCCTCCCACACGAACGCGTCAAATATCTTGGTTTCCTCGAATCCGATCCGCTTGTAGAGCGCGATGGCGCGATCGTTCGCCTCGGTCACGGTGAGAGAAATGAAACGGAATCCGCGCTCGCGGAGATTTCTACTTGATGCGGCCAGCATGGCTTCGCCGAGTCCGGCGGAACGAAATTCGGGAAGCACGCAGACCTGGGTGATGTGTCCGACATCGGCGCGGACTTCTGAGCACAGAATGAGTCCGATGAGCGTGCGCGATCGCCGCTGGAAGACTACAAAAGACGCCCGAGGATCAAAGGAGCCGCATCCAGGAAAGCGCACTATGTTATTCAAGAAGCGCAGAGAACCGGTCAGCGTGCGGTACTGGTCGTTGATCTCGGAATCGACGTGGCCTCGATAGGCGGCGGTAATCAGCGCCGAGGCGGATTGGTATTCCTGTTCGGACCAAGGCCTGATTTCAAATTGCGGAGGCACCGGGCGCAGCGGTTCTTGCGGATGTTTCTTCAAGTCGAAATTCATGAACACGCGAGGATGCCGGCTAAAACCCTGCTGCAAAAACGGGTGTGCCACTTCATCCGCATTGTGCGCCAGCAATTGAGCTTCTACGCGATGGATGCCGGGTGACTGCTGTAGCGTTTCGATTACATGGGTGAGCAGACGCTCCTCGACCTCGTGGCGGGCGGGGGTGCGTCCATTGCGATCGGAGTTGCGGACGAAGAGATCGCCGATGACTCCTTTATTCTGCTCGTAAACAAAAAAGGAATAGCCAAAAATGCTGCCGCGATCGATGGCGGCATAACCGGGCAAAATCTTGGCATCCATGTAGCGCAGGATCATCTCCGCGGAGGTGGTGTAATCCCAGGAGAGTTCACGAGCCCACACGGCGATCTCCTCATCCAGCAAGGGGCGGAGGTCAGCGGAGGTGAAATGCCGGAGATCGAGGATTTCCATAGGATGAGTTTCAGGTCTTACTTTTAAGGTCTCAGGAAAACGCCGGCTGACTCACCTGACCGTATGCGTTTCAATCTCTGACACCTGTTGCTAAGACCCGACTCCCGCTACTTCCCTACCCAATACACATCCAACTTCTGTTCCGGGAAGCCCGTTACGTATGATACGCGGCGTCCGGGGACGAGTTGAGCAACCTGGGTTTCGGTACCTTGTGCTGCAACTACGACATGCGGGTCAGCTGGAATGTTTCCGCTCTCGTAGGATTGCGCGGCACGGTTTAGATAAAACTCCAGTCCATATTGCTGCAGGCGATTGATGCGATAGATCGCCAGGGGAACTGCCTGATGCGAAACAGCCTGAATGCGTTCCGCAATTGGACGCGCCGATTGATTGGCATCGACAACCGGCGCGGAAAGACGAATGACGGCGCCCACCCCGATGACGACAGCCAGCGCAGTAACGCGGGTCAGCAGGCGAAGTCCGGAGCGGGAGCGCAGAGCTATGGCGATTCCGAGGGCGAAGATGGCGGCAACGGCGGCGGCCAGATAGGTTCCCGTGCCGCGCGGCAGGCGATGATAGGCCACGATGGATGCGGCGGAAAGGGCAACGAATATCAGCACTCCACAAAGCATGCCCTGGGCGGCGGCAAACCACATTGAAAACTTCACGCCCGCGCGGCGGCAAGTGGACAGATATTGCGTGACCAGAAGCGCTCCGGCAGGAACGGCGGGCAAGATGTATCCGGGCAGCTTGGATTGCGAGATGCTGAAAAACAGAATTGGCACCAGCATCCAGATGAGCAAGAAGAGCGGCCAGGAATTTCGCGGATCTTCTGGATCTTTTCCCGGACCTTCTGGATCTATGGTTGATTCTTTGCCACGCGACAACATGAGGCGAACGTATTCGGTGACGGCTAGAACAAGCACGATCGTCCAGGGCATCGTGGCCAGCAAGAATACGGGCAGGTAGAACCAAAAGGGCTGGCGATGGTGATAGACATCCTGCGAGAAGCGAGCCAGGTTATGTTCGAGAATGAAGACGCGAAAAAATTCCGGATTGCGCATTTGGACAGCGACGTACCAGGGCAACATGACGACGAGATAGAGCGCAATTCCTGTAATCCACAGCGTGCCCGCGACGGCGCGCCAGTCGCGCTTTACTGCGATAAATAGAAAAAGGATGACGGCCGACAAGGCCGGTGCGACGGGGCCCTTGGCTAAAGTTCCGAGCGCCAAGAAAATATAAAACGCAGCAAGATAGATTTTTTGACGGCTCTGGTACCAGCCATACCAGGCGAGTAACGCGACGCTAAAGGAGGCCGCGAGTGGCATATCGGTGGCGGCAGCGTGGGCGAATCCGATGATGCCGGCGCAGCTCGCGGTGATGAGCGTGCCATCCAGTTCCGTGCCGGGGCGAAAGCGCTTCAGGAAAAAATAGATGGCGGCAGCGAGGAGCGCGGCGTCGAAAGCGGCGGGAACGCGGGCTGCGGCGCCGCTAACGCCGAGCGCGCGGAACGACAGCATCGCCTGCCAGTAATACAAGACGGGCTTTTCGAGCCACGGCTTGCCTTGTAGCGTTGGGGTGACCCAATCGGAGCGATTGAGCATTTCTCGCGCCACCTGCGCGTAGCGGGGTTCGTCGGCGCCGAGCAGTCCGAAGGCGCCGAGTCCATAGAAGAAAAGGAATCCGCAAAACGCAAGCAATAACAAGAAGCCGGTGCGAGCTTGCGGATTCGTCCGCTTCTCAATCACGGCTGGATCGTTTACCGCTGGCTCAGTCATTGAGGGTTACACCTGATGGTCATTCGCGAAGATCATTTCCAGAGGTCATTTCCAGAGGTCAGGTCGCGTCCAAGACTGCGGTCTCGCCACGCAAGTGACCCACAATCCGAGAAACAGCGCTCTCGAGCGGACCGTCCAACGAACAGCCGCTGGCGCACTTGTGGCCGCCACCACCGAAATGCTCCGCCACGGCAGAAACATTGACTTCGCCTTTACTGCGGAGGCTCACGCGATAGCGGCTATCCGGCAGTTCACGAAAGAAAGCGGCAACCTGCACGTCGCCGATGGAGAGCGCGTAATTGACCAGACCCTCGCAGTCTTCCTCGCGAGCATCGAAGCGTAGCATCTGTTCCTGTGTGACCCAGATCCAGGCCAGTGCACCCTCGCGATGCAGGTTTGAGAGCGCCGCACCAAGCAATTGCATCTTGGCGGTCGAATGACCGAAATAAATATGACGAGCGCAGACGGCAGGATCCGCTCCGGCGAGGACCAGTTCGCGCGCCACGGTGAAGGTGTGTTCGTTGGTGCCTTCAAACATGAAGGATCCAGTATCGGTCATGAGCGCGGTGTAGAGGCAAGTGGCGATGTCGCGATCGACGGGGACGCAGGCAAGGCGGGCGAGCCGGTAAACCAGTTCGGCAGTAGCCATCACGGAGGATTCGATCCAATTGATGTGGGCAAAGTTGCGCCCGCTGGCGTGATGATCAATATTGATGAGGAAACATCTTTCAAGACCGGTGAGCAGCGCTCGACGAGTGCTATCGCATTCAAGAAGGATCACCGCGTCATTCGGAGGCACCGAATCGGACTGAATTGCGAGTTCGGCAAAGGGCAGGTTCTGGTAGATGCGGGGTACGCCATCGTGCATGACGACCTGCGCGTCTTTACCCATGATGCGCAAAATCTGGCCACAAGCCAGGGCGGAGCCGATGCCGTCTCCGTCGGGGCGCGCGTGCGAAGTAACGACGAAGCGTTGACGCGCGCGAATTTCTTGTAGAACACGGTCAAGCATGGGACGCTCTTGGATACTTAGCTGTCGGTTGTCAGTCTTCAGTTGTCAGTCTTCATTTGTGAATCTTCATTTGTGAGTCTCGGCTCTCGGCCTTCGGTTCCCGTCAAGTTATTTTGTGGTGCCGGGCTCAGCGGTTTTCTTACGCCGCTTTTTCTCTCGTGTCAGGAGTTCATCCACACGGCTTTCCAGTTCGTCGGCGCGATCGATTTGAAAATAAAGTTCCGGGGGCTTCCGCAGGCGCAGCCTTTCGGCAAGTTCATGACGGATGTAGTTTTTGGCGGCGGAAAGACCTTCGAGCGTACGTTCCGCCTCGGTCTCGTCGCCGGCAACTGTGACCATGATCCGAGCGGAACGTGCATCCTGCGCCATGAGCACGGCGCTGACGCTGGCTAGTCCGATGCGAGGATCGGCAAGTTCACCTTCGAGGATGGTTTCAATCTCTTCACGGATGGCTTGGCTCAACCTTCCGCGGTGATACTTCTGCCCACGATGCTCCACGTCACACCTCGAACGGAGGAAAACCTGTAAGGATATCAGAAAGGTCGGAACCTGGGAGCGTCCAGGGTGAAGAGCGGCATCCGCCATCAGAGGAACTCAACAAAGGAGTCGGTGACCTCGGCGCCGGCGTTGTTGGCAATGCGCATGGCAGCGCGCTCCACGTTTTTCATGAGGCCGTCGAGGTAATCGCGCGAATGCGAAACGCTGACCACGCCGATGGTGGCCTGATTCCAAAGCATGCTGGGATCAAGTTCGGCGACGGAAACATTGAACGACGAGCGAAGGCGATCTTTGAGGCTGCGAGTGACCTGACGCTTGTCTTTGAGCGAGTGTGCAGCTTCGATTCGCAGTTCAAGAGTGAGGAAAGCGATCATCAGGACCAGGGAGCAGCACCGGATATTTACAAGGTAACCCAAAACGGGACAGGGCGGAGGTCGAGCTGAACTAGCTGAACTACGGGTAGGTCGAATTTCGAATTTGAGTTGACTCCCCCCAAGCCATTGATCTAGAGAGACTTAAATGAAACGCGCGGACTCCGAACGTGGAAAAGACGCGAAATTTCGAGCTTTTCCTGACATCACGTGCTACACTTTAAGTCGCTAAGTTTGACTCACAGTTAGTTGAAGGCCGGTCCGCCAACCAGCGTCACCCCCTCTACAGCAGCGAATCACCACTCAGCACATTTCAAGAAACAAGAAAAAGGAAACATCAATGGCAGAACAAGGAACAGTGAAGTGGTTTAACGACGCCAAGGGCTACGGCTTCATCAGCCGTCAAAATGGCGAAGACGTTTTCGTGCATTTCTCAGCTATTCAAGCGGGCGGCTTCAAGAGCCTGCAAGAAGGCCAAACCGTGCAGTTCGAC
>Ga0209006_10005953_pt1 | contig 11079 bp, 8 predicted proteins | sample JacPin_JW_Ref_O2_FD_188567 | JGI IMG/M metagenome (GOLD analysis project Ga0209006, IMG submission 188567) | Forest soil microbial communities from Algoma, Ontario, Canada - Jack Pine, Ontario site 1_JW_Ref_O2 (SPAdes) (version 2) | ecosystem: Environmental > Terrestrial > Soil > Boreal... | reverse complement strand
GGTCACGCTGCTCGATGGACCCATGCTCGACCAGTTCACCCGCAATCACCAATTCTTTCTCGGCCTCGATGAAGACGGACTACTGAAGCCCTTTCGCGAGCGCGCCGGCCTTCCCGCGCCCGGACCAGTCATGGGTGGTTGGTACAACGACAGCCCCGACTATGATCCCCCGAAAAATATGACCGGTTACATCGCAGGTCACAGTTTCGGCCAATACCTGTCAGGCCTTTCCCGAGCCTATGCGATCACCGGTGATAAACCCACCCAGGAGAAAATACAGCGACTGGTCAAAGGCTTCGGCGCGGCCGTCAGCGAGAAGTTCTATACCGACTATCCGTTGCCGGCCTATACGTTCGACAAGTCCAACATGGGATTACTGGATGCCCACGCATTCGCCGGCGACCCGATGGCCTTGACGGTACTTGCCCACGCAACCGATGCGGTCCTGCCTCACCTGCCTGCCGGCCCGCAGACGCGCGTCGAGGCTTGTGCATTGCCGCACAAGAACATTTCCTACTGTTGGGACGAAACTTACACTCTTCCAGAAAACCTTTACATCGCTTACCTGCGCAGCGGCGATCCCCGCTATCGAAAGCTGGCCGAGCGCTTCCTGCAGGATAAGGACTACTTTACCCCGCTGGCGGAAGGAGACAACATTCTTCCCGGTCTTCACGCCTATAGCCATCTCAACGCTCTATGTTCCGCGCTGCAGGCTTATCTGGTAGACGGAAGCGCCATGCATTTGCGCGCAGCGAAAAACGGATTCGACTTCATCCGCACCACCCAGAGTTTCGCCACTGGCGGCTGGGGCCCGGATGAAAGTTTCCGCAAGCCCGGCAGTGGAGACTTGGGCGATAGCCTTTCCAAAACTCATGCCAGCTTCGAGACTCCTTGCGGCGCGTATGGGCATTTCAAGGTTGCCCGCTATCTCATGCGCATTACGGGAGACAGCCGCTACGGCGACAGCATGGAGAGCGTCTTATACAACACCATCCTGGGCGCCAAGCCAATTCTTCCCGACGGCACAAGTTTTTACTACGCCGATTACAACAACTCGGCCACCAAGTTCTATCACCAGGATAAATGGCCCTGTTGCTCGGGAACATTCCCCCAAATCACCGCCGACTACGGCATAAGCTCCTACCTCAGCTCTCCGGACGGCGTATATGTAAACCTTTACGTTCCGTCCAGTTTGCGTTGGAAGCAAAACGGCACTCCGTGTACGCTCGTCCAAACAACCCAATATCCTTACCAGGCCGAAACGTCCATTGCCTTGCAAATGGAGAAACCGGAGTCCTTCACCATCTATTTGCGGGTACCCGCCTGGGCTGGGCCTGCCACGCATTTGGCTGTGAACGGCAAGACCGCATCCGCAGCCTTGAAGCCCGGTACATTTGTTCCCGTACGCCAGACTTGGAAGAACGGCGACCGGATCGAGTTCAGCATCGACCGGCCGCTGCGCCTCTCGCCTGTCGATGCACAACATCCCAATCAGGTGGCCGTGCTGCAAGGCCCGCTCGCACTCTTTGCGGTGGGAAATATTCCCTCTGATCTGACCCGCGCGAATCTTCTCGCTGCTGCGCAACAAGGAGACGCATGGCAAGTTCCGTCCTCCGCGCAAAGTTTGAAGATGCTGTCTTATCCCGCGATTACCGGGGAGACGTACAGGCTTTATCTGCCGGTCACCACATAGACGAAGCTCAGCTAAGCAGGGGACTTGATATGTTGAAGCTATCTCAACTGGAGGTCTGGTTTGTCACCGGAAGCCAGCATCTTTACGGACAAGAGGCGCTGGCCCAGGTAGCTGCGCACTCGCAGCAGATTGCCGCTTCCCTTGGGGAGGAGCACTCATTGCCGGTCAAGCTTGTGTTTAAGCCGGTTCAGACGACACCCGAGGAAGTTCGAGGCCTTTGCCGGGAAGCCAATAACGCTCCCCAATGCATAGGGCTCATCCTCTGGATGCACACCTTCTCTCCCGCCAAAATGTGGATCAGCGGCTTGAAGTCCTTAACCAGGCCGTTCCTCCATCTGCATACGCAGTTCAATTGCGAGCTGCCCTGGTCGTCTATCGACATGGACTTTATGAACCTCAACCAGGCTGCGCACGGTGATCGCGAATTCGGCTTCCTTACCGCGCGTCTACGGCTTGCGCGCAAGGTAGTCGTGGGGTTCTGGCGGGACCCGGAAACGGTTTCGGAAATTACAACCTGGACGCGCGCCGCTGCCGGATGGCACGAGTCGCAAAACCTGAAAGTCGCCCGCTTTGGCGACAATATGCGCGAGGTCGCCGTCACCGAAGGCGACAAGGTTGCTGCCGAAGCACAACTCGGCTACTCCGTGAGCGGTTTTGGCGTGGGAGACCTGGTTGCCCGCATGGACCAGGTCACCGGCGATGAGATCGATCGGCTGGTTGCCGAGTATCGCGAGACCTACACCCTTTGCAAAAAGCACGATCGTCCGGACGCCCTCCGGGTGGCAGCGAAGATCGAGCTCGCGCTCCGCGCCTTCCTTGAGGAGGGTGGATTCGCCGCCTTCACTGATACCTTTCAGGATCTGCACGGATTGGATCAGCTACCGGGAATCGCCGTCCAGAGGCTGATGGCCGATGGCTATGGATTTGGAGGCGAAGGCGACTGGAAGACCGCCGCTCTGGTCCGCACCATGAAGGTGATGGCCCATGGCCTGCATGGCGGAACCTCCTTCATGGAGGACTACACCTACGATTTCACCGGCGTTCCGAAGGTTCTTGGATCGCATATGCTCGAGGTGTGCCCTTCGCTTGCAGCGGACAGACCCTCACTGGAAGTGCATCCGCTCGGCATCGGCGGCAAGGCAGACCCGGTTCGATTAGTCTTCACCGCGCCAAGTGGTCCTGGCATCGTAGCCTCGCTGGTGGATATGGGAAACCGCTTTCGCATGATCGTCAACCAGGTTGACGTCATCCAGCCCGAACTGCCGTTGCCGAATCTTCCCGTGGCCCGGGCGATTTGGCATCCCAAACCAAGCCTGAAAATCGCTGCGGCCGCGTGGATCTACGCCGGAGGAGCCCATCACACTAGCCTCAGCCAGGCCTTAACCGTGGATCATCTTGCCGACTTCGCGGAGATCGCGGGCATCGAGCTCATCCGAATCGACAATGAAACACGCCTGTTCGAATTTCGCAGGCTGCTACGTTGGGAAGAGGCCGCTTACTCTCGAACCATCTAAAAATCAGCTCAGCAGCACTGCCATCAAGGCAGCGGCTAAGGTCGAGAGAAAATTTACCGCGTCATTATTAAGCCAGCCTCGCCGCTCAATCGTTGCTCCCAGCAGGGAATCGACGAACAGGCCGCCCGCTGCCCCCAGGGTCGCCGCCAACGTATCCCCCACGCTCAGTTTCAGTGTGGTCTGCGATATCGCGGCCACCACCAGCGCTCCGCAGACTCCGGCCACTGTACCGGCCAGACTGATGGCTCCGTCGGTGCCGGGTGCAACTCGGCGAAACGTCGTAACCAGCAACGGCTGGCCGCCCACCACCTCTCCCAGTTCGCTGGCTAAAGTGTCGGCGGTCGCCTCAGCCAGTGCGGCTACCACCATCACCGTGTACCATCTGCCAGCTACGGGATGGAAGAGAGAGGATGCGGCCGCCAGCCCTGCCACTCCAAGATTGGCGGCAACCTGGGCAGCATTGCGGCCACGCTTGTCCTCCGCCACTGCCAATTGCAGCTTCCTCGCTCTACCGAAGCGCGTCGCTGCCCAGGTGAGCACAAAGAGCGTTATCAGGGCCGGCAGGCCGGAGTGATACCAGGGTGACCAGCCAAGGGTCAGGACCGCACACAGGACGCCCCCGGTTATGGCCGCCAGGGGAGTCGCGGCGCGGGCCACCAGGACAAGAAGTGCCAACGTCAGGCTGATGCCCAATGCGGTTGGTGTCGCATAGCGCAGGGTGGCCAGTAGACACCATGGCACTACGAAAGCCAGAACCAGCCACGATTGCCAACCCATTTGCTGTTCTGGAGCGCGCACTGCTCATTTTAGGCCCGGCGTATCCCTGAGCACGCGCTCCCGTTTACAATCATCTTTCTACCGGAAAATGAAACGTAGTGAGGTATTCACGGGTGCTTAGCGTTGCATGGCTCCAGTCATGGAGCCGGCGTAGTGTGCGTTTGCCGGAATTTGGGCACAGGTTCTCACGAATTGTTACCGGATGTTCCTTGGGTCTTGCCCTCATGCTGGCTGGGTGCGGAGAAACGCCCCGGCCAGTGGTGACTCCGGTTGCGGTGACCGGGCCCGCTCCACAGCCTCAGAGTTACGCCGTTGTGACCACCACTGCCGGCCCAAACTTGCCCGGTCTGGCGAATGTTTTCGACGCCTCCGGGGATACTCTGCTGACCCAGGCCTCGTTAGGCACGAACCCGCTTGCGGTTACGCTCAGTTCAACTGCCGGTGTAGCCATCACGTCCAATTCCGATGGCACCGTCAACAGCTATACCCCTTCGACGACCCTCCAGACCAAAAACATTCAGAGCAGCACTTTGCTGCAGCCGGCGCAGCCCATTAATCTGCTGGTGACCGCCACCAATCTGTTCATCACCGAACCGAATGTGCCTGCGGTGGCCGTTTTGACCAACAATGCGAGCGGAGTTTACCAGCTCACGCAACAGTTGCCGGTTCCTGCCAGCCCCATCAACGTTGCCGGCAATTCCAATGCGTCCCGGGTCTACTCCATCACCCAGGATAATGGCGCGAATCAGGTAACGTTTGGAGCTTGTGAGAATCCTACCCAGGTCACCACTCCCGGCCAGGTGCAATCGATCGAGCTCTCGACCGTAACCATTTCACGCACCCTGCCGGTTGGCATTTGTCCCGTGTATGGCATCTCTTCGAGTGACAACAACCGCACCTTCATCCTGAATCGGGGCAGCGGAACGGTCACTGTCATCAACAGCCAATACAATGCGCTGGATACTACGGCAAATCTCCCGAATCTGGATTCAAAAACCGGCACCTTGCTCTTGCCCCCGCCTTCGGGGACGCCGGTAGCGGGGTTCAACGCCGGCCCGGTATTTGCCGACTACTACCCGCCCGCGTCGCAGCTGGTGACGGCTAATTACGACTCCAACACCATTTCCATTATCAATGTGAGTCTCGATCAATTTGGAAATGATGCCCCGTTGTTTGGCCAGACGGTGACGGTACCGGTCGGCAACGGGCCGGCCACGCTCAGCATCTTGCGCGATGGGAGCCGGGTCTATGTCGCCAATCAGAAGGACAGCACGGTCAGTGTCGTGAGTCTCACCAACTACAAGGTCTTAGCGACGATCCCGGTAACGGGTCATCCTATTTCGATTGCCTCGACCTTCAGCACTCCTTTTGGCCAGGTGTACGTGATTCCATCCGACCAGGCCTACATGACCGTCATCCGAACGGATACCGACCAGGTGTCAGCGTCTATCCAGCTGGATGGGACGGGTGTGGATGTCCATACCAGCGCCCAGTCGGTAGCGGCCAACAGCGGGACCACAGGTACGGTAGCAAATGCGATCAATGTGAGCCACGCCAGCGGCAGCGGCTCCCCATGTGGCTTCGGTGCCCCGTGTTACGCGGCCACCCCGTTGAAGGCTGCCACGGCACGCGCAAAATAAGCAGCAGTAAACTTACCAACACTCCACACAGGTGCCCCACGTTCGCCCCAGCGTACGTGGGCCGAAAACGATATACTTCGAACGCTTTGGCCAGCCCGCTAGCAACCGTTGTGGTCGCAACCGCTTCTGCCCGGAAAACTTAATCCCTGCAACAGAATTGTCATCCCGACCGGAGCGTACCCGGATTTCCTACTTCGCGCTGCTTGCGACAACCACGAGTGCTGCTCTCCGTAGAGAGAGCCGCATGCAGATCATCAAAGCCACGGGTCTTGACAGGAAATCCGGGGGAGCGCAGTGGAGGGACCTGCGGTTTCGACCCACAAACGGGTCGCGAAAGATGTCAACTCAAGCAGAATAAAAGCTGAACATCAGACCGAACCGTGCGCGTGAAGATTAGCTCCCGGTAGGCGCGCCGGAGAGGATGATCGGCAACGTGGGCGTCGCCGCGCCGCTGGCATTCTCGATGGTTATGCCGAAGGCTTTGGCCTCGATTCCTGCGGGAAGTGTAGGCAGCACAAGGTTAGCGGTCCCCACTGCGTCAGGACGGAAGACGCCGGCCGGAACCGGCGCTTTGCCATCTGCCGGGATGACCCAAAGCTCATAGGCCTTATCCGCAGGCAACGGCTTCAGATTTGTCGCCAGCAGAATCAATCCGCCGCGCTCCGCGAGATAGGTGGCCTTGGCGCTTGGTTGGGCGGGAGTTTTGCCCTCGGTGAGCGTGACCCGCTGCGCCGTCGGAGCGGTCAGAACCTCCAGCACCTGCTGTGCCTTGGAAGCTTGTGCGGCCAGATTCTTTACCAGGTTGGATTCGAGGTCCAGCTCGTCATTCAAAGCCTTGTTTTGCACGCCGAGAGAGATGGCCGCAATCGCCATCGCGGCGGCCGCCGTCCAGGGAGCCCAGAAGCTAATCCCGCGGCGCGTGCTCTTCGCCGGTACAGGCGTCACCTCGGCCAGCGTTTCCCCCGGCTTGACCGTGGCAGAAGAAGCAATCTTGTTGAGGAAGCGCTCCCGCGCGCCCGCAGGCAGCGGCTGTTGCTCGACCGCCAGGCCTAACAACGCCAGATCCCCGGAGACTTGAGCCAGCTCGTTGCGGCACTCTGCACAGCTCTGCAGGTGCGCCCTAATGGATGCATACTCCTCTACCGGGAGATTCTGCATCGCATAGGAAGCCAACTCCTCCTGCGTGTTGTGCTCGTTGCCCGTCATGCCTGAAACGCCTTTCGTAACGTAATCAACGCCAGGCGGATCCGCGTCTTGACCGTGCCCAGCGGATCGCCTGTTCTCTCCGCGATCTCCGAGTGGCTCAGCCCTTCGAAGAACGCCAGTTCCATAGACCGTTGTTGCTCAGCGGGAAGGTCCTTTAAAACCTTCTGCACCTTCTCCATCAATGCGTTGTGCTCTGCTTCAGAAGCCAGGTTGGTGGTAGAAGTCAGTACTACGTCTTCCACCGAATCTGTGGGCTTTCTACGCCGCAACAGATCGATCGACCGGTTTCTCGCGATGACGACCAGCCAGGCTCCCAGCGATCCACGCCCTTGCACAAACGAATCGGAATTCCGCCAGACCTGGAAGAAAATGTCTTGCATCACATCTTCCGCATGGCCGGTGTCTTTCAAAATACGCAGCGCGACCGAGTACACGGCCCTACCGTAGCGGTCGAAGACTTCCGCCATCGCACGTTGATCGCCTTGGCGCACCCGCTGCAATAAGGTACCGTCATCAATTGCAGCAGCGCCGTCAGCCATCCCGGATGTGAGGCTCGTGTCTCTGGTGGAAGAACGCTCAGGATCGCCAATCGGATTGGGAGTTTTGTCTGGCATTCGACGAGCCGAAAACCATTCTACGTACGCAGGACGGAAACACCAAACTAAAGTACCCCTGCAACAGCAGGTACAATAGCGTGTTTCCCCCCGCAGTTTCGATGAGAAATCGCCTGGATAAACTGCTGTTCGAGCGCGGCTTGGTCCCTTCCAGGGAGCGCGCGCAGGCGCTGATCCTCGCCGGCCGCGTGCTCGTCAACCAGCAAAAGGTAGAGAAGCCCGGAGCCTCCGTCGACGAAGACGTGCTGTTGCGGGTATTGGGAGAAGAGCAGCGCTACGTCAGCCGTGGGGGATTCAAGCTCGAGGCCGCGCTCGACCGTTGGCACATCGACCTCACCGGCCGCCACTGTGCTGATATTGGTACTTCTACCGGTGGTTTCACCGATTGCATGCTCCAGCATGGGGCAACCGGCGTTGTGGCGGTCGATACCGGATACGGGCAGATTGCCGAGTCTTTGCGCAGGGATCCGCGGGTGAGCTTGCGCGAACGTACCAATGCCCGCTACCTCAAGCCGGGGGAGCTAGGCCCAGACATCAGTTTCGTATCCATGGATGTGTCCTTTATCTCCGCGACCCTGGTCCTGCCTGGGGTGCTCGCCGCGGTCCGGGAGAGTGGCGAGCGCCGGGTCGAAGCAGTCATCCTGGTGAAGCCGCAATTCGAAGCGGGCAGGGAACATGTCGGCAAGGGCGGCATCGTCAGCGACCCGGCGGCGCACCAACTGGCGATTGATCGCGTGCGCGCGGCGGTCCATGACCTTGGCGCTGCTGGCAGCGAAGTCACGGAATCACCCATCCAGGGGGCCAAAGGCAATCGCGAGTTCCTGCTCTACAGCCGCTTTTAGGCAATCGCGTAAACTAAAGCCTCCATGCGACCGGTCGCCATCATTTCCAAGCCGCAGAAGGAAGAGCTGGCCGCTCTGCTGCCCGAGCTCGTGACCTGGATGCGGGCGCATGATTTTGAGCCCATTTTGGACCACGTAAGTGGAAGTTACACCCGCGATGCGCGCGTTGTTCCGCGCCACGAGTTGCCGGCCCAGAACCCTGCGCTCGTGGTGGTGCTCGGTGGGGATGGCACTTTGCTTGCCGCCGCGCGTGTATTTGCCCGCACCGAGGTTCCCATTCTCAGTGTCAACCTGGGCGCCCTGGGCTTTCTCACCGAGGTCCGGCTCGCCGATCTCTACTCAACGCTCCAGGGTTGGGCGGAGGGTTGCTGCAACATCGATGCCCGCGCCCTGCTGCATACCGAGGTCATGCGTGGAGGCGTTTTGTATAAGGAGTACCAGGCACTCAATGACGTGGTGATCGCCAAGGGAGCAATTGCCCGTATGGGCGACTTCAGCGTGCATCTCTCTGAACAGTTGGCCGCATCGTTTCGCGCGGATGGCGTCATTATCTCCACCCCAACCGGCTCTACGGCCTACAATTTAGCTGCCAATGGGCCCATCCTGGCCCCTTATGTGGATGCCTTGGTGATCACGCCCATATGTCCGCACCTATTGACCATTCGTCCTATGGTTGTGCGCGGCGACTCTCACGTGGTTGTAAGCGTGGAAGGGATTCCCGACCTGACCTTCCTCACCGTGGACGGACAAGAGGCATTACAGCTTCGCGTGGGAGATCGGGTATGTTGCCGCCGCTCCGAGCACAGCGTGAGGTTGGTTCGAATGGGCGAAACCGGATTCTTCGATGTTCTCCGCTCCAAATTAAGTTGGGGTGAACGCTAAACAGAAACCCTTCACTTACTCGGCGTGGATCAGGTTCGTATCACAGGCAGCGGGAAAATTCAGCGTATTTTGTAACAGTCGATAACTTGATCCGTATTAATCCGTGTGAATCCGTTGTGTAGCTCCTTTTCGAGCTCCCACAAAGACATCCATCCCGACACCTATGGTTTGGTCAGCTCGTCCAGCAGCAGTTTGGCCTTTGTGGCCAGGGTGTGTGCGCCGTCCGTGTCTCCACTGTCCAGTTCCTGCTGAGCTTGTTTCAAAAATGTTCGTATCTGCGCTGCGGTAACTTGTTCGTCGGTGGAGAGAGACCGTTTGATTCCGTTTAAGCCTTGTTGTGTTCCACCAATCAGATCCGCTGTCTCGTGCTTGGTTCTTTCTCCCAGCGCGCTGTCACCAGTAGTCAATTGTCCAATGGGCGAACCTGGGCTGCCGGTCGCAGAAACCGTTTGCGGCGTAGCCTGGGCGGTGGTCGATCCACTGGCTGCAGGCGCACTCCCGGAGTTACCCGCAGTCTGGGTCGTGTCAGTCGACTTGGCCGGGGCCTTCTTAGGGTGACGCACTTTCTTAGGCGTCGGTGGGGGTAAGGGCACGCTTTGCGAGGACGGAGGCGGCAGCGGGGAAGCCAACGGTGTTTCCGACTTCTCTTGTGGTTGGGTCGTCTCCAGCGGGGGCAACGTTCCTTTCCCGGTCTGCAGAGGCGGAGCCTGCGCCTGCTGTGGCGGCGACGCGTTCTTATGCGAACACCCCGTCGTCGAAAGGGCGAGCAGGACCAACGAGGCGCAAAGGTTGGCTCCCTTCATCCCCTCGGCTCCTTAGTTACGATAGTTCCAGCTGTACTACTCCCGTCCGGCATAAGGTATCCACGCGCTGCCCGGCTCTCAGGGGGACTGTTGAGCGGAAAACGCAAAATAAAAGTAGTTCCGTGAGTCGCATCCGATTCTACTTCGATAGAACCATTGTGCAACTCCACTATACGGTAAGTCATCGCTAAGCCTATACCACTACCGTCTTTCTTGGTAGTGAAGTATAAGTCGAAAATTTTGTCCCGCACATCGGGAGGGATTCCGGCCCCCTGATCGTGAATGCTGAGCATGGCCACACGGCCGTCTTCCGCCAGGCTGACCCTAAGTTTCCCCCCTTCGCTCATCGCCTGGGCGCCATTGATGACCACGTTCAGGAGTGCCTGTTTCAGCAGATCCGAATCTACCTTGGCCAGGACCGGGTGATCGGGTAAATCGCTCTGCACCTGGATATCGCGGGTTTCCAGCTCTGCCGAGGCCAGCATCAGCACGCCCGAGACGATCCGCCGCAGGTCCTGATCCTTAAGCTGCAACTCCACCGGCCGGGAGAAATCAACCAGTGTCTGCACCACGCGATCCAGCCTTTGAATCTCGCTTTCAATCACTTCCAGGTGCCGCATCGCCCTGTGATCCGCGTCCCCGAGCTTGGTACGCATCAGTTCCAGGTGCACCACAATGGCGTTGATCGGATTCTTAACCTCGTGGCCTACCCCAGCCGTCAGCCTGCCAATGGCCGCCAGGCGTCGGGAAAGCTCAAGGTCGCTTTCGATTTCTCGTACCGATTCCACATCGTGAAGCGTGAGCAGTGCACCCAGGGTTTCCTGGGCAGACACCGCCCGGTCGTCATGGATGAAGTCCAGCGAGATTTCGACATGGCGGCCGGTTTCGGTGGTGATCTCCTCTTGCACCAGGGCCATGCGAGCGTCAAAGGACTCACGCACCAGCCTGCCCAGGCGGGTATTGCGGGAGAAGACGTCGTGCAACTTGGCGCCCAGGATTTCAGCCCGGCTCACTCCCAGAAAACGTTCCACCGAATCGCTGACCAGCACGGCACGGGCATCGTGGGTATACAGCAGGATGCCGTCCTGCAGGTTGGTCATGATCTGGT
>Ga0209006_10005952_pt1 | contig 11080 bp, 9 predicted proteins | sample JacPin_JW_Ref_O2_FD_188567 | JGI IMG/M metagenome (GOLD analysis project Ga0209006, IMG submission 188567) | Forest soil microbial communities from Algoma, Ontario, Canada - Jack Pine, Ontario site 1_JW_Ref_O2 (SPAdes) (version 2) | ecosystem: Environmental > Terrestrial > Soil > Boreal... | reverse complement strand
GGGCCGATCTGCCGGCGCAAGCCATAAAATACGTTCGGCGACTCGAGGAGCTGATCGGTTGTCCGGCGGCGGTCTTATCCACAAGCCCCGAACGCGAAGACACCATCCTGATGCAGAACCCCTTCGAGATGTGAATCTGGATGAAAAATCAGCAAGGTGGGCGTAAGCTGAGCCGATGACCGACTATCATCCGCTGATTGCCCGCGCCGTGGAGGGGCTGCAAAAAAGCACGGGCGAAGCACGCCGCGCGCTCTACGAGCGAGCGCGCACCGCGCTAGTGACGCAGTTGCGGTCGGTTGATCCTCCCCTCTCCGAAACCGAGATAACTAAGGAAAGGCTCGCGCTCGAAGACGCGATTCGCAGAGTCGAAGGCGAGAACGCCCGTAAAGCCCGCACGGAATTGCGCGAAACCCGAGTGGCCGCTGCGCCGGCGCGGCGAAGCGGACCCACCGCACCGAGACCTGCCCCGGCGGCGTCAAAAGCCGAAGCGCAGCGCCGCGCTTATCTGCCGCCGAGCGCGCGCGAGCGTTTGCTCAGCGCTCGCGCCGCGTCGCTGACCCGCGACGGCATAAAAGGCTTTCGCGATGCCGTGGGCGGCAACGAGGAGCATGCCGACGGCGAATTCGATGCAGAACAAGACACGCGTGACTCTTACGGAGCGGCGGCGGCTTCCGCGCGTATTGCGGACCGGCCCGACGCGCCAGCACAGCGCAACTATGCGCAACGATTTGAGAACCTGAACAGCACCGAGCACCTAGAACAGCTCGACGGTAGAGAATCGGGTTTCGAGTTTGAAGATGATCACGTCGCCGCCCAATCAGCTCGATATCTGCCGACCCCGACTTTTGAGCATGAACCGGAGCAAGCTCGTCCGCCGCGCTCCTACCGCGGCCTCGCCAAGCTTATTGTCGCACTCGTTATCTTTGCCGGCGTGGCGGGATTGGTGAGTTGGCAATGGTCCAACCTTGCCGGCTTCTATCACCGCGTCACTCAGATCGGAACCAAACCGCCAACCCAGTCGACCGCCGCGTCACCCGCGGCGGAGCCAAAATTTGCCGGCCGCGTCCCGCAGGAGGGCGCCAGCCAGGCCCCCGCCGCAGGCGCCGCACCCTCCGCGCAGCCGCCGCCTGCGGTCGCCCAACGCGTCGTGCTTTACGAGGAAGACCCGAACGACCCCTCGGGCAAACGCTATGCGGGGTCAGCGATTTGGCGCACCGAAACAATTTCACCCGGATCGGGGCTCGCGCCCGAACTTGCGGTTCGCGCCGATATCGAGATTCCGGAACGCCGCATGACGGTCACTTGGTCATTGCGACGTAACAGCGACCAATCCCTGCCGGCCAGCCATACCATCGAAGTGATGTTCAACTTGCCGGCTGATTTCGCCGGCGGCGGCATCGCTAACGTGCCCGGGATACTGATGAAGCAATCGGAGCAGGCACGCGGCACTCCGCTCGCCGGACTGGCGGTCAAGGTTACAAACGGCTTCTTCCTGATCGGTCTTTCGGCCGTCGAGGCCGACATGCAGCGCAATGTGCAATTGCTCAAGGATCGGCCCTGGTTCGATATCCCGATTGTCTACACCAACGGCGGTCGCGCGATTTTGGCGATGGAGAAGGGCCCGCCGGGCGATCGCGCCTTCGCCGAGGCCTTCGCTGCATGGGAAAAGAAGTAAGATATGCGGCTGACGTCGCCTTATCGCGCGCCGCAGAACTAGGCGAACTGTATGCGGAAAATGAGTCCAGCCAACGCAAGGCCCATGCGACCCGCGATGCACGCATTCGTCGCCTCGGCTTTGCGCTCAATCGAAACCGAAAACGAAGGACTGGCGGCGCTTGCCACGGCAATTGGCGACGGCTTGGGCGCCGCTTTTGTCGCTGCCGTCGAAGAAATTCGCGGAGCCCGGGGTCGTTTGATCGTCACCGGGATGGGAAAATCCGGCCACGTCGCCCGTAAAATAGCAGCGACACTCGCCTCGACCGGAACGCCCGCGTTCTTTGTGCATGCCGCGGACGCAAGCCATGGCGACCTCGGCATGATCACATCGGACGATGTGATGCTCGCCCTGTCGTGGTCGGGCGAGACCGAGGAACTGAAGAATCTGATCACCTATTCGCGCCGCTTCGATATCTCCCTGATCGCCGTGACCGGCAACGCTGCCAGTACGCTTGGCAAGGCCGCCGATATCGTACTGGCGCTGCCGCAAGCCCGCGAAGCCTGTCCGCACAACCTGGCTCCAACTACGTCGGCGCTTATGCAGCTCGCTTTGGGAGACGCGCTGGCCATTGCGCTTCTCGAAAGCAGAGGCTTCACCGCGATTGATTTCGGCGTTTTCCATCCGCGCGGCCGGCTGGGCGCGGCCTTGAAACTCATTCGCGACGTCATGCATCCCGGAACCGCCGTTCCGTTGATTCGGCGAGGTGCTTTAATGTCGGAAGCGATCGTCGAAATGTCGGCCAAGGGCTTTGGCTGTGTCGCGGTCGTCGAGCCCGACGGGCGGCTTGCCGGGGTAATTACCGACGGCGATCTGCGACGTCATATGCGTGTCGATTTGCTCCAGGCGGCTGTTGACGAGATCATGACGGCATCGCCGAAAATCGTACGGCCGGAGCAGCTCGCAGGCGAAGCGCTGCAACTCCTCAATTCTTCCAAGATCACGGCGCTCATTGTCGTCGACGGCGAGAAGCCGGTCGGCATCGTACACTTCCACGATCTATTGCGGGCCGGTGTCGCCTGATGATCTGCGCCGCGGTTAGTACAGCCCGCCCTGGGCTGCGCCGGAATTTTCTTCCGGTTGATTTGCCGGTGGTGGGCGGCCGCTCGTCTTGTTCGGTGAGGCAACAATGGATGTTGCTTGGGTGTTGGCGTCTGCAGTTGGCGAAGTCGCCGCCGGATCTGAGCGTTGCTGGTGGGCCAGGAACTCCTCGTAGCCCGGCGCGCCGGGCCGCGGCGGAACGTCGTTGGGCATTCCCCCCGCCCAGGTCGGCCAGTGATCAGTCACGGTGGCGGAAATGGACGAGCACGAGCCCAGACACAGGCCGCACAACACCAGCAGCACCGGCCCCAGGGCCGGCCTCCTCAAATTGCCGGGGTGTCGGAGCGACGCGACCAACCGATTTGGATCGATCCGCGCGCTCTTGTTCGGGTTGAGCTTCACCTTCGATAATTCTCCGGCCGACTCTCCGCCGATCAACGGCACCTTCGTGGCGGGACTATGTCTGTCTCACGCCGCGACCGAAACGCAACTATCGCGCAGCTGTCAAAGATTTGCTAATGGCTTCCGAAAAGTGGGGTGACACGTTCGGCTAGTCGTCCACCTTAAAAGCATGAGCGCTGAACTAAAGGACCCGAGGCCGCGCCGCCTGTTTGGCGCTGGCGCCCGGTTAAGAGATTGTGCGCGTGCGACGCTGTTGCTGCCGCTTGTGTTGCTGGGCTGCAGTGGCGTCGCGCTGACGCAAACTGACGCGCCGACCTCCGCGCCGAATCCAGCCGCATTCCATAAAATCATCGGTGATTATCTCAAAAAATCATTCAAGGAGATCGCCACCTACGAGAGTTTTGAGATATCGGACGCGCGCTGGGTGCACACGGTCAAAGGCTGGAGCTGGCTGAGCTGCATTCGCTTTCAGGAGCGCGGCCACGTACGAACCTATGCCGTATTCATTCAAACAGATAAGGTCACCGACAGCCGCTACGCCGTTACAACGGACGGCTGCGGCGAGCAAACATATACGCCATTCGATGACATACCGGTCACGGTAAAACCCCCGGATGGAGTTGAACTTGATCCCTTGCATTAGGCAGCAGAACGGCCACGCCCGCGCACTGCCGATGATCGGACCGGGGAAAAAAATTTCCGGCGCAGTGCGCCTCGCGCTGCGCCCTACAGTATTTGTTCGGGTGTAAGCCGTGACTCGGATTTTGGTGACCGGTGCAGCCGGTTTCGTCGGTCGGGCCGCACTGACCGCTCTGGCACAACGCGGGTTTGTGTTGCGTGCCGCTCAGCGAAGCCCGCCGCGCTCTCCTTTGCCTGCCGGAATTGAGGTCGTCGAGCTTCCCGATTTGGCGTCAGAGTTCGATTGGAAGCCGCTCCTTACCGGCGTCGACCGGGTCATCCATCTTGCCGCTATTGCGGATTCCGGCGCCGCCGATACGGCCCTGCACGACCGCGTCAATCGATGGGCAACTGAGCGGCTCGCACGTGCCGCGGCGGAGTCCGGGATTTCTCGGTTCGTGTTTATCTCTTCGATCCGCGCGCAGACCGGCCCCTCGGCGGATCATGCGTTGACCGAGCGTGATGCGCCGGAAGCGACCGACGGATACGGCCGCTCAAAACTCGCGGCCGAAGCAGCGGTGCGCGCCGCCGGCGTACCCTTCAGCATCCTGCGGCCGGTCCCGCTTTATGGGCCCGGCGTGAAAGGAAACTTCGGCTTGCTGCTGCGCGCCGCGCAATCACGCTGGCCGCTTCCAGTAAAGGATTTCGTCAACCGCCGTTCGCTCCTTGGGGTCGATAACCTCGTCTCTGCCGTAGAGTTCGTGCTTTCCGCCGCGGTCGCCTTGAATGAGACCTATATCGTCGCCGATCCCGGAACCCCACCGCGGCTCGCGGAGGTGATGGCGATCTTGCGCCAAGCACAGGGAAGGCGTCCGATGATCTTCGCGTTATCCAGGCCGACCGTCGAAATGCCGATGCGGCTTCTGCGCCCCGACCTTTGGGAGCGCCTCAGTGGCAATCTGCGGGCCGATCCGGCCAAGCTTCTGGCGGCGGGCTGGCAACCACTCCACGACACGCGCGATGGCCTTATCGCTCTAATTCAGGGAGCGGAAACGGCCGCGGCGTCTCGCTCTCGCAGCACCATCCCGCCGAGCACCCCGACACCGAAGACGTAAAGCCAGCCGGACGTAAAGTCGAACAAATGCGAGTTGAACAGCGACGAAACTATATTTTCCGTCACCAGGACCAAGCCCATCCAGGCGATCAGTCCTTCACGCGCAAATAGAATGAGATGCGCGGCCCACATCGCCAGCAACAAGGCGGCACCGATAATGCCGAGTTGGATGGCGACGGCGAAGATCTGGTTATGCGGATTTTGCACAAGCTCAGCTGACGCTCCGGTCTGCCCAAGCGCGGCATTGCGGAACTCCTCCCCGATCGAACCGGTGCCATGACCGATGATCGGCGCCGCCTCGATGAACAAAACCGATTTTCGCAAGAATTCGAGGTGCAGGGCCGTCGAGCTGAGCGTGTTGCTTTCGCGATAGTAGCGAAGCTCGATGAGCGAAGTGTCAATGCGCTCCCGCACATAAGGCGAACCGAACCAGATGCCGACACCAAGCAGGACGGCGATCAAGCCAGCGCCAACAAACCCCCGCCACCCGAATTGCCGCCAACCAAATAACAACAACAAAACCGGCGCAACCACGAAGCTGGTCCGGCTGCTGATGACAAAGAAGATGTTGGCTAAGAAAAGTCCGCTTAAGATGATGAGGACGAGCGTTAGGCGCCAGCGCCGCGCCCGTCCCTCCACGACGGCGTATCCAAGAAGTGCAAACGCGCAAATCAGGAAGTCCGTGCTTTGAAAGATATAATCCTTAGCCGGAACGCCGGGCTGATGCATCCCGCGCCATGGCAGGCCGGGAATGACCGCTAATCCCCAGGACACGATCAACAACAAGAGTACCGATGAAAAAAAACCGTACACGACATAAATGCCGCGCTCTGAAACGCGAAAGTGCGCCAACAAGACCGGAATGAGCAGTAGGCGGTGAAATTTTCCGAGACCCGCCAAACGCTCGGCCCATGTCACGTCCGCCCACAGCATGCCAATCGCTGCGAGAACCCAAAGCGCGACCGGCAGAAAACCCGCCGCCCTCGTGAGCTCGCGCCGCAGCATGCCGAACTCCATCGCCGGCAAGATCGTAATCAGCCACAAGGCGATGAAAATGCCCGTCGCGGTCGTCGACCACGGAAGCGTCACCGCGACGGCGAGCGCAAACCAATCGGCGGCCCGTAGCCAACCGGCACGATTAAGGCCGGGCAAAATGGACCAAGCGCTCATGCGCGGGCCTGTTCGTTGGTCAGGACTTTGCCGGTTTAAGCGAGCGGAGCGGCCGCGGCGCGGACTGGGCAGAACGGCGCACCAACCCAGTGGTTGACTGTCCGGGAACGAGATCAACCAGGATGACGTCGCCGCCCGCGGCTTCGACCTCTTTGCGACCGACGACATCCTCAAGTCGATAATCGGCACCCTTGATCAAGACGGACGGCTTAACTCGCTTGATCAGTTCGAGCGGCGTTTCTTGTTCGAATATGACGACGAGGTCCACGGCCTCGAACGCCGCGAGAACCTCGGCCCGCGCCTCGGCAGGATTGATCGGCCGGCCTTCGCCTTTGAGCCGCCGCGTCGAGAGATCGCTGTTGAGGCCAACCACGAGACGGTCGCAGGCCGCGCGAGCTTCGGTCAATAGCCTGACGTGGCCGCGATGCATGAGATCGAAACAGCCGTTGGTGAATCCGATCCGTAATGATTGGCGGCGCCAGCTTGCAAGCCGTTCGTCGAGTACGGACCAATCGAATATGATCTTCTCTTCGAGCGCAAGCGACGCGGCGGGCAGAAGGCGATGGCGAAGTTCGGCGAGTGTTAACGTCGCCGTTCCACGTTTGCCGACGACCACCGAGGCCGCCGCGTTTGCGGCACGCATCGCCGGCTCGAATGGCGCTTTCATCGCGAGCAACAGCGCCATTACGGTCGTGACGGTGTCTCCCGCGCCGGAAACGTCGCGTACCTTCACCGGATGGGCGGCAACGTGGACCGGCGCGCGATTCTCGACGTGCAAGGTCATGCCTTCTTCGCTGCGGGTGATCAGTACCGCGTCGCTGCCGACAGCACGGGCCAGCTCCGCCGCGGCGGCCGCGATCTCGGTGTCGGATCCGACCGGCCGATGAATGGCGGCGGCCAGTTCCAAGCGATTTGGCGTGAGCAGCGTCGCGCCGCGATAGACCGCGTAATCGTGACCCTTTGGATCGACAATGATGGGTATGCCCAGACGCCCGGCGTGATCGATAAGGGTGCGTACGACGCGCGGCGTCAGCACGCCCTTGGCGAAGTCGGACAGCACCACAGCGTCGACGCGGGACAACGCCTCGCGCGCATGCGCAATAATCGCCGACTCGCTGTGGCGCCCGGCCGGATCGGCTGTCTCCCAATCAGCCCGGATCAGATGGCTCGAATAATGTTCGGATACAAAGCGAACCTTGCGCGTGGTTTGCCGCGCAGAATCAACCACGAGCTTGGCGTCAACCAATCCGCCGAGACCGGCGAACTCTTCGGTTAACCTGCGCCCGGCGTCGTCATCGCCGACGAGACCGACAAAGACGCAATGCGCACCGAGCGCCGCCGCATTACGCGCCACCGTGCCGGCGCCGCCAATACCAACGACGTTGTGGCTGACCTTGAGAACGGGAGTCGGTGCCTCGGGAGAAATACGCGAGACGTCGCCATAAACGAAATCGTCGAGCATGACATCGCCGACGCAGAGGATGCGCTGCTCGGGAATGCGCTGGAGCGCGCGTTCAAAGTTGAACATCTTTTGCTCGCTGCGCATCGCGGCCTTCACCGATAATGCTCGCGACGATCGAGATAACTCTTTACGTAGCGCGCCACGCCCTGTTCGAGGGTGGCGAAGGCGGCATTAAATCCTGCTTGGCGGAGATTTTCCATCTGCGCCTGGGTAAAATATTGATAGCTGTCGCGAATCGATTCGGGCATCTCGATATATTCGATCATCGGTTCGCGGCCGAGCGCCGTAAACATCGCCGTGATCAAATCGCGAAAGCTCCGCGCCTCACCGGTGCCGACGTTAAAGATCCCCGAGACCGACGGCGTCTCGAGGAGCCAGCGAACCACGCTGATCGCATCTTCGACGTAAATGAAATCGCGCGTCTGTTCGCCGTCGCCGATCCCGGAACGGTACGATTTGAACAGACGTACCGGCCGGCCGGCCTTGGCGTCGGCGAAACGCTTGGCGACGAGGCTCATCATCTCGCCTTTGTGGTATTCATTCGGGCCGAACACGTTGAAGAATTTAAGTCCCACCCATTGCGGCGGCAGTTTGCCCTTACGCGCGGCGCGTTCGACGACGGCGAGGTCGAACAAATGCTTGCTCCAGCCGTAGAGGTTCATCGGCTTCAATCGCTTGAGCGCCGCCAGCGAATAGTCATCGATAAAGCCTGCCTCGCCATTGCCATAGGTCGCGGCGGAGGAGGCATAGATAAAGGGCGTCCGCGTAGCCGCACACCAATCGAGCAAGCGCAGCGACAGCCGGAAATTGGTTTCGATGACGTTGTCGGCGTCCGTGGCAGTCGTCGACGAGATCGCGCCGAAGTGGATCACCGCATCGAGCTTACGGCCATCGAGCCATGGCAAGAGTTCGGCGGGTGGGACGAAATCGGCAAGCTGGCGGCCGCCAAGATTGCGCCACTTGGCGTCGCTGCCGAGGATGTCACTTATAGCGATATCGGCGCGCCCGGCCTCATTGAGGCTCGCGACCATGTTGGACCCGATGAAGCCGGCCCCGCCGGTGACCAACAACATCGATGCCGTGATACCGCTTTGAGGTTGCCGGTCCCCCTTTGCCTTAGTCTCGCCGCTCGCGCAACAATGGATAAGACGATGGTGAGGAGCCTGAGGCGACGCGCCCATAACATAGAAATGAATCTTTGTTCATAATGGCGGATTTTAATTCATCTCTTGCCATACAACGAGATGGCCCAGAGAAGATTGGGCCGATCCTGCTCGTTCCATACATGTGGATCGGCGATTTCGTTCGGTGCCATTCCGTCGTGCAGGTTCTCCGGGCGCGCTACCCGGGCCGCCCCGTGGACGTCTTGGCGACAACCCTGTGCGCCCCGCTTGCCGACTACATGCCGGGCGTTCGACAGGCTGTCGTTTGGGACCTTCCGCGCAGCCGTGTGGCTCTAGCGGAGCAATCGGCACTGGCGGCGCGGCTCAAGCGCGAAGATTATGGCAGTGCGCTGGTCATGCCGCGAACCTGGAAATCGGCACTAGCGCCCTTCCTCGCGGGAATCCCGCAGCGCACCGGATTTCTCGGGGAAGCACGGTTTCTCCTGCTCAATGACATCCGCTTCGGCGAACGCAGATTGCCACGCATGGTGGACCGTTGCGCCATGCTGGCTTTGCCAGCGGGCGCGAGCCGGCCCCCATCTTGGCCTATGCCCCAATTGGCAATGCCGGCGGCGTCATCCGCCGCTTGGCGCCAAAGCCGCGGCCTGAACGCTGACACTGGTCCCGTCGTGGCGCTTGCGCCCGGCGCCGTTGGACCGTCGAAACGCTGGCCCGCCAGTGCCTATGCGGCGCTGACACGGCGTTTATTGGCGACCGGCGCCTCGGTTTGGGTGTTGGGAGGCCCCGCGGAGAAAGCGCTTGCTGCCGAAATCATTGGGGATACAGCCGCTCGCGATCTGACCGGCACCGATTTGCGTGACGCCATCCTCGCGCTGGCTTCGGCGGCGGCGGCCGTTTCTAACGATTCGGGCCTGCTGCATGTCGCCGCAGCGTTGGGCGTTCCGACGGTCGGCATTTTTGGCCCGACTAGCCCATGGCACTGGGCGCCATTAAACCCGCTCGCCGCAACAATAGAAACCGAGTCCAAGCTCGACTGCCGCCCCTGCCACAAGCCGGTGTGCCGACTCGGCCACCATCGTTGTATGCAGGAGATTGGCATCGATGAGATTTTGGCGGCGACAGCGGGCGCGCTGGCGAGCGCAACCAAAAATCGGCCGCAAGTACACGCGTAACCCCGTGTTTATCTAACCGCATAACGCGCTGTTTAACTAATCAGAGTATTGCCGCCGAGAGGGCATCCGGGTGCGCAAATGACGGTCTTGGTTACCGGCGGAGCCGGCTACATCGGCAGTCACATGGTTTTGGAGCTTGTCGATGCCGGCGAGGATGTCGTCGTTCTCGACAATCTGTCCACCGGCTTTCGCTGGGCCGTCGCCGAGCAGGCCTCGCTGGTGGTCGGCGATACCGGAGATCAATCGCTAGTATCCCGTCTGATCCGCGAGCACCGGATCGAGGCGATCATTCATTTTGCCGCTTCCGTCGTCGTTCCCGACTCGGTTCGCGATCCACTCGGTTACTACCTCAACAACACCGCAAACTCGCGGGCGTTGATCGAATGCGCGATCAGTAACGGCGTCCAACATTTCATTTTTTCATCGACCGCCGCGGTCTACGGCAATCCGGTGGAAAGTCCGGTCAGCGAAGACGCGCCGCCGCAACCGATTTCACCATACGGCTGGTCGAAACTGATGACCGAAATCATGTTGCGCGACGCGGCCAAGGCGCACGGATTGAATTATGTGATATTGCGGTATTTCAACGTCGCCGGGGCTGATCCGCGCTGCCGCACCGGACAATCGAGCGTCGGCGCAACGCATCTAATAAAGGTCGCGGTCGAGACCGCGCTTGGGCTGCGTGCGAAGCTCGAAGTTTTCGGTCTCGATTATCCGACGCCGGACGGCTCCTGCATTCGCGATTACATCCATGTGAGCGATCTGACGCGTGCGCATAGCGATGCACTTCGACGGTTGCGCTCCGGCGGCTCCTCGCGGACGCTCAACTGCGGATACGGCCACGGCTTTTCCGTACTCGAAGTGATCGAGACCGTTAAGCGCGTGTCCGGCGCCGACTTCAAAGTCGAGAACGCGGCGCGCCGCGAAGGCGATCCGGCGCGCATTGTCGCGAACTCGCAACAGGCGCGAACCGTGCTTGGCTGGGAACCGCGCTACGATAATCTCGCGACCATTGTCGGCCATGCGCTGGCGTGGGAGCGAGACCTTATCGGCCGCAGAGCCGCGCGTCCGGGGCGCAACCGCACGCTTAGTTCCGCCGTGCAGGGGTCCTAACGCGGTCGAATTCGCTTGTAAAAACCGTGACTGACGGGCATGGAACGCCAACGTACTACTCGAATTCGATTGCTTGCTGGGACGTCAAGATCGCATGAAAACCGCCACGGCCGCATCTGCGGATTCCTACTCCGCTTTCGCTTTGGTGCG
>Ga0209006_10005950_pt1 | contig 11081 bp, 7 predicted proteins | sample JacPin_JW_Ref_O2_FD_188567 | JGI IMG/M metagenome (GOLD analysis project Ga0209006, IMG submission 188567) | Forest soil microbial communities from Algoma, Ontario, Canada - Jack Pine, Ontario site 1_JW_Ref_O2 (SPAdes) (version 2) | ecosystem: Environmental > Terrestrial > Soil > Boreal... | reverse complement strand
CCTCACTCGCGTGGGGAGGTTGCGGGGGTCGCGGGTTTCCTAGGACTGCGCGTCGACCATCCGGGCCCTGCATCTTCGAAGATATGCAATTGCAATTTCTCAGTCACGGTCATCCGTCACAACTTTCAAATATATTTCTGTGGAAAACTTTCAGTGCTCAGGTTTGGGAGCACTGCAGATGTTTTTACAACGAATTGACAATGTAGCTTCAACTCGCCGAGCTGCTTGGCATAGAAATTTACTTGGGGGCGATCTACCGTCAGTGTTGACAGTGTCAGTAAAGAGAAAGACATCCAGTGCTCCTGTCTGAAAAAAATCCGGCTGCCGCCGTGCTGGCGATCTTGTTCTTCTCAGTGCTTGCGCTGCCAGTTTCCGCGCGGGAAAAGAATAAAGACGCCGTTCAATACGGCGCCGGCCTGAGCGCCAACCTGCCTTACAACGAAAAAGACGTCGAGGCTGTTTTGCAGGACGTGAGCCAGGATGGAATCATCCGCGGCTCCAAGGAGTACAACAAAGACGAATATGTCAGCGGAGCCACGGCAGCCGAGTCGACGAAAGCTTTCTCCGACCGGCCGCGAGGCGGGAAGGTCTTCTACAAAATCCGCGACAAGGCGCTCGATCCGCGCAATTTCAAGAACAGCTCCGACGTGGGAACGCTGGCTGTGCGCTATATCGTGCAGCCGGAGGGTGACAACAATTCGGTGCTGCGCATTGACGCGGTCTTCATCGAAGACTTCCGGCATGTATCGCATCCATCGAACGGATCGGTGGAGACGGCCGAGTTCAAAGATATTCGCGATCGCCTGGAAGCGATTCAGTCGATGAAGCAACAGACGGCGGAAGCGGAGCGCGAGAAACGCGAGTATCTCGGAGCTGAGGCCAAAGGGGCCACATCGACTTCGCGGCCGGCTGCCGTGGAAGAAAAACCGGATGCGGTGACGAAAAATGAAAGGCGCGCGAATACCGCATCGAATAACGCCGCGAGCGCCGTTGCTCCAGACACTCCCCCCATAAATGCTTCAAGCAGCACGCCAGCGCAAACCTCCGACGAACGCCTGAAATATTTGAAGCAGCAGGTTGAGCGGCTGGTAAAAGCGCCGGGAGCGGCGCTGAGGTCGGCTCCATTTCATACCGCGAGCACGTTGCAATCGCTGCCCGCCGGAACCGAAGTTCTGATTGTGGTGTCGACGCCGTACTGGCTCGGCGTCGAAACGCATGACGGCCAGCATGGATGGATCCTGCGCGATCAACTGGAGTTGCTGCCATGAAGGCTCGCTTCTCTCTAGCTGTGGTTTTCTCATTATCTTTATGCGCGTTCGGCCAGACGGGTTCGTATGAGAGAACTTTCCCGCAGCCGAAAGCTGCGATCGAGAGTTCACTGAAGAATTTGCAGGGCAGCCTGGCGGGACGGCTCCCTGTGCTCGATGGATTCGCCAACGCCGGCCAGCATTCACTCGACAGCTATCAGCGCGGGTATTACCAGATGGCACTGCAGATCAGCACGGCGCCGGGCGGCGATTCTGTGGTCCGTGTCAGCGCGAAGGTGACGGCCTGGTACAACGATCCGGCGGGAAAAGCTGGCGGGCATTCCGGATACGAGTTGCTGACTTCGAACGGCAGGCTCGAAGCCGATTTGCTGGATCAGATTGCAGATCAACTGGCGGCAGGCGCGAGTTCCAATGCGACGGTTGCTTCCGAAGCATCCGGCCCCACGCCTTCGCCAAAGTTTCCGGCAGAGCCGACTTTTTCAACATCGGTAAGTCACGGCCTGGCCGATGCAGCCGCGAATCACACTCCGGCTGGCGCGGAAAAACCGGCTCCGCTCAAGGCGAGCACAACCGAGGCGCAGATCGCCAGCCTGGAAGAGATTCTCAAGAATCAGGCGCATCCCACAAATCTTGTCGCGGTGAAACAGTCGGGGACGCCCGTCGTCGACTCGCCCAGCCTTACGGCGAAACCTCTTTTTATGGCCAGCGCGCACGATGAGTTCGAGATGCTGAACTTCAACGCGGACTGGGTGCACGTGCGGATTTCCGGATTGTCGCGGGGATGGATCTGGCGCAACAGCGTGGAGCTGCCAGACGGCATTCCGGAGACGGGGGGAGCAGCAACCAATCCGCCGCTCGCTGCGGGGAATTTATTTCATGTGACGCGCGAAGAGAATGCGCCGTTTCCTGGGGACTGGGGCCCGCTGCGCGGCAAAAACGTGAAAATTATTACGGTGCAGAAACTCGACGACAGCGTGAAAGACGCAGGCGCAGCGGCGCGAATTGAATACGCGAAGTTTCTCTTCGACAAGAGTTATGCCGAGATTTCGCAGAAGGCCGGGATCGACGGGATCGTGGTGATTTTCGATTCATCCGATGGCGGCATGATCGCGGCCACGCTCGACGCGCTGCAACCATGGCGCGCGGGAAAGCTTTCGGATTCGGCGCTATGGCACAAGAGCTTCTTCGATCCGCCGGAAGCGGTGGATTCCACCGGGTTGGCAGCGAGCCAGTAGCAGAGAACGCCGATGAATCTCCCGTGAAAGGTCTGTGCCTAGGAGATCCCTTTCTCCGCCGGAAAACCGGTTCCGCTCGGGATGACTCCGTCCAAATGATGACCCCATCCAAATAAGGAAGCCTTAGAAGCGGGAGTGTGAGACAATGTCGCGCGACGGCGATTTAAATAGTCGTATCTTTAAATACGTTGCGCGCATCACTTTAACGTAGAATAACTTTTGCCGAATTCATCTCACGGCCCTCATTCATGAGCACGATGACACTTCCCCTCTCCGGTTTCCGCAGGCGGGCGGAGTTTTTTCTGCGCGACTACGCCGAACTCACCAAGCTGCGGGTGACCTCACTCATCGTGATGACGGCGTGGTGCGGTTATTTCTTTGGGGCGCATAAGGCTGGAGCGTCGTGGATCAGCTGGGGACTCTTCCATTGTTTATTCGGCGTCGGACTGGTTTCGAGCGGAACCGCGGCGCTGAATGAAGTCATGGAGCATGACATCGATGCAAACATGCGGCGGACGGCGATGCGGCCGATTCCGGCCGGGCACATGACGCTGCTGCATGCAACCATCGTGGGCACGGTAGCGGCGGTGGGCGGGTCGATTTATCTCGCCGTGTTTACGAATCCGCTGACCGGATTGCTGACCTTTCTGACTTCCGTGGTCTACCTCGCGGCTTACACGCCGCTGAAGCGCGTCTCGCCGATCTGCACCTTTGTCGGAGCCTTCCCCGGAGCCATGCCCGGAGTGCTGGGCTGGACCGCCGCGCGCGGCAAACTGGAGTGGGACACGCTGGTGCTGTTCGCCATCCTGTTTGTGTGGCAGTTCCCGCATTTCTTCTCGATCGCGTGGCTGTATCGCGAGGACTACGCCAAGGGCGGGGTGCGCATGCTGCCGGTCGTGGAAGAAGATGGCCGCTCGACGGCTTGGCGAATTCTGGCTTATTCGGTGGCGCTGATCCCGATCAGCGTGCTGCCCAGCCTGATGGGCATGGCCGGCAAAATCTATTTTGTCGGTGCCATAGTTCTGGGGCTGGCGCTCCTTTATTTTGGAATTCGCCTGGCATATCTCAAGATGCCGCTGGCCAGCGGAGCGTCAAAGATGCGGGCACGCCATGTGCTGCAGGCGACGGTGATTTATCTTCCGCTGCTCTTCGCGTTGATGATGGGGAATGCGGTCCGGTAGCAGCGAAATCACGCGGCTTTCTGCGTACCACGATGTTCCTGTCGACTTTCGTTCAGATTCGACGCTGCGGTACGATCCCTCGCGTCGGCTTTGCCGCCACTCAGGATGACAAAGAGGATAAATCTTGAAACTTACCGAAGATCCGCACCGCAGACGGAATGCCTTGACCGGCGAGTGGGTGCTGGTTTCGCCGCATCGGGCGACGCGCCCCTGGCAGGGAGAAGTTGCGCAGCTGAAAACCGCTTCGGAACCGCAATACGATCCGAGTTGCTACCTGTGCCCGGGCAATGCGCGCGTGGGTGGGGTGAGAAACCCCGACTACGCTTCGACGTTTGTTTTTGATAACGACTTTGCCGCGCTGAAACCGCAGACCGTGCGCGAGCGGCTGGACGTGGAAGGTAAGGGACTACTCGTCGCCGAAACCGAGCCGGGCATTTGCCGCGTGATTTGTTTTTCGCCGCGGCACGATTTGACGCTGGCGACGATGAGCGTGGACGAGATCGATCCGGTCGTCAAGACGTGGCGCGAGCAATTTCGCGAGTTGGGCGATCGCGAGGTGGTCAACTACGTCCAGATTTTCGAGAATCGCGGGGCGATGATGGGCGCGAGCAATCCGCATCCGCATTGCCAGATATGGGCGACGGCGTCGATCCCACAGGAGCCGGCAAAAGAATTGGCGGCTCAGCAGGAATATGCCAAGACGCATGGACGATGCGTGCTCTGCGACTACGTGGAGCTGGAAAAGCGGGAGCAGGTCCGGATGGTTTTGGAGAACGCCGACTTCGTCGCACTGGTGCCGTTCTGGGCGGTATGGCCGTTCGAGATCCTGATTAGCAGCAAGCGCCACTTTGGCAGCATGAATAATTTCACTGGGAATGAATCGCGATCGTTGAGCGAAATCCTGCATGCGGTGACGGCGACCTACGACAAAGTTTTTTCCGTTCCCTTCCCTTACTCCATGGGATTTCATCAATCTCCGAGCGACGGGAATGCGCATCCCGAGTGGCATTTCCACGCCCACTTTTATCCCCCGCTGCTGCGCTCGGCGACGGTACGCAAATTCATGGTCGGATTCGAAATGCTGGGCATGCCGCAGCGCGACATTACGGCCGAGATTGCGGCGGCACGGCTTCGGGAGCTGGCGGGGAAAAGCTAGGCTATCGAGCGGGAGATCCCAATCGAAGCCCGCCCCGGCTCGAACTAAATTAATATTGGGTTAAAATTTGAGAATCGACAAGATGCGAAGGTCTGTCCCTTCAACACGCTTCATCGCGGAAGGGTAGCCAACTTTGTCCGAACGGCCAGTCCTTCCTGTAAGCGATTGCGCTGAAAATTAGAGCCTTAGGCCACCCCTCGCGCGGGCGCATGGGCGCTGCATGGAATGCGGCTAGACCACCTGTTCCATAAGCGATCTGCGGCTTTCGTCATGCACAAGTGGCATCTAGGCGCATAGAGCCCCAACCCGCAGACTAATGACATGCAGTTCCCCCAAAGCTGTATCTGTATCCAGTTCCCTGCCTGGCGTTTCGTTCGTTGCATTCGCATTGGCATTCTTGCGGCTTCTGCCGCCGTGTTGCCGCTGACAGTTCACGCGGCCACACAAACCTTAACCTTCTCACCCGCGCAGTTGCGCTTTGGCCAGGTGGCTGTCGGCCAAATGGAGACGCAACTCGCGGTCATCACCAATCCCGGCACCAGCAGCATGACCATTTCTTCGACCAGCATCAGCGGATCTGAATTCAGCCTGAGCGGCCTTAAGCTGCCCGCCGTTGTTGCCGCGGGAGAAAGTGTCTCAGTCAATATTTCCTTTACCCCGACGCAGACCGGCTGGACGGGCCAGCATGTCACCTTCACCACGAAGTCATCGGGAAACGTGGAGCTTCCGGTGGCAGGCGCTGGTGTGAATTCCGAGGCCATGACGGCGCAGCCTTCTAGTCTCTCGTTCGGACAAGTAACGGTCGGTTCGAGCTCGACGCAATCGGTGACCGTGGAGAACGACGAGATTAAATCGGAGACGCTGACGGCGTTTCAAATCGCGGGAAGCGGATTCACGGTGAGTGGGCCCTCGCTGCCGCTGACACTCGCCTCCGGTAAGAGCGTGACATTAAAGGTGACGTTTAAGCCGCAGGAAAGCGGAGTCGATGGAGGAAGCCTCATGGTTTCCGGCCCAGGCGCGGTCATCCCGCTCTTTGGCACGGGCGAGGCCGGCGGCGGCGGCGGACAGTTGAGCGTAACCCCATCGGTGAGCTTTGGCAGCGTAATGCTGGGATCGTCGGCGTCGCTGCCATCGAAGCTGACGGCCACCGGGGCAAGTGTGACGATCTCGTCGGCAACCACCAGCGGAACGGAGTTTTCGCTCACCGGCGTGTCATTTCCGTTGACCATCAAGGCCGGCCAGAGCGTGTCCTTTGACGTGGAATTCTCGCCGGAGACGGCTGGTTCGGCTTCGTCGACGATTTCGTTTGCCAGCAACGCCTCGAATGGCGGCACGGCAGAAGCGGCGGCGGGTACGGGCGCGGCGCCTTATGTGTCGCTCTCCTGGACGCCCAGCACTTCGAAGGTTACCGGCTACAACGTGTATCGCGGAACCACGGTGAACGATTACACCAAGATCAACTCCGCGCTGGATGCGAAAAACACCTACACCGATAGCACGGTAACGCCGGGCACAACTTATTACTACGCGGCGACTTCCGTGAATTCGAGCGGAGAGGAGAGCTCATATTCCTCGCCGATTACGGTGCAGGTGCCGTAGGCTTTTCTTGGTTGCCTCGTTGTGGATGGAATGGCCTCGCTTTCGGGCGAGGCCATATTTTTTTCGATCGAGTTCTAGAGATAGGAGATAGGGTCGTGATGGTGCGTCGCTGAAGGGGCTATCCAGTTGTAGGACGCGCTTCAGAGGCGGACTGCTTCGTATGTTTACTGAGCTCCGCGAGCGCGAGTCGCTGCTCTTTGTGGCTCATCAGCTCGATGATTTCCTTAACGTACTGGACGTACTTTTCGTGGTCCCCTTCATGCTGAATCAGCATGGAAAGCAGATTCATCTTCTCTCGTTCCGCAGGAGTCATGGCTCTGAGATTTTACCCCACGAGCCATCTTTGCGGGACTCGGGACCGCTTCCCACTTTTCCCGGCACTTAGGTGCCGGGCTATTTACATTCCGTCGCTTCGCGGCTGGGGTTTGGGTGGTGCTTGGCCCTATGGGGCTGGAATCTGCACGTTTGAGGCGATGTTGGAGTAGCTGCTCTCTTCCTGGCTGGTATTCACGGCGGTAGCGGCGTAGCAGTAAGACGTCCCGTCGACGACGTTGGAATCGGTGTAGAGCAAGCCTGTATTGAGCTGCGGATTAATCTTTCCATAGCTGCCACAACTGCCCGATGCGAAAACGGCGCGGTAAACGTTGTAGCCGGAGACGTTCTCGGATGTGCTGGCGTTCCACTGCAGGCTGACGCTGTGCGTAGGAGCAGCGGTGCCGGTACCGGTCAGCGTTTGCGTGGTAGTCGAGGGGCTGGCGTTGCTGGTGAAGGTAAGCGTGGCGCTGGCCGATCCGGTACCCGAGGGCGTGAAGGTCACGGTGTAGTTGACGCTCTGGCCGGCCGGGATCGTAGCCGGCAGCGAGACTCCGCTGACTACGAATTCCGAGTTGTTGGTGCTGGCGGCAGAAACAGTAACGCTGGCGCCGCTGGCGGTCAGGCTACCCTGCGCTTCGCCGCTGGTCCCTACTACTACGCTGCCCACGGGGAGCGTGGCCGCAGCACTGAGAGTTCCCACGGGATTCGCGCCTGTGCCACTCAACGGAATCGCGAGAGTCGTGTTCGTAGCGTTCGAGGTGAGAGTCACGCTGCCGCTGGCGGAGCCGGCCGACCCCGGCGTGAACTTCACGCTGAAGGTTGCGCCCTGCCCCGCGGCTAACGTGACCGGGGCCGTGATGCCACTCAGAGTGAATCCGGTGCCGCTGATGGCAACACTCGAAATGACGACGGAAGTCCCGCCGGTATTGGTGACGGTTTCGGAAAGCGATTTGTTGTTGCCGACGGTCACCGTGTTGAAGCCGAGGGAGCTGGGATTGGGCGAAAGATCACCCGCTGCCAATCCCGTGCCCGACAAAGACATGGTCAAAGTCGGATTGGAACCGTCAGAGACGATGGTCACGGTGCCGGCCGCAGCGCCAGTTGCGTTGGGCGCGAAGGCTACGGAGAAAGTCGTGCTCTGACTCGGCGTGAGAGTGAGCGGGGCGGTGATGCCGCTCAGTTGAAATCCGGTGCCGCTGATCGAGGCCTGCGAGATATCGACATTCGATCCGCCGCTATTGGTCAGCGTAACGGTTTGCGACTGCTGCTGCCCCACGGTGACACTACCGAAACCCTGGCTGGTGGGGTTGAGCGTGAGTTGTCCAGGAGAAGAGCTTGTGGAGCCGCCGCTGCCGCTTAACGGAATATTGACGAGGGCGTCGGACGCGTTGCTGGTGAGGGCGAGCGTAGCGTTATAGGTCCCGCTGCCGGGGGGCGTGAACTGGACGCTGAATGTGGTGCTTTGCCCGGCGGCGATCGTCACGGGCAGGCTCGACATCAATGTAAAAGCGCTGGTGGAAATGCTGGCCGCAGAAACGGTAACCGATGCCGTACCGGAGTTGGTGGCGTTGATGGTCAGGGTTTTGCTGCTGCCGCTCGTGATCGTGCCGAAACCGAGCGATGACGCTCCCATGGAAAGCAGTCCGGATGCTGGCGGAGTGCCGGTGCCAGTAACGCCCGCGCAACCGGTCCATATCATGACGGAAAAGAGCAGGGCAACTACTGCGAATGTCTCGAATGGCCGGGACGAAATCCGTTTGGGGGCGGAGGATGACATAGATAGTTGGGAAGCCAACCACGTGTCATCTCCGTCTCACATCCAACTGATAGCAAGACCGGGAATGACCCATGGTTCAATGTCCCTGGGTTCAATGGCTATCCTGACCACGGGACCACTCGTCCCCGTAAGTTTCACTGCTAAAGGGCAGGGTCGGATAGATAACCGAGGTACACCCCTCGGAATGTCAGAAGGGCAGTCCGGCAGAAAGCCGGTACGACTGGCGCAGACGAAGGTTAAATTTGGCGTTGGGCTATATTACCGCAGGGTCGGACGGTGAAGATATTCTCAGAATGGGTAGTGTCTAATGACTAATCCGAGCATTTAGACACCGTCTAAGAAATGCGAACGATGCAGCGGGTCCACTGCGGTCGGCTTATTTTGGTGCGTCAGATTTCGAATGGCTCTCCGCGTCCTGGCTCTGGGAAGCCTTAGTCTGCGCGGCATTGCTTTCCGAGGCGCATTCCGGATGGATCGCTTTGCCCCTATGGTCTGACACGCTTTTATCGAGCGCAACCGGATTCCCACAGACTCTGCAGGGTAGAGTGAATGTATTGGGATTCGACATGCCCGCCTTTAAGGGAACATTATTCGCGCAGTCTAACAAAGTGCAGGGAATTTTTCTTGTCGGGAGTTCTCCTAAAAAGCACGTTCGTTTGTCTGCCTCGGGACGAATTCGTGGGTACTTCAACTCAATCGGATGCTTCCATTCTCTCGCCAGCCTATCGAATTTTTCTATACACGGGCGCACAAAAGCGGACGGCCTATGATTTCAGTTGCGCCAGCTGTTTTTTGGCTTCGGCGGCGTCGGCGGAATTGGAATCCATTCTTAGCGCTTGCTGTAATTGCTGGCGCGCCAGCGCCGATTGTCCAGTCTTCATGTAGGCCATGCCGAGATGGTAGTGGACGTGGGGATCGTCGGGAGATTTGGAGTCGCGCTCGAGTTTGAGCGCCTCCTGGAAGTAATTGATCGCCGACTGGTATGCGCCCTTCTGGTAGTAGACCCATCCCAGGGTATCGACGACGCTTTCCGATTCCGGCAGGCCGCGGCGGGCAGTCTGCGCGAGGGAAAGAGCAACGTCAAGATTCTGTCCTGATTGCAGCAGCACATAGGCAAGCTTGCCTGAGGCCGTGGGATTTTCCGGCTTTACCTCGAGCGCCTTCTGATACGAATTCTGCGCGCCGGTCCAATCCTGCTTCGACTGATAGAGATCGCCGAGCAGAATGTAGAAGCTGATCTCGCGGGGATGATCCTGCGCGGACTGGCGATACGTCGAAATGGCCTCATCGACTTTGCCTTCGGCGGCTTGCACCTGGCCAAGTTTGATGAGCGCATCGGGGTTTTTTGGATTCAGTTGCGCCGATTTCGAGAACGCGCTTTCGGCGGCAGTGAGATCGTGTTTGTTGCGGAAGAGCGTGGTTCCGAGCAGATCGTAGAAGTCGCCATTGTTCGGCGACTTGGCGATTTGCGTCTCGGCGAGAGCTACGGCTTTGTCGGCCTGATTCTGCGCAATGGAGGTGTTCATGAGGCCGCGCAAGGCGTCGATGGAGTTCGCGTCGCGATCGAGCGCCTGCTGGTAGGCGCTGGCGGCATCGGCGTAGCGCTGCTGCATGAGGCGTAGATTTCCCATCTCCACATAGCCGAGCTGGCTTTGTGGCGCGGCGGTAATGGCCTGATGAATGTCAGCCTCGGCAGCGGAGAACTGTTTGCGATTGATTTCCGAGATGGCGCGGAGCGAATAGCCTTCCGGCGCTTTCGGTTGAAGATTGATGAGTTGCGTCGAGGCCTGCTCGAGCGTGGTCATGTCGCCTTTGCGCATAGCGAGCAGAGCGAGAGCTCGTTGCGCGTCGGTAAGTTCGGGATGCAGGCGAACCGCTTCCCGCCATTCCCGCTCCGCGCTCTCTTCGTCGGTGAGTTGCTGGAAGGCGAAGCCGAGCTGGTCGTGCGCGGCGGCGTTCTTGGGATCGTTCTTGACCAGCTTCTGCAGCGTGGCGAGCGCGTTGCTGGCGTGGCCGTCGCGAATCTGAATCTGGCCGGAGTAGAGCAGAGCCTTGTCGTCGTTGGGGCTCTTTTTCAAAAGGCTGTCGTTCAGCGCGCGGGCTTCGTCGAGTCGATTGCTGAGAATGAGGAGCTGGATGTAATTGTTCTCGACCTCGGCATCTTTGGGATGTGCTTCGAAGAGGCTGGCGTACTCGGCAGTCGCGCGGACGATGTCTCCATTGGTGAAATAAAAGTCGCCGAGCATGCGGTAGCCGGCGGAATTCGCAGGGAAATCACGCTTGACCTGCTTCAGGAATTCTTCCGCCTGATCTTTCTTGCCTTCGGCGATGTAGAGGCGCGCGACGGCGGAGCGTAGCTCCGGATTCTGAGGGTCGGTCTGGATGGCGGCATTGAACTCACGCTCGGCATCGCCAAACTGGCCGCGAAATTGATAGAAGTTGCCCAGCATTGAGTACGGGTCGCTCGCCTTCGGATTCACCTCGATCGCCTTCTTGAAACTGGCTTCGGCTAAATCCGGCTGATTGTTTTTCATCTGCATCAGCGCAAGG
>Ga0209006_10005949_pt1 | contig 11081 bp, 9 predicted proteins | sample JacPin_JW_Ref_O2_FD_188567 | JGI IMG/M metagenome (GOLD analysis project Ga0209006, IMG submission 188567) | Forest soil microbial communities from Algoma, Ontario, Canada - Jack Pine, Ontario site 1_JW_Ref_O2 (SPAdes) (version 2) | ecosystem: Environmental > Terrestrial > Soil > Boreal... | reverse complement strand
TCCGCCGCCTGTTGATTACCGGCGCGATGGCGGTCATCCGCTCGGCCTCCCGAAAAGGCGGGCCAGAGGGAAGCTGGCTGCATCGCATGCTGGCGCGCAAGCCGCGGATGGTGTTGGCCATCGCACTCGCCAACAAAATGGCGCGCGCGATCTGGGCCATGCTGACGAGAGGCGAAGATTATCGGGTTCCTGCAGCTGCGGCGCTCTGATCCACGATCGGACTATGTAGCCAAGGGAACGTCGGGCGCGTGAGGAGGTCGACGAACGGTAAGGGCAAATGATCGGTCAGATCCGGACCAGGAAATGCAATAAAACCCTTCGAGCTCATAAGCTCGCCCGATTGATATGCGCCTGGTCCGCGCATCTCCATACTGGCCCGCGGCGCCCAACCGCCGCATCTGAGGCCTGATACATGACCGCACCCGATCACGCGACCGAGCCGTTCATAAAACACCTTGCGCGAACGGGGGCATCCATACATGGGTTTTCTTGGTGCATCGCCGTTTTGCTGCGAAAACCCCAGGTTTTGGGCTATTGGATTTCCTTGGATTTCCTTGGATTCTCTCGTCCGGATTGAGACTTATCAATGGGTTACGCGAAAAAACCTGAGAAAAATTTTTCCTCGCGCTTTTGTCGTCGCGAAAGATCCGTCGAGACGGCTGCCCACGATTTGGGCATGGCGAAGGGACGGATTGCTCATGCGGCAAGCTTAACCAAATTTCTGATTTTCTGCACGAGATTGCCGCCCGCGCCGTTCCCTTTCGGCCGCCTCAATCCAAAAGCCGCTCGCTCGAGCAGGCGCTCGGCCTCCTTGTCGGGTCGGGATTGATCAGCAGGGATTTCGCGGGCCCTCGACGAGGAGGAGCGGCGCTTCGGGTTTGAGTCTGCCGCTCTGCAGTTCCTTAGTTAACGTGCTATTGCCGGCGCCGGAGGTCTCGTCTCGTTCGCTGAGCAGAGAACATTGTATTCAGCCTTACACTTTCTTATCAGCCGTAAGCGCGCCGGCCTTCGCGCCGGGTCGTCCAACGAAGTGTTCCGGAAATATCCAGTTCGGCTCGACGCCCATAAAGACATCGAAGAAGGGGACTGCAAGGCCCGGAATCTCGCGGAAGTTTTCGCGGAACGATTCCCAGACCCGAAGGTCCTTGAGCAGAGGGTTATCGGACGTGCGGACGTCGAAATCCTGCTCGAGGATCGCACGAACCAAAGTCAGGCAATAGGTCGCGTAGAGAAAACCTTCTGGCCAGAAGTCGCAGATTTTAGCCATAGGCTCCGGTGGAATCAAATTGTCGAATTGACCTGTCCCCGTCCTGTGCGCGGGATCGGCGCAACAGAGCTCGCGCAGCATCAGTCCACCCGCGTAGATCGCGAAATCGCGCAGGTTGCGCTGCGAATCGGCGCGCTCGCTTTCGAACACCGAGGCCCAGTGAAAGAACGCGTCCGCCAACGCGCGATCGTCGATCGCATAGGAAAAGTTAAAGCGCCGGCCGATATCGTCGGCCGATTCACGGAATGATTGCCGGAACCAATGCAATCGCCTGACGCGGTGGCGAAGGTCCGAAACATCGGTCAGATGTCTCGCGCCTTGTTCGGGCATTCCAGATTTCCACGACCAAAGGCGTCAAGCCCTTCGGCGAACGACACTAGTCCGCTGTCCTCACAAGTCAACGGGTGTCAGGTTCGAGACATGCGAGAACCGGGGGTTCTCTTCTTGGTCCGGAGCAAAGTCATAGGCCAGAGGCTTCCCACGATCTCGCCTTTCCCTGACTGGGCGAAAGCCTTGAGTTCGCGGCCGAGTTCGTCAAGGTCGAAATCGGCAACGGAGGCAACGTGCCTTGAAAGGTGCTCGCAACTAGCCGCAGCGCTCGCCGAGGCAAAGCGGCATGGCAAGTTGACGCCGGTGGCCGTTGCAAAGTTGGATCGCTTGAGCGTTTCATCTCAGCTCTTGCGATCCACAAGACGCCGATTAGCGGTGTTAGCATAGCAGTGATGGCGATCCACTTCTGCTTGACCCGTATGCCGCGCTCGCCGAGAAGGAACGGGCGCTAACTCGAAGCGGACAAGGGATCCGCCAAGTGCCGCCATGGCCAGAAGTTTGAGATCGCGAACCGCGCCTCTTCGAGCGCGCGTCGAGCATCGAGGCGCTGGCATGACAATCCGGTGACGCGGAAGGACACCCAAATGATCCAAAAATCCCTCTCCTTCAACGCCGTTCCAATTCATCGTGGGATTAACCAACGTTAGCGATTGGAGATTCCGGCCCTCTCCGCGCAGTGATACTTATTGACAATTGAAAATACATGTGTTCCGATAATCGTGGCAATTTGGAGGCTCTCGGGCAAAACCGTGGGCGAAATGCGAGAGCTCGGGAGGCGCTGATGGCATGGTGGCAGTATGCGCTGATTGCTTTCGTCATCGCGTGGGTTTTGCAGTCATTCGGCGTCTGGCGCCAAACCCAACACTACCAAGATATCTTTGCGGAATTGCGCAAGGGATGGGCTGATGGGCTGCTCGGTGCCGGCGCAGCGCCAGCAAAGCTTGGCAAGGGGACGATTGCGCTGCTGGTCGTGGATCCCCAAGGGATCGTGAGGACAGCTCGCGTGATGCAGGGCCGCAGCGTGTTCGCCAAGTTCGAAACGCGAGAAGATTTCAACGGCATGACGCTCGCCGAATTGAAGGCGAAGGTTGAAACGCCAGGGTTTGAGCGCGGCATCGGCGTGGCGATATCCAAGGCAATCGAACAGATCGATAAGGTCGGAGCCCAGCGCCTGGGCGCGATGAGCGGTGCGTCAAAAGCTGCGCTCAAATTGGCTTAGTCGTTAGTTCCGGCCCGAGGGAGGCGGAATTCGATTGAGTCGTGAATGGGAGGAGATGAATGTTTATCGCACACTTAGTCACGCACGGCCTGCATATGGCGGAGCATGCGAGCTTGATCGGTCCCGTCGATCAGGTCGGACAGCTCGGCCATAAGATGATCATACTGGCGCAGAGCACTTCGGATTATGCGGATAAGGTGAAGAAGGCCGCTCAGGAGGAAAATCTTGGCTGGCTGACCACTATCGGCAAGCACTTCATCGGCGTGTTCCAGAAGGGCGGGGAGGTGTTCATTGGTTTCGTCACCGGTATCATTCCGACGCTGGTCGTACTGATGACGGCCTTCTATGCCGTGATCGGCCTTGTCGGCGAAGATCGCGTGCATGGCGTTGCTCGCGCGGCGGGCCGCATTGCTTTAACGCGTTACACAGTTCTTCCCATCCTTGCAGTGTTCTTCCTGACCAACCCGATGGCCTACACGTTCGGCTCGTTCCTGGACGAGAAGTACAAGCCCGCCTTCTATGACTCGGCGGTCTCGTTCGTGCATCCGATTCTCGGCCTGTTCCCGCACGCAAATCCCGGCGAATATTTCGTCTGGGGCGGCGTGCTTGTCGCGCTGCTCGAGCTCGAGAAGGCTGGGAAGGTGCCGCCGTCGTATCACATCACCGTCGCAATCTATTATTTCTTCGTCGGCGTGGTCGTGATCCTGCTCAAGGGCATCGTCACCGAACGCATCACCATGTTCCTGGCCCGTCGCCAAGGCGTCGCACTCTAAGCAGGGGAAATTGAGCGATGGGCGAACAGCAATACAAGGCAGTCAATATCTCGCGGGGCCCGGGCGGATGGGGCGGACCGCTCGTGATCGCTCCCACCAAGGGGCGCGACAAGATCGTCGCCGTCACCGGCGGCGGCATTCCCCCATTGGCCCAGCAGATCGCCGAACTGACAGGCGGAACGGCCGTGGATGGTTTCCGCGCACCGCCGCCAGAAAGCGAAATGGCGGTGGTCATCGTCGACTGCGGCGGCACGGCGCGCTGCGGCGTCTATCCGCGCAAGCGCATTCCGACCGTCAATATGACGCCCGTCGGCCAGTCCGGCCCGCTGGCTGAGTTCATCACTGAAGACATCTACGTCTCGGGCGTCACCATGAAGCAAGTTTCGCTCGCAGACGGTTCTACGCCCGTCACCGCGGCGGGACTGGGAGGTAGCGCCATGTCGTCAACGAGTGCCAAGACGAGCAGCGCCGCCGCTGCGGCTAGCGAAAGTGGCGGAAACGCCTTTATCGATATGATCGCTTCGATCGGCCGCGGCATGGGTAAGGTGGTCGGCATCTTCTTCAACGCCGGCCGCAAGACGATTGATCAGATAGTGCGCAACGTTTTGCCTTTCATGGCGTTCGTGACCATGTTGATCGGTCTTATCCTCTACACCGGCATCGGCGATATTCTCGCTAGGCCGATGGGTCCGCTCGCTAACAACATTGTCGGGTTGCTCGTCATCTCGGCGATCTGCGGTCTGCCGTTCCTCTCGCCTATCCTCGGACCGGGCGCGGTCATCGCACAGGTCATCGGGGTCGCGATCATTGGTCCACAGATCGCCAACGGAACGATCGCCCCGGCGATGTCGTTGCCGGCGTTGTTCGCCTACAACACACAAGTCGGTTGCGACTTCGTGCCTGTTGGCCTCGCGCTCGGGGAGGCGGAACCAAAAACAATCGAAATAGGCGTGCCCGCGGTTCTCTTCAGTCGACAGATCATGGGGCCTGTCTCAGTGGTGATCGCTTGGGTCGCGAGCTTTTTTCTCTGATCCAAGGATAAATGGCGATGCGATACTTCAGCACGATAGTCACCGGTGTGAGCGACGAGGCGCGCGAGCTCATCGAGGGCGGAGTGCTTATCCTCTTCGCCGAGGGGGCTCCGCCTGAATTGGCGGAAGTGTCGGTATTGCATCGTGTCCAACAACAACCGACGGCGGCGCCGCCCGCCGTCGGGGCAAAACTGAACGTCGCGGGAGTGTCAGCACGCATTACTGCGATCGGCGAATACGCCTGGAGGAAAATCGGCGAAATGGGACACGTGGTCGTCAATTTCAATGATTCGGCTGATGCGCCGCGGCCCGGCGAAATCAGCGCAGAAAATATCGATCGCGCTTCGCTTGCCAAGGCCTTGCACCCAGGCGCCGAAATCTGGGTCGAGAGCTAAGCGACGCTTTAGCGCTAGGCTGTCGCAGCATCCCTTCCACTTGTCTTCGTCAGTTTCGGCTCTTTTTTCTCCCGCACCGCGCGGATGCGCGATTATTCGTTGCTGCCTCGCGATCCGCGGCAGGCAAAAATGGCCTTGAGCCTGCCGAGCGGTTCGCAGCGACACGCACGGAAACCCTTGAACAAATGTGGTCGCTGTCGCGCCTTTGAACCGCAGTCAATTCAAGAGTTGCTGCAAAATTGAGCCGATACTCCGGGCGCCGCCTTTTCGGAGCGACGCCTGAACCTTATTTTGCAAATGCTTTAGCTTCTATGAACATTCGACTTGACAGAATTAAAAACGTTCACTACGGCTCTCGTCATCGTCCAGCTGCTCCGACCGTCACGCGGAAGTGCAGGGTGGCGGATCGTGTGACGAAGCGGAGGTGCCGTGACGGCGCAGCAACAATGTGCGCGAGGCGCGTCGAGTGGCTTCCTCATAAGCGCTAGCCTCGGCGTGAGGTCGGCGCCACGATTCTTGATCTTGACTTGCCGGCCAATGAGCACTGGTCAAGCGTTCGAACGGCGCACCGAACCGGGTTTGTCGAGACATTAGGGTCAATAGAAGTCAACTCTTAAAGGGAGCACGCGTTGCCACATATCGCAAGAGTTGGCCTCGCCGCTGAGATTGACGCCTACGCCAAAGCCAAGGGCTCGTTGACAATTGGGCTCGCCGGCGCAGGACAGATGGGCACCGATATCGTGGTCGAACTTTCCCAGATGTCGGGGGTGCGTCTGGGCGCCATTTCTGAAATCTTCGTCGAATCAGCGCGCGGGGCGGCGATCTTGGCCGGGCATGCCGAGAGCAGCGTGGTTCTGGTCGGCAAGTCGTGCGACGTGGATCGCGCGATCGAGATGGGCAACGTCGCAATCACCGAGAGTTACGAAGCGATGTGCGGCTCGGGCCGCATCGACGTCATTATCGATGCGACCGGGAATCCCAGTATCGGAACGATCATCGCGCTCGAGGCGATGAAGCACGGCAAGCACATTGTGATGCTGAACGTCGAAGCCGACATTACGATCGGCCGCTTCCTCAAGGAAGAAGCAAGAAAGGCCGGCGTCGTCTTCACCGGCGCGGCGGGCGACGAGCCGGCGGCGGCAGTCGAACTGATCGGCTTCGCCCAGGCCCTGGGATTTGAAATCGTGGCGGCAGGAAAAGGCAAGAACAACGCGCTCCAGTTCGATGCCATCCCCGACAACTTTGAAAAGGAAGCGCGCGAGCGCAACATGAACGCGCGCATGCTCGTCGAGTTCGTCGATGGCTCCAAGACGGCGATTGAGATGACTGCCGTCGCCAACGCGACCGGCCTTGTGCCGGACGTGCCCGGCATGCATGGGCCGAAGGCGACACGTGACGAGTTGGCGCAAGTGCTCTGCCTAAAGGAGGACGGCGGCATTCTCAATAAGTCCGGCGTCGTCGATTATTCGATCGGCAAGGGCGTTGCGCCTGGCGTGTTCTGCGTTGTCAAACCTCGGCATCCGCGGGTGCTTGAGCGTATGATCGACCTGAAAGTTGGCCCAGGCCCGTGTTTCAGTCTTTTGCGTCCCTACCATTTGACCAGCCTGGAAGTGTCATTGTCCGCCATTCGCGCGGCAAGCGCAGGCCGAGCCGACCTTGAGCCGCTTGATCGTCCCGTGGGCGAATGTGCGGCGGTCGCCAAGCGCGACCTCGTTCCTGGCCAGGCTCTGGGCAAGATCGGCGAATACGACTATCGCGGCTTTGCGATGACTTGGTTGGACGCCCGCAATGCGAGCGCGATCCCGCTCGGCCTCGCCGAGCGCTCGAAGGTGCTCAAGCCAATCAAGGCAGGCGAGAAGCTTACGTACGAAAATTGCGCGCCCGACGACTCCCTTGTCGTCACCCAGATTCGGCGCCGGCTTGATCAGGCGGACGGCCAGTTTGTGCCCAACTGATCCCGCCTCAACTTTCGTTCGTCAAGCCCGAGAGCTCTCATGAGCATTTCCAGCATTGAAAGCATCGCGTCGCCTCAGGTGAATCGTCCCCGCATCTACGAACGGTTGACGAAAAGCGATGTGCGCGGCGCGTTGTACAAGATGATACTGATCCGCCGCTTCGAGGAAAGCGCGGAGGACGCATACGTTCGCGGCCAAAGCTATGGAACGATGCATCTCTCCATCGGGGAGGAGGCGACAGCGGTTGGCGCTTGCGCCCCTCTGTCGGACCGCGACTACGTCACCTCAACTCACCGGGGTCATGGCCACTGCATCGCCAAAGGCGCCGAGGTTAAGCGCATGTTTGCCGAGTTTCTCGGCCGTGAGACTGGCTATTGCCGTGGCCGGGGTGGGTCCATGCACATCGCGGATCCAAGCAAGGGAAATCTCGGCGCCAACGGCATCGTGGGAGGCGGCATTCCCATCGCGGTTGGCGCTGCACTGAGCGTCAAGAGGCGGAAGACTGGCGCAGTCGTCGTCTGTTTCTTCGGAGACGGCGCCAACAACGAAGGGGCGTTCCACGAGTCGCTGAACATGGCGGCGATCTGGCGCCTGCCGGTGGTGTTCGTGTGCGAGAACAATCTTTATGGCATGTCGGTGTCGACTGAGCGGTCGACGGCCGTCAACTACATTGCTCAGCGCGCTAGCGCCTACTCGATGCCCGGCGTGACCGTTGACGGCAATAGCTTCGCCGAAGTCGCTCAGGCTTCGTTCGACGCGGCCGATCGTGCACGCCGCGGCGAGGGTCCGAGCCTGATCGAATGCATGACTTATCGCATTCGCGGCCACTCGCGCTCCGACCGCAACCGCTATCGCACCAAGGAAGAGATCGAGACGTGGAAAGGGCGCGATCCTATCGACGCGTTCGAGAATGAACTCGAATCTCACGGCCTGCTGTCGCAATCGGAAATTGATGCTGTGCGGGCCGAGGTCGAAGATGAAATCAAACAGGGAATCGCCTTCGCCGAGGCGAGCCCTTCCCCTTCGGCCGACGATCTGCTGCGCGACGTATATACGATTTAGGACCACCATCCATGGAGACGCCGAGCCGCGAGCTCACATATGCCCAGGCCATTCACGAGGCCCTGGCGATGGCGATGGAGGCCGACGACCGCGTCTTCCTGTTGGGGGAGGACATTGGCGTCTATGGGGGCGCTTTCCAGGTCACCGGAGATCTGATCAACCGTTTTGGCGAAGATCGGGTGATGGACACGCCGATTTCCGAGCTTGGCGGCGCGGGCGTCGCGGTCGGCGCGGCGCTCACGGGAATGCGTCCCGTTTTCGAGCTGCAGTTCTCCGACTTCGTGACGCTGGCGATGGAGCAGATCGTCAATCAGGCTGCGAAGCTTCGTTTTATGCTGGGCGGGGCGGTCTCCGTGCCCATGGTCGTACGCCTACCGTCCGGGTCAGGAACAGGCGCGGCTGCGCAGCACAGCCAAGCGCTCCAGGCCTGGCTGGCGCATGTTCCCGGCCTCAAAGTCGTCGAGCCGAGTACGCCGCACGATGCCAAGGGACTGATGCTTGCGGCAATCGCCGACCCCGATCCCGTGATGGTGTTTGAGCACAAGTTGCTCTACAAAACCAAAGGGCCCGTTCCGACCGGTCATTACATTGTACCGCTCGACAAGGCGGAGGTGCGCCGTATGGGCAGCGATCTGACGATCGTTGCTGGTGGCATCATGTGCGGCAAGGCGTTGGATGCGGCGGCGGAGCTCGCGAAAGAAGGTGTTGAGGCCGAAGTTATCGATCCACGCTCGTTGCGCCCACTCGATCTGGGAACAATCGGCGAGAGCGTCAAAAAAACCGCTCGATTGATTTGCGTTTACGAGGGCGTCAAGACACTTGGCATCGGCGCGGAGATCAGCGCTGCGATATGCGAGAGCCCGGTTTTCGACTATCTCGACGCGCCTATTCTTCGGCTCGGCGGCGCCGAGTCGCCGATTCCATATAGTCCGATCCTTGAGAAGGCGGCGGTGCCGCAGACCCCTGACATCATCGCCGCCGCCCGCAGACTCGCGCAGGGACGCGTCTGAGATGGCCGTCGAAGTCATTCTCCCGCGCATCGACATGGACATGACGGCCGGCAAGATCACGAAGGGTTCGTCGCCGAGGGAAATCCGTCACCAAGGGCCAAGCTCGGTTTGAGATCGAGTCGGACAAGGCGGCGATGGAGGTCGACTCGTCTGCAGCGGGGGGGGGTTGCGCGGCGTCACCGGCCACCCCGGAGATGAGATGCCCGTCGGCGCGCGCGCAACGTTTGCTGCGCGCTCGGCTCGCGCCTCCACTAAACTAGCCGGCTTTGCGTCTTGGCCGCGGCGATGAAGCTCGCAAACAGGGGGTGGGGCTCGAACGGCCTCGATTTAAGCTCCGGGTGGAATTGCACGCCGATGAACCAGGGGTGATCGGCGAACTCGATCGTCTCGGGCAAAAGGCCGTCCGGCGACATGCCGGCAAACAGAAGGCCTTTCTCTTCCAAGCGCGCGCGGTAGGCAGTGTTGACCTCGTAGCGGTGACGGTGGCGCTCGGAAATCTCGGTCTCTCCGTAGATGGCGGCGATGCGAGAGCCTGGCTTGAGGTCCGCGCGATAGGCGCCGAGCCGCATCGTGCCGCCGAGATCGCCGGCCGCCTGGCGCCGTTCCAGCTCATTGCCGCGCAACCACTCGGTCATCAGGCCAACCACCGGCTCTGGCGTCGGGCCGAATTCGGTCGAATTTGCCTCAGGTAACCCGGCAAGCGAACGGGTAGCTTCGATGACCGCCATCTGCATGCCAAAGCAGATGCCGAAATAGGGCACCTTGCGCTCGCGGGCGAACCGCGCCGCCAGGATCTTGCCCTCGGCGCCACGCGACCCGAAGCCGCCGGGCACGAGGATGCCGTTCACCCCCTCGAGCCGCGACGCCGGGTCGGCGCCCTCAAAGATCTCGCTCTCGATCCAGTCGAGCTTGACGCGCACATGATTGGCCATGCCGCCATGGGTTAGCGCTTCGATCAGCGACTTGTACGCGTCCTTGAGTCCCGTGTACTTGCCGACCACGGCGATCGACACTTCGCCCTCGGGATTGTGATAGGCCTTGGCGACGCCGTCCCAGCGGCGCAAGTCGGGCTTGGGCGCAGGCTCGATGCCGAAGGCGGCAAGCACCTCGCGGTCAAGGCCGGCGGCGTGATAGAGCGCCGGCACGTCATAGATCGAAGGCGCGTCGCGCGCCTCGATCACCGCGCTCTCGCGCACGTTGCAGAAGAGCGCAAGCTTGCGCCGCTCGTCACGCGGGATTTCGCGATCGCAGCGGCAAAGCAGGATGTGCGGCTGGACGCCGATCGAGCGCAATTCCTTGACCGAGTGCTGGGTCGGCTTGGTCTTGAGCTCGCCGGCGGTCGGAATGAACGGCAACAGCGTGAGATGGATGAAGACGCAATGACCGCGCGGCAAGTCGTTGCCGAGCTGGCGGATCGCCTCGAAAAATGGCAGGCCCTCGATGTCGCCGACCGTTCCGCCGATCTCGACCAGCACGAAGTCGACGCCGTCGTTGCCCTCCAGGATGAAGTCCTTGATGGCGTTGGTGACGTGCGGGATCACCTGCACGGTCGCGCCGAGGAAGTCGCCGCGCCGCTCCTTGGCGATCAGCTCCTGATACACGCGCCCGGCGGTGATGTTGTCCTGCTTATTGGCGCTGCGGCCGGTGAAGCGCTCGTAATGGCCGAGGTCGAGGTCGGTCTCCGCGCCGTCGTCGGTGACGAACACCTCGCCATGCTGGGTCGGGCTCATCGTGCCCGGGTCGACATTGAGATAGGGGTCGAGCTTGCGCAGGCGGACGGTGTAGCCGCGCGCCTGCAAGAGCGCGCCCAAAGCCGCTGAAGCCAGACCCTTGCCGAGCGAGGAAACCACGCCGCCGGTGATGAAAATATACCGCGCCATGGGACTCTGCTCCTAACCGATCTCGATCGATTCGGCGAGGAGAATTTCCCCGTTGCCCGCCGGCTTGACGCCGCCAGCGGATACGAGCGAGATTCCAAGGCGTTCCCGCGCGTAAGGGCGACGACGGGAGATCAGCGGGGGAAGAATGCCGGGGAGCGA
>Ga0209006_10005948_pt1 | contig 11081 bp, 10 predicted proteins | sample JacPin_JW_Ref_O2_FD_188567 | JGI IMG/M metagenome (GOLD analysis project Ga0209006, IMG submission 188567) | Forest soil microbial communities from Algoma, Ontario, Canada - Jack Pine, Ontario site 1_JW_Ref_O2 (SPAdes) (version 2) | ecosystem: Environmental > Terrestrial > Soil > Boreal... | reverse complement strand
AATCTACATGAAGCATGGCGAGGCGAAGAATTTCGTCATCATCGACGCGGCGATGAACGATCTGATCCGCCCGACGCTATACGAGGCGCATCACGATATCCTGCCGGTGGTCGCGCCCGCCGCGGGCGCGCGAAAGATCACAGCCGACGTAGTCGGCCCGGTCTGCGAAAGCGGCGACTACCTGGCGCTCGGGCGCAGCATGCCGGAGCCGAAATCCGGCGATCTCCTGGCGATCATGACTGCCGGAGCCTACGGCGCAGTACAGTCCGGCAGCTACAACACGCGTGCGCTGATTCCCGAGGTGCTGGTCAAGGGCGATCAATACGCCGTGGTGCGCCCGCGCGTCGAGGTCGAGGCGCTGATTGCGATGGATAAAGCGGCGCCGTGGTTGTGAGTATCGTCGCTTGCGAATGCAGGCTCGATCCATGGCCGCTATTCCCGCGCTTTGCGGACTCATACCGGACATTGCCCGAGGCCCGAAAAGTGCCATAACCGGCCACCAGCCCTTCCCCGAGCACGGCCAATCAGTGTAGTTTGATGGCGGAGCTGTGAGCGAGACGTGCGAAATCTCCGCTGGGCAAGGGCAGCGGCGATGCCGTCGGCGAGCGAAGCAATCCAAAAATTTGTCGGGCTACGCGATCTGCGGCATTTCCTCCCGGAGGTCCCAAATGAGACAGAAGTATCTGGTATTTGTCGCTGGCATCACCGCCGCACTTAGTTGCAGCGCGTTCGCCCAGCAAGACGAGAAGCTCGGCAGGCTGAGCTTCCCCACATCTTGCGATCCCAAAGTGCAGGCCGAGTTCGAACGCGGCGTGGCAATGATTCATTCATACTGGTTCCTGATCGCGCGTCGAACGTTCGAAGGCGTGCTGCAACAGGACCCCAACTGCGCAATCGCCTATTGGGGAGTAGCCATGGATTATCTGGGGAATACGCTGGTCGGGCCGCCGGCGCGGGCGGACGCGGACGCTGCCTGGGCAGCGCTGGAGAAGGCGCGAGCGACCGGAGCGAAGACCCAGCGCGAGCGTGATTGGATCGAGGCCCTGAGTGCCTATTTCCGAGACCATGACAAAACGCCGGTCGATGCCCGCCTCGCTGCCTACAACAAGGCGATGGAGCAGATGGTGCAGCGTTATCCCGACGACTACGAAGTTCAGGTATTCTATGCGCTCACCTTGCAGGCCTCGGCGTCGAAGGCCGACCTGACCTATGCCAACCAGCTCAAATCGGCAGCGATCCTGGAGAAGCTTTACGACCAAAACCCGCAGCATCCGGGCGTGACGCATATCATTATTCACGCCTATGACTTTGCGCCACTCGCGGAGAAGGGTGTCCCCGCCGCCCGTCGCTATGCGGGCATTGCGCCGGCGGTCCCGCACGCGCGCCATATGCCATCGCACATCTATTCGATGGTCGGGCTGTGGGACGAATCGATTGCGTCGAACGCTTCGGCGATCGAAATCCAGCCCGACTACTACCACGCGGCGGATTTCTCCGTTTACGCGCATCTGCAGCTCGCCCAGGACGCCAAGGCCAAGGCGCTGACCGAGAAGTCGCTGACGACGGCAGATCGCGGCGACCGGCCGATCAATTTCGTCAACTTCACGGCCAAGGCCGCAATGCCGGCGCGCTATGTGCTGGAGCGGGCCGATTGGGCCGGCGCTGCCGCGCTGGAACTGAAACCGAGCCAATATCCGATGGCTGATTCGCTCACCCGCTTCGCGCGCGGCCTCGGCATGGTGCGCGCCGGCAATGTCGCCGGCGCCAAGGCCGAGATCGAGGCCATGAAGGCGCTGCGTGCGGCGCTGGAACGCGTCAACGATTCCTATTGGGCCGACCGCTCGGAGGAGCAGATGCTCGCTATCTCCGCCTGGATTGCGCTCAAGGAGGGAGCGCGCGACCAGGCGCTGAGATTCATGCGGACCGCCGCCGACAACGAAGACGGCAGCCTCAAGCACGTCGCGATGGAGAACCGTCTCTATCCGCTGCGCGAGCTTTACGGCGACCTCCTGCTTGAAATGGGACAGGCGGCCGCGGCGCTGGTCGAATACGAGACCGCGCTCAAGGCCACACCCAATCGCTATCGCGGTTACCTAGGGGTCGCCCGTGCCGCCGACGCGTCCGGCAATCGGGCCAAGGCCGTCGAGTATTACGGCAAGCTCGTTGACCTCGCCAAAAATGCCGACGCCGAGCGCCAGGAAGTGCGCGAAGCCACGGCATTCCTCGCCAGAAGGTGATAGGAATCGTGGGTGTCGAGCCTCTACGCGCGATCGCCGACAAGCTTGAGCAAGCGCTGATGGTTCGCTCAATTGCATTGGCTGCAGTGCTCGGCGTGTTGGTCGCGGCCGGGGCCGGTTATGCGGTCAGTCAGCCTGCGTGGCGGAGTGTCATTGCGATGTGGTTCGGCGCCACCGAGCGGGCGGCCGAGACCACGCTCGCGCGCGAAGACTGGCCGATCTGCACCACCATTGGATCAATGGGCTCGGAGGCTGACTGGGCCCAGCTTGACCCCGATTTCGCAGACGGCAAGAGGGCGTTGGCGGCCGGCGATTGGAATGCGGCGATCACGGCGCTCAAGCTCGCGGCCGTGCGCGACCCGGGCAATGCCGACATCGAGAACTATATCGGCTACGGCTATCGCCGGCTGCGCCAATTGGGGCCGGCGATGCAGCACTATCAGCAGGCGCTGACGTTCAACCGCCGCCACCGCAGCGCCCACGAGCATCTCGGTGAACTCTATCTGGTGCTTGGCGAACCGGCAAAAGCCGAGGAGCAACTCGCGGCGCTGGAAAACATTTGCCTCATCCCCTGTGAGGAATTTGGCGACCTCCAACGCGCGATCATAGCCTACAAGGGATCATCGGCCACACGTTGAATGCGTTGCACTTGCGAGAAGATACAGGCACCACGTGGGGAGCCAGACTTCCGGTTTGGGTCCATTTGCAGACGTCCACCGGTGCCGTCACCGCTTCCGCTTCACCCTCAATAGCGGACAGATTCTCAAGCGTAGCCAAGGCGTCCGCCAGATGCCGTATCAATGGCGTCTGGGCCAATGTCGCCTCACTTCGCCGCGTGCGATCCCTTCGCGCCACCTACCACCACGCCCGCCGCCGCTTCGATCGGCTTGATCGCCGAAGTGAAATCGGACTCCGCGCCCATTTCGCGTATCACCACTTCCCAGAGCCGGCCGACGGCTTCGGCTACTTCCATCGACATGCCCAATGCCTTGGCTTCGTCGAGGAACAGCCGCACGTCCTTCACCATCATCGCCGTCGTGAAGCCGAAGTCGAAACTGCGCGGCAGGATCGCGCGGGGAAACTTGTCGCGGCTGGCGGTGTTCATGCCCGAACCCACATTGATGACGTCGATCATGATGTTGGGATCGAGGCCGGATTTGACGCCCATCACCACGGCTTCCGAGGTGGCGGCGACAGCCGTTGCCGACAACAGGTTGTTGGCAAGCTTCATGGTCTGCGCCGAGCCGGGTTTTTCGCCGATGAAGAACACCCTTCCGATCGCAGCCAAGGCCGATTTGACGGCCTCGAAGTCGGCGCGGGGGCCGGACACCATCACCGCCAGCGTGCCCTTTTCCGCGCCGCCGACGCCGCCGCTGACGGGACTGTCGAGCTGCACGATATGCTTCTTCGCCAGCAGGTCGTGAATCCTTACCGCCATGTGCGAGCCGACGGTGGAGAGATCGACGAAGCGTTTTATAAGCTTGCCTTCGATCACGCCGTCCTTGCCAGTCGCAACCTCGAGCGAGGCCTGCAGCGAGGGCAGGCTTGCCAGCACGGTCTCGGCGCGGTCGGCGACCGCTTTCGGCGACGAAGCGGCCTCCGCGCCGAGCGCGGTCAGTTTGTCCACCGCCTCCTTGCGCGAGTCGAACACGATCAGACGGTGTCCCGCCTCGATCAGGCGGCGGGCCATGGGAAAACCCATTTTGCCAAGGCCGATGAATCCGATGTCCATGATGATGTTTCTCCGATTTCGTCATTGCGAGCCAACGGGTCGGGCGAATGCCCGCCCGATGACAGGCTCCGCGAAGCAATCCAGAAACCACACGGCAGGAACTGGATTGCTTCGTCGCAAGTGCTCCTCGCAATGACGGCCTACAACTCTCACCCCTTGTCCAACTCCGCGAACACTTCCCGCGCAATGCGAAAACTGTCGACGCCGGCGGGGACGCCGGCATAGATCGCCACCTGCATGAAGACTTCGCGGATCTCGTCCTTGCTGACGCCGTTGACCAGCGCGCCCTTGATGTGCGCCCGCAATTCGTGCGGCCGGTTGAGGATCGAGATCATCGCCAGGTTGAGCATGCTGCGGGTTTTGCGCGGCAGTTCCTCGCGGCCCCATACCGCGCCCCAGCAATATTCGGTGACCAGCTCCTGAAACGGCTTGTTGAAATCGTCGGCGTTCTTCAGCGCGTTGGCGACATAGGCCTCGCCCAGCACCGCCTTGCGGATTTCCAGCCCCTTGTCGTGCGTTTTCTTGTCCATGACGCTTGCTCCAATGTTCCTCTCGACGGGATGATGGGCGACGTTACGGGGTCGTGGCCCCCCAGTCACGCCTTCGTGTTATGCGCTTTTAGGGCTGTGGGGGACCCCCGGGAACAGGTGCCTCAGTGCCGCCTTTGTGCTACGATTCCCTGCCGGGTAGCTCGGAAGGTTCTTTGGAGAGTTTATTGAGCGGCGCCACCCCCGACCCCTCAGAGGCCTCGCGCGAGGCCGACGCGCTTTCGCGCCTGAAACTCTCGCAGGCCTTGCAGCGGGCAAGATACGCCATCGCCTGGGAGCGAAGCTGGCCGCATCTGGCGCGGCTATTGACGGTCGCCGGGCTTTTTCTGGCGTTGTCCTGGGCCGGATTGTGGCTCGCGGTGCCGTTTGTCGCGCGCGCCATTGGGCTTACCCTGTTCGCGGTCCTGGCGCTCGGGGCGCTGTTTCCGCTCACTAGATTTCGCTGGCCGAGCCGTGAGGAAGGCCTGAGCCGGCTGGATCGCGGCTCCGGCATCCGCCACCGACCGGCAACTGCGTTGACCGATACGCTAGCCACCCATGATCCGGTGGCGCTGGCGCTATGGCAGGCGCAGCGCGAGCGCACTCTCGCATCGATCAAGCGGATCCGCGCCGGCCTGCCGTCGCCGCGGCTGACGATCCACGATCCCTGGGCGTTGCGGGCGCTGGTCGCGGTGCTGATGGTTGCGGCCTATGTCGCCGCCGGCGACGAGCGCACGATGCGGGTCGCCGCCGCCTTCGACTGGAACGGCGTGCTGGCGCCGGCCAATGTCAGGGTCGACGCCTGGGTGACCCCGCCGCTCTATACCGCAAGGCCGCCGATCATCCTGTCGGCCGCCAACAAGGAAGCCGCCGCGCTGCCGTCGGGGGGACCATTGCCGGTGCCATCAGGTTCGACGCTGATCGTGCGCTCGAGCGGCGGCACGCTCGATGTGGTGACCAGCGGCGGCGTGACCGAAGCCGTGCCGGCGACGGAGGCGCCCAAGGGCACCAATGAGCGGCATTTCACCATCACCGGCGAGGGCACCGCGCATGTCCGCGCGCCCTCCGGTCAGCCGCAATGGAGGTTCAGCGCCACGCCCGATCGGCCGCCCACCATTGCGCTTGCCAAGGAGCCGGAGCGCCAGGCCCGCGGCTCGCTGCAGATGTCCTACAAGCTCGAGGACGATTACGGCGTCACCGAAGCCCAGGCGCATTTCGTGGCCCGGTCCGGTGAGGCACAGAAGGCAGCCGCTGCGCCGCGGCCATTGTTCGACCCTCCGCAATTTCCGCTGGTGCTGCCCAATGCGCGGACCCGGAACGGCGTTGGCCAGACGGTCAAGGATCTCAGCGAAGATCCTTACGCCGGCGCCGACGTCACCTTGACCCTGACGGCCAAGGACGAGGCAGGCAACGAGGGCAAGAGCGAGCCGTTCGACATGCGGCTTCCGGAACGGCTGTTCACCAAGCCCCTGGCGCGGGCGCTGGTCGAGCAGCGCCGCATCCTGGCGCTCGACGCCAACCAGAACGCGCAGGTCTATACCGCGCTCGATGCGCTGATGATCGCGCCGGAACTGTTCACGCCCGAAGTCGGCCACTACCTCGGCCTCTACAGCGTCGCGCGGCAGCTTGAAGCCGCCCGCACCGATGACGCCCTGCGCGAGGTCGTTGCGAGCCTGTGGTCGCTCGCCGTCACCATCGAGGATGGCGACATCACCGACGTCGACAAGGCGCTGCGCGCGGCGCAGGAGGCGCTGAAGCAGGCGCTGGAAAACGGCGCCAGCGATGAAGAGATCAAGAAGCTGACCGAGAATTTGCGCGCGGCGCTGGATAATTTCATCCGCCAGCTTGCCGAGCAGATGCAGAAGAATCCGCAACAGCTGGCGCGCCCGCTCGATCCCAATACCAAGATGCTGAGCCAGCAGGACCTGAAAAACATGATCGACCGCATGGAGCGGCTGTCACGCTCCGGCGACAAGGACGCGGCCAGGCAATTGCTCGAACAGCTGCAGCAGATGCTGGAAAACCTGCAGATGGCGCAGCCCGGCCAGTCCGGCGACGGCGACATGGAGCAGGCGCTCAACGAGCTCGGCGACATGATCCGCAAGCAGCAGCAGTTGCGCGACAAGACCTACAAGCAGGGCCAGGATTCGCGGCGCGACCGCATGCGCGGCAAGCAGGGCGATGAGGGCATGAGCGACCTGCAGCAGGACCAGCAGGGGCTGCGCGACCGCCTCAAGCGATTGCAGCAGGAACTCGCCAAGCGCGGCATGGGACAGCCGGGCCAGAAAGGTCAGAAGGGTCAGCAAGGGCAACAAAGCGAGCAAGGACAACAAGGTGATCAGGGAGACCAAGGCGATCAGGCCGGCGACGAGGACGGTCTTGGCCAGGCCGACTCGGCAATGGGCGACGCCGGCGACAAGCTCGGCGACGGGAATTCTGATGGCGCGGTCGATGCGCAAGGCAAGGCGCTGGAAGGGTTGCAAAAGGGCCGCCAGAGTCTCGCAGAGGCCATGCAGCAGGGCGATGGTGACGGCCCGGGCGACGGGCCGGGCAATCGCGCCGGCCGTCAGCAAAGCGGCGGCAACCAGACCGATCCCCTGGGGCGGCCGCTGCACGGGCGCGAATTCGGCGACGACATGACGGTGAAGATACCCGGCGAAATCGACGTGCAGCGGGTGCGCCGGATCCTGGAAGAACTGCGCCGTCGCCTCGCCGATCCGGCCCGTCCGCAGATCGAACTCGACTACATCGAGCGCCTGCTGAAGGATTATTGAGCCGGCGCAGTCCTAACCTCTCCCCGCAAGCGGGGCGAGGTTAAGACACGGCGCTACCGCTTCTTCCTCGCGGCCAGCGCGTCGGCAACGGCGGTGCGGATGTCGGACACCGAGAACGGCTTGGTGACGACGTCATGGACGATGGCGTCGAGGCCCGAGGCGCGTTCGCGCTGATCGGCAAAGCCGGTCATCAATAAAATCGTCAGGTCGGGAAAGTCGCGCGCCGCCGTGAGCGCCAATGCGATCCCGTCCATCACCGGCATCTGGATGTCGGTGAGCAGCAGATCGAAGGCGCCCTGCTCGCGGCTGAGGATTTCCAGCGCCTCGGCGCCGTCCTGCGCGGTAACGGTGTCGTGGCCGTCGATGGCAACCGCGCGCGCCACCAGGGCGCGCATCGAGTCTTCATCGTCGGCTATCAGCACCCGCGGCATTGGCAGCACCGTGTTTCGCCCGCGTCAGGTCCGGTTCATATATTGCCGCCGGCGATATCCCGCTTGTTGAAGAAGCGTATGTCGATATTGCGTCCCTCGGGCGGCGGCGAGGCGAGGCGCGACTTGAACCAGGCTTTTTCGCCCGGTTTGAGCACCGATTGCTCCAGCACGGCGTTCCAGGCGTAGATCTCGGCGCCCTGCGCGTCGCGTACCGAAAAGCGCAGCCGCGGCAATTCGACCGCTTTGCGGCTTTGCCCGGTTATCACGCCCTCGATCACCAGCACCGGCTTACCTTCCACGGTTTCGGTCGAGATCTTGACGTCCTTGAACATCAGGCCACGCACATTCACCTCGAGCCCGACCAGTTTGTAGAATGCGGCGGTCTGCGGTAATAGCCGCACCACGTCGGCGCGCCAGATGATCAGCGCCAGCACCAACGCCGCCATGGCGGCGCAGGCCACGGGAAGGCTGATCAACGGCTTGCCGAAGCCGCGAAACAGCGCCGGCGGCCGCAACAATTGGCGCAGCCGCGAGGCGCGTTTTGGCGCCGAATTCTCGGCGGCCTGGGCATCGTGCCGTGCCGCCTGCGGCCAGTCGGCTTCGCCCTGCGGCGCGCCACCGCCGTCGGTTGCGACCGGCGATATCGAAGGGCTGTCGACGACGGGGGTTTCCTCCTCGCGGGCATGGGCCTGCCATGCCGCGGCGGCGTCGGTAGCCTCGTTCCCGGCCGGCGCGCCGGCTTCCGCCATCGCGGGCATGGGGGCGATGACCTCGACCGCCTCCTCGGGGCGCGCCAGCCAGACCTCCTTGCAGCGGGAACAGCGGACGGTGCGGCCGGCGGCGCCCAAAGTTGCCAAATCAATGGCATAGGACCTTGTACAATGCGGGCAAACGATGTGCATGGAGCCAATCTCCACAATGGTTACACCGGGATGCTACAAGGCGAGCGTTAACGAATCGGAAACCATAACCGAAGCACAACCGTTTTGTTGGGTTCGCGACCGCGGCGAAACCGGCGCCTTCGCGGCCTTCGGTTACAGGGGCGGCAGCCGCCTCCATATCGAACGGAGCTGAGCTTGGTTCGGTTCGAAAATGTCGGATTGCGCTACGGGCTCGGCCCGGAGATTCTGCGCGACCTCAATTTCCTGATCCCCGCCCACTCCTTCCAGTTCCTCACCGGCCCCTCCGGCGCCGGCAAGACCTCGCTGCTCAGATTGCTGTTCCTGTCGCTGCGGCCGAGCCGCGGCCTGGTCAACCTGTTCGGCCACGACGTCTCGCTGCTCGGCAAGGATGAGATCGCCGATCTGCGCAAGCGCATCGGTATCGTGCTGCAGGATTTTCGGCTGCTCGACCACATGACCACCTACGAAAACGTGGCGCTGCCGTTCCGGGTGATCGGCCGCGACGAATCGAGCTATCGCAAGGAGGTGATCGACCTGTTGAAATGGGTCGGCCTTGGCGAGCGAATGGACGCGCTGCCGCCGATCCTGTCCGGCGGCGAAAAACAACGCGCCGCGATTGCGCGCGCGGTGATCTCGCGACCGCGCCTGTTGCTGGCGGACGAGCCGACCGGCAACGTCGATCCGACGCTGGGGCGGCGCTTGTTGCGGCTGTTCATCGAATTGAACAAATCCGGCACCGCGGTCGTCATCGCCACCCACGACATCACGCTGATGGACCAGTACGACGCGCGGCGGCTGGTGCTGCATCAGGGTCGGCTGCACATCTATGAGTAGGAACGGCGACCAGCACGGCCCCCTGGTGGATCTCGGACACGAGCGCCCGATGGTGTCGGCGCGGGCGCGCAACTCCTCGCCGATCGTGCCGCGCGCTTCGATCGCCGGCCGCGCGCTGGTCGCAGTCGTCGCCATCATGACGTATCTGGCGTCGCTCACGACGGGAGCGGTGCTGCTGGTGAGCGCGTCGGCGACGGAGTGGCAGTCGGACGTCGCGAGCGAAATCACCATCCAGGTGCGCCCGGTAGCCGGACGCGACATCGAACGCGACACCGCGGCCGCGGTTGAGGCAACGAAGGTTCAGCCCGGCATCGTCGAGGTCAGGCCTTTCACCAAACAGGAGTCCGCGCAACTGCTGGAGCCGTGGCTCGGCAGCGGGTTGTCGCTCGACGACCTGCCGGTGCCGCGCGTTGTTGTCGCCCGCGTGGCGCCGGGATCGACGCTCGACCTGGCAGGCTTGCGCGGCCGGGTGACGCGGGTGGCGCCCTCGGCCAGCGTCGACGATCACCGTGCCTGGATCGAGCGGATGCGCTCGATGACCGGCGCTACCGTGTTCGCAGGCATCGGCATCCTGGCGCTGGTGATCGTTGCGACCATCATTTCGGTATCGTTCGCCACCCGCGGCGCGATGGCGGCCAATCGCCCGATCGTCGAAGTGCTGCATTTCGTTGGCGCCGGCGATCGCTATATCGCCAACCGGTTTCTGCGGCATTTTCTGCGGCTCGGGCTCGAGGGCGGCGTGATCGGTGGCGGGGTTGCGATGCTGACTTTCGGATTTTCGGAATCGATCGCCAGTTGGTTCTCCGGCACCCCGGTCGGCGATCAGTTCGCGGCCCTGCTGGGGACGTTTTCGCTGCGCCCGTCCGGCTATCTGGTGCTGGCGGTGCAGGCGCTCCTGATCGCGGCAATCACCGCCCTGGCATCGCGGCGAACGCTGTTTGCCACGCTCAATGACATCGACTGATGATTTATCTCGTGAATTCCGTAGCCAAGCCGGACTGCACTTCGCAGCAAAACGCTTTTGAGCTAAGAGAGGGTGGGGATCCCCATTCGCATGAGTCTGCAGGACGATAAATTGTCAGACGCGCCGAAATCGGCGCCGCGGCGACGGCTGCGCGCCTCGATCATCGTGGTCGTGGCGATTGCGTTCGCCGGCGCCGGCATCGGCTTTGTCGGATTTCTCCGGCAGTTGCGCGATGCCGAGATCAAGCCCGCCCGCAGCGCCGACGGCATCGTGGTTCTGACCGGCGGCTCGTCGCGCGTCTCGGATGCGATGGAGTTGTTGGCCGACGGCTATGGCAAGCGGCTGTTGATCTCAGGGGTGCACCCGACCAACGGGACAACAGATATTTCCCGTTCGCTTCCGGACAGCCAGTCATTGCTCTCGTGCTGCGTCGATCTCGACCGCTCTGCCGTCAACACCAGGAGCAACGCGGCGGAAACCCGGCGCTGGGCGCACGAGCGCGGTTTCAAGTCGCTGATCGTGGTGACGTCGAATTACCACATGCCGCGGGCGATCGTCGAATTGTCGCACGCAATGCCGGATATTGCGCTGATTCCGTTCGTAGTGGTCGGCGACAAATGGCGCGACGAGCCGTGGTGGGCGAGCGGGGCGACGTTGCGGCTGGTATTGTCGGAATATGT
>Ga0209006_10005947_pt1 | contig 11082 bp, 14 predicted proteins | sample JacPin_JW_Ref_O2_FD_188567 | JGI IMG/M metagenome (GOLD analysis project Ga0209006, IMG submission 188567) | Forest soil microbial communities from Algoma, Ontario, Canada - Jack Pine, Ontario site 1_JW_Ref_O2 (SPAdes) (version 2) | ecosystem: Environmental > Terrestrial > Soil > Boreal... | reverse complement strand
GTCGTTGACCGGTGTTTGGCGATGGAACGACGTTGCGATTTGATCTTCAAACGTGGCGTCGGGAAGTAAGTCGCCCGCCAACTGGGTGATCACGAATCGGTCGTAGGGCACATTGCGGTTGTAGGCATCGATCACCCAGTCCCGATAGGGCCACACGCCGGGCCGCTCCATGTCTTTTTCATAGCCTTTGGTATCGGCGTAGCGAGCCAAGTCGAGCCACATCGAGGCCCAGCGTTCGCCGTAATGGGGCGAGCTCAACAGACGATCGACCTGCTTTTCGTAGGCGGTGGGAGACAAATCGGCTAGGAAAGACGCTTGTTCTTCTGGAGTCGGCGGCAGGCCTGTGAGGTCGAGCGACACCCGACGCAACAAAGCAGATCGATCGGCCTCAGGAGATGGCGAAAGTGTTTCCTTTTCAAGACGCGCAAGAATAAATCGATCGAGCGGTTGGCGAGGCCAATCCCTGCGTTTGACTTCAGGGAGAGCCTGCGGCTTCGGAGCGACGAACGCCCAATGGTCCTCCCATTTTGCGCCCTGTTTGATCCACCGCCGGAGGACATCAATCTGTTGCGGTGACAAAGGGGGACCGTGGTATGGCATCCGGGCGTCAGGATCCGAGGAGCTTACCCGCGCAATCAATTCCGACTCATCCGGCCTCCCGGGTACAATCGTTCGCTTGCCAGATTTCCCTGTGCCCAGCGCCTCTTCTCGAAATAAGAACGAGACGCCATTTTTCTGGCGCACTCCCCCGTGGCACGGCATGCAGTTCTGATTCAGGATAGGACGGACGTCGTGGCTGAAGCGCACTTCGTCGCCGGAGCGATGCCGAACGAAGTACGCGACAATCAGCGCCAGACAGACAGCGAGCAGCCCGAGCATCCAAAATCGGGCTGACCTCGAATCGGATGCTTTTAACCCACCGAGCATATGCTACGTCGCGTGGATACACATTATATCGCCAATCATTTGCCAGCTGGCTGTTTTCTAGCGCCCGGCTTTGCCTGATTGCAAGGGAATTTCAGTCAAGTTCGACAGTTGCGGAACTTTGTGATCTCGAGCAAATCCCGAACGACGACAAACCGGAAGTTATTCGGGCTAGAAGTCGGTGTCGAGGATATCAGCCAGGGAGTTCGCCGAAGAGCGTTTCTGGATGACTTCTGGTTGCCGACCATCCGCTCGAAATAGCCTGAGGGTTTGCTTGCGTCCTAACTAGCGCTCTGTCGCGTGCACCGAGGTGATTCCGGGTTGGCGAGAAGAAAGGGAAGCAGAGAAGAGGGAAAGCCTACACGTCCGAGTCCTGATCTGGTTAGGACCAAACTGAGCTCGGGATGAGTCTTGCCTTGAGCAACCCTCTATTTGCCGTTGGACTGGGCCGGGTGCGGATACCAGTATTGCTGATGACAGTGTTCGCAGGCGTTGTCGATCTGCTCCCCGCTCTCCAGCACTTTCGCCGGGTCCTTGGCGTCCGCCGCATTGACCGCCTGGGTGGCGGCGTCATGCAGGCCATGAGCAAATCCGATCCAGGACTGGCGGTCCTGATTGATCAATGTCTCGATCTGGTCGGGCTGAAGCTCGATGCCCTGATTGTTCTGTTCTCCAGGTTTGGCAACGCGGCGGCCCGGAATCTGCAGAAGGTTCGAGGCTTCGAGCAACTGAAGGGCGCTGCGGCGAACCGTGGTCCACTCCTCGGCGGTGTGAGGCGCCTTCTCTATCTTGCCTTTCGTGGTGATCGTGGTCGCGACGGAGTCCCAGATCGTGTCCGCGGCAGGATCGACAATGCTGTCCATCAGATCTTTGATGGTCGTCGTGGGACGATATTCGGCCTCAGGCTTCTGTCCCGCGCAGGTCGCGCAAAACGCGAGACAAACCAAAGCCCGAAACCACGGCCACCGTCGCATGGATTTTGTTCCCGCCGGTCTCATTGGCCGTTTGAAGCGTGCTCGGCCTGATCCGCGGGCACGTTGATGGGAAGAACAAACCGTTGCCCGTCGCGGCTGACCGCTCCCAGGTTGTCTTCGACGGGGCCGTGGACCCTGAACAGCATCCTGGGCGCATCAACCCGGAATGTTGGAGTAGTCTCTACGTCAGCGGCCATCATCACCGCGTCGTCGGAATCCAGCTCCTGCCCGCGGAACAGAATCTCCTTGCCGTCGTCGCGCCAGTACAGCATGGAAACGACGCCGTCGTTCGACATCCCCGGCACGCCACCCTTCGACACCTGCCATTTCTTCTCGTCCATGGGCTTGGCGGCATCGAAGGGGCGAACATAAACCTCAAAGCGTTCGGGTTTGGCCTCGTCCGAGCGGTACGCGATAAAGCGGCCATCAAGAGATAGCCTGCCGGTCTCGTTCGCAAACTCGTCCCGGAGATAGTCGACGGGTTTGCGCGCCGCCGCATCGTCCACCGTCAGCGGTACGAGCAGGACGACTCCCCCGGACTCACACACGAGAAATTTCCCATCCGAGGAAATGTCACTGAGGCCCACAAACGCGCCGGGCGTATAGCGGAACAACAGTTCTTCTTTGCCGGTTCCGTCCGCAGCCTTGCGATAGACAGGCCAGTCGCCGTCCAGCAAGGCGGAATAGAAGATGTACTTTCCGTCCGGCGACCACAGGGGGGTGACCTTAAACCGCGTGTCGTCGGAGATTTGGATAGCTTTGGCCGTGTCGATATCGACAACCCAGAGGTCCCGTTGGCCGCTCTTGATGTCCTGCTTGATCACCAGCACGCGACGGCCGTCAGGGGAAAAGGCTGCTTGGGAATACAGGGCCGGCTCACCCACTTTCTTGACCACCTGACCTTTGCGATCGAAGATCGTGATCTGCTGAAGCAGCTGGCCCCGCGGCGGTGGAGTCACGAGGAAGCGCTCTCCGTTGGCGCTGATGTACATGAGATCGGACGGAACGGGAACAGCCTCTCGGAATAGCAACCGGGGCTTCTTGAATGAGAAGGATGGCGATGTTCTGACTTCGGCGGCCATTACCGAATGGTCGCGCGCCATGTAGTACAGCTGCTTGCCACCGTCCACCCAGAATCCAGGACTAAAGCTGCCGTCCGAAATCTGCCACGGGCCTTCCTTCGACGCAGGATCGGACGGTCGGACGAAAATCTCGCTCTTGTCCGCTTTGTCAAACTGCATATAGGAGAGGTAGCGGCCATCGGGGGAGAAGCGCGACTCGAAAATGCGCAGATCGCTGTGCACGATTTCGACTGGCTTCTGGTCAGGGCCGCTCTCAAGCTTCAGAATGTAAAGAGATCCTCCCTTAATGTCGGAAATGCAGAAGGTCAGGAATTGGCCATCCACGGACCAGTCGCTCAGGTCCAGGAAGGCGCCGGGATTGTTGTACAAGAGTTGCTCGGGGCCTTGGCCATCCGGGACTTGTGAATAGATCCCCTCCTTCCCCGCGCGCAAGGCGACGTAAGCCAGCCTTTTGCTATCCGGCGACCAGACGGGCGCAAAGACGAAATCTCTCCTGGCGCTGGTGGTGAGGCGTTTTTCTGCGCTGGTCGCCATATCGTAGACAAAGAGGTCTTGGCTCTCGTTGTCGAGGTCTTGCTTGGTCGCGGCGATCCGCTTGCCGTCTGGAGACAAGACCGCGCTGTCATACATCGCCCGCTGGCCGACCTGCTCGGTGCGCTTCCCATAGCGGTCCAGGAAAGTAAGGACCGAGGCCCTGTTCTGGAATTGCTGGGCGTTCCGCTTGGCCCTGGCCTCCGCCACGTCCTTGGACTTAGCTTCCTCGCTCAGGCCCTGGCCCACAACCTGGCCGGAGTTCTGTGCAACACAGAAAGATGCAGCAGTCAGGAGGACTGCAACGTACGCAGAAATCTTCATAGAAAACCCCGCTTGAGCGCCCCGCGATCCGGCTTAACAGTTCTGCGGGCACGCCGAGACGATTTTCCCGTTCGACAATGTGAAGGTTCGGATGAGCCCGGAGCGCGACTTGTCGCGCGCGCGGCTGATCTCCACGGTTACAGTCTTTCCAACGCTGGCCTCGAAATCAGGCTTGCCGACATCGCGTATCCGGAAAAAGCTGGGTGAGGGGCCCTCAATCTGCCAGCTCTCGGTCGCGCCGCCGGCGCCTTTCGCCTCGACCGTGAAGTAGGTGTGGGGATTGCGCCAATCGATCGCGGTCAATGTACCTGTAACGGTAACGCGATCATTGAAGTCGAAGACCGCGGTCATGTTGTGGTGCGCCGAAGCCTGCCCGACCAGCAGCCCGGCGAACATGAGTAGCAACAGCCTGGCCCTGGAAGTCATGTGATACCTCCTGGGGGGAACCGGCACAGCATAACCCGTCTAAGGAATAAAGGCAATCGCCCGCCCAGACCAGCCTACTCCGAACCAAAGGGTAAGCGAGAGAAAGGCCACCAGGGCGTTTACCACCCATGGATGAGCAACGGAGTCGGCGGCGGTAAATCGGCGGAGCACTCCGAAATGAAACAGGAGCGCGCTGCAAAGAAGCGCCATCTTGAGACGAAACGGATGGCTGTCCACGTACTTTCCGGGGGTAGCCAGAAAAATCAGCAGCCCGGATGACATCACGAGCACGATCGCGCCAACGGTCCAGGGCCTGAGCTGCCGCGCCAGCCAGGAGAGGCCGTAATCCCTCATGCCAAGCCCTGCCAGCCGCAAATCCAGCATGACCACTGTGGTCAAAAGAATCGTGAGCCCGACCAGGTGAAAGGATTGAACCGCGGGCATGCCGTACTTGCTGTCGCGGATGAAGACGATCGGCGCCCACTCTGAGACGGATTGAAGAAGCGGGAGAAGAGACATGTCAGAATTGGTATGCCATGGTTCGGCCGCAAACAATGACGCCGATCCAGAGGAGCAGCGAAAAGCCAGCGCAGAACTTCGCGCCCGCCGGCACTCCATGGGCCGAATCCCACTGCGCCATTTTCGGGAAGAAAAGTTTTTGATACAGCGCGGCGTTGATTCCGAGCAGCAGAAGGAAGATCAACTTCGTGCGGAAGAACGCATTGCCGTAAGCCTTGCCGGCCTGGGTGACCAATAGAAGACCACCCGTGAGAAACATGACCGCGAAGCCAATTTTACACCAGCGCATTGCGTTCAGCGCTAGCTTCCCCCCCGGCCCATCGCAAAAGGCAATCCCCAACAGGCGAAGATCGAGGATCAGGATCATACCGACGGACAAAGGAAGGGTAAGAATGTGGCTACCTTCAATCAGGGGGAACAGCCAGTCCGATTCGCTGATCGCTGTCGCGAAACGCGTGTGCTGCAGCCACTGACACCACTCAAACAGAGACATCTCGACTCCTCTGGAGGAAATTCGCCGGTCACCATCGCGAACAATGGCAGGCTGCTTCCCTTTGCCCCCATCTCAAAGTATCGGCGCGCGGAGGCTTCCCCAGCCAGCTTGTACTTCTTCTGGGGCAGAGCTTATGCCATGAACGTAGGTGGATCAAGTATTTTGCAATGCGCGAGGGGTAGTTCCTGAAACCCAGGCGATACCGGTTGATGGGCAAACCGGAATGCATTCTTGGCCCCCAACCCACCGAACCCCATGAGCCCCCGCCGATGGTGCCGGGAACCTTCAGGCTGTTAGTCCTCGGCCAGGGAACAGATCGATGAGCGGTTTTCTGTGTAAGGACGAGTTGCGGGCGTTGGAATCGGCGGCGACGTCGTCTCGCCTCACCGATTCCCACGCGGATTGTTTCGAGCGACGAATTCTTCCCTCAGCCTCAGAACAAACCACAACGAGAGGTGGCAGCGCCGCCTCTAGTAGGACACCAGCCGGGAAGATATAAAGACGCGTCACCTCTTCAGAGCAACAGTTGAATCTTGTCGAACTGCTGCGCCCAACCAATCTTCGACAGGGCGTACACGATGAGGGGAATGCCGACTTCTGCAACCGTGACTCTGGCCTTCCCCTCAGATTCACTGAATTCAACGATAACGGTGATCTGGTTAGGCCACTGCCCAGGAACCGATACTTGCGAGCCGGGAATTGTTTTCCCGTTCTCGTTAGAGAAAGACATCGTTGACACGATTTTCTTGTTGGCGACGACTTCCTTGTAGGTTCCGGTGTTCCAAAGCATCCTTCCTTGCGCAGATTTCATCGCCCAAAGATAGCTGCCACCCTCTCGCACGTCGTTCCGGACGACGAGTGCGGTGTAGCCCTTGGGCCCCCACCACTTCTTAATAGAGTCCGCATCGTTCCAAACCCTCCATACGTCCGCCACCGAGGCGTTGAAGGTACGTTCCATGCAGACGGTCGTGTGGAAGTTCCATGCAGCGACGACCAACAGGACCAACATCAATGTGATGCTGCCCGATATTTTGTAAATCATGCTGAACCTCCCTATATTCGGCCTTGACATTCCTCCCTGGCTGGCGAGGACTAGGGCGAAGCCTAGAGCATTCCCTCCAGGCGAACGTAGCTCGCTTCCATTCCACGTTCCATACCTGTGGCAAGCATCGCCGCGCGCGTCTTACCATCGGGCAGCGTCATTCGCATGGTCATCAGGGTTCCTGCGCCGTTGGCTTCAAATCGCGTTTCAATATGATTGTCTGGCGTGGCGTCCGGCAGGTGCATGCGCTCGACATGTACGATCCTGGTATAAGGCTCCAACTCCAAGTACTCGCCAGTGATGTGAAATCCACCGCCTTTGCCATTCGTCCATTCGTAACGGAACTTGCCGCCAGCCTTCGCCTCGTTGATGCAGACCGGCATCGTCCAGCCGTCGGGACCGAGCAACCATTTCTGGATTAATTTCGGATCGGTATGGGCGCGGTACACATCCTCTGGAGGCGCAGCGAAGCGCCTGGTCACAATGAGGTGAGTATCTCCTTCGGTCTTCAGCGTCATCTTGCTCATCGCTCTTTTCCTTTCTTGTGTTTTTCCATCCCGGCCAGAACTTCGTCCAACCGGTCGTAGTTTGTCTCCAGGGCTTTACGCAGCATGGCGAGCCATTGGTCCATCGCTTCAATCCCTGCCTTTGCGAGGCGACGAGGGCGCTTCGTACCCTCAACTCGGCGAACGATTAGTCCCGCCTCTTCGAGCACCTTCAGGTGCTGGGAGATTGCGGGTTGCGTCATCTCAAACGGCTCTGCCAACGCATTGACGGTGGCCTCCCCCTGGGCAAGGCGCGCAAGAATCGCCCGCCGCGTGGGGTCGGCCAAAGCAGAGAAAGCAGCATCGAGATCATGCATAACGCATAGCTTATATAAGTAAATGGTTATCGTCAAGCAAAATTTCGCCCCATCCCGCGAGTTCGTGACTACATTCGGACTGATGTCGGTTATCTGGGGATGTTCGCGACTGCGCTCAGGAGCCGTGCCAGTCGCTGTTGCCAGCTACATCACCGACGCTTACTAGTGCACCGCGTCGACCTCGTTTGCAAACCCGGTAGTGACGATCGCCCGATGCTGGTCGGATACTTTCGCCGGGATTCAACCTGCTGACGTTCCTGGATTCATCGCGGCGCAACTTTCGGGAGCCTTGACCGCGACTCTGTCATTTCGATGGCTGGTCCCGGCCTTGCCAGCACACGCGGACCAAGTGTTGGTGCCTCATACTCATTCGAGGAATAATGAAAGCGCTATTTGAAGTAGGAAGTTGGCGTTGTCCCCAGAGCTTTCCGAAACATGGAAATGAAAGCGCTCGCCGTACTATAACCAGACTCCAGAGCCGCGTGGGTCACCTTCGCGCCTTCCGCCAAAAGGCGCATTCCGTGCATGAGCCGGAGTTGCTGTCGCCATTTTCCAAAGGTCATTCCAACTTCTTGCTGGAAGAGTCTTTCGATGGACCTCTTGCTCGCACCAACCACCCTGCAGAGCTGAGCGAGCGTTCTTGCATCGCTCGGGTCTCTTACAAGAATGTCCGTGATGCGGACAACTCTCGGATCTGACAAATGGGGCAGTTGTAACGGGACCATCCGCACCGTTCGCAATTGCTGAAGGATGACCCCGATCAACTGCTCTTGCCATTTCACGGTTCTCTTTAAGGCTCCGACCGTACAACCGTAGAGAATGAGTTCCTTTAGTAAGGTTGAGACGCCGATCACACAGCAGTCTCGTGGCAGCCCTTTCGCAATCCGAGGTTTCAAATACAGAGTTCGCATCGCGACAGCACCTGACATCGCGATTGTGTGCGAAACCTCCTTTGGTATCCAGACCGCACGGTTGGGTGGGACCACCCAGGTGCCTTCGCGGGTACGAATGGTCATTACTCCTCGCGATGCATAGACGAGTTGATCTCGATCATGGAAATGCAGCGGGATTACATGACCGGCTGGATAGTCCCGCGTTAGCGTTGTTATCGCAGAATTGCGATCGGTCGATCGCTCGAACCTTCCATTTTGCCGCTTTTGCGACATCAGTTGGCACATTATCGAAAGCGCGCAGACCTGACAAGCTCTAGCGTAGCCATCAAGCAGTTTGTGGGGATATGAATCGCTTGCATCATTGGCTCTGTCGTTCTGATGGTTGGCGTGCAACCGTTCAGCAGCGAGTACCTTGGGTTCTATCCGGTACGGATCTCGGACCAAATGTTTTGGAACTCGGTCCTGGGCCGGGCTTAACCACCGATCTACTGCGGATGTCGGTTGGGCGACTGACAGCTCTAGAAGTCGATCCGAAGCTAGCGAGCGCGCTGACTTCACGCCTGCGAGGTAGCAATGTGGAAGTCATCGAGGGAAACGCTACCCAGATGCCGTTCATGGACTCAGAGTTCTCTGGGGCGGCTTCCTTCACCATGTTGCATCACGTTCCTTCTCAAGAACTGCAAAACACAGTGCTTGCGGAAGTGCTCCGCGTTGTGAAACCCGGCGGTTTTTTCGTGGGCAGCGACAGTCTTCAGACCTGGTTTATGAGGATCATTCATATCGGCGACACGCTTGTTCCCGTAAATCCCGATACTTTCGGCGCGCGATTGGATAGGGCGGGTTTTGAAGTGTTGGAGGTGCAAAAGAACTCGCAAGCTTTCCGATTCTGCGCGCGACGGCCGCTTGCGTCGCTGGTCAAAACACGAATCAGAGAAAGAAACCAGCTGTGACGATTCGCTGTGTGGAGGAGTTACATGAACAAACGAATCCTGATTCTCAAAACTAGCGCCTCGAAATCCATCTTTCTCGCCGTTCTGTTCGGCGTGGCGTTCGCAACAAACGGCTTGGCTGCCACTGAATCCGATTCCTGCGCTGCGAATTCGGCAAATCGGCAACTTGATTATTGGCTCGGCAATTGGAAAATCGGCGCCGAGGGTTCATCGGGGAATGCTCACAGCACGGTCAGTTTGTCGCTCGACCAGTGCCTCATCATCGAGAATTGGGACGGCGGAAGAGGCCACTCCGGTCAGAATGTCTTCGGATACAGTGCGGACGACAAGAGCTGGTATGGAATGTTCGCCGACAACCAAGGTCGGGTTCATATATTCACCTCGGGCAAGGTCGCTTCCGGTTCGGCGGAATTTGAAGGCACAAGTCACGGAACCAAAGGAGAAACCATATTGAACCGAGTGAAAGTAACACGGCTGAATCCGAACAAGGTCGAGCAGAGCTGGGAAAAATCCAACGACAACGGTGCCCATTGGAATCTGGTGTTCCGAGGGGAATATTCACGGGCGAATCCTTAAGAGCGGCGATATCGAGAGGATATTGTCTATGGGAGAGTGGTCATGAAGTTCAAAACCTTGCTATTCATTCTCGTCGTCTTATTGCTGGGAGCGCGCGGCGTCAATGCACAAACCACTCCAGACCACGCTTTACTGATCCTTGCCAAAGAGGACAACACGCTTCTTATCGTCGATCCTGACAGCCTGAAAGTAACCGCCAAATTGCCCGTCGGTCCTGATCCGCACGAAGTGATTGCCTCGCCCGACGGGACGACTGCATACATCTCGAACTACGGCGGCGGCGCATACAACACGCTATCCGTGGTTGATCTCGCTGCAAGAAAGGTTTTGCCGACCATCGATCTCGGCCCTCTGCGCGGCCCGCACGGACTGGCGTTGGTAGGCGGCAGAGTGTGGTTTACGGCGGAGGCTGCCAAGGTGATCGCCAGCTACGATCCCGCAACCAAGAGGGTCGATTGGATCATGGGCACCGGGCAGAATCGCACCCACATGATTTACGTTTCCCCCGACCTCAACCAGATTGTCACCACGAACGTCAGTTCCGCCAGCGTCAGCCTCATTGAAAGATGGGCGGTGGTGTGGGAACGGGGCCGTCGAGTGGAGACTGGAACGAAACCTTGGTTCCCGTCGGTCGTGGCTCGGAGGGATTTGACGTATCGCCTGATGGCAAGGAGATCTGGGTCGCCAACGCCGACGATGGAACGGTCTCCATCATTGATGTGGCGAGCAAGAAGATCATCGACACTCTGGCCGCCAACGTCAAGGAAGCGAATCGGCTGAAGTTTACCCCTGATGGCAAGCTGGCGTTTATTTCGAGCCTTAAGAAGCCTGATGTCGCCGTTCTCGATAGAGTCACCCGAAAAGAGGTGAAGCATATAAATGTAGGAGAGGGCGCTGCCGGGATTCTTATGCAACCCGACGGGTCGCGCGCCTACGTGGCCTGCTCTCCTGACGACTACGTCGCCGTAATCGATTTGCATTCGCTCGAAGTTGTGGGCCGCATCGAAGCCGGTCAGGAGCCCGATGGCCTCGCCTGGGTCGGCCGATAAATGGCGAGGGCACGCTCCACAGCTTGCGCTTTTTCGACGGGCGAATGCATCCCGCGCGGGGAAGCTTGCCTGTTGCGTCATCTGTCAGTCCGGAGGAAACGGTGACATCCCGTCGCGTCACCACGACGCGGTGCCGAATCGGTTGAAAGATCTTTTCGAGTTCGTCGTCTGTCCCTTCATCTCACGCGCGTTCCAGCGAAACCCGCACTTCCAAGCCGTTCCCTCAATGCTCTCATCGCGAGGTATCCTTTCGCCGTCGCTGCTCGCTCTCTTTTATGATTTCGCTCAAATCCGCAACCGGCCGTATCTCAATCGGTCCCAGTCCATATTTAAAGCCCGGTTGCTGTGAGACAAGCTGAACGGCATGATTGAGGTCTCGCGCCTCAAGGATTTGAATGCCGCCAAGCTGTTCCTTGGTTTCCGCATAGGGGCCATCC
>Ga0209006_10005946_pt1 | contig 11084 bp, 7 predicted proteins | sample JacPin_JW_Ref_O2_FD_188567 | JGI IMG/M metagenome (GOLD analysis project Ga0209006, IMG submission 188567) | Forest soil microbial communities from Algoma, Ontario, Canada - Jack Pine, Ontario site 1_JW_Ref_O2 (SPAdes) (version 2) | ecosystem: Environmental > Terrestrial > Soil > Boreal... | reverse complement strand
GGCGCAACGCCCGACAAAATTGGTCTCTCACACGTAAAACCGGCAAAAGTGAAACCGGGGCCGTTGGCGGCTCCGACAGATCAAAAGCAGCGAAAAGGAAGCAGCGAGAATGCGTTTGCGGCGTCGCACAGCGAAACGCCATTCAGGAATGTTCGACAGGGGTGATTGGTGCTGCGGCCGAAACGGGGATCGGGCGATAGGAGGCGATCATGAAACCGGCGGTAACAGCGGGACGCGGCGTTTCCGCACAGAAGAATGTTAGAGGGGCCTCGCGGCAAGCGTCGCTGAGAGAGCGCGTCATTTTTTCCGATCTGACGGATTGTCTTCTATCTGCGTATGACGGCGTGGCGCGGCTGGCCTATCAAAAATTTGTTGTGCGGGCGACCGGCCCGGCCGGCAACGAACTTGAAGACTGGCTGGACGCGGAGAGCGAGCTACTCGGGCAAATGGATGTGGACATTTCGGACTCCGGCGATTTTGTGAGCGTGCTGGCATCGGTGCCCGGTTATCGCGGGGCGCAAATATCTTTGGGTTTGGAATCACGCTGGATTTTGATTTTCGCGCGGAGTGTTTCGGAGGAGCGTGTGGATATGCCTCGAGCGATGCATTCATTCGATCCGTCGCACGCGCCTCCGCACATTGACGCTGAGTCGCTGGCTACGCTGTGTGCACACGCGGCGCGTGAACAGTCGTTTACGCGGTGGAAAGATAGCGGGACACCGGCGGCGAATCTTTTTTGTATTTCTGAATTGCCTGCGGAAGTGGATCCCGCAAGTTGCGAAGCGATCGTTTCGAACGGGTTGTTGGGGATACGCATCGCTAAAGTTCGTGCAATCGCGCGGAATCCGGGGGTTTTGTTGCTGACGCCTTGAAATAAAATCGGGGGTTACCGGCGAAGCGAGGAAAGAAACTACGCCCCGCCTGCCCTTCACTGCGTTCAGGGCAAAAAGAGGGACATTAATTGACGTAAGTAGCTGCCGTATGAAGAATGCCGTACTGTTGCGACTTGAAGCTCGCATCGCTGAGCCTATATTGATTGTAGAAGGAGGGATAAACTGGGAATCCTTCTGAGGTTTGGTTCCGGGGTTCCTGTAGAACAGGGAATGGACGGAAGTGATGTAGCAATTCTCCAGGGCTACTTGCCTCCCCAAATGCGCAGTTACCGCAGGTAGCCCTGAAGAGATCGAGACTTTTGCACGCGGAAAGTGTTTTGGTTCGTTGACGTGTGCGTTCGCAACGCCGTTTGGTCCGCGCAGTATTCATTCCTGGATGCCCGCTTCGCGTGAAGCCCAACACAACTCTGGCGTTTCACCGAGCGTTCGCGCCGAGGCTGACTCCGGGTGGACGCCGGAGAGGACGGGGCATGGCGGACAAACAAACGGACTGGCCGGAGTTGGCGCCAGCCATAACAGAAGAACGGCGATTGGAAAAACGCATGCCCATCGAAATGATCATTGAAGTCAGCGGGTTTGATTCTTCTTTACGTTACTTCACGGAACGCACGGAAACCTGCGACGTTAGCGAGTCCGGCTGCCAATTTCGGCTGCATATAATCTTGGTGCAAGAGACCGTGGTGGCCGTGCGAGCGGCTTGTCACTGCAGAGTGGACTCCAGGGTGAAAGCGGATTTGTATCGGATTGTTCGGATAACCCAGGAGCCTCATGGGATATTGATCGGAGCGGAAGCATTGCAGACGGGTGAGCCGCACAGCCTTCAATGGGGGACTTTGTACCGTTCGCTACTATTCGCGTTATTGTTTTCGGGGATGCGACGCACGCCGGTCTAGCGGGGAACTTCAAGCTGGCGTATTTACGTCTTTCTTTGCGAGCCACAACCTCAAGATTGCGCCGGCTATGACGCAGGCCAGGCCGGCGGCTTGTGCGTTGGACATTCCCAGGAAGGAGCGCGGGTTGATGCGGATGAATTCGACCAGGAAGCGAGCGGCGCCGGTGAGCATGAGGTAGGCCGCAAAGACGCTACCGGGCCACAGCCACGCGGAAAACACCGTCACACCCTCCGGACTCGCCCGGTAAAACGTGCGGTCGCTGATTGGCACGCGCACCGTACCCGCCGCCGCTTTTGCTGCCGGCAAAACTCTTTCGAAAGCGCCGCGAAGAATTTGCAGATGGCCCATCCGCCATAGGACCCATGCGATTGCGCAGGCTACGATCAATTCGTAGATCGGAGTGGGGTGCACGCGTTGCGCGGTGGGCACGAGGCCGTCGGGGAAACTCATGCCCCAGGGCAGAGAAGTGGGGATGCCGTAGTCGCCGTCGCCGGAGAGAAAGCAGCCGATGCGGCCGATGCCGTAGCCGAGTGCGGCGGCGGGCGAGCCCGCGTCAAGCAATGTGAGCAGGGGAATTTTCTGGCGGCGGCCGACCCACACGAAGGCCGCAAAGCCTGCGAGGAGTCCTCCGAACCAGGCGAAACCGTAGGGACTGAAAAGTTCTTGTATCGGGTGCGCGAAAAAAATGGCCGGCGTTTCGAGCACGTGATAGAGCTTCGCGCCTACTATTCCCGCAAGGCAGGGGACTGCGATCAACATTTCGGCTTCGGCGTTTGCGGAATGTTGCGATGGCTGCGACTGGGTTTCCGAGCCTTGCGCAACACCTTTCTGCGTGAGTCTGCTCGTGGAATCGCGAGAGTCTTTTGCCGCGTTCTTTGTGGGGACTTTCGCTGGCGGTTTTCGCGGGGACTTGTCGCTCGGCGCTGTCAGGCCGCGGCGGGTTAAGTCCGCGCGCAGCATGAAAAACGCAGCCAGCATGGCGCAGGCGACCATCAGCCCGAAGGTTGGGATGGTCAGCGGCCCGAGATGGAGGAAGGGAATCACAACGGATTAGTTTACAGACATCAGTATGGGGTGAACAGCGAGACGAAAGATCGGCAGCTTGCCTTACACTTTTAGCCCCCACAAGCACGACAACAATCGGGCAAATTGCTAACTAGAAAGTGTATACCCAAGGCATAATCATCGCGCTCTGCCGAGGCCTTGGATGAAGCATATTGTTGCCTTTGCACGCTCTGTCATACCCCAGGATTTAACTCAGTTGCTTTTGCTCGCCGGCTCAGTTCTTCTTCTGACTTCAATGCAGTTGCGTTGCTTCCCTCAAATCTCGGGCTTCTCGTATCAAAGAGTCTATGATCTCCCCGACCCTTATCGGTCCTGGTACTTTTTCTCACTCGCCGCGCGCCTGCCGATCTTTTTCGCTGGAGCGGCGGGCCTATTCGTCTGTTTTTGGCCGGGACCTCATGGCGCTCGCCGGCTTTTCACTTTGGTTCTGGTTCCGTCATTCGCGGGCATTGCTGCGATTTGCGGGCGCTTCCTCTATGTATCGCAACTGCCGGATTTTCCGCATGAAAGCGTAATGAAGGCGGGGCCTCACAACGAAGCCTGGGCTTTCAGCACGGTGTGGAGCTTGGGCCCAGCGGTGCACATGAGCGTTCTCGGATTCGTATTGGTGCTTATTTTCTTTTCGAGGCTGGCCACCGGAGTTTCACGACTCCCGGTTTCGGTTCGCCACACTGTGGATGTATCCCGTGGCGACGACAGGGCGTGGAAACGAATCCTCGTGTTCGTGTTCATTTCGATTGCGTTTATGACGGCGATTGCGTCTGCCGCAGCTTTTTCGGTTTTATCCATTTATGACTTTTTTAAAAGATTCGGGTTCCGTTCACTACCAGCCACCAATTTCGTAGCTACCATCATCGCGATGTCCAGTTTCCTCGGAATTGCAGCTTGGGCGGTTGGGGACGGTCGCTGGAAGCAATTCCGACAGTTTATTCGTCTTCCCGAAACTAAGTTCGGGCTTCTCGGAATCATATTTCCAACTGCAATCGAACAGGTTCCGAACTTCGTCGCCTATGTATCAGATCGGGTTCATTGGGCGTCGTTTGAATTTGCAAGATTAACTCCTCCGATCTTCTCGTCCTACTTCGAATTTCCGAACCCGCTTCTCTTATGGAACTTACCCGGCGCTTTTTTCGAGGAAATCATATGGCGAGGCTATCTGCAACCGCGTTTCATTCAACGATTTGGAATCATGCGGGGGATTTGTTTGCTCGGAGCTTCCTGGGGCGCATCCCATTTCATGGGAGATTTCACGAGAGTCGGCACCGACGCGGCGGTTTTCTGGGAGTTCGTTTTTCGGCTCACGAACTGCATCGTTATGAGCTACGCCCTGGGTTGGCTTACTTTGCATTCCGGATCGGTGTGGCCCGCAGCCCTCGCTCACGGCGTTAGTAATGTTTGGATTGTTTCGTTGAGGTATTCTCTCGTCGGGATACAAGGCGGGACCTTAAGAAATACGATCGTAACGGCATGTTGGGCGGGCTTGGGCTTTGTGCTTTTCCGCTACTGGCCGCCATCGATTGCGGTGGAGCATCCGGATCCGATTTCGGAGATTGCACCGGCCTGAATTTCTTTCGCGGCACTTCGTCTGAAAGTACTTCTTCGACTGATATCGTGCGAGAATCTTGCATGATTCGTTGGGTGATTTGCGTCAGTTGGCTATGGCTGCTTTGCGGGGCGGGTGTGGTTGGCGGACGGCCAAGTGCGCTCGTGAAAGCTGCGCCGACGGCTGGCGCTGCGCAAAAGTCTTCGGCGAATGGCGCTCCAGCTGCGACGGCTGCTGCTGCGCCTACTACTGCTGCTGCGGCGGGGAATTTTTTGGATGTGGGCGGGGGGAAGATTTGGTACGAGGAGTGCGGGGCGGATTCGGGCGGGGCCAACGTGGTGCTTTTGCACGATGGGTTGGTGCATTCGGTTACGTGGGATGCGATGTGGGCACCGCTTTGCGCGAAGTATCACGTGGTGCGGTATGACCGGCGCGGATATGGGCGGTCGGAATCGGCGGCGACGGTGTTTAATCCTGTGGAGGACCTCAACAAGGTGATGCAGCAGGTGAACATGAAGCGCGGCATCATTGTGGGATGCTCGTCGGGAGGCGGGCTGGCGCTGGATTTTGCGGTGGCGCATCCGGAGATGGTCACGGGATTGTTTCTGATTGGGCCGGTGGTGCACGGCATGGCGAGTTCGGATTATTTTGACGCGCGCGGCGCCAGGAATAGCGCGCCGGTGGACCACGGCGATGTGAAGGGCGCGGCGAAAAACTGGTCGGAGGACCGTTTTATTATTGGGGGAAACGATCCGGCGTCGCGGAAGAAAGTTTACGACGCGCTGGTGGAGAATCCGCAGGACTTGAAAGTGGGCGGGGAATTCGAGATACGTCCTTCGCCGCCGACTTCGCACCGGCTGGCGGAGATTCGCGTACCGACGATGGCTTTGGCGGGCGAATACGACATTGCCGACGTGTTTGCTTATTGCGGCGCGATCGAGGCGGCAGTGCCGTTGGGGTCGTTTGAAGTGGTGAAGGATGCGGGACACTTGATTCAGATTCAACGCCCGGCGGAGTTGGTTAAAGATTTCAACCAATTTGTAGCGCTGGTGGAGCGCAAGGAAATTTCTCTCACGGATCCGCAGCTTCAGGAGTTTGCGGGTGAGTATAGAGTTGGGCCGCGCAATGGGACGGTGAGCTTAAAAGATCATCGGCTTGTGATGGAGATTCCGGGCGATCCCTATTACTGGTTGTTTCCCAGCTCGCCGACGAAGTTTTTTCTGCGCACGGAGAGTACGGAAATGGAATTTGTGGTGGACGGGCAGAAAGTAACCGGAATCACCATTCGCAATAGCGATGGCACGGTGAACCATTGCCCTCGCGTTGATACGATTCCTTCCCAGTAGGTCCGCAAATCCCAACATTGACGCCGGCGGCGAAGTGAAGACCCGAGCCGCGTTGAACCCGATTCGACGATGGCTGGGAACGAGCGGAGGCCGGTTGGAGAAGTCAAAAGCCTCAGGTCTGAGGAGTTTGCGTCACAACTGCAAATTCCGTCCCTCAGCGGCTAAAGCCGCACTGATGTCGCTCTATTTACGGCACGACTAAAGTCGTGCCCTGACGAAAATCGGAGTTGCGACGCAGACTATGGAGACCATTCCTCCGTCCCGGTAAACCTGAGCTCCATTGAACCCGTTCCGCACATTAGGGCCGAGAATTATATTGCTGCGGTGCTCTTTCGCTTGTGGCAAAGAAGCACCGCATGGGCTGGGCGAATCTACTTGTTTGCGCCACGGCTAGCAGAGAGGTGGCGCTTCGCCGTTTCGTCTAGTCAAAAACTACGGTGCTCACAATGTTCGCTTTTGTGGTGCCGTAGGTGACGGTGCCGGTAAGGATGGCCGGGCCGGGGAAGTTGGGTATGGCTTTGCCGGTGAAAGCAAACAACCACTGCGTGCCTGGATCGCATGTAAACGATGGATTCTTTCCGGAGTCGAGAGTGACCGTCTTGTTGAACTGAATTTGAGTCAACGTGAAGGACACTTGGCAGGTACCGGTGAAATTAACGTCCTGGAATGCGATGGTGTACTTGTAAGAAGTGCCGTGAGTTAGAAGCGCTTGCGGTTGAGCGATATCGGAGTTGAGAACACCTGCTCCGGGTACGCCGTCGACGGCAGGAACCTTTCCGTTCGGATCGATGAGGCCGGCAGTCATGAACGCGGGAATGATTCCGCCGGTATTAACCACCTTAATGGAGGTGATGCTCCCGAAACCGCTAGTGCCGAATATTGCATCGGGGGCATTGAAGTCGGCTAGAACGAGCGATCTGGGGAGAAGGTTGTTCGCGAATATGTCCTTGGAAGTGTCCACGAGGTTGAAACCGGCAGCCGTGTTGATGCCACAGCACGAACCTGTACCGAAATTGTTGTCATTTTCGACGAAAAGAGTCTCTCCGGACTGGTTCGAGAAAGTCTGGTTGCCTTTTGTGTCGAACACGACGGCGCTTAGAGCAAAAGAGTCGTAAAAACTTATACCAGCATTCTTTACCGTGGGCGCCTGGCTTGGGTCGTAGTAGACCACCATGAAGTATTGATCGCCTACCGCGATGCCGGGGATAGAGCCAGTGTCGGTGATCACCCCTTCGATCGTGACTTGCGTGTTTTGGGCTTGGGCTATCGCGGCGCAGAGAACTGCTGCAATTGTGGCTATCAATGCGAGGCCAAGTGTACGGCGAACCGCGAATCTGAATGGGATTGCAACCCCGGCCAAAAGTCTCTTCGTTGTCATAAAAATCTCCTGTTTGGTGATTCTTGGTTGTTTCCAGTAGCGCCGAATGCAGAGTGGTTTCCCCTTCGCCGCCCCGGCTGGGTCAGATCGAAATCGTCCCCCTATTTTCTGTAGCGGAATCTGCGGCCGAAACCTGTCATGCAATGCAGGATGGAGGCGCTCCAGAGAGAATGGGCAGGTTTGCCTGCCCATTCCCTGAGAGCTGCTTGTCGAAAATGCGAGAAATCAGAACGTTAGATTGTCGAAATTTCCACCCAGCTGGTTTGCGCCGGTGTTGATGGCATCGTAAGGTACCGAAAATTCAACGAAGGCGATGCCGGATGCGCGCTGACCGTTAGTTTTTGATATGTGCTGGTGTTGGTTGGGTCGGCCTCGGCGGTTTGAAGCAGGGTTCCGGAGGAATTAAACGCTTTGAGGAAAGCAGCCTCCGAAGCGGGCACGCTGCCGAGACAACCTAGGTCCTGTCCGATACAGGTTTGAAGGACTTCAATGCTTACGCTGCTCTGCGCAGTGGAGAAGTTGGCTCGAGTGGTGCCCCATTGCTGTTGGAGGAGCGGATCGTCCGTTAGCGTATTCACCACATTCGGCGAGGAGAAGGCAAAAGTGCTATCGCCAACCGCGAAGACGCCCGAACCACCTTCGCAGAGCAATGTCCCTAGAGTGCAGGGCACGAACTGGAAGGTGACACCGTCCGAGCTATAGGTGTTGGCAACCGAAGTGCCGGTGGCAATCGCGCTGCCACCGGGCGCTGTGTCGAAGTTGATGACGGTGGGCGTAATGGCGCCGCCATCGAGCGTCCTGGTCAAAGTGCCCGCGGAGTCGTACACCGTAATCGAGTTTGCGGAGCCGTCGTTCGAAACGTAGATGTTTCCTTCTTTATCAACGGCTACGCCTTCGGGAAGGGTAATGTTGTTGGATATGGTCAGAAGTTTCTTACCAGTGGTGCCGTACTTCACTACATCCCCGGTGGTGCGATATACGATGTAAACGCTCCCGTGGATGCAAATTCCAGTGGGTCCACTGCTGGCTGAATCGCTGAACTTGGTCACCTCGAAGGGAAACCCGGTCAGGAAATTTCCAATGTTATAGGTGATTACTTCACCTCCGATCACTGCAACGTAGATGTCCTGTCCGGAGATGGCGAGTGCTCCGGGAGCGGTGAAATCAACTCCACTCTCATCCTTGGTTAAAGTCTGGCCTCTGTCTCCTGCGGGATTGAACGCGACGATGCTATTTACCGCATTATTCGCTACGTAAACGTCGCCGTAGGTGTCCACCGCAACACCCAACGGAGTGTTCAAGCCACTAAGCGTGCGCGTGAGCTTAAGCGATTTGTTATAGACGGTGACGTTGTTGGCGCCGTCATTGGTGACATAAAGATTGCCGGCCCCGTCAAAGGCCAGGCGGGAAGGCCCGCTGATTCCATTCGTTATTGTGTTCAGAACTGCTCCGGTGGTTGGGTTCAGCTCAAGGACTTGGTTGTCGCCGCCGTTGGCTACCCAGAGATTTCCCGCGGTGTAAAATGCGAGGCCCTCAGGACTATTAAGCTGGGCACGCGCCTGCAGAGAAAACAAAACGGCCAGCAGGGTAATTAACAATGCTTTGTGTTTCATAGAAATATTCTCCTTATTCGATGGGCTCTTTATGGCTATGGCCGCCAATGCCGTTTATGCCTCCAGCAGGCGGGATTTTGAAATGCGGCGTTTGTCGTTCCTAGTCTCGCCCCTACCTTCTATAGCGGGAACTGCCGTTGAAAACTGTCATCCAGATTCAGCTTCGAGCGGCGATTGCGTGCAGGCGGGGGGATTCGAAACGAAAAGAAATCGGTTCGGTAACTACGAATTCTGATTGGATGTTAAGTGGCTTGTTAATGTTTCGTTACAGCGGATAGGGTTGCTAGCTTGGCGTCGCATTTGGCAATTTCGCCGGCCAAACGTTGGTCCTCGCCGTGGATCGTGGCATTGGAGGCGCCGAGGCGTTTGGCTTCGAGCAAATTATTCAGGGCGCTCTGGTAAGCCGAACGCGCCTGCTTCCATTGATCGGATATCTCTGCGCGGGATAGATGGGGCTGTTCCGCCTCGCGGGTATATGCGACGCCGATCGCGACGTAGGCGTCAACGATATCCGGAAGCGTGATGTAGGTGCCGGAATTGTCCGCGCGATGCATTTCTTCCGCCACATCCAGCCCTTTTTGAAGGCTCACCATCGCTTCCGTGGGATGTCCCAAAGCGCATTGCACCGAGCCGATGTGTGTGTAGCAATAACCGATGTAGCGCTTGGCGCGGACTTCGGCGGGATCCACGGACGAAATGCGCTGGAATCCGGAAAGAGCTTGCTGAAAGTTTCCGAGCGCCGGCTGCAGTTCATTTTTCTTCTGCTGGTAATATCCGGTCCAATAGTAGCTCTCGCATATGTAATGGTGATACGTCGCGTTTCCTGGATCGGCTGCCGACAAACTTTTCAAGATGGCCATGGCTTTAATTTGCATGGCGATAGCCTGGTCAATATCTCCCGCCGAGAAAAAAGTCCCCGCCATATAGCCATACGTGCCGGCGAGCCGAGTCTGCAGGTTGCGCTGAAGTTCCGGTGAATCGAAGACAATCGTTTCGCGCATTTTTGCAGACTTGCGGTAGCTTTCCAGCGCTCCTTGAAAATCCGCCGTAACATTTTGACATTGGCCCATCGAGAAATATTCGCCTGCAAGCGACTCTTGCGATTCGGGGCTGGAAGTCAAAACGCGTTGCTTGATGGTGAAAGCCTGACGGAAATATTCCAGCGCGCCCGGGCAATTTCCGCGCGCGTAGGAGACGAGACCGAGGCGATGATAATCAAGAGCCAGGGACTGCTCGGCATCTTCGGAATGGTCGTTGTGCTCGACCGATTGACGAATTGTGAGAGCCTTTTTGTAACTTTCCATCGCGCCGGTGGTGTCACCGAGATTCGCGGAGTGCGGATCACCTTGCACGTCGCCTACTTTTTCGTAGGCGGTGGCTAATTCTTTTTGCAACGAAATGTCGTGGCCCTGCTGGCTGGAGAGGCGGTCGAGATATTTAAGCGAGCGATCGACGAGGAGCTTTCGGGCTTTGGTGGCGCCGGGGAGATCTTTGATGGCGTCATGTACGTCGAACATGAGTGAGTTCGCCAGGGCACGCACGTCGTTGAAATTGCGTTCGGCGCGCTGCTGCTGAAAGCGAGCGATGCGTTCTTCGCGGACGATGGCGGCGGCGCCCACAATTAAACCAATGACGATCAGGATCGCGGCTGCTACGGACGCTTGGTGGCGTTTTACGAATTTGCGCGCGCGGTATTGCAGGGTGCCGCTTGCGGCGTTGACAGGGCGGCCTTCGAGGTAGCGGCGGATGTCGTCAGATAATTGTTCGACGGAGGCGTAGCGACGGGCGGGTTCTTTGCGTAGGGCTTTGAGGATGATGTTGTCCAAATCGCCGGACAGAGTGCGGCGGAGTTTTTCGGCGTGTTCGGGGAGGAGGGCGTTTGAGTTTGATTGTTGCGAGATATGAGAGTCCGGCGCCATGGCTTCGGGGAGGCCGGTAGCGTTTTGACCTGAGTTGTCGGGCAGGCTGGCGGCGGGGTTACGGTGCCGCGCTGAAGGCCGCGGCGCTACATTTGAACCTAACCCAGGCTGAGGCAATGCGGGCGTGGTCGAAGAATCCGCGGCGTTTTCGGGGATTGCATTTGAACCTAAATCAGGATGAGACGGTGGTTCGCTGCGGTGCATTACTGCGGTGCTGGGCTTTTCGGGCTCGGTGGAGCAAATGGCGTTGACGATCTCGTTGAGAGAAGTGGTGCTGATGCGGTAAGGACGGCATCCGGTTAGGAGGACGTAAAGGATTGCGCCTAGCGAATAAACGTCCGTGGCGGTGGTGATTGGCTCGTTGCGCACTTGTTCGGGACTGGCGTAGTCGGGCGTCATGATGGGCAGGAGCGTGACGGTATGATCTGCGCCCG
>Ga0209006_10005945_pt1 | contig 11085 bp, 6 predicted proteins | sample JacPin_JW_Ref_O2_FD_188567 | JGI IMG/M metagenome (GOLD analysis project Ga0209006, IMG submission 188567) | Forest soil microbial communities from Algoma, Ontario, Canada - Jack Pine, Ontario site 1_JW_Ref_O2 (SPAdes) (version 2) | ecosystem: Environmental > Terrestrial > Soil > Boreal... | reverse complement strand
TGCGCACCATGCGGTCCAGCGGAGCAAATACAAAAATCAGGCCGGGACCCTTGGCTTGGGGAAGCAACCGCCCCAACCGGAAGATAACGCCGCGCTCATACTCCGCCAGAATCTTGATCGAACTTAGCAGGTATAGTCCGGCAATGATAATTACGATGGTCGTGAAACCAAAGCCCAGCTCCATCTGCGCCTCCACGCCTGATTGTCAGGAATGTTCCTGAGGCGGATTGTATCGCAATTGGACGGCAAAGAATGGTGACTACTGGGGTTATTGGGGCAATGGCTCGCCGGGGTTTTTCCGAATCTTTCTACGGCCATTCAGCAGAAGAGGTGCCGGAAACCCTGATTCCTGTGCTATCATCCGCCGTCCATTTGACGAGGGTGATTATGGATAGCTACAAAATGATGCGGCGCCGGATGGCATCGTTAATTCTTGTGATGGCGGTTTTCGCCATGCTTCCGCGGGTTGCGCAGGCGCAAGTTTATCTTTATGGCCGTGCAGACTTCCAGACTGGCATCAATCCTGCGGGCGTCGTCGCAGCGGACTTCAATGGGGACGGGCGGCCGGATCTGGCGATTTCTAATTTCTACGACAACACGATCTCCATCTTGCTCGGATCAGCCAGCGGAGGGTTCGTTGCCAAAGGTATCTATTCCACAGGATCCTCTCCCGCGGCGTTGGTGGTGGCGGATTTTAATGACGACAAGAAACTTGACCTCGCGGTGGTCAATGAGAATGCTGCAACAGTTTCCATCCTGCTTGGCAACGGCGATGGTACGTTCCAGAGCCATATCGATTATCCGGCTGGCCAAACTCCAGTGGGAATTGTTGCGGCCGACTTCAATAGCGATGGGAAAATCGATCTCGCTGTGCTTAGCCAAGGTGACAGCGCCATCACAGTCCTGCTCGGCGGCGGCGATGGTACTTTCGAAGTCCAGGCGTTGATTCCGGTCGCGTCCGCACCCACGCTGCTAGCGGGCGGCGATGTAAATGGGGACGGCAAGATTGATCTGATCACATCCAATACCAACTTCAGCAGCGCCACAATCACGGTCCTGGTAAGCAAGGGAGACGGGACGTTTACGCAAGTCGAGTCGCAAGCGCCCGTCGTTGCAACGGCCTTAACCGTGGGAGACTTCAACGGCGATGGGAAGTTAGATGCGGTTATCGCAGGTAACTCTTTCGGTCTATACCTTTCCTTCGGCGACGGAGACGGAAGTTTTCAAAATCCAGTCGCCATTCCCAACGCCCCCCAGATTTCAGATGTGCAGACCCTTTTGACGGGAGATTTCAATCACGATGGGAAACTTGACATAGCCTTAGCTGGAGTTTGGACTTTACTTGGTAAGGGTGATGGCACATTCCGGAATCCGATACCGTCGCCCGCTGGCACGAACGCGATGGCTGTGGTCGATGTCAATCGAGACGGGAAGCTCGACCTGGCAGCCCTCACCGGTTTTGACACGGTGGCTGTGCTAGTGGGCAATGGGAACGGCAGTTTCATGAATTTAAGTAGCGTCGCTTTGGCTCCTACACCATCCTACCCTGGCGCAGGAGTAGCAGCCGATTTCAACGGAGATGGAAAGCTCGACTTGGCGGTGGCGGAGTCGAACTACCCGAACGGCCAGGTTTCCGTTGAACTTGGCAGAGGCGATGGTACCTTTCAGAAGCCGATCGTTTCTTCTCTTAGCACATCAGCGACAAACCCAAACCTCGTTCTTGAAGCAGATTTCAATGGCGATGGCAAAAGTGACTTGGTGGTCGGAGACGACTATGGCAATGGATTTCAAATTCTGCTGGGTCAGGGTGACGGCGCCTTCAAAACGCCAGTGGACACCGTTCTTAACTACACCAGCAACTCCTTGGCGGTGGGCGATTTCAACAGAGATGGAAAGGCCGACGTGGTCGTCAGCACCAATGGCAACAGTGGCAATCCCTCTGTGAATATCTATCTCAGTAACGGTGACGGGACCTTTAGCGCGGGAGCCCAGTACTCGGGACCCTACTACGCCGGCGTGACCGTTGCTGACGTCAACGGCGATGGCAATCTGGATCTGGTCGTGAGCAGTTTTGGTTCTGCACTCGAAGTGTTTCTCGGCAACGGTGACGGAACATTCAAGAGTCCGACCTATGGCACGAGCGATACATACAGCTCCCAAGCGGTGGTAGGGGACTTTAATGGCGATGGTAAGCTCGACATAGCAGTTGGCACGTATACCGGGATCGCCTTTCTCGCTGGAAATGGGGATGGTACTTTTCGCAGCCAGGTCTATTCCGATTCCACGCTGCAATTCTCAGGCACCTTGCTTGCAGCTGATTTCAGCGGCGATGGAAAGCTCGATCTAGTTGGGTATGCTATTAATCTCCCCGGCAGAGTCATCATGCGCGGTAACGGCGATGGCACCTTTCAGTCGCCGTTCGATTACGCCAGCTACGGACTTGGAGTTGTCGCTGTCGCGGGTGATTTCAATTCTGATGGAGTCAGCGATCTCGGTATTCCCGGTCAGATTGCCACGTCCAACACCCCAGTTGTCTCCTTGTACTTGAGCACGCCCACTCCCAACTTGCTGCCGACCGCTCTGAATTTTGGTTCGGAACAGGTTGGTAAAACCAGCCCTCCGAAGAAGGTCAAATTGACCAATGCCGGGAACGCTAAGCTCAAGATTTCCGGCATCACCGTGAGCGGAGATTTCTTAGAGCAAAACAACTGTGGAAAGGGGCTGGCCGTTGGGAAGAGTTGCACGATTCAAGTATCGTTTAAGCCCACGCAAAAAGGGATTCGCTCGGGTCAAGTGACTATCGCGGACAATGCTCCCGCTCACACGCAGAAGGTGGCTCTGCAAGGCATGGGTAAATGAAGCGAGCCGGAAGAACTGAGTAATAGGTTTTTTCAACGCTACCGAGAACTTACGAAGTTTGTTCGAACACAGCGGATTGGGTGCTCTGGCCCGACCGCACCGGATCCACCCGTAGCTGCAACCCATCCACCTCGCGCACTACGACCGGCTGTCCCGCGGGAAGATTGGCCGAGGAAATAGCATCCCAGAGTTCGCCATGGACAAAGACTTTTCCTTGCGGCGACAAAGCGCTTTGGGCGAGCCCGATCTCTCCGATCAGACCTTGAATTCCAGTCACAACTTTATTCGCTCGGGCTTTCAGCGCGATACTCATTAAGAACACCGTGATAACTCCGAGCGGAATGCTGACCGCGAGCGCTGTCAGCAAATGGACTCGCATTTCTGGAATAGGCGCGTCCACCAGCAGCAACCCTCCCAAGGTGAGGGTGACAATTCCGCCGATCGCCAGCACCCCATGCGCGGCGAACTTCGCTTCCAGCGCGAACAGTATGAACGAGGCAAAGATCAGAACTACGGCGGCGAAACGCGTGGGCAGCAGGTTCAGTGCGAAAACAGCCAGAAGGATGAACACCACTCCCACGGTTCCGGGAACGACCGCGCCAGGATGATTGAACTCGGCATAAAGCGCGAGCGCGCCGACAGCCAGCAGAATAAAGGCGACGTTCGGATCCAGAAGGTAAGCAAGGATGTGCTGCTTCAGCGTCATGTCGAACGGACGAACGGATTGACCAGCCAGATTGAGCGTAATCGTCTGGCCGTCGAATCGCTTCACCTGCTTGCCTTGCAGTTGTTTGAAAAGGTCTTCTTCGCTCGGAGCCACGTAGTCGATCAGCTTTTGCGACAGCGCTTCCTGATCGGTAAACGATTTGGATTGGCGCACGGCGGTTTCGGCGACTTCCACGTTGCGGCCTCGCTTCCCTACCACCGATCGCATGAGGGCCGCGGAATCGTTTTCAATCTTTTCCTTCATGGTATCGTCCATTTTGCCGCTGCCCAGCGAAACGGGGTGAGCCGCGCCGGTATTGGTACCGGGCGCCATGGCTGCGACATCGGCGCTCTCCAGAATAAAGAAACCGGCAGACGCGGCGCGGCTTCCGCTGGGAGTCACATAAATGATCACGGGGACAGGCGAGGCGAGGATTTTTTCAATAATGCCGCGAGTCGAATCGAGCAAACCGCCCGGGGTATTGATCTCAATCAATAACGCCTGGGCTTTGCTGCGTTCCGCTTCTGCAATGGCCCGCCCGATATATTCATCGGTGATGGGATGAATCGCGTCATCGACTACGATCTTTAATACTTCCGCGGAAGAAGCAGTCGAGAGAACGAGTAACAGCAATCCAGCCAGCAGGGCAGAAATGCGGGGAACAATAAAACGTTTCATCGATTGGGCAGCGGCTGCGCTTCCTGCGCCAGCTTGGCTGCAACGGCGCGTTTGAGCGCCAGCGCGGCGGCGTTGGAGGGCTCCAAATGCAAAGCCTTGTCAATATTCTCCGCAGCAGCTTCAGCTCTATTGTCTCGCAAATCAAGCTTCGCTAACACTAAAAGCGGCTCCGAAAACTGCCGCAGCCGCAACGCTTGTTCGGCTTCGGCTCGAGCCGCGGCCATCTGGTTCTCGGCCTCCAGCACGCTGGCCAGGCCCGAATGAGCTTCGGCATTTGCGGAGTTGAGCGCAAGCGCCTTGCGGAATTCGGCTTCGGCTTCGGTAAGAAAGCCCTGGGCCAGCAACTGATGTCCGCGCTCGCTGTGGAATCTCGCATGGGTACGAGAATCGGTTTTCGCCAGACGTGGCTCGGCGGCCGCGTCGATTTTCAGGGCAAGCTGGCGGAAGGAACTCTCGTCGTAGTTGGCGCGAATACGCTCGCTTGGAGTTTTTTGGGCTCCTCGGCCCGCCTCCGAGGTGATTCCATCAAGCAGCGATTTGGCCGCAGCATCCGCTTTCAGCGACAGCGTCTCACGCAGCTGGCGGGAAGCACCCGCCGAATCGCCCATTCGATAAAGCTGTATCGCCAGATTGAAATGATAATCAGGATCGTTCGGGTCCGCGTCGATTGCTTTCTGAAAATACTGGACCGCCATTTTTCGATCGAGATGAGAGTTGACCGCACCCAAGTTGTTGTAAACCTCGGCTAAAGGCAATCGCGCCGCAACGAAGTGAAAGGCCGCGTCGGCTCGCAGGAAATCTCCGTGGTAATAAGCGGCGAGACCCAGATAAAAATTCGCCTCGCGCGCGAGCACATCGTCTTCCGGCATTCGTGCGAGAGTGGAGACCGCCTGCTCATACTGTCGTTCACGGTAATACGTTTTCCCTAATTGCAGCAGCGCCGCGGAATAAGTTGGATTCAGCCGAAGAGCTTCGCGAAAATGCTGGATCTGCTCATCCGCGCTAGCTGCGGTGATACCGCGAATGTAGTTTTCGAAGGCATCTAATCGAATGGGAGGCGCGCCGGCTACGTACGCCTGCCGGCTAACCGAGATCTCCGGGCGAAGCGCATGCCAGATATCCCAAGCCAGGGCAGTTTGAATGTCGATGAGTTGGATCAGCGGGCCGGATTCAGAAATCTCCGGCAAGAGGTGCTGGCGGCGCATGTCCAGCAATTGCGCTGTGGCAGTAAAGGTCTGGCCATCGAAGCGGTAAAGACCAAGCACCACGTAGTCCACATCGAGTTGTTCGGCGATGCGGTAGACCGTGGCGCGCGAGGGATGCAGTTCAACCGGGATTCCCACTCGGTCGTAAGCGCGAATGCGATCTTCGCGTGGCAGCACGAACAAGGTAGGGGAATTCAGGCGCTGCTGCAGCAACTCGGGAAATGAATTGCTGATCCACTCGATGCCCGGGGCTTTCGATTGATTTTCAAAGGGAACTACCAAGACCGTTTCATCCGCCGTGGCCGGCGTCTCGGCGAAAGCGGCTGCCGTCCAAAGCAAACAAAGAACCGCGCTTAAAAGAAATTTCAAGGCAAAAAGATTATAGCGGTGGACGCTTTCATTGTAGGGCAAAAGACTCTGGACATTCGCCTTACCTCGGGCAGCCCAGTTGGAGTTAGCAAAATATTTATCCCGCAAAAAGGCAGAAGGCATTGTCACGGCACCGCTTCGGTGATATAAGACTCCGCCATGGCCGATGGGGCGATTTACGCCCAATATCCAAGAACAAATCGAAAGCAGAGAGGGGATCTCAAGTGAAGCTTCGCGCATACTTTGTGATCGTCGGTTTTCTGTCCATGGCGGCTGCCGTAACTCTGGCTCAAGCGCCCGCGCCAACTGCAAGTCTCTCTTCGACCCAGGTACCACGGCTCATTAAATTCTCAGGGGTGGCGAAAGATGAAGCCGGTAAATCAAAGACCGGATTCGTCGGCATCACCTTTGCCTTGTACAAAGACCAGGAAGGTGGCAGTCCATTGTGGGTGGAAACACAGAACGTCCAAGCCGATGCAACAGGACACTACACCGCACTGCTCGGCTCGGCGAGTGTGGAGGGAGTTCCGTTGAACCTGTTCAGCTCCGGGGAAGCGCAGTGGTTGGGGGTTCAGGTTCAGGAGCAAGCCGCGCAGCCTCGCGTCTTGCTAGTCAGCGTTCCCTACGCGCTTAAGGCACATGAGGCGGAAACTCTTTCAGGAAAAAGCATCTCTGATTTCGTGCTCCTGAACAAGAGCGCAGCGGCCGCGACAACGGCGGGTAGCTCTCCTGCTGTCTCGAATGGTGCCAGCGGTCCAAAGACGCCATCAGCAGCGAATGGCCCGACAAGTTTTATCGGAACCAATACGACTCAAATTGTGACAGTAACTCAGAAGGGTACGGGAGTCGGATTAGCGGCCACCGCCACTACGCACGCGGCGGTCGCGGGCGCGATCACGGGGAAGTCAAACACGGCCGTATATGGTCTCGCCAGCAACACCGCCAAAGGCAGCAATGCGGCCGGAGTTACAGGGGTTGCTAATTCGGAAACGGGCCCGGGAGTCCAAGGCATAACCACGAGCCCCGCGGGATTCGGTGTACAGGGTGTAGTTAATTCGAGTACGGGCGGGACTGCCATCCAAGGCCTCAACAACGCGACATCTGGAGTCTCGGCTGGTGTCTCCGGTCAGAGTGCGAGCACCGGCGATGGAAGCGCGGGAGTGGTCGGTAACGAAAGCGCTTCTAGTGGCCAAGTCTACGGCGTGGTAGGAGTGTCAAATAGCGCGACCACGAACGCCTCGGGGGTCAGCGGATTCGAAGGAGCCACAACGGGCGAGGTTTATGGCGTGAGAGGGGGAACCAATAGCACGACCAGCGGCGCGGCAGGCGTAATCGGTTTCGATGGGGCCACCACCGGCCAAGTGTTTGGTGTGTTTGGATACACCAGTAGCGCCACGAACTTTGCTACCGGCGTCGTTGGGAACGCCAACGCCACCACCGGCCAGGTAACTGGTGTTTCAGGCACTAGCGTCAGCACAAGTGGGACCGGCGTGTCCGGCAACGCAACGGCCACAACTGGTAACACTTTCGGAGTGTTTGGGCAAGCCGCGAGCCCGAACGGGACTGGCATTGCCGGCTACGCGAGCGCCACTAGTGGACCCGCTATAGGAGTTATAGGCGCAACCAATAGTCCTGCCGGCGTGGGAGCCGCCTTTACCAACTCGGGCGGGGGAACCAGCGCAGTCATCGAGGGCAACGGCGCTGGGGGCAACGTTTTCACGCTCGACGCTTCCGGCAATCTAACCATCAAAGGCAAACTTACCAAAGGCAGTGGCTCGTTCAAGATCGATCATCCCCTCGATCCGGCCAATAAGTTCCTCTCCCACTCGTTCGTCGAATCGCCTGACATGATGAACGTCTACAACGGGAACATCACAACCAATCGGCATGGCTTTGCCACGGTGAACTTGCCGGATTACTTCGAATCGCTCAACGGCGATTTCCGCTATCAGTTGACAGTAATTGGACAGTTCGCGCAAGCCATCGTGAAGCGAGAAATTGCCAACAACCGGTTTACGATCAAAACCAATAAGCCGCTAGTCAGAGTGTCGTGGCAGGTGACCGGAATTCGGCACGACGCCTATGCCAATCAGTACCGCATACCGGTCGAGGAGGAGAAGGCGTCGGGGGAGCAAGGTTACTATTTGCATCCGGAAGTATTCGGACAGCCGGAATCGAAGAGCATCTCGGCGGCCCGGAAATCCGCACAGTCTTCACCGCATGTAGTGGCGGACGCGTCACGCCAATAACAGAACGTGCTTTCATTCGACGCCGGACGGGCGTGGACGCGCACCCGTCTGGCGTGATTTAATTCGCTGTCATTTTGTCCTTGCCGGCTCCGGTGCAGATCTGTTTTGTTCTTTCATCAGTTCCGCCCAGCTTGGCAGAGTCTGGTCGCCTGTGATCAACTGGGCTCCGCGCTCGTAGGTGAAATACGACCAAGCCCATTGGATCATCACCAGTATGCGGTTGCGAAACCCGATCAGGAAAAAAACGTGGACAAATAGCCACGACAGCCAGGCGATGAATCCGGAGATATGAATTTTCCCAAACTCCGCGATAGCGGCTGCGCGGCCAATGGTTGCAAGGCTGCCTTTGTCGACGTAATGAAAATCGCGGCGTGGTTTTCCCTGGATCTCTTTCGCGATATTTCGGGCCGTCGCCTTTCCCTGCTGGATCGCAGCCGGAGCAACACCCGGCACCAGTCGGCCATTCTTATCTTTGAGTGCAGCAAGATCTCCGATTACGAAAACCTCAGGATGTGCGGGGAGGCTCAAATCGGCGTTAACCAGCACGCGTCCCGCGCGGTCAACAAGCGCTCCAAGTTTCTTGCCCAACGGCGACGCGGCAACTCCGGCGGCCCATAGAATCACCGCTGCGGGCAGAGACGTCGCTCCCATGTGCACGGCGGCGGGTTCGATGCCCGTAACCATCGTCGATGTGTGTACCTCGACTCCCAGTGCACGCAGTTGCTGCTCCGCGCTTCGCGACAAATCCTCCGGGTAAGCGGGCAGGATTCGCGGACCGCCTTCGAGCAAGATGATTCGCGCATTCTTGGTGTCGATCGAATTGAACTCGTCTGGCAGAGCGCGGTGTGCAATCTCCGAGAGTGTTCCAGCCAGTTCCACTCCGGTGGGGCCACCTCCGACAATCACGAAATTCAACTGTACGGTTTCTCCGCTGCTGGCCGCGTGCCGCTCGGCTAGTTCGAATGCCAGTAAAACACGTCGGCGGATTTCCAGCGCGTCTTCGATGGTTTTGAGACCGGGGGCAAACGGTTCCCAATCGTCGTGGCCGAAGTAGGCATGGCTGGCGCCCGCGGCAACAATCAGATAGTCGTATGAAATTTCGCGATCAGCGAACTTTACGACACGCCGCTCAAGATCGAGTTCGTTTACTTCTCCGAGAAGAACCTCGACATTGCGATGTTTGCGCACGATCCACCGGATGGGCGTGGCAATTTCTCCAGGAGACAATCCTGCGGTGGCCACCTGGTAGAGCAGTGGTTGGAAATTATGGTGGTTCCTGCGGTCGATCAATGTGATCCGCACCGGATGGCTGGCCAGGCTGAGAGCTGCGTTAAGGCCACCAAATCCGGCTCCGATAATCACGATCTGGGGCGCCGCACTGAGGTTCATCCGCTTTTCTCGCCTAACTCCAGAAAGCTTACAATAGAGGAAACTGCATCCTAAACTAGTAGATTCGCGCGATGGCTCCCGAGTTGATAACTTTAGTTCCCAAGGTTGAGTCTTCTCACCAGCCTTCACCTGTCCAAATGCAGCCCCGGACAGGCCTGCCTTTCAACCTAACCGACGCACAACAGGTCACGCTGGTCTTCGCTTTGATCATGATCGCAGTGTGGACGCCGCATGGTCGCGTCAACACCATCGTCAGTCTCCTGGCGGCGTTTTGCATTGTGTGGTTCACGGCCGGCAGTCATTATTCAGTTCGAGAATTAGGACTCGTCCGCCCGGTTTCTGGAGTAGCCCCGATTCTAGCAGTCGGGGCGCTCATGGTAGCGGCGATGGTCGCAGCTGGCTCCTTGATGCACGACGTCGGACCTGCTCACCCGGTGCCGTGGAAAAGAGCTTGGCAGTATGCCATCTGGTCGTTGCAGCAGGAATTCATTCTGCAGTCGTTCTTCTTCGTGCGCCTGGAATTAGTTCTAGGCGGCCGTCGCGCCGCCATCCGCGCGGCGCTTCTGTTCAGTATCGCACACATCCCCAACCCGGCGTTGACCATGCTCAGTTTCATCGGCGGCCTGGTATTCTGCGAGATGTTTCGCCGCTATCGCAACCTTTTTCCTTTGGGCGTGGTGCATGCTGCTTTAGGACTGACTATTGCGGCAAGTCTTCCGCACACCCTGCTTCATCACATGCGAGTCGGGCTCGGCTATTTGCTATATCGTCCGTGATCTGAACGGACCAAGCTCTCTGACACTTCCACGTCTCAATCGGATAACATGGCCCGATCACGCGAGCACACGCTTTGCATTCAAAACTACCGCAAACTGAGCCTATACATAAACCGGGTGCGCAGCGCTCTAATGTGTCGCGCTGGGTTCTTTTTTTGATGCCTTCGGTTTCCGATTTGCTCTTTGTTGCATTGCTCCTGGGCTTGAGTTGCGGCGCGATGGGACGCCTTTTGCTGCGTGACGCGGGAACGGGATGGCACATTCGCAACGGGCAACTGATGTTGCAGACACACTCGGTCACCCGCGTCGATCCGTTCTCAGCCACCATGGCCGGACATACCTGGTACGCGTGGGAGTGGCTATACGACGTTTTAATTGCGAGCATTCACCATTGGCTTGGATTGAACGGTGTCGTCTTCGTCACCGCGGCCATTATGGCGGCCACCTTCGTCTTGGTATTTCGCTTGGTCATGCGGCGCGGCGGCAGCTCGCCAATTGTGCTTTTTATGCTGGTGCTGTCATTAGGAGCTTCAAGTGTCCATTTTCTGGCGCGGCCTCATGTTCTCAGTTGGCTGTTCACCGTAATCTGGTTTGAGCTGCTGGACTCGGCAGCCGAGTCGAACGGCGAAAGCCGCCGCCTTTTTTTCTTACCGCTTTTGATCCTGCTATGGGTTAATTTGCACGGCGGCTTCGTATTCGGTTTTGCTTTATTGGCCACATATATCGTAGCTGCGGGGATCGACTATTTCGCGCGTCCCGAGGAGCGGGGGGAAATTCGCAGAAGACTTAACCGGCTCGGGATAGTCAGCGTGCTCTCGGTGCTCGCGAGTTTCGTCAACCCCTACGGTTACCTG
>Ga0209006_10005944_pt1 | contig 11085 bp, 7 predicted proteins | sample JacPin_JW_Ref_O2_FD_188567 | JGI IMG/M metagenome (GOLD analysis project Ga0209006, IMG submission 188567) | Forest soil microbial communities from Algoma, Ontario, Canada - Jack Pine, Ontario site 1_JW_Ref_O2 (SPAdes) (version 2) | ecosystem: Environmental > Terrestrial > Soil > Boreal... | reverse complement strand
AGCTCGTAGGGCTCGCCGATGGAGTCCATGACCTCGGTGATCTTCATGTAGAGCGGAGGGATGTTTTCCTGCTCGTTGAAGAAGGGGACCACAACCGAGTAGCGAATTGTGGGGTCGGTTCTCATATCTGATTTGATTCCAAGCCATAGTCTATCAGGCGTATGCCTTGCGATGCGACAAGATTTCGGACATCGGGATCGGTGAGGATGGCGAGTTCCGTAGCGCGGGATTCCTGCAAGCGCGTTGGGGATTTTTGGAGAGCCTCGTCAACGTAGCCGGGATGGCACATGAGTTCGGTGGTGCCTTCGGGAAGATTGTTGAGGAGCTGGACGACGCCTTCTTTCGTCATTTCGCCAGTTTGGGCGATGCCGCAGAAAAAGTCGGCAGTGGCGATGCCGAGGTGATGGGCTTGCTCGCGTGCGTCGCGGGCGAGGAGTTTTAAGCCGCGGGCTTGAACGCCTTGCTTGAAGACGGTGGCGTCGAAGAGTTCGTCGTCGGACGAGAGCGCGGCGCGAAGGCTGGAGGCCTCGTGCGAGACGCGAATTGCGCCGATGTTGTTGCGCTTGGCGAGGCGAAGGGCGATTTCAAAAAGCCCGGGGAGCATGTGGACGTGCTTGTGGCCGTCGAGATGAGTAGGCTGGATGCCAGCTTCGCGGATTCTTTCGATTTGCGCGGACCATTCGTCTTCGACTTCGTAGAGGTTGATGGAGCCGGTGGCGATTTTGAGGAGGAGCGTCTCGGGGCCGCCGAGAAATTCGCCGTTGTCGTTGAGGATGGAGGTGACGGCTTCGCGCGGGGCGGTGGGTGGGCCGTCGCTGAGATTGAGGTGGACGCCGATACCGAGGTTGGGGGCCGATTTTGCGACGAGCAGGGCGTCATCGAAGGCGATGCCGTTGGCGAGCATGGATGTGCTGGTGACGATGCCGTTGCGGTGGGCGTCGAGGATGCCGCGGTTGACGCCTTCGGTCCAGGCGAGGTCGTCGGCGTTGACGATGAGGTTTTTCATGGGCGGGCTGTCGAGAGGGCCAACAGCTTGAGGTATTTTAGTCGGAACGTCTGAAGAGTTCTACGATCTCGGCTTCTGGGTTGTGGGTCAAGTTCGGACCAACGGATCCGGAGGAGAGGACAAGCAATGAGAAAGCTAATTTACGCAATCAACGTCAGCATCGACGGTTGCTGCGACCACACAAAAATGATCGCTGATGATGAATTGCACGACCATTACACCAAGCTCGTCCGAGGTGTTGGTCTGCTTGTTTATGGGCGCAAGACGTATCAACTGATGGTTCCGTATTGGCCTGACGTTGCGAAGGATCCGACTTCGTCGACGGCAGACAGAGAATTTGGGCAGGCATTTGATTCGAAAGACAGAGTTGCTTTTTCGCGCACATTGCACAGCGCTGACGACGGTAAGACGCGGATTGTTCGCAGGGACCTTCGCGAGGAAATACTTCGACTGAAACAGGACGAAGGCGGGGACATTTTGGCGGGCGGGGTAGATATTCCTTCACAACTGGTGGAGCTTGGTTTGGTGGATGAAATTCGGATTGTCGTCGCGCCGGTCATTGCGGGGAAGGGGAGACGGTTGTTCGATGGTGTGAGCTTGCCGGAGAGGCAAAGGTTGAAGCTTGTCGAGTCGAAGGTGTTTGAGTCGGGGTGCGTGTCGCTGAGGTATTTGAAGCAGTGAGGGTGTGAGCGGTTGGCATCGGCGGCGGCGCAGAGAGGACGTCGTTGAGTTTGGGTGGTCGTGTTGCGGTTAGATCCCTCGCCCGCCTTCGGCCGGCTCAGGATGACAGTGCTCATAGATCGATGGAGTCGGATCATTTGTGGTGATGCTTACGTCTGAGATCCTTCGCTCCGCTCAGGATGACAACGCTTTGTTGTAATGCGTCGTAGAGGCAGGACGGGCACGGCGTGCCGTGCCCGTACGGTGGCACGAGGCTACCTAGGCCGGTGAGAACCAGCGAAAGTCGGCCAAAAGCGTTCGCCTGTACTGTTGGACAGATACTTATGGGACTCCGGGATTCGTGCGTACCATTGACCGGTCCGGAGGGCAAATTTAGGATGGGCTCACAGAGGAAAGAATGCCAGTCAAGACGCGTGAAATTAAGAGCGTCGCGCCGCGTCATTCCGAGAGTCGTCGCGGCCGACGCATGAACTCCCGCGTGCCGATTCGCCTGGAGTGGGACGATGCCAAAGGGCGGCGGTACAGTGCGGACGCGCATACGCGCGTGGTGAATCCGTATGGGTGCATGGTGGTGTTGGACCATGACCTGAAACTGGAGCACCGGCTGGCGTTGACCAATGTGGCGACCGAGACCAGCAATTCGGCCGTGATTGTGTGGAAGGGAACGCAACGGCCGGAAGGCGGTTGGGAGTACGGCGTCGAATTGGTAGCGCCGGAGATGGATTTCTGGGGACTCGAGCTATGAAGCCTTTGACGAATACCAAGCCGACAACGGCGCCGGCTGCATCGGTACGGCCTGCGCTGAACCGGCCGCCTACAGCGGAAGAGCGGCGGCGGGCGCAGCGCGTGCTGCTGAGGATTTCGGTGACGATCCACGTGAACGGGAAGCAGCCGATCGCGGGGAATACGCACACGGTGAGCGCGAGCGGAGCGATGATTATTTTACCGGAGGCGCTGCCGGAAGGAACGAAGCTGACGATTGAGAATTCGAAGACGGGAAATAAGGTGGAGGCGAGGGTTGCGCGTGCTCCGCAGGTGACGGGCGAAGGATCGCTGGTGCCGGTGGAGTTTATGACGGCGTCGCCGATTTTCTGGAATGTGTTTTTTCCGCCGAGCGTGAATTAGAAAGTTTTCAAAACATTCTGTCGAGGTTCTGAAGCGGCCGCGCAGTCAGCGGCCGTTTTCGTTTTTAGGTGCGAGAGAGAAGAAAAACCTGTTGGGTGGTGGAGTTGGAAATCGTGCCGAGCAGGGGCGCAGCGGTGCTGCGCCCGCACATGAGTCGGATTGAATTGGAGATGTGGCTGAGGGGTGGGTGGGGTTGAATCTAAACCCGCACCCTCTAAAAACTGAGGGTGCGGCACCCAGGAGCCGGTTCCGCGGAGGGGCCTCGAAATTTTATCGGGGCCCTTTTCTTTTGCGCGAGGATGTTTTCTTTGCTCACGGATTGGGCTATGTAGGCGTCCTACTTAGTGGCACTGTTGGCGGGGAGCGCTCGCATGGCGAAAGAGAAATACAAGAGCAGGACGGAGATTTTGCAGGGGACGCTGGACTTGTTGATCCTGCAGACGCTGGAGTGGGGGCCGCGGCACGGCTATGCGCTGAGCAAGGCGATACGGACGAATTCGGGGGAGATTTTGCGGGTGGATACGGGGTCGTTGTATCCGGCGTTGCATCGGCTGGAGCGTGCGGGGTGGATTGCGGCGGAGTGGAAGGCGTCGGAGGCGGGGCCGCGGTTGCGCGTGTATCAACTGACGAAGAAGGGGAAGCAGCAGTTGAGGCGAGAAGTGTCGCGCTGGGAACGGATTACGGAGGCGGTTGCGGGAGTGTTGCGTCCGGTCAGTAAGGAGGTTGAGCCATGAATTGGAGATGGTTGCGGCCGAAGCGGAGGAACGAAGAGCTGAGGGAAGAGGTTGAGGTGCATCTGTTGCTCGCGGAGAAGGAAGAGCGCGAAGCAGGAAAGGGCGCTGAGGATGCGCGGCATGCGGCCCGACGGGAATTCGGAAATGTGGCGATGGCGGAGGAGACGACCCGGGATCACTGGGGGATGCGGTGGCTGGATGATTTCCGGCAAGACTTGCGCGGCGGATTGCGGATGTTGCGGCGCAGCCCGGGATTTACGGCGCTGGCGGTGCTTTGCCTCACGCTGGGGATTGGGGCGAATGCGGCCGTTTTTAGCGCGATGGAAGGAGTGTTGTTCCGACCGTATCCGATGGTGGCGCACCAGGAGCGGTTGATGGCGCTGGCGGGAACGGCGCGAGGAGAGAGTGGGCCGAACGGGCTGTCGTGGCCGGATTTTCAGGACTTGCAGAGGAACAGCACACTGACCGACGGAATGTTCGTGAGCAAGATCATGGGTTCGACGCTGAACCTGGGGAATCGCGCGGAGACCCTGCCGGGCAGCATCGTGTCGGCGAATTACTTCGATGTGATCGGCGTGCGGCCAATGTTAGGACGAGGGTTTGCGAGCGGTGAAGATGTGGGGAGCAATGCGCATCCGGTGGTGGTGATCAGCTATGAGTTGTGGCAGCGGATGTTCAAGGGCGATCCCGCGATTGTTGGGAAGACGCAGCGGCTGAATGGAGTGATGCACACGATTATCGGAGTGGCACCGGAGGGATTTCGTGGGACGTTCGTGGGATGGGCGATGGAATTCTGGGTACCGGCTTCGATGGAGGAGACGTTCGACGCGGGCGGATACAAATTGGAGGATCGAGATGCGCGGTGGGTGGAATCGTTTGCGCGATTGAAGCCGGGCGTGACGCGGCAGCAGGCGCAGCAGGAGGTGTCAGCGATCGCGGCGCGGCTGGCAGCGACGTATCCGGAGACGAATCGCGGGCGCGGGATGGAATTGTGGGCGCTGTGGCAGACGCCGTTCAATCACGCGGGGTCGTTGTTGCCGACGCTGGAGCTGATGCTGGCAGTGGCATTGTTTGTGTTGCTGATTGCGTGCGCGAACGTGGGAAATTTGCTGCTGGTGCGGTCGTTTGGGCGGCGGCACGAGATGAGCGTGCGCGCAGCCTTGGGAGCGGGGCGCGGACGATTGCTGCGACAGATGTTGACGGAAGGGCTGATTCTTGCGGGGCTGGCGAGCGGCGGCGCGTTACTGGTGGCGTTTTGGAGCAGGCATGCGCTGGTGCTGCTGTTTCCGGCGAGCGCGGGAGTCGCGATGTATTTGCCGGGCGAGGTGGATTGGCGCGTGTTGGCGGCGTGCGCGGCGGTGAGCGTGTTTTCGACGCTGCTGCTCGGACTATTTCCGGCGGTGCAGGCGAGCAAGATCGATGTGGCGGCGGCGTTAAAGATGGAGATGGCGGGAGTTGTGGGTGGCGGGCGGGGGAAGGCGTGGGCGCGGGCTGGACTGGTGATCGTGCAAGTGTCGCTGAGTTTTTTGCTGTTGGTGGGGACGGGGCTCGTGGTGAAGAGTTTGCTGCGGTTGCGCGGGATCGATCCGGGATTTTCGACGAAAAATGTGCTGGTGACTTCGCTGGCGTTGACCGACGCGAGCAATGACACGGCGGGCGCGAAAAATTTTGACGACGAGCTGTTGCGGCGAGTGCGCGCGTTGCCGGGAGTGGAGTCGGCGGCGTTGGCGAGGCTGGCGCCGCTGGGAGTGAAGAGTTATTCGTCGAGCGTGATCGCGGTGGACGGATATGTTGCGCCGCCGGACGAGCAAGAGACCGTGGAGTACAACGAAGTCTCGCCGGAATATTTCAGGACGATGGGGATTCCGCTGACGGCGGGGCAGGAGTTTGTGGCGGAGGACGATGAGAATGCGGCGCTGGTGGCAGTGGTGAACGAGACGCTGGCGGAGAAATATTGGAAGGGGCGCGATCCGATCGGGCAGCGGATGCAAGTCAAGGGGCGGTGGATGACGGTTGTGGGAGTGGCGAAAAATTCGAAGTATGAAAATGTGCGCGAGCCGGCGAAGGCATTTTTTTACGTGCCGCTGCGGCAGAATTTTGAAGTGTCGGCGACGCTGCACATTCGAAGCTCGGCGGATGTGCGGGCGCTTTCGGCGGAGGTGGGGCGAGAGGTGAAGGCGCTGAATCCGGATTTGGCGCCGTATGAATTGATTTCGATGGAGGAAGTGGTGGCGCGGGCGACGGCATCGCAGCAGGCGGCGGTGAAGATGTTGGCTGCACTGGGCGGGCTGGCGTTGCTGCTGGCGGCGGTGGGGCTGTATGCGGTGATGGCGTATGCGGTGTCGCAGAGCGCGCGGGAGTTAGGGCTGCGGATGGCGCTGGGAGCGGGGCAATACGATTTGTTGCGACTGGTGATGGTGCGGGGAGTGACGCTGACCGCGGTGGGAGTGGCGGTTGGGGCGGCGGTGGCGTTTGGGCTGACGCGATTGTTGGGGGATTTGTTGTATCGGGTGAGCCCTAGCGATCCGGCTGCGTTTGGGCTGGCGTTCGTGGCGATGATGGTCACGGCGGTGGCGGCGTGTTTCTTGCCGGCGTGGAGGGCGATGCGGGCGGATCCGATGCGGACGCTTAGAAGCGGCGACTAGTGACTGGTGACCAGGAGAGATTTCGAGGTGTCGTGATTCGGGAAAAGTTCAGATCGAGTTGGAGATGTGGGTGAGGGATGGGTGGGGTTGAATCTAAACCCGCACCCTTTAAAACCAAGGGTGCGGCACCCAACTGCCGGTTTCGCAGGAGCGAATGAGAAAGGCCCGAGATTTTCCTCGGGGCCTTTCTCGTTTTTGGCGTTGCGTGATGTTGTGGATTTCGGCGGCGTCAAACAAAACGTCGAAGCGAGCTAGTTGGTGGTGACGGTGACGGCTACGGCCGACGACGTTGAGCCGATGTAGGTTGAGTCGCCGCTGTAGACGGCGGTGATGCTGTCGACGTGACTACTTCCGCCCCCGCCACCGGAGGTGCTGCTGCCGCCGCCGCAGCCGGCGAAGCCGGATGCGATGGCGATGGTGATGAGTGCGAAGGCGGACGCGTAGATGAACCGACGATGACCCGAGAAAGTGCCACGGCGCGCGCCGAGCATCAAGAGTAGAGCGAGTACGCATGTGACGACTGCGAGCGGAGCTGTCGGAGGAATTCTCGGCGCGGGATGCGACGGATTGAGAAGGGCAGGCGGTGCGCTTGAAAGAGCTGGGGAAAGTGAAGCAGTGCAAGTGGCGGCAGTGGTGGAGGTTCCGGCTGTCGCGGTGCAATTGACGGGCGAGCCGAGAGCTTGCGTGCCGTTCATGAATTGGACGGTGCCGGTGATGCCTGCGCCGTTTTTGGCGGAGCTGGTGACGGTGGCGCTGAGCATGACGGTGCCACCCGAGGCGATTGAGGTGGAACCTGAAGTGAGTGCGGTGGTTGTGGCGACGGTGCCGGTGTTGCTAACGGTGACGGTGCCGGAGCCGCTGCTGGACGAATAGTTGTTGTCGCCGGTGGTGTAGGCGGCGGTGATAGCGACGTTACCGGTGGTGGAGAAGGCTTGAGTGATGGTGGCCGTGGCGAACGCGGTCGCTCCGGTGCTCAGGTTGGCAGCAGTCGGAACAACGGCGACCGAATTACCGATTTGTGTACCGTTGGCTTTGAAGATAACGCTGCCCGTCGGGCCGGCGCCGAAGCTCATCGTATTGATTTTAGCGGTGATGGTCGCGGGAGTTGCGGTGGTGATGGTGGCCGGAGAAGACGCGATGCTGACGGTGGTGGGTGCGGCGGTGACAGTGAATGCTTTCGCAGGGGAAGTGCTGCCGTTATAGCTGTTGTCGCCGCCGTACACTGCTACCACGCTATGTGAGCCGTTAGCGACGTTGATGGCTTGATCTTCTGCGTAACCGAGGCTGTTGAGCGTAGTCGTGTTCTTGCCGGAGAAATCGTTGAGGGCTGCGCCGTTGTCCGTGACGGTTAACATGCCGGTCGGGCAGGCCGGGATCGTGGTAGTAAAAGTCGAGGCGGCGCACTGGCGGCCTGTGCTGTCGGAGACGGCGATCTGGAGGATGTAGCTGCCGCCGTATGGGATGGAGTTGGACGTATTGATGGTCGGGTTGCCGGAAGCGTCGAAGGTGACGAAATTGACGGCGGTGGTGCTGCTTTCTTTTGCGACGTTGACTGTGACGGCATTCGAGGTTCCCGGGGCATACGTGCCATCGCCAGCGTATTTGGCGACGACGGAGACGCCATTGCCGCCCGGGAGTTGATCGGTAGTGATGGTCGCCGTGCCGCCAGAGAGCGTAAACGCCTGATTGGATTGAGCGAAAGAACCGATGCCTACGGGCGAGCCGGAAGGCGGAGTTGCGACCAGAGCTACTGCGCCCGTGGCAGCGGTTGGATTGAGAGTCACCATGAAGGTGACAGTGCCGCCATGGGTGATGCTTGTCGAAGAAGTCGCGGCCAGCGTAACGGTGTCGGCGGTGAAGGTAACGCCGGACCAGGCGTTGACCAAATTGCTGATGTTGAGGGAGCCGAGGCCGGTGGCGTTGTCGTATCCGGGAGTGGTCATGAATCCCGGGGTGTTGGTTTTCGTGGGATCGAGGATCACGCCGAATTGCGAGGAGTTCGTGTTGCTGCAATTCGGAGTGCCGCCCTGGCAGGCGACGGAGTTATTCCCAAGGACGGTGTCGTAGAAGATGCAGGTCGAGGCAGGGGTGGCGGACGACGGGCAAATGGTGCTGGCCGAACCGTTTTTGTAGAGCTGATACAGGACGAAGTTGGCGTTGCCCTGACGCTGACCGGTCTTCTGATTGACCATCGCCATGACGCCTGCGAAGGCGGGTGCGGATGCGGAGGTGCCGCCGACGCCCTGAAAATCGGCGAAAGGCGAATTTAGATCGCAGGAACTGGTGTTGCTGCCGGTGCCGGTGTTGGCGTCCTGTTGGCAGATGATGTAGAAGCTGCCGTTGGTGCCATTGCCTGCGAAGAAGGAAACGTCGGGGACTTGGCGAAAATTGGCGGACGGCATGCCGGTGATGCCAGTTTGATAGGCAGGCTTGGTGTTGAGGGTGCTAGGGCCGCCGCCGCCGGCGGTGAGATCGAGGCCGAAACCTGCAGAGTTTTGATTCGAATCGCTGGTGCTGGTGCATGTGTTGAGATTCGAAGACGTTGCGGCTGCGGCGCAACCGTCGTTCCAAGGCCATTCCGGGATGTAGCTCTTTGCCGAAGTGTTTGTGAACGAACCATTGGCGCCATTGGTCGTGTTCCAGAAGGTGGAAGTCGTACCGGGCTTGTTCTGTGTGGAGCCGGAGTTCTGGAAATCGGTGCCGCCGAGGGCGACGTTATAGGCAGTGGACGCCAAGCCGCTGACAGCGACACCTCCGCTTGCGACGTCTGCGGAGTTGCTGGAATCACAGGCAGCGGAGCCGCTATCACCGGCGGACAGGATGGCAGTGATGCCCTGCGCGGAGGCTTGCTCCCACAAGCCTGAATAGAAGGCTTCTCCACTCGATCCGAGATCCGACTCGCAGTCGCCGAAACTTTCGCTGAGGATCGGAGCGGTATTGTTATCGATGATGTAAATCGCGGACAGATCGATGCCGAAAATGCCGATGCTTTGGGAATCTTGGGAGACGACGAGGTCGATCTGGGCTCCGGGAGCGACGGCGCTAGCCCACTGCGTGTCGAGATCGGCTTCGATTTCGTCGTCGGATTGAGAGTCGGGACCCTGGATGCCGGGATCGGGGCCGTTGAGGACTACGTTGATGGCGGGTGTTGCCGGGAGGCCAAACATCGAACGGAACTGAGTGTAGTCCGCGGTGTTGATGTTGGAATCCTGGACGATGGCGATGGTGACGCCAGCGCCCGGAGCGCCGCCACTGACCGTAGCTGGGGAGTTATAGATTTTGGCGAAGTCGCCGGGGCCGACGGCCCAGCAGGGTGCGGGATTCTGGGTGGAGCCGCAGGCGTTGAAGGTGAAGAGTGGCTTCACTACGCCGGTGTCTTTCGTTCTTCGGAACGTGCCGAGGCGATGCGAAAGGGCGTGCGGGCGGAAGTCGTGGAGTGTCGCGACACCGCTGACAACGGGAGTGAGTGCGGCGGGAATCTGGGGATCGGAGACGTTCGCCATGTGCATCTTGCCGTTGACCATGAAGTGATGAATTTGCGTTTGGAAGGCACTGGTGATCTGGCCGACGTTGCCGTCGAATTCCACGCGCGTGCGGCCGGGACTCACTTTGATGTTGGTGAAGCCGCGCGCGGTGAGCCAGTCGGTCACGGCCGCGATATCGGAATCGGCAGGACCAAATTGCGCGCCGAATTGTTGGGGGGTGAGCCACTTGTGATAGTTCGGCGAAGATTTGTCTTGCTGCTGCGCGAGGAGTTGCTGAAGAGCGGTTTCCTGATCGTCGCTGCGTTTGAGGACGAGAGCGAGGTGCGTGGCGGGCTGAGCATCAGAGACGGCGCCGCGATCGAACTCGGCGCGCGCGAGGCGATGCACGTTGCCGCGAAGCGTAGTGCGATTGGCGTCGTCGACGGCTTGCGTGACGCGCGCAGGGACGCGCGGCGTTTGAGAAATCTGCGCGGCGTTGCCGTCGGGCTCTGACTGCGGTTGTGCAGAAGCGCGGAACGACGGAAACGCCAATAGCAATGCGGAGAAAATAACAGCTCGACCCAGATTGGACCCGATGTTCTTCATGAATCCGCCCATATTTGGATTAGTTCTCTCTCTCTCAGCTTCGATCAGTTTTTAACTTCGATGAGCCTAAATTTGTGAAAAGCGTCTTTGATTCGCGTGAAAAATGCGCTGACAATAAGGATCGATTTTACTTGTGAATGGTTGCTTTCCACGCGCGCGAAGCTGGGAAGGTTGCGAGGAAAGTATCGCACGCCAAAGACACAAAGGCCGCCGGGCGCGGCTTTGCGTCCGAAAGAGTAAATCGTTCGAGGTGGAAATATGCGAAGCTCGACCTCGTATGTATGTACTTCCGTCAAGACCGATACTAGGTTCCCGATCTTCGGGTTTGCCGAGCGGCCTGAACGGCGAGCTGGTTCGCCGAATGACCCCCAAAAAATCGTAGCGTTTCGGCGCGGCGGCGTCGCTGGTACGCAAAGACAACTGTGCGCGTGCCTGACCAACGGTATGGGTTGAACCCGGAGTGGAATGAAAAGTTTCGGGACGATGTGGGAGCTTTGTACGCGGTGCCTGAAGCCGGTAGGAAGGGGGACCGGATTTGGGATTGGGTATTATAATGGCCACCTTGTTGAGCGAGAGTCGATTCAATATCGATCGATGAGAACGACTGAAACTGAGGAGGTCCAAACAAATGTCAGAACCATCCTATGAAGAACTCAAAGCGCAGCTCGCGGAGCTGAAAAAGCAATCGGGGAGCCGGCGAACCGGAGCGCTGGATTTCAGAGTCGGGGAAAAGGGAGGCGTGAGCGTGTACGGGCTCGGGCGTTTTCCGGTCACACTTTATTATGAACAGTGGATCCGGCTGCTTGATACGGCGAAAGATCTCA
>Ga0209006_10005943_pt1 | contig 11087 bp, 14 predicted proteins | sample JacPin_JW_Ref_O2_FD_188567 | JGI IMG/M metagenome (GOLD analysis project Ga0209006, IMG submission 188567) | Forest soil microbial communities from Algoma, Ontario, Canada - Jack Pine, Ontario site 1_JW_Ref_O2 (SPAdes) (version 2) | ecosystem: Environmental > Terrestrial > Soil > Boreal... | reverse complement strand
AAGCCGGCTCTTCGGAGGAATTCCAGAAGATCAATGTCTTCCTAACGGATCGTTCAACAATGAAGTCTTTGATCTTCTGGAATTCCTCCGAAGAGCCGGCTTCAAATCCACAGGAATCATGGAACACAAAACTAGGATTCGCGGTAAAAGTGATCTCATTTTCGATGTCATGGACCCCACGCTTGATGATCCGTCAAATCGATCCTGCAACGTGGTGCAATGTTTGCCGACTCACAATTCTTGTGGGATCTGCGCCAGCCTTGCTGGGATCAATCTGATAGCATGATTAGCGATGTGCAAAAGCTGAGATGGGACATGCAGCCAGCATCGCAACATACTTTTCTCCCACGCCAGTCACGAATAATTGGGCTTTCATTTGTTTCGCACATTTTCTTCAGGACAGTCGTCTTTCCAGCATTGGCTCGACCCAAAATGAGCACCCTGAATCGAGGAAACTTCTCCCTGATATCAACACTGTCAGAAGAACTTGGCAAGGCTTGGGGATCGGCATGATGATGATCGATGAGATCGACTGTTTGTGAGTGTTGACTCCCAAATGCTATGAATAGATCAGGCTAGGTGGGCTCATCTCCATAAACCACGTATATTCAGTCTTAAAACGCAGTGACAGCCATGGATGGCAAATCATCGAGATGCCAGTCATTCAGATCATTGATCATCGCCGGTCAGAGTCAAGGAAATAAATAGACTCGTTGTTGGACGCTCATTGAAGACATGTTGAATATCAGGTCTGAAATCACGGAAATTTTTCTTGAGTGTGTATAGGGTATAAGAGGCTACAGCTGCACTAGTAAAGGTCCGATTAATTGCAGCTCATACAACTTCACGAACACGGCCGTTGAATAAGGCAGTGCTACTCATCCCCTCCAATGGAGTCTGCATCATCAGATGGAACGGCCATGGGAGCACCGTAGGCTTTCTCAGGCTCATCCTTCTTAAAGAGGAGTAGATTGGGACGCGTTGAGAAAAAGAGGATAACGTTGCTTATCCCGCTCAAGCAGAAGATTAATTGAACAGCGATAGTCGCACCAGCTGGAACGTGGCTTTGTCTGTCACCGTGGGTTTCCTGCACGAAACCAATCCAGCGGCCAATGCTGATGGGGAGGACAAGGAAAGAGTATACGACAGGATAGCTGGCCATGGAGAAAGTTAGTGCCATTGGCTCTCCGCAATCAAGGGGATTACGTACGTTATCATGCGGAGTGAATCTTGCCTTGAGCCTTGTGGGTCTCTGACAAGCTCTTGTCCACGGACATTGAAATCCCAGTACTTGAAGAATATCGCGACATAGATGACCACGGAGAGAAATAGCGCCACCCACATCCAAATATATTCTGCGAAAAGTCGGTCGATGAGGTAGTCGTCGCCGATCCAGCACCAGTACTAGTCAAGGTGATGTCATTACATAGCTAATGCGAGAGTGCAATACTTACTGGGGTGGGGCGGTAAACCGTGTGCGGTTCGCTACTATAATGCACTCCGATACCAATGACATATAAGATGGTGTAAATCCAGGAGGCGGCGACAGCTATCCAGGCCACAATGGTAGCGTGGAAGCCCTTATTCAACCAGACCATGACGAATGTATGGACTGCGATGGCCTGAAGCAGGGAACCCGTTCTGACCGAGGCAAGCAACCAAGGAAATTGAAATACGTACTAGAGTATTGAATGCCACTACAGCTCCACCCACCGTGAGGCAGATAGCTGCACGAATTGTCAGTTCAAATTCGGATTTTGATTTCGAACAAGTGCCCAACCTTGTACTGAACACCAAACCCCTGTATGACATGTTCCATCGTAAACCCACTTTGCGTTCAAGAGACCTCCGAAGGATAAAACTATATCCGCTGCAAATACTGACAACTATCCACCAGATGAATTCTCGATCGAGGCAAGGGTGGACAATAAAAAAGTTACCAGGTAAATATCCATGGGCACCTTTATCAAGCGCCATTGCCCAGGAGTCCGCCGAGCGTGATAGCGGATGTTCCTCTGATATAGATCAGATACGTTCTGACATGTAAAGTATGTACTATATACTCACCAAGATCAATGCAAAAGTGATCAGGCATGCAAGCATTGACACACCACCTGCTTCTGCAATGAACTAGTCCAGATAGTCAAAATTGAAACCCTTACAAAGAGAAATGTAATACACACAGCAAGACCAATGCTTTCATCGCGGGTGAGGCAATGGATGGGAGCATTAGCGAGTGCAGATATCGCCTGCTGTTCAGGAGTACAGTATTGCGTGGAAAGCGTATCCATCTTGGAGGAGGCAGGACAAGAGAGCGTGGCAATTAATGAGTGGTGGAAGGTTTAAGAATGCCTGGGACCTCTCATATGACTGAACCTTATATAAGCGCCTGTATGACTCTACTGAACAATGTTCCGAGAAAACGGAATCAACCTGCTGAACCCGTCCATTATCGACAGGTTCGGTGATGCTGTCGGATCGTTAGTTTATATCACGAAATAATGCAGCAGTGCGTAAACTTAACATTCCGGTCCATAAATTACTATAAATAAATTTAGCTGTGTGAGCACGGAATGCGGAATGCGGAATAAGATGAGTGATCGTGCCTCGATGTCACCTGACCAGGATCGTGCCTTAGCGCCTGAAGCCATAAATTACCGCGAGTCATCTCGGACCTGAACATCTCGGACCTGAACATCTTTCTACCCCATGGATCTCGACATCATTCATATTTGCCTTGGTCTTGTTCCCATTCCTCACTTGAATCTTGTATATGGCGCTTTCAAGGCTCTCTTTGTAGCCGTCCAAGGCGTTAAACAGAGCGAACGCCAGTTGCAGGCCCTTACGGAGTCCGTGGCTTCCCTCGTAATCACTCTAGATCGCGAGATTCGGGCTGGTCGTCTGGTGGCATCCCAAATCCCACCAAACGTGTACAGTCTTCAAACGTACATCATCCCCATTTGCACTGCTGTGTCTAACTAATATGTTTCTAAAGGCTTATCAAGGAGATCACAACCTTCATTCAACACGAGGAGGGTCGTGGTTTTCTCAAATCTCTCTTTAGCAAGGATGAAAGAATGATTACCATCGACGGTTATCATCGCCGACTCTGCGCATGTGCCCATGCTTTCCAAGTAAGTTCCGAACCCTAATTTTCATATTGATAAACCTTACCCTTTAAAGGTCGCTGCTCTGATAGACATTCAAGCTTGGCAGAAAAAGCACGACGATAGCCAAGTGGCAGATAGGAAACTCCTCTACGAACACCTCACCGAGCTTGAAACAAACCAGGTAAAGCTTAGGGAGGCGCTAGGTACGTTTCGGTACTTTCACCTTTTGTGAGCGTTCTCAAGTAAGTAAGTATGTAATAGACATTCAACAGCACAACATGCTCGCCATGATGACTTCTTTGCAAAACGCCGTAATGAAGCGACGTGGTGACGACCAGGAACGGCGTTTCTTCTCCACCACACTCGAATACTTAGCGCAAGTCAGCGGTAAACACCTCGTTGACGTTGAGAGCTGGATGGTCACCTCTTTTGACGTTGAGTTCGGTCCTGAGATTGGATCTGGCGGATTGTAAGCGCCGCTCTTATCACTGATGCAAAGGAAATAAATTTCGCCATAATAGTGGCCAAGTGTTCAAGGGAGTTTGGGGCAGGACCCAAGTGGCACTCAAAGTTTTGAGGACAGATTCCGGGGCGACACCAAGCTTAGAGGTAGGTCTGTAACATCACCGAAGCAAAGCACATTTTCTCATTTACAGCCAGTTGGTGCGTCGAGAAATCAAGGTGGGTATCCCTTGTATCCTTATTTTCGTTAATTGAGACATCTTCAGACGTGGTCAAGCCTTCTACACCCTAATATTATCCGTGAGATTGCATCAATTCCCACCATAAGATGCTCGGTCACTTTAACTTTCTAACAGAGTTCCTTGGTGCCAACATTTTTGATGACCGCCCATTCATTGTTATGCCGTTCCTCAGGAATGGAAATGCACGGGACTATGTCTACAACCATCCAAATTGTGATCGCATGATGATCGTACGTCAGATTTTAGAGACAAGTGCAGACTACTTACCAGTGAGCCAGCTCCATCACGTCAGCCTCGGTCTTGTTTACTTGCACAATCATAATGTCATACATGGAGATCTAAAAGCTGTAGGATTATCGAATTCCTGGCCCCCAACTGTGGTCTGATGTAAAGTTTCCTAGCTCAATGTGCTCATTGACGACGCCGGACATGCTTTGCTCTGTGACTTTGGACTGTCTCACATCAAAACGGACGCCACTACTCGCGCCGTGAGTCAAGGAATGGCAGGGATGACAGTCATTGGGAGCCGGATCTGGATGTCGCCAGAGAGGATCATGGGAGGTAAATCCATTCAGTTGCCGCATTGTACCAACGCTGTAACTCCCGTCCTTAAAGGAGAGTTGCGGAAGCCTGTCGACATATACGCGTTCGCGATGACGATGTTCGAGGTCGGTGACCTTCCTCCTCCAGATTATTTCATCTTGACCTCTGTTCCCGCTAAGATCCTTACGGGAAAAATCCCTCTTGGCCATGTTGCATATGTAGATTTCATCCCTCTAGTTGTCAAGGAAGATGTTCGCCCCGAACGTCCTGATGATGATGATGATGACTCTTTCATGATTCCTGATGACCTCTGGTCCTTGATAGAGGCATGCTGGGCAAGGCTTCCGAAGACTCGGCCGACTGCATTGGCGGTTTGCGATACAATTGCTGGCCTTCTCGCTCCTCAGGACACTGCAACCACCCCTCACTCTCATCGTGAACATCCCTCCCCCCACGCCTCTCCCAGTTATTCTCTTCCTGACGTCTCCTCCAACCCTCCTCGTATACAGCATGAACGTCCCTCCTCATCCTCCTCTGCCCCCATGCCGCTGCCCCCCAGGCATTCCCCTCCCGTCGTCGCCTCCAGCCCTCCTCGTATACCTCATGGACATCCCTCTCCTTTTTCGCTTAAACCTCCTGAGACTTATTCTTCCTCTCGCGCCTCCGCTGCATTTCCTCTTTATTCCCCTGCCGTCGCTCCCTCCTTGTTGTATCCACCCCATGAATCTCCTCATTCTCCTCCCGTCGCTGCCCCCTCCCCTCCTACCTCCTCGTTGTTTCCACCTCCAGATTCTCCTTATTCTACCAGCTCTACCCCTCGTAGTCCCGCCTCCCTGTCGTTGCAACCCCATGACTATCCCTACCAGAGTGCCCCCAGTTATGCGTCAACTTCTCAATCCAGCACATTTTCTCTTCCACTATCAGCGATTGACATGTCATACGGTGATGCGAACGTTAGTGATCCCTGGACGAGCCATCTTTCTCGGCCACCATTCGAGAAGGCCGGAAGCAGCCGCCCCACATCAGCCGGCAGCACTAGTTCCACAGCAACCGAGAACATCTCTCGAACGGTCTCCAAGACGCCTACAGAAACTGGCCCAGAGAAGAAAAAATTCATCCGCCGCTTTTTTGGAAAGTCATCGAACACACAAAGTCAGTCTCTGGGCACTGTGCTAGAGGTCTCTGGCTTCAAAATTGCTCGCCCTGCACCCGCTTCCAGAGATCCTTCGGCAGAGATGTGGTCCCTGGACGACATTATTGAGCGCTGGATCACGCGCACTTCTGGTGAGTCACTCGCGGTAGGCTCCATAATTCGTTACTTAGGCGTCCCCGGTCCAGATACGATTAAGGACGAAGAATTTCAAAATATAGTATTGGGGACATATACGGCATTCACTACTTGCCGGAAGATTTTTGAAGGCCTCTATCTTCGTTTGAATGTTACAGGAATGAGTGACGGACCGGCGAGGATGCGTGCGTTCATGTGAGTACATCTTTTTTAGAAACTATCGAATGTGACAACTGACATTATTATACATATAAAGCATCATTGCTGCCATGGAATACTGGGTCACCAGCCCATATAAACCTATCGACCCTGACGTTCTTGCACAAATGAATGAGCTAGCAACCTCTCTCACCAGCTCTCCGTCCATGGGCGACAAGGCAAAACAAATGGTTGCGGCCATCAACAGGAAGGTTAGCTTGCCTATCAACTCTTACTTGATACATGATCTTACGGATCACACAGCCGGACGAATATCCCTTGCCTTCCGTCTCAGAAGTAAACACGAATGTGAATGCGCTGTTGGATAACACTCCAAAACAGATGGCTGTGGCACTCACTGCTCTCGAAGGAGTCATGTACCGCCGCATTCGCCCGGCAGATTACCTCAACCACTTTTACGAGTTTCAGGGCCCTAGTTGTGTGTCGGCTGCACGCGATACAAGTCGTAAGATTACATTTTGGGTGAAGCAAAAAGTGCTCCGCTCCGATAATATTAAGCGAAGAGGCAAGGCTTTTAAATTCTTCCTCCAGACAGCTGAGGTATGACCTAGTCATTTCCTGGAGAGAAAGTGGCTCATCGCATACCGCCTTTTGATGAAGGATTGTTATCAAATGCGTAATTTTTCGTCCACAGCCGCCATCATCTTAGCACTGGAATCGGAGGAAATTCGAGGCCTTTCTATGACACGTGCAGAGCTTCAAACCAAGGACCAGACGTTGCTGACGAAGTTGACCAGCTTTGTCAAGTCCGAACGAGCTTATCGTACTGTTCTCAACTCATCTGACAATCCTTGCGTGCCATACCTTGGTAAGTAGGCATACGTTTCGCCTGGTTGAACTGCTCACATATCCCAATTCATAGAAATTCATCTTCAAGAAATGAAGACTATTTTCCCAAGGTGTCTCCCCGTTGGAGAACCATCTGCGGCCCAGATCAATATCATGGGATGTGTTGCACTGGCAGCCCAAATTCACGAGGTCATCAAATTCAGGACACTCACCATGCGGGAGGTCCCCGAGCCTGATAGGCTGGTTTATCTACTAAAGCAACTTGCGGCCTTTGACATCAACACCGCAACCAACGATGAGCTTCGCAAACGGAGTGGCGTTTTAGGAACAGAAGAGACAAATATGTTCAAGAGACGAGCACTTGGCTTTTAACCTTGATTGCTTCCTTGCATTACGACAAAATGTGGGTGGACGATACCCAGTATCGGCCTCAAGTAGCCGAATGCATCATTTCTGCTTATCTTGGACAATTCGACGAGGTGCTCAGTATAGGTATACTGTTTTATTTAATACCACCCATATACCACCCCATCAATTGGGCTGCATGATACCAAAGTATGAAAGGCAAAATTATATTGAACTCTACAATATTTCAGTTGCGTCGACAGGAGTGGATAGTGCAGGCTGGTATGTACTATCACATTGCATCCAGAGCTGAATGTTGAGCGATTCGTCGACCTCCATGGCCATTCATAACGTTGAAGGATCCAGAACCGTTGCTGATGCTTGTCATGTGATCCTCGATCATCAGTACGATCAAAGCACTTATTCTTGCAGTGCCTAATATCACGGATGCATACCTCTCGCTCGCAATATGGTCAACTGACAGCGTCACCGGTTTGTGCCGCGGTCTTCATGAACCCTTATCGTGTCGTTGTCAAGGACGCCAGGATACAAAGGAACTCTCAGATGCGTCAGTTTTCCAACAATTAAACAAAAAAAATTAAGATATTAAATGTGGACAAAGACTGCAAGCCTTTCCTATTTCCTCTTCCCAAGAACCTTGATGAGTGCCGTTTTGACAATTCCGACGGCCTTCTCCGTCTCCTTTCTTGTGAGAGCACTGGTCAACGCAAGTCGAATACTAGGCTTTGGTTCCACCTGTTCCTGGCCCCTGAGACGCCTCGCACGAGTGATCATCACGCCTTGCACCAGCGCCTCATCGACTACATCCTGGAGCAGTTTCTCCTCCAATGCAATATCAAATTGTGGTGCGTCACGCGGAACAGGTGACGATGGGTTCGAAAGTTTGGTGAGCGTAGGTGGTGGAGATGAGATAGATGGTGGCTGGAGAGTAGTTGGGGAGACAGGGCGAATGTAGATATGAATAACAGGGCTGGCGGCGTGCGAAGGAATCGTGATACAGTCGACCCGGTCGAGAATCGCACGAGTGGCGCGGATATTGTCTTGGAGGGCTGACAGAATGGATGGCGTACTTCTGAGAATGCTGATCCCTTCAGAAGCGCTTACGGCCAGCAATGGTGGCATGGAGGCAGAGAAGACGAAGGAGGATCCGTTGATGCGCTATGGATCAGAAGGTGAGGGAAGATATATAGTAACGGTTGAGTGGGAAGATATACCTGGTGGTCGATGACGGTTTGAATACCTGCACAGAAACCACCCGACGAGCAGAGTCCGTTTGCAATGGACCCTAGTAGCAAATCAACTTTGGAAGCCTGAAAGTCCGTAAGCATAATAACCACGGAGTCGAGGAGGGCCATCGCACAGGAACATTGTACAATTCAGTCAACCCGCGACCCGTCCTGCCAATCGTGCCAAATGAGAGGGCCTCATCCAGGATCAGGCGGAATTTATGCTTGGTCTTCAGCTCCACCTGAATGACAGTCAGATGGTCACAACACTATAGCGAGTAGTTTGAGACACACCAGTTTGGGCAAATCAACCATCGCTCCGTCTTGTTCGAAAATTCCCTCCGTGACGATGAACCTACGAGTTAGCGGTCCCCTTCTTTTTCTTCTATCCTTTTCTACGCTATCTAGTACTTCCTCGAGACTCTTCAAGTCGTTGTGGTCGAACCATCTAACAGTGGAGCGTGAAATTTGAATTCCTTTCTGAATCGCAAAGTTGACCCCGCGGTCGGCGACGATAATATCGCCTCGTTTGCAAAATGCGGGAATCACGGACGAGATTGTGGCAAATCCTTGAGAGTAAATGATGGCTGCTTCCGTCCCCAGAAAATCGGCAATGTCCTGTTCGAGATCCATGTGCACGTCTGGTGGTGGGTGTTACGGACATACAGTACAGGGTGGTACTTGGTCTCACCCACAGTGCCGTAGAATCCTGGAGGACCACAGCTACCCAGACCATACTTTCTAAGTGTTTCTATAGCCCTTTCTTTAATATACTCGTTGCCGGAAAGACCTGTGAAATTGAAACTGGCGAGGTTCGTAACAGTTTTACCAGTACTTTGAAGCTTTGGTTTTGGTCCGTTAGGTCCTGAGATTATCGGAACGGAAACCAATTCTGCACGCTCAGTCATGTCGAGAGGTTGGGCGAGAGGTTCTGGGGTCCATTCATCCACAAGTTCGTCTATTTCCTGGACAGACGATGAAATTTATGAGACTCATGACATCGAGAATCGCACCTTATCACTGAAATGAATAAAATGCCTAGGATCTGCTCGCGTACGAGACTGTAACAAAGTCCGAATAACGAATATGACCAAGATCAATTCTAGGAGAGTTCTGCCAGGATCATTTTGGTGGGAGGACTTGACATAACGAGCGACGACCGCAGAACCAGGTATTTTATAAAACGTAGTCTCTAAGGTTGTCAAAGAATACGACAGAAAAGCAAATAAACTGGACGATGGCCTGTTCATGGCCGTTCACCACAGATAGTCACGTGAGACATCTGTGTCTTGCCTGGGCAAGTCGTGGTCGACATGGGTTCGTTATCCTCAGAGACATCGTCCGAATACCTATCCCTGCAGTCTGGGTCATCTAATAATCTAGCAATGTCGCCAGTCACGCCGCAAAAACAGCTGAGACGCATGACTTCACCTGCATTGCCCAGTACTTCGGCAAATTCGCTCAATCCAGTACGCTATACTTTTGTTTGATCTTATTGGAAAACGTACCAAACATTGTATTGAATATCCAGCCGTCCCCTGGTCCGAACCATCAGCAGCTGGGGCGGCCGCCTTCCCCTCTGCGGAATGGCTACATTCCAAATACCTTTACTGGTATTGAGGATGATGAAAGTGAGGACGATGAAGACGATGGAGATAACGGAAGATCGTGGCGTTCTCCATCACCTACTTCATCTGTCTCCCAATTTGCTGCCAACTTTGCTCAACGTGTTGGTTCATTTGTCGGCAACATGGCTCCGTCAAGATCACTCCCTACTGAGGCTGAAATCGAGGCTGAAGCCGAAAGAGAGCGTGATAGAAGTAGGAGAGAAGCGGAACGTATACTAACACAAGAGGCAGAGGAGAGGAGGCTGGTCGAAGAGAAGGTTTTGGCCATGATGCAATCCACTCGGGGTGGGTCCCCAAAGTCTCTTCCACCCCCACCTCGATCCCAGTCGCTGCCAAACCCGCCCTCGCCATCGACTTCGCATAAGGAGCCCAGCTGGTGGACTGCTGCCAAGAATAGACTTACACCTACCAAAGAACCCCTCACGCCTGCACAACAAGTTATCCAGGAGACTAAAGCTCGAGAAAAGGAGAAGAAACTTTTAAAGGGGAAGGAAAAGGAGTGGCCCGCCTCAAGCCAAAGCAAGTATAATGATCCGGCTTTTCTAAACCTCACGATTCCCGCAAATCCACCTCAACGTCGTCCAGTGCCCACTTCTCCGTCATCGCCAACGCCATCTCGCCTCGCACAGACTCTTACTCCCTCACCGGGGCGATCGAACTCTCCCTCAGGCGAGGCTCGTCCTCTCTACGCGCAGTTCAATGTGCAAGGCACTCTGGATGTTCCTGGAACGTTGCTCATCATCACGAAGAGGTTTGAAAAGCTCGAAAAGTGGACAATTGGTCACGTCCGTGCACTCGAGGATCGAATGAATGACGTTGAGAGGTGGCTCGTAGAGAAGGAAAGGGAGAAAGAAGCCGAGTCTACTTTTCACGATTCAAAGAGTGAGAGGACTGTCTCGGGTGCCATCAATCATGACATTCACGAAATTCGCGAGGACGTCGTCGAGCTTCAAGGTCGTGTTGGGGAGCTAGGTCGTGAAATAGCGACACTAGCTACGGCTCCTGCGAACCTCTCGTCCGGACCTTCCCGTCCGTCTGCTCAAATCTCAGTTGCTCCTCAAACACCTTCGCACACAGCACGCCCAGCTAACACTGTCACTTCTTCTGGACCCGTCACACCTCGCCCGCCTTCCTCGACGGTACGGGAATCTACCAGTCCGCCCATGTCATCCTCTGGCAGCTCCCGAGGTTCACGTACCCGTTTACCATATCCG
>Ga0209006_10005942_pt1 | contig 11088 bp, 10 predicted proteins | sample JacPin_JW_Ref_O2_FD_188567 | JGI IMG/M metagenome (GOLD analysis project Ga0209006, IMG submission 188567) | Forest soil microbial communities from Algoma, Ontario, Canada - Jack Pine, Ontario site 1_JW_Ref_O2 (SPAdes) (version 2) | ecosystem: Environmental > Terrestrial > Soil > Boreal... | reverse complement strand
GATGAGCCCGAGCGCCGTGCCCAGCCGGCGCGGGTCGACGATCAAGGTGGTGGCCGGCCGCAACTTCACGATGAATGCCAATAGCGACCTCCAGGTCGAAGGCGGCACCGGTGGGATCACGGTCACCGCCGGCGGCGCCTTCACGATGCTGACGACACCCGGGAACATCACCAACGCGCCGATTTTCCTGACGGCCGGAGGCGCCATCGCGCTGGCCGCCGGCGCCGGTCAGCTGATGACGATCAACAGCACCGGCGCCAATGCCGTCGAGTCGCAGAACGGCAACATCACACTGACCGCCGACGCGATGTTCATCGACGCGGCCGTCAACGCCGGCATCGGCAATGTCCAATACCAGCCGACCACCGCCGGTCTCCAGATCGGCATCGGCGGCACCTCGGTGGGCGGCCTTGAACTGGACGACGCTGAGCTCAACTTCGCCACGGGGACGACGTTGACGGTCGGCGACGCCACCGCCGGCGAGATCACGCTCGGCGGCGCGATCAGCCCGACGCACATCACCAATCTGACGCTCGAAAGCGGCGCCGGCATCGACATCGACGGCTCGTCAATCGCCATCACCGGGACGCTGCTGGTCGAATTCGGTCAGAACGGCACCGGCGCTATCGCCGATCTGGGCGGCACCAGCATCACCGCCGGCGCAGTCGACGTGACCGGCGGCACCGGAAACAACACCTTCATCGTCGGCTCTACCAACGAGACGATCACCGGCGGGGGCGGTATCGACACCGTCGTTTTCTCCGGGACCAAGTCGCAGTATACAATAACTCCGGCGGGAGGCGGGTTCGTTACCGTCGCCAAGGGCGGCACTACATACACACTGTCCGGCATCACCTTCTTGTCTTTCAGCGACAAGACGATCTCGCTGGCCCCGCCGGATGATTTCAACGGCGATAGCAAATCCGACATCCTGCTAAACACCAGCAACGGCCAGTTCGTTGACTGGACGATGAACGGCCCGCAAATCACCGCCGCCCAAGTGCTGACATCCGGGGGAACCCCCGTAACGCTACCCACATCGTGGAACACTGCCGCGATCGGCGACTTCAATGGCGATGGCAAAGCCGACATTCTGCTGCAGAATACCAATGGCACGTTTGTCGATTGGCAGATGAACGGGTCACAAATTGGCTCGGCCCAGATGCTGACTTCCGCGGGGAACCCGGTGATGCTTCCCTCATCGTGGAATGTTGCCGGGACCGGCGACTTCAATGGCGATGGCAAAGCCGACATTCTGCTACAGAATACCAATGGCACTTTTGTCGATTGGCAGATGAACGGGTCGCAAATCGCCTCGGCCCAAATGCTGACGTCCATGGGAAACCCGGTGACGCTTCCCTCGTCGTGGAGCGTTGCCGGGGTTGGCGACTTCAACGGCGACGGGCAGGATGACATTCTTGTGCACAATACCGGTGGCGCGTTCGTCGATTGGACGATGAACGGGTCGCAAATTACGGCGGCTCAGGGACTCACCTATCAAGGTAATACGGTCAACCTCGACGCGTCGTGGTCGGTTGTCGGGGTTGGCGATTTGAACGGCGACGGGCGAGACGACATTCTGCTGCGCAATACTAGTGGCACGTTTGTCGATTGGACGATGAACGGGTCGCAAATTACGGCGGCTCAGATGATCACCTCTCAAGGTAATGCGATCAACCTCGACGCGTCGTGGTCGGTCGCCGGGATTGGTGATTTCAACAACACCGGTCAGGACATGATCCTGCTGCACAATACCAATGGCATGTTCGTCGAGTGGACGCTAAACGGGGCGGCGGCAATAACCTCGGCTCAAGTGGTGACAAGCCAAAGTAACCCTGTGATGCTTTCAAGCAGCTTTCAGACCGCCGCGGATCCGGCGACGGGTGGCGGAAGCGGCACCCAGATTGTGGGCGCCGGCGAGACGTTGACCAACCCGATCATCGGCGGCGGTATGCTCGATCTTCAAAGCGGCGCCATGGTCAACGGCATCATCACCTTTGCCGCCGGCAGCACCGGCACGCTGCTCGATGCGGATCAGGCGCCGCTGCCCGATACCGTCATGGGTTTTGGCGAGGGCGCCGACTATCTGAGCTTCTCGGGCGAAACGAACGCCGCCATAGCATCGGTCGTCGCTTCGGCGCAGACCGTCAACGGCAACACCCTGTTGAGCTTTCCCGACGGCACCTCGATTGTGCTAGCCGGAGTGACACATGTCGACGCCAACGTCTTTACGCATTAAGCGCGATGCCACGTCTCCCCCGGCGGGGCTTTTAGGTTCGGCGATGATCAGCGCGGCGATGTACCACTCAACCCTGAGGCTCCTGCGGGTCTGTTCGAGGCTAAGCAGCGTTTCGACGGTGCGCGGGGGCATGCTGGTCCGTCCGCACTCAGAACTCACTCAACAATCGAAGCCGTGGTTCAAGATACAATCGCTATCAGCCGGGTCGCGCTTAGTTGCGATTTTGCAGCCGGGCGATTCTGGCGGCGGCCATTACCGCCATCTAATGAACGTAATGCAGAGCGACTTCAATGGAACGACCGGTTGATCGCGAGGCGATCCGATCCGTACTCCGTCGCAGCAAATATCCCGCTAAAAGCCGTTCTCCATCCTCGGTCGCAATGACCTCCCGCGGGGTCGGCCTGCGCTCTGGAAGGATGAGGCTATCGCCAATATAACGCACGCGCAGGTCGAGATTGAACTCGTCAAAGCTTGCTTCGATCTCGACTCCGCTGGGCGGATCACCCAAGATTTCCAGCAGCTGCACGACGCTGAACGTGGCACGATCAATAATATCACGCCGCGCGGCCCACTGACCGCCTTGTTCTGCCAGAAATTGCTCCACCGCTTCGCGACTGAGGTGACCCGGCGCAAGCTTGATTGAAACACGCTGCCGAACGCCGATACGCAGGATCAGATTGAGGATCACGGCACATATGGTGCCTAGCACAAGGGAATTGCCGAAGATCGGTTGCAAAACGAGTGGAACGCCTATCAGGGTCTCATGGTAGACATCTGCCATCATCGCCATGGCGAACGAAAATCCGATCACGACGGTCTTCCGCGCGTCGAGCATGCGCGCCGTGATCATTTGCAATCCACTGGTCAGGACGAAGGCGGCGGTGAAAAACAACGCCGCGCCCATGACGGGAGGCGGCATGGCCGCAAACAGAACCGAAGCAGCTGGAACTAAGGCTAATGCGGTGAAACCGATGCCGATGGCAAATCCTATGCTCCTGCTGGTCACGGCTGTAGCGCCGGATAGTCCGATGCAGGAACTGTAGCTGTTGATCCCGAAACTGCCGACAAGTCCACAAAATACGCCCGCCACCCCATTGGCGAATACGCCGCCTGCGATCGAGCTTAAATTTGGGCGAACCCAGTCCGAGTCGTTCAGGCGCTGTGCATTAGAAACATCACCCATCACACGAAGAGTTGCCGCCAATGAGGCCACCAAGAACGGAATAAATAAAAAAAAATCAAAGCGAAATGCGAAATGATGCGGCCATGGTATTCGAATTATATATAAATTTTCCTTAGAAAATTCAGTAGACAGATCCAATATGCCAAAGGCAGCGCTCGTGACATATCCGATAAATATACCAATTAATACGCAGAACATCTTGCCGTAGCCTTTCGACCAGATGTTAAATACAACCATGGTGATCAGCGAAAGACTGGCTATGATGACATAAGTTGGCTTGATCGCCTCGCCGTTCGAAATTCCCAGACTGTAACGAACGCCAATTGACGCCAGGGCAAATCCCAAAATCGCGACGACGAGGCCGGCAATCTCCGACGGGAGCAAGGCGCGTAGGCGCTGGAGCAGAGGCGCAACTGCAATCTGAAGGAGCCCGGCAACGATTGTCATTCCGAACACGAGAGGCAGGCCGCCTTGTCGAAGGGCGAACAAGGAAGGCCCGAGATAGATCGCGGTGTAGGCTGCAGGGCACAAGTAGCCCGAGCCGATGAAGCGTGAACGTAGGCAGAAGCATATGGTCGCGACACCAAGGCCAAGCATTGATAGCGAGACCAGATCGAGGAAATCAGTGCCTGAAAGATGTGCCTCGCGGGCGAGAATTAGGGGGAAGATCAACGTGATCGCCATCACAGCTACGTGCTGAACAGCGGAAATCACAAGGATTACAGGCGGTGGCCGCTCGTCGACGGCGTAAATGAGCCCCGCTGGGCGGGTCACGCCGACACCGTGCAGTTCAGCCACATTGTGCGACGGCTTCCTGGCGCGATGCGTGGATCGTAAACAGGTCGAGCAGCCCGCCCATTTCGAACAGCTCACGCACGTGGCCGGCGAGGCTGCAAAGCGCGAACCTCGCAGCGTTGCGTTCGGCTGCGTCGGTAGCGACCAGCAACGCCCGAAACGCGGCGCTGGTCAGATACAGCACCGCCCCCAGGTCGACGACAATCGACTTCTCCCCGGAGGAGATCAGACCGGTGAGCCGGGTCATCAGATCATCGGCGTTGCTGCTGTCAATTCGACCGCCCAGGGCGACGACACAGACGCCGGCCTCCCGGACCTCGTCGATGGTCAGTGCGCTGCCGCTATTCATCGTTCACTTCTCCTCGAGAGCGGCGCCGATCACGCAGTACTTTGTCAAGGTCGTATGGTTGCGGCCATCAATGCGCCGGTAGTCAAAACCGTCCACCAATTTCCTTACCATATGAATGCCCCGCCCACCCAAGTGCGGTCGTCGATCCGCGGGTAGCGCATCCAGGTCCGGCGCGCTGCGCGGGTCGAAGGCAACCCCATCATCAATAATATCCAGCGTCGCGGTCTCCTTATCCACGATGATACGAACGAGGAACTCGTGCTTTGCGCCGTCCGACCAGGAATACTTGATGACGTTACTGACAATTTCGTCGAGCGCGACCTGCAACTGCATTAGGACGTGAGCCGGAATGGGCAATTCCTCGCCAAGGCTCTCCAATGCGTCGCGGACCCTCGCCGATTCCGATACTTCATTGCGCATCTGTATCTCGATCGAGCGCATCACGCCTCAGCTTTCAGGCTGGCCAAGGCGATTGTGACCTCCGCGGGACGCCACCGTAAGGCAAGCGCCGTGATGTCATCCGCCTTCGGCGCGGCCCCGGCGAAATCTTCGACTGCATCTTTGACGATCCTGACCAGCTCCGCCGGCTCCGCATTCCGCGAGGCCCGCAGCTTCTGGCTTAGGCGTTCCATGGTGAAGAGCTCGCCATCCTCATTGAGCGCTTCAAACACGCCATCCGAGCAAACAAACAGCGCATCTCCGGGACGGAGCGCCAGCGTGCGGTGCTGAAATGGAGCACCGGACCGAAGGCCCAGCGGTATCCCCGGTGGTGCCTCGATCTGGCCTATTTGGCCGCTCGCGCACAGCAGATGCGGCGCCGGGTGGCCCGAGTTGACGAAGGATAAGACACCCGTATTCGTATCGATCGAACCCAAGAACAGCGTGACGAACATACGGTCATCGTTGTTCTGGCACAGCTCCCGATTGACCGCTTCCACCAGTGTGGCCAACTGAAGTTCATCCGTCCGCCACTCGCGCCAGAGCCCCACGGCGATACGGACCAGGCTCCGCGTCCGCGCCATGAACATCGCTGCGGAGGCGCCTTTGCCCGACACATCGCCGACCAGGAAGCAGAAGGTGTGATCGTTGGCGTAAAAGCAGTCGTAAAGGTCTCCGCCGACCTGTCGCGCGGGCTCCATGAAGGCGTGCATCTCGATCGGCTGCTCGGGGGTCCATGGAGAAAAAACCCGCGGCAGCATGGCTTGTTGAAGCTCGCGCGCCGCGCCCATCTCTTGTTCCAGCCGGGCCAGGCTTTGCCGCACTTCGTCGCGCAGTCTTTTCTTTTCGAGGCTTGCCCCGACGCGCGCGCGCAACAGCACGGGGTTGAACGGCTTGGATAGATAATCTTCGGCGCCGAGTTCGATGCAGCGAATCACGCTGTCCATCTCGCTCAAAGCCGAAATCATGACGACGGGGGTATTGCGCAGCTCCGATGTCGCCTTGAGGTGTTCGAGCACTTCGTACCCGTTCATCTCGGGCATCATGATGTCGAGTAGAACCAGATCGAAGGGCTTGGTTCGCAAAAGATCGAGCGCCTCTCGGCCATTCGTGGCGACCGTCACGTTCGTGTAGCCCTCACGGGCCAGTCGGCGCGTGAGCGTGTAACGATTGTCTTCGTTGTCATCGACCACGAGCAGTGCCGCATCGGCACCGCTCACGATGCGCCCCGTTGGATCAACGCGTTGATTTTCTCCAGCAGGCGAGGAAGCTCGACGGGCTTGGTATCGAAGTCGTTGCAGCCGGCGGCGAGCGCCTTCTCCCGATCGCCGGTCATCGCGTGCGCCGTAAGCGCGATCACCGGGATGTGCATTGTTTCGCGCGCTGCCTTGATTTGCCTGGTCGCTTCCCAACCATCGAGGACGGGCAGGCTCATATCCATCAGGATCAAGTCGGGCAGGTCGCTCGCCGCCATCGCCACGCCCTGCTCCCCGTCGGCCGCGATCACAACCGTGAAGCCCGCACGCCCAAGACGGTTCTTGAGCATATAGACGTTGTCGTCGTTGTCCTCGACGTAGAGAATTTTCATAGGCGTTCCGCCGCTTTTCCGCCGCGCCTTCGTCGCATGCAACCGGCCAGCGCCCTTCGGAGCTCCTGGAGGGTTTCGACGCGCTCGGTCTTCTGGATGATGCGCTCGACGCCGCCGTTGAGACGAGCGCGATCCTCCGCGGTCAAGTCCCTGGCGGTGACGACGAGGATAGGAAGCTCATGCCACTCGGCATGACGACGGAACTCACTCAGGAATTCGAAGCCGTCCATCTCCGGCATCATGAGGTCGAGGACGATGGCCTGCGGCAACGCTGACGCCAGAGAGGCCAGGGCGACTTGCCCGTTCTCGGCCTCGATGACACCCCACCCGTCCTGCTCGACCGCGCTGCGCATCTGCCGGCGGTTCATCTCGTCGTCGTCGACGATAAGGACGTGTCCGGTTGTCGAACCGCAAACCCTGCGCAACAGCTCCATCAGCCTGTCCCGATCGAGCGGCTTAATCAGATAGTCGGCCGCGCCGAGCGCATAGCCCCGGTTTCTTTCATCCACGATCGTCAGCAGGATTACGGGGATGCCGGCAAGCGCCGGATCGCCCTTGATGGCGGCGAGCACCGTCCAGCCGTCGATATCCGGCATCATGATGTCGAGCGTCACGGCAGCGGGGAACAATTCCCGGGTCAGCCGGAGTCCTTCGAGGCCTCCGTCCGCCTCGGCGACGGCAAAGCCCTCGCGCTCAAGAAAGCGGACGACCAGGTCGCGTGCCGTGGGGTCGTCGTCGATCACCAAAACAAGCGGAGCATCGGGGCCGCTCGCAGCAGCGGCGATCGGCATCACCGGGACACTCTCGGGTTGCTCGCCGCTGTCCTCGTCCTTCGGTAGCCAGATCGTAAAGGTCGAACCACGGCCCGGTTCGCTCTCGACCGTAATGTCTCCGCCAAGCGATTGGCAGAACCGGCGGCTGATGGCGAGCCCGAGGCCGGTGCCCCCGTATTTGCGCGTCGTCGAGGCATCGGCCTGCGAGAAGTCCCGGAACAGCTTTCCCATCTGGTCCGCGGTCATGCCAATCCCGGTATCGGCGACTGCAAACGTGATCCACGTCTTGCTCCGTTCGTACCGCTGCTCCGCCGTGATGGCGACCGTGCCTTTGTCGGTGAATTTCACCGCATTGCTCAACAGGTTCAGCAGCGCCTGACGAACGCGCATTTGGTCAGAGCGCATGAAACCGATGCCGGCATCGCAATTCACCACGAGTTGGTTGCCGTTCTCGGCCGCCAGCGGCTCGATCGTCTTGACGACGTCACCGACAAGCTCGGCGATTTGGAAGCGTTCGAGATGAACCTCCATCTTGTTGGCTTCGATCTTCGAGAGATCGAGGATGTCGTTGATCAATGCCAACAGATGCCTGGCGGCCCGCAAAACCCGCCCCAAGGGCTCAAGCTCATCTTCGCGCCCGAAATCACGGGCGTCCTCGTGGAGCATCTCGGTGACGCCGATGATGGCGTTGAGCGGTGTCCGCAACTCGTGGGACATGTTGGCGAGGAAACTGGATTTCGTGCGGCTCGCCTCATCTGCGGCATCACGCGCGGCGCGGATGTTGCGCTGAAAGACGTCGATTGCCTCGACCATTGTGCCGATCTCGTCGCGGCGCTCGCGGTCGCCGATTTCGATGTCGGTTTCGCCGCTCGACAGACGCCGCATTACATCGGTGATCGACCGGATGGGTCTGACGATCGAAGCGCCGACGGCGAGTGCAATGAGCACGCTGACCACAAAGCCGGCGACGGTTCCGATGACGATGACCAGCTTGTTCCATTGTGCCCCGGTATAGAGCTCGTTGCTCAGCCGGTTGCCGTCGGCGGTGATCGCGAGCACCATCCGCTTCAAATCTGAATCGACCGCTTTGAAACTGTCGTCGGTTTCGCCGAGCAACATCGTGGCCATCGCGGCATCGGTGCGGCCGACTTCAATGGTATCTCTGGCCTTGCTCTTACAATCCTGCCACTTGGTCAGCAGCTGTTGCAGAGCGGTTTCTTCCTCGGTCGACAGATCGGAGCGCAGCGCGAGACCGCCGATGCGGCCGGACAAGGTATCAAGGTCGTGGTCGATCTCGTCGCGCAGCGAGCTCATCAGCGTCTCGCCGACCCCGTTGCTGGCCCAGGACACATAGCGGAAGATTTTCATGTGCAGCGCGACGGCCCCGTCGCTGACGTCGGAAAACGCCTGCTGCTTAGCCACAAGATCCTGCGACAGCATACGTAGACCGGCAGCCGATTGGGTCGAGGTCAGATACGCATTGACCCCCACCGCCAACAGGCACAGCAGCAGCACCGCCGACGCGGCCGAAGCCTTGATCCGGATCGATAGGTGTTGAAAGCGGCCAAACAGCAACCGGTCGGCCGCGGGCTTGCGTATCTCTGACGCACTGTGCTGAGACATCTCCTGCGGCTACCGGTATACGCCGACGCCCACGAAATAGTTGTCGCCCAATTTTTCGACGTAACTGGTTTTGTCCTCGATCTTGTTGGTGATCGGGTTTGGCCATTTGTAGTCGAACCAGCCATGTCCTGGGCCGTTGGCGAGCGCGATCGCCTCGCGAACGATAAATTTGCCATCCTGGTCTTTGATGTCGATCAGGTTTTTTCCGATCAGCGCCGGTCGCGCCCCGTGTGCGACGCAGCGACCTGTCATGTCATAAACAAAAGGATAGAGGTCGCGATCGCGAAACTCCTTTACACTCGGGTCGTTGATGGCCTTAAACGTAGCATCAACGCCGTCTTTATTGAACATTTCTTGTACACGGTGAACCATCGCCACGGCTTCGTCTTTCGTGCCGAACTCGGCGCCGGCGTTCGCGGATGGGGCACCGATGACGAGGGCGACTATCAGCAGCACGATCGAGCGCATCAACCTATTCCCCCGTGAGCGCAGTCATACTTGAGGTAGAATATTCTGATCCGGCCTCGACCTCAAAGAAGCAAAAGCGCTGCTCGGCGAGCGGCGGTCGGCATGCGCAGCCGACCATGATCCACCGACGTGGCTAGGGATGGCTCGTAATGATCGATCTGGCCCATCAATCCGAGCTCCACGAACGACCGATATCGCGCAATCAGGTCAGCCACCCGAGCTGGCTTGAACTGGCGCTCATGCCCTTTGCTGACCTTGCGGGCTCGCTCGTTACCGTCGCGCCATACGACGTTGCGCGGATCGCAGAGGCACAATAGGCTCGATCGCCGGCGCCCGCATTCGCCGATGCGTTGAGAACTGCGGTCCACGATCGGCCTGAGAGGGTGAGATGCTCGGCATATCGACCGCCGACATTCCTGAAGCCGCCGGACTGCTCGGTGTTATCCTGTACGTCGGAGCATATGCCGCGCTTCAATCCGGGCTGCTGCGCAGCAACGGGTACACTTATGCAGCGGCAAACCTGGCTGCCGCGTCACTGGTTCTCTTGTCTCTGACCAGCGACTTCAACCTTTCTGCCGCAATCAGTCAGATCGTGTGGATCGGCCTCAGTGTCTTCGGCTTGGTCCGCATGGCGGTGCTGGAACGCAGGGCGCGCTTAAATGAGGAAGAGCACGCCTTCATGGCCGCGAAGTTCCCGACCATGAGCCGCTCGATGGCACGCAAGTTCCTGAGCGCGGGCGACTGGTACGAAGCCAAAGCCGGCACGCTCCTCGTGACGGAAGGGGAGCGGCTGGGCGGCCTGATCTATCTGGCGAGCGGTGAAGCCGAAGTCACCCTGCGCGGTCGGCCCATTGCTCAGTGCATGTCGGGCAGCTTCATCGGTGAAATGAGTTGCTTTGACGGAAGCCCTGCGAATGCAACGGTGTCTTTGCGGCAACCTGCTCGGTATTTCCTGATCCGAACCGAGGCACTCAACCGGCTATGCGTGCGCGACCTGGACATGCGCAGAACGGTGGAGAACGGGGTGGGGAACGACACCCGGCACAAGCTCATCGAAACGGATCTCCGGTTGCGTCAAGCCGCCGGCGCATAAAGCCGCCCGGTCGGCACAACGGCCGCCGTCGGCGCGTTGCCGTCATATCCCGATCCTCGCCCAAAGGTCCCAGAAGCGCCGAAAGCGGTCATCACGGCCCTGTTATTGGGACGATCTGGTATGACCCCATAGGCATGTTTCTTGAGCCCGCTTAAAGGCGGGCGATCGATCCCGTTGGGCTACCGGTTATGTCTGCGCGGCCGCTTCCAGAATCAGCTACATCCGAGGAGCGTCAGGACCACGTCACAATGCGGAACATCCGAACTTCCGAGAAAGGTCGTTCTTTGCCGCCTAGGACGCCAAGCAGCGGAGATCGCCTCGTTCTGGTCAGTTCAACCTTGGCGTTGTTTAGCGAACAATGGTCGCGCTGCCCTCATGAAGACCTGCCAGGCAGGGCGCCAGCGAGCTCAGCCGTGGTGACGACGGCGGCCTGCTTCGCGATGACGATGTCGAGCAGCATCGCATGCAGCTCTGCATCTGGGTCGGCGCAGCAATCGCGGACGACGACCAATCTATAATCCAGATCTTCGGCATGGCGA
>Ga0209006_10005941_pt1 | contig 11088 bp, 9 predicted proteins | sample JacPin_JW_Ref_O2_FD_188567 | JGI IMG/M metagenome (GOLD analysis project Ga0209006, IMG submission 188567) | Forest soil microbial communities from Algoma, Ontario, Canada - Jack Pine, Ontario site 1_JW_Ref_O2 (SPAdes) (version 2) | ecosystem: Environmental > Terrestrial > Soil > Boreal... | reverse complement strand
GTTTTGTATTTTGCGTTGCTTCACTGCGGGATTTTTCAAAAGACGAAAGAGGGGGCGGTCGCTGTGCTATTTGCACTCGGGGCGACGCTTTCCGCTTGGCCGAACGTGCGGACCGCGGTCGATATTGAAGCGATCGTTTTGTTTTCCTGCTTGTGCTGGATCAACTGCGTGGCGATTGAGCACTGGGAGGGCGAATCGGAATGGCCCATCGCGGCGGCCGCGGGATTTGTGGCGCTAGCGGCCGTGATGCTGTTGCTGTTTTCGAGTCGTCCGGTTTTGGGCGGTGCGGTTGCGGCAAGCGCTATGTGTTTCGTGCTGCTCGATTGTGCACGCCGCCATTTTTCGCGAGATGCCCTGCGCGTGCTGGCGGATGTCGCGCTGCTGAGCCCTCTGTTTTTGTTGCCCGTCGCGGGAATGCATTTTTGAACTGCGATTCGATAGCCCGGTGGTATCGATGGCTGGAATACGCGGCGTTTGGAGGAGCGTTGCGGCGGCGCAGAGAAGCGTTCTTGTTCGAGTTGGGGGATCCGCAAAAGGTTCTTGTGTTGGGCGATGGCGATGGAAGGTTTCTGCAATTGTTTGTCGCGCTGTATCCCGAGGCGCGCGTAGATGCGGTCGATGTTAGTGCGGGGATGATTGAGTTGGCGCGCAGCCGGGTGGCAAGCGATCGGGTGACGTTTCATGTCGCCGATGCGAGGGAGTTTGTTTTTGAAGAAGAATACGATCTCGCGGTCGCGCATTTTTTCTTCGATTGCTTCGACGAGACCGAGTTGCGAGAGATCATCTTCCGATTCACTGCGAAACAGTTTCTGATTTCCGAGTTTCGGCGGACATGGTGGTCGCGGCCGCTGCTTGCAGGACTTTATTTGTTTTTTCGCATTGCGACCGGGCTGGAAACACGGCGGCTTAGCGATCATCGGACCATGCTTGAACGTTACGGATACCGGCTTGATCGCGAGGAGGATGCACTCGGAGGATTGCTTGCTTCGGAGCTATGGCGTCTATCCGCTCCGTTGAAGAAGTGCCAAAATTCGCTGCACCTCTAAACGCAGGCGGAACCGCCTGCGCCACCACAGCAGATCTTGCAACTTACAAGTCAGGTGGGGCAGGGGGTTCCGCCTGCCAGCGAGTTTTTGGCAACCTCTGAAGCTCGCGCGACCATCGTTCTTCATCACCTTGGGTGGGCCGTGGGCCCATCGGCACTCCCTGCACCGAGCCGCGACCGTCAGGAAGCGGTTAGATGCTTAGCAGGATGCTGAAAAAGTCTCGTGGAGCACCGATCTTGGCAGGGCACGGCCCCGCCCCACATTTGCGAATCAAGGACTTGGGTGCTGCCGTGTCCTGCGAATGACTTTCCACCACCCCGCTAGAGCAGATGATACTTCGCCAGGAAATCCCGCGTCGTTTTGTGAATCCTAACCCGCTCCTCCGGCGTGAAGTTTCCGTGTTTTCCGCCCGGAATTGTAAGCAGTTGATTCGGAACGTCGACTTTGTCCAGCGCTTCGTGCAAGCGAACGGAGTGCGAGTACGGAACCGTCGGATCGGCATCGCCTTGAATCATGAGAATCGGAGGCAGGCCTGGACGCACATACTCGAGCGGCGAGACTCGCTTGGCGATTTGTTCTTTATTCGGCATGCTGCCGAGCCACTGTACTGCATAGCCTTTCTGATTCGGCCCGTCGAGGAGGTCGTTCACATCGGTGATGCCGTACCAATCGAGAATCGCCGCTACTTTCGGCAGATCCGGTCCGGGGCATTGGCGGTCGAGGCCGGCTGACATCGGGATCATTCCCGTGGTTAGCGCGAGATGTCCTCCGGCCGATTCGCCCGTGACGACCATTCTCGCGGGATCGATATTGTAGTCGCGAGCGTGGACGCCAATCCAGCGCAAGGCGCAGAGGCAATCTTCAACGGCGGCGGGTGCGGGCGAGATTTTTTCCAGGCGATATTCGACGTTCACCACGTTCCAGCCCATTTCGAAATACGGGAACAGGGACATGACGGAAGTTTCCTTCGATCCTCCGGTCCAGCCTCCGCCATGGATATAAATGATGGTCGGCTGCGGACCAGTCAAATCGCGGCGCTGATAAACGTCGAGCTTGGTCTCAAAATTATTCTGCATGCCGTAAGTGATGTTCGGCTTGATGACGTAACGGTTCTGAGCCTCGGTCGCCCAGGTGGCTTTTTCGGAGAGCTGCCCGTAGGCGGCGCAGGTGAAAATAAAAAATGTTGCTTTCAGCATCAGGGTCACGATATCAGACAATGGAGTTTCATGAAAGCCCTCGTCAAGAGCAAGAGCGAGCCGGGGTTGTGGCTGGAAGATATTGAGGCCCCACGGCCCGGTATGAACGACGTGTTGATTCGCGTGCGCCGCGCAGGAATTTGTGGCACCGACGTCCATATTTATAAATGGGACGATTGGGCGCAGCGCACCATCCCTGTTCCGATGGCAATTGGGCACGAGTTTGTTGGTGAAGTCATCGAAGCCGGATCGAACGTCGCCGATTTTCATGCCGGCGATATCGTGAGTGGAGAAGGTCACGTGGTGTGCGGACGATGCCGCAACTGTCTCGCGGGGCGCCGTCATTTATGTGCGCACACGATGGGCGTCGGTGTGAATCGGGCCGGTGCGTTCGCGGAGTACATCGTGCTGCCGATGACCAATATCTGGCGGCACGCGCCTACGGTGGATCTCGATATTGCTGCGATCTTCGATCCGTTTGGCAACGCGGTGCATACGGCATTATCGTTTCCTGTGTTGGGCGAGGATGTTCTCGTCACCGGATGCGGACCGATCGGATTGATGGCGGTCGCGGTCGCGAAACATGCCGGCGCGCGTTTCGTAGTCGCGACCGATATGAATCCATACCGGCTCGGCCTTGCAAAGATGCTGGGCGCAACGGTGGCTCTGGATGTTTCCAAGGGCACGTTGGGAGAAGTCCAGCAGCGGCTCGGCATGAAGGAAGGCTTCGATGTAGGTCTCGAAATGTCGGGGAACGGGCAGGCGTTTCGCGACATGCTGGCCAACATGAGCCACGGCGCGAAGATTGCGATGCTGGGGATTCCGGATAAAGATATGTCGATCGACTGGCGCACCGTCGTATTCAACATGCTTACGATCAAGGGAATTTATGGGCGCGAAATGTACGAAACCTGGTACAAAATGACGGTCATGCTCGAATCGGGGCTCGATATCAGGCCTGTGATTACGCATCGTTTTCATTACACCGAGTTCGAACAAGGCTTTCAGGCAATGATCGGTGGGAATGCGGCTAAGGTGGTTCTTAGCTTCGATTAAGAATAGTTGGACGAGCAGGAAAAACATTACCGCGGAGGAAAAGGAGTTAAGCCCTTACTTGCGGTCGAACATGCCGTTGGCTTCGGCGAACGGGATGGAGCCTTCGATCATTTTGTCGAACTGGCCTGTGCTCTTTAGATCTTCTGCGATTCGGCGCGTGTGGCCCATGGCGGATCGCATCATTCCCGACCCTACGCTGATGCGCGCTACTCCTAATTCTTTCAAACGCGCGACCGGCGGCGTACCGGCTACTGCCAGGATGTTGATCGGAAATTGTAGCGCCTGCACGAACCTGGCAATCAGGTCTTCGGTCACGACTCCAGGGATAAAAAAACAATCCGCGCCGGCGTCCCGATAAGCTTTGAGGCGCTCGCAGGCGCGGTCGAAGCGGGTGGCTTCGTCGCCGATCTGCAATAGGTAGAGATCGGTTCTCGCGTTGATCACTACCGGCCCTGACTGGCGGACGGCGGCGATTCGCTTTACCTGTTCGTCGATCGACGCTAGTGACTCGGGTCCGTGGCCTAGAATATCTTCGAGGTTCAGACCGACGGCGCCTGACTCGAGCAGGGCAGAGGCGGTTTCGGCGATGTCGTCATAGCCTCCCTCCAGATCGGCGGTGACTGGAACGTCGACGCATCTTGCGATTCTTGCTACCGCGGCCAGCATTTCTTTCGCGGGAATATTTTGGCCGTCGGCGTAGCCTAGCGAGAAGGCGACGCCGGCGCTGGTGGTGGCGATGGCCGGGAAGGCGAGTTCTTCAAAAATTCGCGCGCTCGCGCAGTCCCAGGCATTTGGGAGGACTAGAATTTCGGGACCTTGATGGAGTGCGCGGAGTTTTTCTGGCTTCGTCATGTTAGTTCACGTCTGTCCGCATGCTTACGCATGGCGGTTCGGTATGCGCCGGGGCCGCACATTCTCCGTCGGAACTCGGCGCTGCAAGCTGAAGCTCGCGCCACCATCCCATGGGCGGCGTTCATTTAGTGACCCTCGGATTCAAGGTAGCGCTCGGCTTCAATCGCTGCCATGCAACCGGCGCCCGACGCCGTGATGGCCTGGCGATATACGCGATCCTGGACATCGCCCGCGTGAAATACGCCGATAATATTGGTTCGCGCGCCGCCTTTCGAAATAATGTAACCGTCGGGATCGAGGTCGATCTGTCCTACAAAAGGCTTGGTGTTCGGGATGTGGCCAATGGCGAGAAAGAATCCGTCGACATCCTGATCCCAGGACTCGCCGGTTGTCAGCGAGCGAAGTTTCACCGCGCTGACTTCGTTCTTTGCGACATCGTAAACGTCTTCGACCACCGTGTTCATGAGGAACTTGATTTTCTTGTTCGCCCGGGCGCGGTCCAGCATGATTTTCGATGCGCGAAATTCGTCGCGCCGATGCACCAGCGTTACCTCGGAACCGAAGCGCGTCAGAAAATTCGCTTCCTCCATGGCGGTATCGCCTCCGCCCACCACCATAATTTTGCGATCGCGGTAGAACGCTCCATCACAGGTGGCGCAGGAACTGACGCCATGGCCAATCAACTTCTGCTCGTTGGGCAATCCCAGCCACTTCGCGGACGCGCCGGAGGCGATGATTAAGGTGCGCGTCTCATGCCATTCGCCATCGATGTTGATACGGAATGGACTGACCTTGAGATCGGCTTCCGTGACCGTGCCGTACATGTATTCGGCGCCGAACTCTTCGGCCTGCTTCTTCATGTTCTCGACCAGATCCGGACCGTTGATGCCGCCAGGAAAGCCGGGGAAATTTTCTACGGAAGTGGTAAGCGAGAGCTGGCCTCCGGGCTCATGCCCGATCACGACCAGAGGGTTCAGGTTGGCTCGGCTGGTGTAAATTGCCGCTGTGTTTCCGGCGCATCCGGAGCCGAGAATGATGACATTACGCACACTATATCGTAACAAGCGGGCGCAAAAATAAAAAACGAGCGGTCCGCATTGGAGGGCGCGGAGCCGCTCGTCGCAGTAGAACTGCGAATCTGCTGGTTAAGCTTTCATCCGTTTCCGGAACAGTCCGATCCCTAACAGCCCTGCTCCGAGCATGGCCAGAGTCGCTGGTTCCGGCGCGGGGTCCATGACGGTGATCATTTCCTGTGAACCCGAAACCCAAGAAGGGCCGCAGGGTGCACCGGTGTAGGGAACGGTATTGGTCGAGGTGTAAATGCGAATTTCGCTCTCGAAGTTTGCCAGATTCGGGGCGCTTTCCGCTCCCAGCCACTGCTCGGCTTTAGCGATGTAGGTTCCATCGCCTGCGGCGTCCCCAAAAGGAAAGCCGGAAGTGCCGTTGACAGTTAACAAAGTCCAGATCGCGTTCTGGATCTGGTCGTCCGCAGTCGTCGTCGGTCCGCTGACGATGGGGAAAATGTATTGTTGGGTCAGCCATGCAGCCAGCACGTAACGGTCGAGAGCCGTAAGGGGCGCGGTACCGCTGCTCAGGGTGCCTGTGCCGCTGTTATAGAAACTAAAATCCTTCGTGGGCGTTTGTCCATAGCGAGTATTGGCGAGCCCTGCGAAGGGCGATACGGAAGGGTTGGGAGTGCTGATAAAAACGCTGTCTCCGCTAGCCAATTCGTTGGCATAGTCGATGCAATAGACCAGCAACGTCTGCGTCGGATTGGACGACAAGGTCGCTGCGAATTGACCGCCATCGTCTACATTTTCATGGTAGCCGGTGAAATTCAAAGTGTCACCGAACGCCACCGCGCTGAAAATGAGCCATAACAAGCCGCCCACTGCAGCTTTAGAAAACCATTTCATTAAACATCCTCCTGGGATGTCATGAGAATCTCATTGGGGATTGAGCGGACCTATGGAACTGCGGTCACTCCAGTCCCAGAAGCCACGCCGTACTTAAGCTAGGGGAGGTACTAGGTAAATACCTAGTCCTGGGAGGTCTCAGGTGTTTCTAGGGGCAGACACGGAGCCGCCATGCGTAAAGCATGCGGGCAAATGTGAAAGCGTCTGTTAAGACCAAAAAGTGACGATTTTATTGGCGAGGAACGCGCAGATGTAGGCTAGGCCGGTCATATAGGCGAATTGAATCGCCGGCCAAAACCACCCGCCGGTTTCGCGCCGCACAACTGCCGTGGTCGACATGCACTGCATCGCGAAGGCGAAGAACACCAGCAGCCCGACGGCTCCGCCGAGAGTCAGATCCTGGCGCAAAGCCTGCTGCAAGCCCGGCGAGTGCTCGTCTCCTTCAATTCCATAGATCGTACCAAGCGAGCTGACCATCGTTTCGCGCGCGGCCAGCGACGTAATGAGACCGATTCCAATTTTCCAATTAAATCCGAGCGGCTTGATCGCCGGTTCCACAAGGTGCCCGATCCCGGCTGTGATGCTGTGCTCGATGGCTGGAGGCTTTCCATGGTTGAGAGGAAGATTCGAAAGCACCCAAATCACGATAGCAACGCCCAGGATAACGGTTCCTGCGCGGTACAGGAAGACCTTAGAGCGATCAACCAGCCGGAGCGCCAGACTGCGTGCAGTAGGCCAGCGATACGGTGGCATTTCCAGCATGAACGACGAGCGCCGGCTCTTGAGTACCGTCGATTTGAGGAGACGCGCGGTCAGCATTGCGGCCACGAATCCGAGTATGTAGAGACCCAGCATCGCGGCAGCTTGCATGCCCAGAAAACTGCCAATCAGTCTCCGGTCCGGGATGAACGCCCCGATGATCAGAATGTAAACCGGCAGACGCGCAGAGCAGGTCATGAACGGCGCGATTAAAATCGTGGCTATGCGGTCGCGCTTGCTCTCAATCGTGCGGGTCGCCATAATCGCGGGGACCGCGCAGGCGTACGCGGAGAGAAGTGGGATAAAGCTTTTTCCTTGCAGACCGAACCGAGCCATAGTGCGGTCCGCGATCAGCGCGGCACGGGCGAGATAACCGGAATCCTCGAGAACACCGATGAACAGGAACAGCAAAAGAATCTGCGGAAGAAAAATGAGCACGGAGCCGACGCCTTTCCAGACTCCATCGACCACCAGAGATCGCAAGGCCTCATTCGGCAGCAGATGCCCGATCCAGTGGCCTGAATGTTTGATGGCCTCATCGATCGCGTCCATCAACGGTTTCGCACCCTTAAAAATCGTCTGAAAAACGGCCAATACCACGAGCAGAAAAACCAGCGGACCCGCGACGGGGTGCAGAAAGAATGCATCCAGGCGGCGCGTCCATAGAGGAGGCGCGGGCGCATGGTAGCCGGTTTTATTGCCGACACTCGTCGCCCAGGCGCGACATTTCGGAATATCCTGAATCACGGGCAGTTGAATGAGTGGCGCCTGCGGAGCCGCGCCCAACGTCGCTCCGCTAAGGAACTGGAAAATCTTTTCGAGGCCGACCCCTTTGGAGGCGCTCACCAGCGCGACCGGCGAACCGAGTTGCATGGCCAGTTCCGCGACGTTCAACTCGCCTCCACGGCTCTTGAGATCGTCGGCCATGTTGAGGATAACCAGCGTCGGCAGACCGAGGCTCAACACGGGCGCCGCTAATACCAGATGCCGGCTGAGATTGGTCGAATCGAGGATCAGCAGGACGGCGTCCGGACGAGGAATATCTTTCATCTGGCCGGAGAGAACGTCGTGCGTCACCCGCTCGTCTTCCGTGCGCGGCGTCAGGCTGTAGACGCCCGGCAGATCGACCACGAAAACGTCGCGGCCCTGCTCCAGTTTCACCCGGCCCATGCGGTGTTCCACGGTCACACCGGGAAAATTGGCGACCTTTTGACGCAAGCCGGTGAGGCGGTTGAAGAGTGTCGATTTCCCGGAGTTGGGCGGCCCGACAATCGCGACAATGTGGCGGCGCGGTGGAGCGCCGAAGCTTGGGGGAGGAAGAGTGGCTAGCGAATTAGCGGGGCAGCCATGACAATCGCCCATATTTTCCTATCGGAGAATCAGCTTGAGGGCTGTTTCCCGGCGCAGCGCAACCTCTGATCCGTCGACTCGAAAGACTCGCGGATCGCCGCCTGGAGCGGAAAGCCCACGGGTCACGGAATGGCCGGGTATGAAACCTAGCTCCATAAGCCGCCGGGCGTCGTCCTCAGGCAAATCGAGCTTTTGGAGCACTCCCGCTTCACCCGGCTTCAGTTCGGTGAGATTTTTGGCGCGGTCCTTTGTTGAGGGTGATCTCTTTTTGAAACTCACTTGCATCTCCGGCCTCAGTGTTGCTGATTCCCTGCCTCGTTTACGAAATCCGTTTGCAGTTGGAAGTTCCGTCATCTACGAGCATACACTATACCGGACCGAAAAGGTCTTACTTTCGTTGAAAAGTCGGTTTTGGAGGGCGAAGCGGGATTTTGCGCTGTTCAAAAGGAAACGGCGCATCCGAAAGAGCGAGCCTAGGATTTTCGCTTTGGCCTGCGATAACCGAGTGCGAACAAGGTGGCGAGCGCGGCACCCATCAAGCCGAAAGATGCCGGTTCGGGAGTAAAAGACGATTCTCCAAAGGTGTTTTCGAAATTGGTTAGGGTCACTGTCGTCCCAGTAACGCGAGTAATGTTGACGAGGTCTGTGATCGCGATCGTCGTCGGAGCGAACGGCAGGGTCCCGAAGTCAACCCCACCCGATGAGGCGCTCAGGCAAATGCCAGCGGTACCGAATGAACAAGTGAATACCGCAGTCGTGCTACCCGTAAACGTAGCCGTGATCTTGCCTTGGTCGGCTGCAACGCAACCGTTGCCAGTGATGGCCTGGCTAGCGTTAAGGCAGAAATTCTCGGTGATTGTCACGGTATCGCCTGCTCCGACGGCGGCTACCGCGGGCGCAAATGTCAACGTGGTATAGGCCCAATGCAGACCAGCCGTCGTCGGGGCAGTATATGTGACGCTTCCGACCGTGCCAGTGTTCGCCGATGCCTGAAGTCCAACCATCCCGGTTTCTGAGGATGTGCCGCCGCTGGCGATCGATGCGAAACCGTCGACGAAAAGGCTCACGGAACCGATAGTGTTACCGCTGGCGGCCGTTCCAGTTGAATAGATATCAAGATTGGCTGCCGTTGGCGACACGCCGCCGCCAGTGCTGCCGCCAACGCTCAAACTGAGGTTCGTGTAGCTGAGGTCATCCTGAAAACAACCGTTTGCGGCGCTCGCGGCGCCATAGAACGATAGAGCTTGTTGGGTAGCGAGGGTTGTTCCGCAACCCGCCATGCTCGCCCACCCCGTTCCCGCTGTGCCCAGAGCCAGCAAAACCAGAGTGCAACTTCTAAACATTTTAAGTTCGATCATTTATAATCTAAGCTCGCCAAAAGTGCAGAACCCGGTAGGCCCTCCACAGGTAAGAATCGTAGCATCCGTAAGCATGTAAGTCAAGTATTTTCTTATAGTTAGGGGAATTCCCTTACTTTATTAGACGAGCCTTAGTACTCGAGTCCTGAGTCTAAAGTGCTATGCCCGGCCACGCTTCGCCAGTAACATCTTTGCCCCCGGCGCACGCCTGTAGTATGCTGAGAAACGAGTTATTTCATTGACATTCGGGAGGTTCAAAACACCTATGCTCGCCACGCTGCGTAAACTCGCCGTTGGAGTTCCACTTACACTATTGCTCTCTGTCGCTTGCTGGGGGCAGACCGCCGCTTTTGAAGGGGATGTAAAGGGCGAAGATGGCAAACCCATGGTGAAAACGACGATTCACCTCGACCGCAACGATATCAAGGGGAGCTACAAGGTTAATACCGACAAGAAGGGTCATTATTACTATGGCGGCCTCCCGCCGTCAGGGATTTTCAAAATCTGGGTCGAGGTCGACGGCAAAGAGCGCGACTCGGTGGACAACGTCCACGCCTCGCTCGGTGATGCGAAAAGGATTGATTTCGACCTCAGCAAAACGGCGAAATCCAACGCCGATAAAAACGCGGAGTTCAGGAAGACGATTGAGTCCGGCGGCGAGTTGACCAAGGAGCAGACACGCGACATGACGCCGGAGCAGAAGGCGGCACTCGAGAAGAAGATCAAGGACGCGCAAGCGACCATGGCGAAAAACAAAGCGCTCAACGATGCGTTCGGCGCCGGCAAGACCGCACTCGATGCCAAGCAGTTCGATGTGGCAATCGAGAATCTGGAAAAAGCGAAGACGATGGCTCCGGAACAACACGTAGTCTGGGGCAACCTCGCCGATGCCTACGCCGGGGCGGCCAAGACCAAGACCGGAGCCGACCAGCAGGCGTTATTAGACAAAGGAATCGAGTCTTACAAAAAGGCAATCGAACTGAAACCGGACGACGCTGCGTATCACAACAATTATGCCCTGCTGCTGGCGCAATCGAAGAAATCCGACGAAGCGCTGGTGGAGTTGACGAAGGCCGCGCAACTGGACCCGCCCAGCGCTGGCAAATACTACTTCAATGGCGGCGCGGTTCTGGTGAACCTCGGCCAAAACGAGGCGGCTGGTGCGATGTTCAAGAAGGCGATTGAGGCGGACCCCGATTATGCCGAGGCGCACTATCAGTTCGGTCTTTCTTTGTACGCGAAAGCCACCACGGCGCCGGATGGAAAGATCGTTCCCCCGGAGGGAACCAAGGAGGAGTTCCAGAAGTATCTCAATAATCCGATCAGGCCCGAATACGTAGAGCCGTTCGCGCGATGCGCCCCGGGTGGTCCGACCAAGTCGTTCGAGTGGCATGGCTACGAGATTCGCCAGTTTCCTGGGTACGTGGTGTTCCTCTTCGATTCAGGTAACCGGGTGATCTATCTGGACGCCAAGCCGCACCTTCCGGAGAATCTCAAGTTGTGGAATGGCGATTCCCGGGGCCATTGGGAAGGCAACACGCTGGTGGTCGACACG
>Ga0209006_10005940_pt1 | contig 11090 bp, 13 predicted proteins | sample JacPin_JW_Ref_O2_FD_188567 | JGI IMG/M metagenome (GOLD analysis project Ga0209006, IMG submission 188567) | Forest soil microbial communities from Algoma, Ontario, Canada - Jack Pine, Ontario site 1_JW_Ref_O2 (SPAdes) (version 2) | ecosystem: Environmental > Terrestrial > Soil > Boreal... | reverse complement strand
CGGACCCGGGAAATCGGTATCCGCATGGCGCTGGGAGCCCGACAGGAAGGCGTGCTCCGGATGGTCATGAGACAAGGCTTGTTGCTGGCTTTATTGGGGATCGCCGCAGGGCTCGCCCTTTCCCTGGCAGCGACCCCGCGGCTCGCGCCTCTGCTGTACTCCGTCAGTCCCACGGACCCTGTAAGCATAGCGGGAGCAGCGTTGTTCCTGATTGCGGTTGCCGTACTCGCGAGCCTGTTCCCAGCGCTGCGAGCCACCAGGGTTGACCCGATTCTCGCGCTCCGTCAGGAGTGACTGGCCCAGTAGTCGTGTCGGGTGTCAGGTGTGTTGGCCCGGTTGGTGAGACGGAGCGCTTGGTGTGCACCGGGTCGTATAACGGCCTATGCGCGGATTTGTGGCTCCAGAATAGCTTCCGATAATACGTCTTAACGCGCTGCGTGTGGTGGACGGATCCGTCCGCGCTTTGCTCGTGGCTGCTTCGACTTGGCGCTGGTCATGTCCAACACCCCGTTACTCGACTCCTGAATTTTGGCGGCGGCTTCCACGTATATCCGGGTTAGTCGCTCACGCTCCTCGCAGGCCATACCATAGACCGATTATCGGCTGTGTCACATCAACCTTCAACAGCCGTGTGTGGCTCTATGACGGTCTAGCGCGGCCAGTGCGTCTAGCACATCCTTGTCCTTGCCTTTCGTCTGTTCCCCGCTGGCACTCTTCCGGTCAATTATGTTGAGAGATGCGGTTTCGCGCTCGGAGATGGCGGCTAGGCAGATGGCTGTTAGACGCTCGCGGTCTTCACAATCCACCCATTAATTATATGGTCATGGCGCAAGCCGTCAGCGGAACAATCAGATCATTAAGCGCTGCAGAATTGTTTCAGACTGAATGCGTCTCTTGCGCCCCCATTTGGAAATGCCCTAACCGAGATCCTAAGCCGTGCGTGAATCTTGGTTTTCGGCGCTCAGGATGCGAATGGCAATCTCTCCAAGCGTCAACATGGCGTCACCTTGACTAACCGCCCAGTTTCTAAGTTGCAATGCGTCGTGCTCGGGCACGGGATCGCCTTTGGCAAGCATTTGCAGCACAAGCCGCGCCATTTTGGCTCTCTCAGACATTCAACCCTTCAACTGAATCGATACAGATATTTTACATTCAGAAAGTACTTCGGATCGCTGATGAGCAGTTTTGAACAGACGGGGTGAGCCCAAAAATGTCTCAATAAAGATTACCGATGGAAACCTCTACGGCAGTTTGCAACCGATGTGGAGCTGAGGCGCAACTCTACTCCCACGGCGTTCCTTTGTGCATCCTTTGTTCGAAACCTAGATACTCAACGGAGGCCAACTCCGAACGATGTACACCTCAACCTCCCGCACGAGTGATGTCTGAATTTCAAGCGCTGGCAATTGCGCCCGGCAGCATGGCAGGTGGCTCGCAACCGTGGGCGATCACATGTTCCTTCAGTTCTTTGCGCGTGCGGTCGAATCCCGCCCGCGCCTTCTCCGCACCTTTATGGGCTACTTCGAATTCCTTTGGCGTCACATCTCCATCCAAGACTATAACCGCTCTGGCATAGGCTTGTACGGCTTCCTGATACTGCTTCAGATATGCTTCGCGTTCTGGGCATGTAGGCGGCATGCGGGTTCATTCCTTAGGAATAATTATCTCAATAGGTTTAGTCCCTGTGCGTTCGACTGAATCGATGTGACGGGTGCGGGCCGGTGGACTCCGGCTTTCTAAGCCGCTGACTGATCGCCCTGGAACAAACTCGATCGTCAGTTTGGTCTCTCCCACAAACACACGCGCTTGATAACATTTGTGACTGGTTATGGAACACTGGCAATCGAAGAGGATGCCTGTACCAAGATCCTCGACGAAGCCGGATTCCTTCCGACGAGCGGCATCGCGACGGTTAATCTTCTGGATATCCCGGGTGGGCTGAATATGAAGGAAATGGAAAGGTTCCTGCGCGAGAACGGTGCAAAGATTTGCGGGTCGCGGCGCGATAGAAATCCTACCGGGCGGCCGCCGAGGCGATCATGGAAGCCCGGCGCAGGCTTGGGCGCGGATTACGGGCCGATAGAGTACCCTCAGGACTGGTTCGCTGGGTGTCGCGGTGCAGCCGACCACATTTTACGCGCTGGCCAATTCTTGCGGGAGCGTGAGACAGCGAGGCATCGGAGCCGATGACCCGCGACAGGACCGGCTGCAACGGCTGCAATGCAGAATAGGTACCGATAATGCGAGACATCAGGCACTTCTTAACATAGGCGAAGATACGTCCAAATGGATGAGCAAACGCTGCGCCGTTTTGCGGGAGTTATTGCACCGGAACTCCAGTTACGGCTGGTTTTGCGGAGCGCACAATTCCCTTACGGCGGTTACAATCGCGTCCGGGCGATCTGCAGGCATGTCGTGGCCGCTGTTCGGCACCACGACGCGCCTGCCCCGCTTGGATAGATGTGCCAGACGAAGTTGTAGGTCGTTGACCCAGATCTGCTCATAAATCGTCTGATCCTCTTCGCTGAGCGTGGCCTTCAACCCGGCATCAATAACCCTGCTGGCCGTCAGCACCACGAGCGGCTCATCGCCGATATGATCCGCTGTCCGAGCTTGCTCCGCACTCCCTTCGATGTTCTCGAACTCGCTGGTCCTTGCCTGGAGGTACTTCGACTGGAGCAGCACGGGCAGTACTTGCTGGCCCTGCAGCCGGAATTGGAGGCGAGCGATCCCGAGATCGATATAAAACGGAGCCCAGAAGGCCTGACGCTGGGCGCGCCGTAGCGTTGCTGCGCCCAGGTTACTCCAAGCCCTCGGGAGCAAGCGGTACTGATCCTCCTGTGGGGCGTCGACCAGAACGAGCCCTCCCACTTGGTCCGAGTACTTGCCATTGAAGACCCGAACATTGAAGCCGCCGAACGAATGGCCAACCAGTAGATAAGGCGGTTTTTCGCCAGCAGACTCTAGCCCCGCATGCAGTTCCGATGCGATCCGGTCGCTTGTGCGAGGCATCGGTCCAGGATCGCTGTAGCCGTAACCGGCGCGGTCATAAGAGCACACACGAGCGAATCGCGCGATGTCCGGCTGCACACGTCTCCATGTGTCAAGCGAGTCGGCGAGTCCAGACTCTAGGACTACTGTAGGGCTCCCTTGCCCGGTGCAGTAGAGGTTGAGCCGAAACTCGCCGGCACTAACGAGTCGACCTGGGCGACGAAGGCGCTGGTCATCCGCGCGCCACGCGATGGCTTGGTAGGAGGCACCGGCAAGGGTGGCGAGGGACAGCAGCGCCAGGGCGTACAAGACGATCCTAACCGCCAAAGATTTCGCACGACTCGGAGCCATTCTTCAACTATCCCACGGGGATCCAAACGCCTGACAAAAGCTTGGTTTAAAGGACAGGCTTGAGGTGAAGAACGTAATTGCGCATTTGGTCGCTCCGGCGTATCCGCACCACCGATGTCCCGCTCAATCGGCAGAGCATCTCCTGAACTCGTAGGCCCGTTAGTTCGCTTGCTGGCTCACCATCTAAACTTAAAAGCTCGTCCCCTACTTCTATGCCAGCATGGGACGCGGCGCTTGCTGGCTCTATAGCTATTACGACAATCTTAGTGCCTCTTCTTTCCATGCTTAAACCGCTCCCATCATAGGGCGTGGGCGCTGCATGGTAGTGTTGGTTGGGTTTGAGCAACAGCCGCATGTGAGGGTAATCTAGCGTGACCAGGAAGCGGTAAAAAAATTCGTTTCCGAGGTATCCGTCCGGTTCTTTCCTGGAAGCCCCTGAAGCTGTCCGAAGTAGAAGCGCAACCGGTCTAAGCTCCTGAACAGCGCCAATCCTAATCGCCCCAAGTCTGGTGACGAGGAGCCCGACCTCCCCGCCAGTACCCCGCGCAGCACCAAACTGAGGCTGTACAACTTTGTTTGAACTAATGACACCTTGGCTGTCGACGAATCCTTTAGACAGAGCCAGGAATCGCCGGACTGCTGTATCGACTAGAATGCTGGCATGAGCGGTCCTGTTCGAACCGAAGCTGATTACGGCGTCCACCACTGGGCTACCTGCTGAAAGCGTGAACGGAACGTCCACTGCACCACGTGGAGGTTTGAAGGTCTCTGGTTTGTATAGGTGGATGACAGCCCTTCCGTAGTCAATTTGGACGGCGAAGTCCTTTAAGATTCCCGTACCGAAAATGCAGCTCTCAGCATCAATCGGGAACATTACGATTGTTTGATTGGGAATCTGGAGAGTGCCTAGGTCGAGCGTTACGCCGGGAAGACGCTCATCATCAATCGCGGCTGGCCCAACACCCGCACTACGACCTGTGGTGGTCGGTTGAAGACCTAAAGTTTTCGCTTTGACGCGGTCCAAGGCGAACGTCGTTGAACCGCCGGAGTCGAATTGGCACAGCAATGGATGGCTGCCATTAACGCGGACTTCGATTAACAGAGCGTAGTCTGGTCGGAATTTCGCCGGTATAGTAAAAGCCGGGGCGGCAGCATACGAGGGTGACACCACAAGACCGGCAAAAAGCAAACCGACCGTAGTGAGTTGTGACTGCCTTGACACGCTTCAGTGTAAATCAAAATATCCAATCGGAAAGCTTTTCGGGTGCTGCGTGCTGGTGCGGAACATCACTCCCGCGACCAGGCTGTTTCAAACAACCAAGTGAAATCGAAGTCGTACCTTCCGGCGTTCGTAAACCCTTCCCCATTTTGCAGGAGTACTCCGCGCGGGCGATCGGAATCTTAAAGATATCCGCCGCAGTCGCGGGCGAGTCTTAATTAGCGGGTTTTTTGTGGTTCTCATCCGTTCAATTGGCCTTGGAGATGGCAACGAAGCCACGGATAGGTTGCTTAATCGCCCACTTTGCCATGGGCATCGCCGCCGTGCCGGAACTCCACAATAGCGCTTATGATCATGTTCTCGTAGATCACCGGGAATCGCTTCGTCATATGTTGATAAACCTCCGTCACGTCGAGGCATTCGATTTGGGTCACTTGAATAGCTGATGAACTGTCCAGGGCGAATGAAACACAAAACAGAGGCACAGCGACATTAGGCCACCCTGATCAGCCGCAGTCTGTTCAAAAGCGCTCACTCGTGGAAACGGCCCGTTGGTAGCTCGAATTAGCCGACCAGGGTGGCGGCGGACCGCACTGGTGCGACAGGGTGAGGGCGGCCGGCGCTTTGACAGGTGTCAAGGATCACGCTCAAGGGGGCGCGGGTTACCGGGACATGAGCTTTTGATTGAACTTTGCTCCACACTCAGCCGCAGGGATCGCGTGAGCATTATTGAACAGACGGTGCGTTAGGAAACGTGCGTAAATGGTTCACAACTTTAGAAAAAGGAGGTCACCTGGATGACAACGCCCGTTGTGTCTTCGATAGCGCTCCTTCGTGGCGGGGCCGGCAACAAGAGTAAAGCCTCGGCCAGGCGAACCTACCGTACAAAAACGTCCTTCGTGGCGGTTCATTTCGACGAAACCGGTAGAGGGAATATTGTCTTTCTGCCGGAAGGCGCGGCGCTTCGCGTTACCGGACCATCTTCTTGCTTGCCTGAAGGCTCCGAGGTTACGTTCGAGCGGCGAACCCACCACGTTTTCGAGATCGACCTAATGGAACGCTCTGTTCTGGTTTTCGAAACCATCGGAGCTAAGCGCCGCGCCCTGGCAACTTACGCCTGAGGCATCATCTACCATGGCAACGTGCCACCGATGCGGAGCTCGGGACGCAGATATACGAGCATGGTAGGCCGGTATGTTCCGCTTGCCTGAATCTCTTGGCTATGCGGCCAGCAGCAACTCAGGATGTTGCGCCGATTCCGAATGATGTGCGAGCGAAACTTCCGCACGACTGAACATGGCGCCGGGAACAACAGCCGCCAGCAATTCGATCAGCGCGGGGAGACGGCCGGGGATTGTAACTCGTTTGAAAAGGCCCCTTCGCATAATAGAGCGTGGCTTGTCCGGAGCGGCATCGACTCGCGCGTGAATACCGCAAGACGGTTGACGGTTTTCGAGACGCGGTATACGCGACAAAGGGCCTAAAAGGTCGAGAGTATGAAAACGCCTACAAGGCTAGCGAGAAGTTGCGAATCGCCGCAGACCAAGCCAGGCTTGCACCTAGAGCGCCATCGTTCCGAGCACAAGTGTTAAGCACCGCCTGTCGCCACCACCAACTCGCGCCTGAGTTTCCGAACCACGCTCGATAGGCGCCTTTTGGCTCCAGGTGCGGCCAGCTCGAGCTCCACACCTTGCGCGCCGGCCAGGATTTGCCGGACCAGCTCCGCATCTTTAGCCGGCAGACACGAGAGCGACATCAACACGCGCAACCGCTGCAAGTAGCGCCGCGGGCCGGACATTCGGATGTGCTCTTCGTGCGCGAGCATCGCCTCGTCAGGCCTAAGCTTCGAATCAATCGGCGCCGCGATGGGCGTCAGCTCTTCGTGTGTAGCTTCCCGGTAGTGCTTCCGCCTGCAGGTCATGAGGACCGCGCCGCGGATCGGCAGATAGGCGTATGCCCGATAGGGAACGCCGGTTGAACCGTCGTACAGTTCCACACGTCGCCAGTGCTCGATCACCGCTATTTGCTGGAGATCGTCAGGATCGAAGGACGGCGGTAGCCCGCGGGCGACACTCCGGCCGACGTTCGCCGCCCATTCGAGGTGTTCTTCGAACAGCGAAGGCGCGGCGCTGTCCACCAGCGGCAACATGACAGTGCCGCAAGAAGTTCCAACTGGCTGCATTCACATGGAAATTGCCGTCCCGGAGAACGGTTCCCAGAGAAAAGCCATGCATGCTACGATGCGGGCACACCGTGGTAACAGCCAAGCCCGGCATATGGATCATCGACGTCAACGGCCAGACTCTCTATGCCAACCAGCGAATGGCTGAAATCCTGGGGACAACGAGGGCTGAACTGGTTGGGCGGCCATCGTTCGACTATGTGTTTCCTGAGGATATCCCCGCCGCCCAGCGTTTGTTTGACGCGAAGAAACACGGGAATGCTGACACCTTTCACTTCACGCTACGCCGCAAGGACGGCCTGGCTATTAAGGTCGACGTCCAGGGAACGCCACGGCACAAGTTGAATGGTCGATTTAACGGAATTGTAGGCACCTTCAGCGTTTCAGATTGAACCACTGTCGCTCGTGCGCACGGTGGACCCTACGCCAATCACGGTGGACCCGAAAGCCGCCTGAGGAGAATAACGGCGAGCATGAACCGCAGATCACCTGCTCGCGCGTCGCGGCTTGTAGCCGGGTTACACCGGACCAGGCGCCGGCGTCACGCCGAGGAAGTTCTCCGCCTTGTGCTCCGTGCTGTTGCCGCCAGGCAGCGGCTTCTGCTTCTTTTCACCGGATCCAGCAAACTGCTGGAGGGTAAACGGCAAGAATGCCGTTATCGGCCAAATCGCGGAGCACGGCATGCGCGAGGAGATAGCGGTCCATCTCGCGCGCCTTCATCATCACCAGATCGACCGGGTTATCGGACACCGGCTTGAGCCCGGCATCTAGCGCCTCGCGGAAGGTTGGAAACTCGCAATGCTTCAGGAAGGATTTCGGTCCCTCCATGCTGCGTTTACCGCTGAAGAACGATTCGACAAACTTGCCGGCCTGCTCCGGGCGCTCGAAGATGTGCGGGAAATAGTTCTGGTAGAAGCCCTTCAGCGCACCCTCGCCCAGCGCCTGCACCTCTTGCCGACGCTGATCCAGCATCCGCGAGAACATGCGCGCGATCGGCTCCAGCTCGGCATCTCCCGGCGTGCTTCCGCCGGCTTTCTTGCTGAGGCCGGTGAACAGCGCCGAGCCAGCTTCGGCCTCTGTCTTGCCCGGTCCCACCAGCTTGGTTCTGCCGCCTGATGTTTATCGGGCGCCGCTTGGGACGCCATGAACGAATCTGGATTCAGATCTCCACCGGACGGCGCGGGGTTGCCCTCCGCCGCCATGAACGCGTCTGGTGTGAGGGTGGCGCCCACCTATTGGACCGTGTAGTGAGCGGCCTTGAATTCCTGAAGCGCAGCGGCGGGCGTGATGCCTTTCTTCTGCGCGTAAGCATTCACCTGCGCCTGGCTCGCGATCTTCGCCTGAGGCGCGGCGGCCGCCGGAGCCGCAGTAGTCGGGCCGTTGTTGCGGTGGGGCATTGACGGTAGGAACTGGCCGGGGCGCCTGAGGCGTGGGTATTGCCGATCCACCAGCCGCCGACGGTTGAGCTACCGGCGACGATGGCGCCGTGCTAGGTCCCGCGGCCGATCCACCAGCCGGTGAGCCGAGAGGAGGGATAACCACAGAATTCACTCCAAAGCGTTGCTCGATCTGGCCGGCGCGATTCTTTAGGTCCGCCACTTGGGCCTGGCTCGCGTTGAGTCCGTTTTGCAACCGCAGCCGCTGCGCGTAGTTCATGGTCATCTTCTTGCCAGACCAGGGATCCGTGAATTCCCCGCCGTCCGTGACGCCCCTGGCCTGATCGAGAAGCGCACCAGCTTCCAACTGCTTCTGCTGCTCTTTGTACGTCTGGTCGAGCAACTTAGCGTGCTGTTGCTCGTTCGAATCAAACTGCCGCAGGAGCTGCCGGTTATAGAAGCTGTTCTGGGTGTTGCTGGCGACGGCATTTCGAGCAGCCTGCCACCGATCCTGATAGTTCAGCCTCAGCTGGTTCTGGTAGGCCTCGAACTGTTGTTTTGCATCCGCCAACTCCGCATTGGACTTGGACCGCAGGGCGGCAACGTCAGCGGCAGACTTCGCGCGCGCGTCCGCGCCGTACTCCGATGCCCCGGCTCTGGTGTCGGCGCCATACTCTGACGCGTCCCTTCGGTAACCCGCGGGAACCGTGGCGCGCGAAAGGTTGATCGCCGATCCCACTGGCATTTGCGTCATGCCCGGCGGAAGGTTATTTTCAGCGTTGTATTGCGGAGTCGTTGGAACCATCGGCGTTGCGGCCGTTGTGCCGGCAGTTCGACCCTGCGCCTCCGCCTGCGCGGCAGCCATCTGTCGAGCATACGCGCGAGCTTTCTGTTCTTCCAGGAATGCATTGCTGCCCTTGATGCCGCACTTGCCGCCTTTATTCCTTCACTTAACGGGGAACAGATTCCCCGTCTTCGCATTGTGATGTTGGCCAATAACGAAATCGTCATGAAGGAAATGGAGCGGCGCGGGGCGTGCTAGGATTCAATCCCGGGCGGCACTCATGCGCCCAAGGCCCTGGCCGTGTGCGATGGTGGGTGGGGAAGCCCGCTGCCGCTTCGCGGCTCCTGGGACCAGACAAACACCCCGTCCTCTACGAGCTTGCCGGCAGTCCTCGGTAATTGGCTACCTTGAACGCAGCCGTGCTCTGAAGTTGGTTCCCTGCGCGAAGTGACTTTCAACGCCTTCACGACTATATGGGTGTTCAGGCTGTTGCGAAATGACCGAACAGACCAGCTCATGACCGGCAATCTGCGCAGTTAACACTTTGCCATCCGGAAGCTCAGCGTAGGTGAATTTCGCAAGCTGACCGTCCGAGTTCGCCTTTTTCCATTCATTTTGCATTCGCTTCGCAGTACTCAAGGACTGCTGTAGACCTAGGTCTAGGTGCCAGGCCAACAGCAGCCATGCTGTAGTTGGTGATGTTCCAGGGTGGCTCGCGCCACTTCGCAAGCGCAGCAAGCGGCCCTTATTCTTATTCGCAGGTGAGCCAACGTAAAGTCTGGGTCTGCGGCTGAATTCTCGACAAGCGCTACTAGCTCGGTGATGGACGCACGAAAAGTCTTAACCGCCGCTCGAAGCTCCTGCCCGCAACGAGTTGTCCTCTTCGCACAGCATCGAGATTCTATCTCACGCCGCCCTTCCGGTCGGAGCCGTCCGTGTGGGTTGGTGGGTCAAACACCCCAGCCAGCTAGTTTGAATAGTGCCTGACGGGCGGCGTCAAACCCGTTCTTCTCTTCCGCCGCCATCAAGTGATAGCCGAACTGTAACCACAGGAAAGAGCTCGGCTGCCAGGTCGGCGCAAATTAGCTCACTCCGTTCGATCTTCGCGCGATCCGCCATTCTCATTGTGAGCACTTTTGAACATACAACGGTCTGGATGGGTGTTAGATTGAGCTGTCGTCGTGGCGAGTGGCGCTCCTGGAAGTGGTGGCTTACGCCGCATGATCCCTAACAGATTTGCCTTGGGAACCAAGTTAGATTCCGCGCACTGCTCCTAACAGAACCCAAAGGAATCCAGGCTCGATTTTTTGCGGATATTTTTTCATCGGGCTTTTATGAGACGGCTTTATCTGGCAGTCAGGATCGCGGCTTTCGCCGTACTCATCGCGCTTTGCCTGACTGGTCAGACCCAGAGGCATGAGTACAATCGGCGCGAAAAGGCTTTCTATGCCGATCCTGCTCTGGTCGATTTTGTACGGCCGGGCTTAGTCATCACCATTAGCTCCGCCAAGATCAGTAGCGCAGGAGCCATCAGCGTGACCTACACCCTGGCCGATCCTTTGGGACTGCCGCTCGACGCAGCCGGCGTCGATACTCCAGGCGTGGTGTCGCTTACTTACTTTGCCTCCTACATTCCCAAGGGTCAGGCACAATATGTGGCCTACACAACCGCGCAGGCCACCGGAAAGGCGCTAGGCACCATCACCCGCCCGAATTTTGAAGAAGGCGGGGGTACACTCACATCCTTAGGCTCGGGCAAGTACCAATACACGCTCAAAGCGCAGGCTCCCGCGGGATTCGATCCCATAGTCACCACCACGGTCGCCGTGGTTGGTAGCCGCGATCTTACGTCATTCAATCTGGGCATCACCTACGCCGGCAACACTTTCAATTTCGTGCCCAATGGCGTGACCGTGACGGTCACACGGGATGTTATCCGCACCCAGAGTTGCAACACCTGCCACGATCAGTTGGTGTTCCACGGTGGTCACGCGGTCGGACTGGAGCAATGTGTTCTGTGCCACCAACCGCAAAACGCCGATCCGACAACAGGCAACACGCTGGACGCCAAGGTCTTTTTTCATAAAATCCATATGGGTTCCCAGCTGCCGAGCGTGGTGGGCACCGCGACCACTCCCGGGGTCCCTTACGAGGTGATTGGCTACATGAATTCCGTCAACAATTTTT
>Ga0209006_10005939_pt1 | contig 11094 bp, 14 predicted proteins | sample JacPin_JW_Ref_O2_FD_188567 | JGI IMG/M metagenome (GOLD analysis project Ga0209006, IMG submission 188567) | Forest soil microbial communities from Algoma, Ontario, Canada - Jack Pine, Ontario site 1_JW_Ref_O2 (SPAdes) (version 2) | ecosystem: Environmental > Terrestrial > Soil > Boreal... | reverse complement strand
GGCGCATCGGCGGGCGGCGCCGGCACGTCGAGCTTGAGATTGCCGATATTGCTGATGCGCGGCGCACCGAGCTGTCCATAGCGCTGCGCATCGCCGTTCGATTGCGCCAGGCAGAGATCGAACCGTCCGAGCAGGGCGCCGATTGCGCGCGGCAGGCGTCGCCAACGCTTGAAGGAGCGCTCGGACACCCGGCCATTGACCAGGATCATCGGGATGTCGCGCTCGGCGCAGGTGAGGATCAGATTGGGCCACAAATCGGATTCAACAAACAGCGCCAGATCGGGCCGCCAATGATCGAGAAAGCGGACGACGAATTGCGGCGCATCGAGCGGAACGAACTGATGGACCGCGCCCGCGGGCAGGCGCTGCTCGGCGAGCGCAGCCGACGTCACCGTGCCGGATGTCATCAGCACGGCAAAATTCTTGGCACGCAGGCGTTCGATCAGCGGGATGACCGCGAGCATCTCGCCAACGCTGGCGCCGTGCAGCCAAATAAGCGGCCCAGAAGGCCGCGGCTGGCTCGCTTGACCGTAACGTTCGCCAAGTCGGGCGGGATTCTCCTTGCCGCGCTCGATCCGCCAACGCAAAACACGCGGCGCCAACGCCGGCATGACTGCCAACGAGGCCAAGCGATAGACTCGCAGCGCGAACGGCAAGTGATCGCGCACGCTCATTCCTCCCCCTGCGACCGAGCAGCGGCCTCGACAAAGTCCCGCATCGCAGCTTTCTGTTGTTCCCGCAAGCTCCGGCATCCAACCGATATGCAGCCACCGTCCGCTTACTGCGGCGGCGCTTGTGTTTCCGGATCAAGGAGCCGATGCAAGTGCACAATGAAGTATCGCATTTCGGCGTTGTCGACCGTGCCTTGCGCCTTCGCTTTCCAGGCCGCGTAGGCGCTGGCGTAGTTCGGATAGATGCCGACGATATCGAGCTTGCCGAGGTCGCGGAATTCCATGCTTGCCACGCTATTCAACTCGCCGCCAAAGACGAGGTGGAGCAACTGCTTCGCTGCTTGTTGCGGGATGTCCGCCATGTAACTCGCTCCGCGCAGAATTTCGCGATTAAGAAGACGCGAGGCGTTCATCCCCAAAGAGTTCAGCAAAGGCCGCGAACCTGTCCCGTCCGGTCGCGATCAGTGTCCCGTGCCGCGGCACAGGGCAATTATAGGCGACGCTGCCGCCCCCGAGCGGTGCAACCACGCCGCCCGCTTCGTGCACCAAAAGATCGGCAGCCGCAAGGTCCCAGTCGTGACTGTTGGGGCCGGCGATCGCTATGTCGCAGTCGCCTTTTGCAACTTGCGCCAATCGCAGCGCCAGCGAGCGCACGCGCGGGATCACCGAGAATGAAGGTTCCTGCATGCTCAAGCGGTCGACAAATTTGCGTGGCCCGGTGATGCGCGATCCTGCGAGCGAAGCGCCGCGGGTCGCCGCGATCGGCACGCCATTGCAAGTCGCGCCGTTGCCGGCGATAGCCAGGAAGAACAAATCGCTCACGGGCGCATAAAGGCACGCGGCGATCGGCCGACTCTGTTCAACCAGTGCGACCGAGACGCTCCAGTCCGATCCGCCCGCCAAATACGCGCGGGTCCCGTCGATCGGGTCGACGATCCAAATGTATCGCGCATCAAGGCGGGACGGATCGTCGATGCTTTCCTCCGACAGCCAGCCGATGGCAGAATTTTCGCTCGCCAATCGCTCCTGCAGCAGCTGGTTGACGGCGATATCGGCCTCACTGACTGGTGACGATTCGAGTTTCGTCCAATTGCGGATCGGGCGGCCGAACATCGACAGCGCGAGCGCTCCTGCATCGCGTACGCTGGCCGCCAGTCGTGCCGCTTCCTGCTCTAGGTCGACGGCCCTATTGGCCGGCAACGGTCATGCCCTCGATTCGGAGCGTTGGCGCGTTGGTTCCGTAGCGGAACACAAGGTCGTTGGCCGGCACGAGGCCGGCGAAGATGTCCGACAGGTGCCCAGCGATCGTGACCTCGCTGACCGCGTAGGTGCACTCGCCATTCTCGATCCAGAAGCCCGATGCGCCGCGGCTATAATCGCCGGTGACCAGATTCACGCCCATACCGATCATGTCGGTGACGTAGAAGCCGTCGGCGATGTCGGCGATGAGCTCGTCCGGGGTCTTGTCGCCGGGTGTCATGTGGAGGTTGCTCGGCCCAGGCGACGGCGTCGAGGAGACGCCGCGCTGCGCGTGGCCGGTTGTCTCGAGGTCAAGTTCGCGGGCCGTGGCGCAATCCAAGATCCACGTCTTGAGCACGCCGTCCTCGACCAGATGACGCTTGCGGCCGGCGACGCCCTCGGCGTCGAACGGCCGCGACCGCAGGCCGCGCGGCCGCAGCGGATCGTCAATAATATTGATGCCGGAGGCAAAGATCTTTTGCCCGAGCTTCTCGCGCAGGAAGCTGGTCTTGCGTGCGATCGAGCTGCCGTTGGCAGCGCTGGCCAGGTGTCCGACGATCGATCCTGAAATTCGCGAATCGAACACCACCGGCACGCGGCGGGTGGTGACTTTGCGCGGGTTGAGGCGTTTGACCGCGCGCTCGCCGGCGTGGCGGCCGATGGTTCGCGCATTCTCAAGATCGGACGCGTGCAGCGTCGAGGAAAAATCGTAGTCGCGCTCCATGCCGGTACCGTCGCCGGCGATCGCGGTCATCGAGATACCGTGGCGCGAACCGATACTGGCGCCGTGAAAGCCATGACTGGTCACCAGCACCAGGCCGCCGATGCCGGCCGAGGCCGAAGCGCCTCCCGATTTGCTGACGCCTTGCACTGCGAGGCCGGCAGCTTCCGCTTCGCGCGCGCGCTCTTCAAGCGTGCGCACGTCCGGCATATCCGGATCGAGAAGATCGAGTGCGGCCTGGGCCTGCGCAACGTCATGCGCAAGCTGGCGCGCGTCGGCAAGACCGGCGAAGCGATCGTCGGGTGCCGCGCGCGCCATGGCGACGGCGCGCTCGGCTAAAGCGTCCAAGCCGTCGCCTTTGAGATCGTTGGTCGACACGACGGCCTGCTTGTGGCCGACGATGACGCGCAGCCCAAGATCGTCGCCTTCCGAGCGTTCAGATTCTTCGACGGCGCCGTCGCGCACTTCGACGGCAAGCGATATCGAACGAACCGCGAGCGCATCGGCTTGGTCGGCGCCGGCGCGGCGCGCGGCAGCCACAAGACGCTCGGCGAGCTGAGTGAGGTCGGATTGATCGAGAAGTGATTGCATTTCCTGGCCGGTTTATGCGGGAAGCGCGGATAGCACAAGGTGAAGATGTAGTTCGCAGTCCGCTGGTGCAACCACAAGCGCCGAGCACGGCCGCGCGCTGTGGCCGGTGCGCCTTTCGGGGCTCGCTGGATTTCCCCAGCGTCGGCAACCGCTTGTCAAGCATGCGGTGCGTTCGTCGGGGCGATACCAGCCCTTAACCAGGGATCTTAAGCGGATTGCGACGGTATCCTGGCATTCTCGCGTCAACCGGGCGGCAACAGCCTGGCGGGAGCCGAGTTTTTCGGGGCGTCAAAATGGAAGTCGGCAGGATCGCTGCCGGGTCGAGCCGCACATCGCGGCGGCTCGACCCTTTCTCATTGCCCGTGCGCTTTGAGGCCGCCGATGAGACGGCCGACGAACGCCGGCGTGTCGTCGATCTTCACCGCGAACGCGTCGTCGTCCGCCGTTCGGTCGCCGGCATGCGTATGGCACTGAACATGCCGGTCTCGGCATTTCGTGGCGTGGTCATCCGTCTGAACCAGAAAGACGATGCGCCGCCGAGCGCGATCGATGTGGTGCTCGAACATGGCGACCCGGCGCTGTCGCTGCCGCTGTTCTCCTCGGAAACCGCCGACGAGATCGTGGCGGAATGGCAGGCCTGGGGCCGTGTACTCGGCCTGCCGCTTCTCGTTGCCAAGCGCGACGGCAGCCTGCGCGAGCCGTTCGCCCGCGTCGGCGCCTTGCGTGTCGAGGCGCCCACATGGCGCCGCCGCCGTCGCTGCATGATCGCCAGCCGCCGGCCCTCGATTCGGCTGCGCCGCCGCGCCGCGCGTTTGCCCGACAACCCGATCGTTCACCGCGGCGAACGCGAAATCATCGCCCGGGATTGATCGATCTTTCGCCAGAGCTATTTGGCCCAGTAGGGCTAAACGAGACTGCGCACGAAGGCATCGAGCAGCATGCCGGCAAAAAGAATGAGTCCGGCGTCGCGGTCGGATTTGAAAAGCGCCAGGCAGAGATCCGGATCGTCGATATTGAGCCGGACCACCTGCCAGGTCAGATGGCCGGCAAAGGCGACCAGGCCTAGTGCGAAAACAAGCCCTGCGCCTGCGGCGAAACCGGCGGCACCGATGAGCAGCACCGCCAGCCCGTAGAACAAGCTAAGCATCCGCTTGGTGCGCGCGCCGAATAAAAGCGCCGTCGACTTGATGCCGATGAGAGCGTCGTCCTCGCGATCCTGATGGGCGTAGATGGTGTCATAGCCGATGACCCAGGAGATCGCGCCGGCATAGAGCAAGAAAGCCGGCGAATCGAGGCGGCCGAAGGTGGCGGCCCAGCCCATGAGCGCGCCCCACGAAAACGCCAGGCCCAGCACAATTTGCGGCCAATAGGTGATGCGCTTCATGAACGGATAAACGGCCACGATCGCGAGCGAGGCGATACCAAGCGCAATGGTGAAGCCGTTGAACGAGATCAGCACCAGGAAGCCCACCAGCGCCTGCAGCGCCAGAAACCCGAATGCTCGCTTGACGCTGACCTGCCCGGATGGAATCGGCCGCGAACGCGTGCGCTCGACGCTGGCGTCGAGGTCGCGGTCGACGATGTCGTTCCAGGTACAGCCAGCGCCGCGCATGGCGAAAGCGCCGACGAAAAATAGCGCGATGTGGGCGAGGCCCGGTGCCGGGCTACCGGCCGCAATGGCGGCAAGCGCCACCGACCACCAGCACGGCAACAGCAACAGCCAGGAGCCGATCGGACGATCGAGGCGGGCGAGGCGCAGATACGGGCGCGACCATGCGGGTGCGATGGTATCGACCCAATTGCCGGTCGCGTCGGCAACCGAACCGGCTGCCCGGTTCATCGGGCGAGCGGATTGCCGTTAAGCGAATCGAGGGTTCCGCGGCCAGTCTTGGTATTCGCCCCGGTGTCGACCGAAGGCGTGTTGATGGCGTCGCTCAATGTCGGCACTTTGGGCTTGGCGGCCGGCGCTTCAGCGCAGGCGGCCGTGCGAAACTTGGCGGTATGCTCGTGATTGCCCTTGGCGGCCTGGATTGCCTCCTGCGGGATACCGCACCACGTCTTGTTGTCTTCTAGGAACTTCACGACCAAGTTTTCGGCCGCATAGTAACGCGTAACCAGATCGCAGATTTCTTTGCGCTCGACCTTGTGCTCCACAGCCGTGCGCACGGCGAGCGCTTTTTTCTGGGCTTCGTCGCGGAGCTGCATAAACGCATTGCATTGGACCGGCGTCGACTGGGCCGAGGCCGTGTCCATGGCTGCGCCAATGGCGAAGACCGCCAGCGCTGCGGCAACGCTCAGCCTCATTGTCTTCGGTCCTTTTCCAGGGTCCCCATCCGATATTAGGGCTAGAGTGGTCGATGCGCCATTAAAAGCGCGTTGATTTCGGCGACAAGGCGGCAGAATCTGCGGGCCCCATGGGGCTGCGACGCCGCAGGCGGTGGGGGTTCTGCACGTCCCCCGGGCGTTCGCGTAACCTCCTCACGACACTCGTGATTCTTTATGCCGGATTATGACTTTCGCAGTCCTCGCCTTTACGTAGAGGGGCCGTTGCAGGAGGGGGCGCAGATCACGCTGAACGCAGCGCAGTCGCACTATCTCGGCACGGTTCTTCGTCTTAAGCCGGGTGCCCAAGTCCTTGTCTTCAATGGGCGGGACGGTGAATGGGTGGCGAGCCTTGCCGTCAGCAAGCGAACCTCGACCCTGCTCGTGGGCAAAAAGACGCGCCCCCAGAGCCCGACAGCGGACCTGCATTATCTGTTCGCGCCGCTCAAGGCCGCCCGGCTCGACTACATGGTGCAGAAGGCGGTCGAAATGGGTGTCTCGCGACTGCAGCCGGTATTCACCCGCCACAGTCAGGTGCCGCGGGTGAATACCGAGCGCATGCATGCCAATGCGGTGGAGGCGGCTGAGCAATGCGGCATTCTTTGCTTACCGGAAATCGCCGATCCGGTAGCCTTTTCGCGGCTTTTGGCCGAGTGGGACCCGGCGCGCCGCCTGGTGTTTTGCGATGAAAATGCGGAGACGGCCGATCCGATTGCGGCTCTCGCGGGATTGCCGCGTTTGCCGCTTGCTGTGTTGATCGGGCCGGAGGGGGGATTCGCCGCGGACGAGCGCGCGGCTTTGCTCAAATTGCCGAATGTCGTCCGGCTTTCGCTCGGCCCGCGGATTCTGCGAGCCGACACCGCGGCCGTCGCCGCGTTGACCTTGGTTCAGTCCGTGCTTGGCGATTGGCGCACTGCCCAGGCTTAATGGATCATCCAGGGGCGATCGATGCAGACGAAGCCGACGTAATCGCCATACCTGAGATGCATGCTGGTCAGGTGCGACAGGCGTCCCCACCGTGCGCACCAATTGGCCGCCAATTGGTGGTAGGCGCCGCGATCGAGGCCAGGCGCGAACATGATGATGCCGCCGGTGTCATTGCCGGTCAGTCCGGGGGCCGGGCCGTATATCATATTGCCGGCCAGCGCGCCGTGACCGGCACAGAACAACGATGCAGCAAGCGCCGCGACAACGACCAGCTTCGGACGCATTGCTTTTCCCCCGCGCCGCAATTGACCCGCCAAATCCTAGGATCTTGCGGCGCAAATGAAAAGCGCCGGCGCCCTGACAGAACGGTCTACGCCCATCAGCGCGCGCGACCGTGACTAGTTTGTCACGGCGTTTCGGCTTTGTGGCTGCCACCGCGCCAAGCGTCTTGACCGGCAAGCGCCAGGGCGGCACGGTGAGAATTGGGTTTTTTGCAATTCAGGGGGGCCCTTTGCAGTTCAGGGGCCTTTGCAATTCAGGGGCTAAGGGGCTTTAGGCGCATGTCAGCCCGAATCGCTTGTCTCGCGCTGGTACTGGCGCTCATTGGCATATCCAGTTCGCAGTCGCAGGCTGCGAATCTGCTGGAGAAGAATTTCTGGCTCTCCGGGCCGCGCTACGACCATCCGTTGCCGCCGTGCAATTATCCGGCTGCGCTCGATCGCATCATCGGCGATTTCCAGATCAAGGAAGCGCGGTTTTGGAACTCGCGGCTGCAGATTGTCGGCATCGAGAACATCGAACAAACAGCGCTCCTGCCCTGGGCCGCGCAGAGCATTCCGCGCCGCTTCTGCAGCGGTACCGCGGTTGTCAACGACGGCGCGCGGCACCCGATCTTTTATTCGATCGCAGAAGATACCGGCATGATCGGCATCGATTGGGGCGTCAATTTCTGCGTCGTAGGCCTCGACCGCAATCTGGCCTACGGGCCTGCCTGCCGCGCAGCACGCCCTTAGGGCCTGATTCGCAAGGCGCGCCGCCGGCGAGGGGATCACACCTCGATACCGGGATCACGCTCCTCAGCATCACAGTCGACAGTCCGGGAACCGGCAGCGATCGCGCGCCAGATCGGCGGCCTCGGACGAAGCTTGCTTAGCGCACGCCGCGCCAGGGATCGAATTGCTTGTCCGGTAGGTTGCGCAAGGCCTGATTGTAGGCTTTGTCGTTGGCTTTGACTTTGGTCTCGTCGCCGCCGCCCTTATTGGCATCGGATGCGTGGCGGCCGATATTGGCGGCGTTGTTCATCTGGCTTTGCTGCGGCGTTTGCGCACTGGCGGCCGTTGCCACGCACGCGAGCGCCCCCAGCGCCATGATTCGGATCAGCAATTTCATCGTTTCATCCCCCACCTTAGGTCTCGTCCCGCCTTGGCCGGGCCGATGACGGAGCGGCATCGCTTCCACCCCCATACCCTCTCCAAACTATGATAGTTGGAAAAATCGGGCAAATATTTAACTTGTCCAGATCGGAGGCCGGCTTTTTTTGGGCACCGTATTTCGGCTCCGCCGGGCATTTCCGCTTCGTCACACGAGGCTCGGCGCGCTGTCCGCTTGCCCGCCGCCGTCAGTCGCCCTGTCATTTGTGCGCGGTGTCGCCGATGCCGCTGTCTCTGCGCGCGGTCTCGATCTCATCGGCAAGCCGCGACCAAACCTGCGCCATTTGCAGCATGACCGCTTTGGTTTGTTCATCCATGGTGGCTCGCGCGATCTCTAAGCACCGCGCCGCAAACAGGCGATATTCGTGGGACCGCCCCATGCCACCGACCCTTGCCGTCTGCATCGCGAACGCGACAGGGCCGCCAAACGTTCCCCGAAAAGCGTAAAAAACTTAACGCGATGAAGCGGTTGAGAGTTCCCGATCTGGGGTGGAAAGTTCCGCAGGCGCATCGGCCCGCGCGCGACCGCCTTCAGCGCTGAAGAGCCTGCAGGACGTACTCGCGCAGCCGCACCGGGTCGCGCTCGCCGCGCTGGGCAAACTCGATGACCTTTCTGGCGACCGCGTTGGCTTCGGGCTGATCGCTATTTTCAAGACCAAGCGCGCGGCATACCTCCGCATAGGCGCTTGTCATCGTTGCGATCGTTTCTGGCTCGAAAGCCCTGTTCTTGAACACGCCGTAGACGGCCATCAGCGCTCTCTGCTCGCCTCTCGCAGGTAGTCTGGCCCGACTGAACGATCGTCGCTCGTTGCCGGCCTACGCCCACCGCGCAAAAGTACATCCAGGATGCTTGTAGCTCAAGATAGTGTGTGGATGCTTACGCGCTAGCGGCGGGTGGGGCGAGAGGAGCCGCGGCGACATTTGCAATGACAGACCCGTTTTGTTCTTGCTTTGTTCAAGGCGAGATCTATGCTTGAGAATAGTATTTTCGCGTACAAAGAGTGGTGGTTTTGTTTTGGGGATTGATGATGGCTAGATGTATTCGTCGCTCCATCCTTGCTGGATTTCTGTGTCTCGGCGCGTTTTCAAGCGCCTACGCCGAGCCCGCGCGTGAAAACAATGACGCCGGCCAGTTCGACTTCTACGTCCTGTCGCTGTCCTGGTCGCCGTCTTTTTGCGCGGCCGCTGCGGAGCGGGGCAACGACAGGGGACCTACGCCCCAGTGCGGACGGCGGCCCTATTCATTCGTCGTCCATGGCTTGTGGCCGCAATACGACAAAGGCTTTCCGGAGTATTGCGAGGTTCCGGCGCCGCGATTGAATCGCGGCGTTGTTTCGTCGATGCTCGATCTGATGCCGGCGCCGCGGCTGATCTACAACGAATGGGATCGGCATGGCACCTGTTCGGGTTTGGCGGCGCGCGCCTATTTCGACACCATCCGCAAGGCCCGTGAGGCGGTGAAGATCCCTTCGCAATATGGCGATCTGCAGGAGCCTCTGAACGTCACGCCCGCAGCCGTGGAGGAAGCGTTTATCAAAGCCAACCCGGGGCTATCGACAAACGGCATGGCCGTCGAATGCGACAAAAAACGGTTGACGGAAGTCAGGATCTGCCTCTCGAAGGATCTGCAGTTTCGTGACTGCGCCGACATTGCCCGCCGCAGCTGTCGCCGCGATCAATTGCTGATGCCGCCGATGCGCTAGCGATGGTGTGAAGGTCGTATTCGGTGATGAGGACTGCGGATGTTGCGGTGCGATAATGCTGCAGTGCGATGTGGTTTAAGGCGCAAAGCCGTCGCGACTTATTTGATTGGCCGATTTGCCATTTGATGCTCGTGCGATCCGCCGTCACATCGATATAAGCGGACTCTGAACACAAGCAGATTCTGGAGACAGGCGGATCCCGGGTTTGGTGCTGTTTTGGTGTTGTCCCCCTTGTTTGACGTTCCGTCCGATTACGGACGATTCGAGTCTGGCGCGGCTGGCCGTTCATGAATTATCGCCACGCCTTTCATGCCGGCAATTTCGCGGATGTGCACAAGCACAGCGTCCTTACCTGCATTCTGTCGTATCTGCGCCTCAAGCCCGGAGCGTTTCGGGTCATCGATACCCACGCCGGAGCTGGCCGCTATGATCTTCTCGGCACGGAAGCGACCCGCAGCGGCGAGTGGCGCCAGGGTATCGCGCGGATTTGGCAAAGGTCCGAATGGGGCGCGGCGCACGATCTGATCCGGCCTTATCTGGACGCGGTCGCGGCGCTGAACCCTGACGGAGCGTTGCGCGCCTATCCGGGCTCGCCGCTGATTGCCAAGAGTCTGCTGCGCCTCCAGGATCGCCTGATCGCCTGCGAACTGGAAAAGGGAGCAGCCGCGGCGCTGGCGAATGCCTTGCGCGATCGGCGCTGCAAGGCGCTGACCATCGACGGCTGGACTGCTGCCGCCGCCTACGTTCCCCCGCCCGAGCGGCGCGGGCTCGTCCTGGTCGATCCTCCGTTCGAGGAAGCCGCCGATTTCGACCGTTTGGCCGATGTTCTTGCGACGGCGCACCGCAAATGGCCGACGGGCACCTATCTGCTTTGGTATCCGATCAAAGACCGGCAAGCTCCCGACCTGTTGGCGCGCCGGCTTGGAAAGCTGCCCGTCCCCCGCGTCCTGCGCTCGGAGCTGACGGTGGGGCCGGCACAAGCCGGAGGTAATCTGGTCGGATCGGGCTTGGTCGTGGTCAACCCGCCGTTTACGCTGATGCAGGACCTGGGCGTTCTGCTGCCGGTCGTGTGCAGGTTTTTGTCCGGCGAGGCGAGGGCCCGCACCGCCTGGCTCGCTGCAGAGCAAAATCCCCCGCGAGATCGTTAACGCGCGATAGTTTCAGATCGGAACGGGCGGTGCTTAAGCTCTGGGCCGCTTTCTTTTTTCTTTTTTGGACCTTTTTGGACGACCCCCGTCTGGTTTTTGAAGGGAGTATGTACTTTTCCGGGTTGAGCCCCGGGCGCCCACTTTTCCACACGCAAAAAATGTGTCTAACTTATCTGTTGCTGGCTTAGACGTTCCGCCTCCTGTGGGGGCCGGCGGAGTAACTGAGGCCGATCCGGCCAAGGTCTTGCCCGTGTGGATGTCCAGCCAAGCCGTCGCGCCGTGGGGGCCGGCGGCGAAGCAACCACGGGGAAGGAGTTGCTCGATGGCAATGACCGGTACGGT
>Ga0209006_10005938_pt1 | contig 11095 bp, 8 predicted proteins | sample JacPin_JW_Ref_O2_FD_188567 | JGI IMG/M metagenome (GOLD analysis project Ga0209006, IMG submission 188567) | Forest soil microbial communities from Algoma, Ontario, Canada - Jack Pine, Ontario site 1_JW_Ref_O2 (SPAdes) (version 2) | ecosystem: Environmental > Terrestrial > Soil > Boreal... | reverse complement strand
CACCTTTACGCGAAGTTATTGATTGTTTGCATATGCCTGCTCTTCTTTATCAGTTGCGGCGCCGGCCAGGCGCCCGACTTTCCCACCGACGTCGACAACACACCTGCGCTCGACTCGATCGGCGAGCGGCTATTTCTGGATCCTCGCTTCGCGCAATACTTCGCCACGCACATGACGGGCGTGAATCAGCCGCTCGCAGTTGGCGATCCGGTTGTCGGACAGGTTTACACGGAGAATGGGACGCTGCCGGGGCCGTTCGCCGGACAATCGATGAATTGCCGCTCCTGCCATTTCGTTACTGAATTTCAGGACGTGGCGGGCGCCGGCAATCGTACCTACTCCGATTTCACAACCCACAGTCCAATTCCGCTGACCATGAATGGCTTCACGCAGACACCACGCAACTCAATGCATATGGTGGGCTCGCTGCAACCGCATCCGGGGCCGACATTCCTGCATTTTGACGGAGAGTTTGCGACTCCGGACGATTTGGTCAAGGCAACGCTGACTGGACGCAATTTTGGTTGGGCTCCGAGTCAATACGCGCAGGCGCTAGCGATTGTGGCTCTTATCGTCCAGCAAGATGATGGCACCAGCCAACTAGCGGTTGATCGCACGAACGGGCTTTCCTATGGCGTCCTTTTTAAGGGTACTGACTCGAGAATTACGTCGGATCTGCTGATACCCGCGGCCGACCGCATCGATGTGAATACGGCGACGAGCGACCAGATTTTGAGTCTGGTGGCGAAGTGCATCAGCACTTACATGGGCGATTTGCTTTTTTCGCAGGATCAATTTGGCCGTTACATCGGTTCACCTTACGATGTTTTTTTGCGCATCAATCACTTGCCGGTGCAACCGAACGCCGGTGAAAGTATTCCGCAATACAACCAGCGCCTGGCAGGGATTATCAATGGCCTCTCCAACCCCATATGGGTGGATGGAACCTACGGACAGTTCAAATATCATCCGCAGCCCTTCGCTTTTGGTCCAATAGAGCTGGCCGGATTGAAGATTTTTCTCAAAGTGGCAGTCTCACCGACGGATGGCTCGCAACACGCCGGCAATTGTGCCGCCTGCCATGCGGCGCCGAATTTCAGCGACTTTTCCTTTCACAACACCGGGGTTTCGCAGGAGGAATACGACGGCGTTCATGGGGCCGGTGCGTTTGTGAATCTCAGCATCCCGTCTCTTGGCATTCGAAGCGCAAACTTCGATATGTATCTGCCGGCCTCGGCAACTCATCCGAATGCCGCCGAGCCCTTCCGTCGCGCGGCTGATCCGAATCAGCTTATGTATACCGATCTCGGGTTATGGAACATTTATCTAAATCCGGATATCCCCAATCCACAGGCTGATCTGAAGTCGGTGATTTGCGCCACCGGGCAGGACTGCTCGGTGGATCAGGGATTAGGCAATACAGTGGCCCGGTTCAAGACTCCGATCTTGCGCGATCTCGAAGACTCGAGTCCGTATTTCCACAACGGAAGCAAACTGCAATTGCAGGATGTAATTCAGTTTTACATTAATAGCTCGCAACTCGCGCGACAAGGATTCTTACGCAATCCGCCGCCTGAGTTCGGCAGGATGTCGCTGAGTCAGGATGACATCGACGCGTTGACGGCATTCTTGCTCGCTCTGACGGAAGACTACGACGACGCGTAAGCGCGAATCGTTTGTGATCATGCTCGATGATCATGGACTCGGTGATCATGAAAAGGGGGCGTCACTTCTTGAACACGAGAAGTGATGCCCCCAAGTTTGGACCTCGGTTATTTGACCCACGCTTACTGACTAATTCACGGTGAACGATTTTGTGCTGGTGGCAACTCCACCTGCGTTGGTCACAGTGATCTTGCCGGTCTTCGCTCCGGTCGGGACCTGGGCCGTGATCTGGAAGCCAGAGTTCACCGTAAAGCTTGTCGCCTTCACTCCATCGAAAGCTACAGCGGTCGAACCAGTGAATCCGTAGCCTTTAATCGTCACCTCCGTACCAACGGCACCACTTGCCGGAGTGAAGCTCGCGATGACCGGATGAATATAAAGAGCTCCGATATAGTCGCCGCCGTTATCCGCAAACCAGATATTTGAATCAGGGCCGATCGTCATCCCTAGGACCGGAAAAGCTGGACTTGAAGGCAGATTCCACGTCGTCGCCACGCCACTTGTGGTGATGCGGCCAATCTGGCTGCTGAAGGTGCCGAAATACAAGTTGCCGTCTCCACCATTAATGATTGTGTCGACGAGGGGCGGCAGGTTTTTGGTGTAGTACTTGAGCCCAGTACCGTTTGTTTTGATTGCTCCGATGCGGGACGTAAATCCGTTGCATCCGCCGGGATCAGCGAACCATATCCGGCCATCGGGACCATTCGCGATACCGAAGCCATTACCATGCAACTTGACCGCATATTCAGAGACCACTCCGGCAGGAGTAATTTTCCCGATGTTGGTGTAATTCTGGCCTTGAAAGCATGGGCCATTGGCCTCCAGAAACCATACGTTGCCGTCACTGCCTAAAGCGACTGAGGTGGGCTGAGATTCGTTGTCAGGCAGGTTAATAAAGTTCACCACGCCCGCCGTTGTGGAAGTCCCAATCCCGTTGTGATCGGTCGAGAACCAAAGATTGTTGTCCGCGCCGACTACGATATCGATCGCGTCTGCAGGCGCTCCGATACCGAGCGGATATTCGGTCACCACACAACTCTTGGTGACGGCCCCGATATTGCCTCCATTAAATTCGGTGAACCACATGCGTTTGTCTGGACCCAGCACGATACCGAAGGGGCTTACTCCACCCGTTTTTATGGCGGGACAAGTCTTGGTAACGCCGGCGGTGGTCGAGTGCACGATGGCGTTGGCGGAGTCGTTCCCGTACCACAAATAACCGTTACCGGAACCTATTTTGATTTCGCTCGTGTTGTTAGCCGGGCCTTGGAAGACGCACATATCGGCGCCGTTTTGCGTGAAGCAGCTCGAAGTAACCTGCGAATTGGCTCCCATAATGCCGGCAGCGACATCTGGAATGTCTTGTGCGGCTGAGGATGTCGGGCTCGCCGCCAGGCAGCAAACTAGTGTGAGACCGAGACCACAAAGAAGGTTGCGAACATTGGAGCTTGAGTACATACGGAGTTCTCCTGGGGGTAGAAATTTGCAATGCGGGGGGAGAGAGAACGTGCTAGGATTTTTGGTGTTCCAGGGCACTTTCTCAAGCTCGATATAGTCGGCCCCTCCCCCCCAGCGCCAGTCAAAAAAGGTAAGAAGTTGTAAGAACCGTTTATCTCTCTTATGGCAAGGGACTTATACGAATTCGGCCCATTTCGTCTGGACCGGATGGGCCGTCGTCTATTGCGTGACGGACAACCTGTTTCTCTCAGTCCAAAGGCCTTCGATGCTCTTGTAGTTCTGGTTGAGCACCATGGAACGCGACAGAGCCGGGAAGAACTGGTCCGTCAGATCTGGCCCGACACCACTGTGGGCGAAGATAACTTGAAGCAATGCATCGCCGTTCTGCGCAGCGCACTAGAGGACAATTCCCGACAGCCTAATTACATTGCAACCCTCCCCGGATACGGTTACTCGTTCGTGGCCGAGGTCCGGACGAAGGCAAGTGCCGCTCCCGAGCAATCTTTGCCTGCGCCGAGTCCGGCCAAGACCAAGACAACGAAGCGATGGATGGTGCTTGGTGTCTCCGCTTTGATACTCCTAGCTACGCTTTTGCTGGCCGGGGCATCGGTGCGCCGCCGACTGATTCGGCAGCGAGAAGTGAAAACGCTTGCGGTCCTGCCCTTTCAACCGCTCACGGCACAACCGGAAGACGAATATCTGGGCATTGGCTTGACCGATGCAATCATTACGAAGCTCGGAAAGGCTCCCAATCTGCGAGTGCGAACCATCGATGAAGTAAGCGGTTATTCAGGGGCGGATATCGATGCCGCGAAAGTGGGACGAGAATTGGCGGTGCGCGCCTTGCTCAAGGGCACAATCCAGCGCGAAGGCGAACAGGTGAGAATGAAGGTACATCTTCTCGACACCGTCAGTGGAAAAGAACTTTGGTCGGACGAGACGGCGGCCAGCGTCGAAGACATGTTCGTCCTGGAGGACAGAGTTGTGGCTGAAGTGGAACGCGCACTCTCGGCACAACCACCTATTCGCAATAACTCCTCACAGACCCCGTCGACCGTGGACCCGCTGGCGCGGGAAAACTACATGAAGGGCCGCTTCTTCTGGAGCAAGCGCACGAAAGACGGATTCACCACTGCGATCCGATTTTTTCAGCAGGCGATTGAACGCGACCCGAAATACGCAGAGGCATACGCCGGAATAGCAGACTCTTACGCGTTACTCGGTTTTTACGGATACTTGATTCCAGTCGAAAGTTATCCCAAAGCAAAGCAAGCAGCGCTGCAGGCCTTGGCCATCAACCGCGATCTTCCAGAGCCGCACGTTTCCCTGCTGATCGTCGCCACGGATTACGAGTGGGATTGGGCAGCTGCTGAACGGGAGTTCCGTGCCGCAGTTGAGCTTAATCCGAATAGCGCGGAAGCCTATCAGGCGCACGGTTATCTTTTGCTTGCACTCGGCAGGCCCGACGCGGCCGAGCGCGAGGTCCAGAAAGCGCTCGAGCTCGATCCTTTGTCGCCGGCCATTAATGCGACCTTGGCCTGGGTGCATTACCTAGGCCGAGATTACGAGGGCTGCTTGCAGCAATGCCGACGAACGCTCGATTTATTTCCCGACTTTGTTGCCGCCGTTCAGGTTTCGGGCCTGGCACTGATCCAGCAAAATAAATCGCAACTTGCGGAGCTGGAACTGGCGAAGGCTGAGAAACTCTCTCCGGACAATCCGCTGAACAGTCTTTTGCAGGTGGAAATTCTCGCCGCCGAAGATCGCTCACAATCCTCAGGGAAGGACAGGGGAAATGATCTCAGCACGCCGAAGCGAGCCAAGCTGGAACAGATTTTGCAGAAGCATCAGGCAAATGTCTCTTTGGCTTATTACGTGGCTGGAGCTTACGCTTCTCTCGGTCGCAGCGATGAAGCTTTTGCGGCGCTCGATCAGGCCCTGGTAGCACGCTCGAACTGGCTCATTTATCTGAGGCTTGATCCGCGGTTTGATTCGTTACGTCAGGATCCACGGTTTGTGGAGTTGTTGAAGAAGGTCGGAATTTGATCTAATCGTGCCTACAAAAAATGCGTCGAAATCGGCCGAGCATCCTCCAAAAAATAATCCCGCTCCATTCTTGGAAGCGGGACCTCGAAGCAAACTGCAGCGCCAGGCTCCAGAATCGACATCAAAATTCTTAGTTGGTGTAAACCTGCTCGTGCTGGCGCGCTTCGTACCATAGTGCCAGTTCGACCCGGTTCCACAATCCTAGTTTGTCGTAGATCAACCTCAGATAATTCTTTACTACGTGCTCAGTTGTTCCCAAGGAATCAGCGATTTCCCGATTCTTGCAGCCTTCGGCTACGCGTTGAATGATGAGCTGTTCCCGTTCACTGGGCCCGCAGTGGTTTGCTGTTTCTCCAACCATAATTGTCTCCTATAGAGCAAAGTCGCGAGCTTGACCCGCTTAATGCCGCCTTTGATACCAAAACGGAGGAAGAGGCGGTTGAAATGTGCTTTGACGGTGCGCTCGGCAATGTGAAGATCCCGAGCGATTTCTGAGTTGTCGCATCCCTGGAGAAGCAAATCGATGATCTGCCGCTCCCGGGGTCCTACATGGCTGAAATTCTCTTCCATAATTACTGCACCTGTCCGATGCGCTTCGACCGTGGCGAGTGGGCGCTCAACCACGCCCCCTCGGCGCGCCTGGATTCGGGGTCTTTGCCGTCTCATTTTGCATTCGCGCGGCCAAATCGGAGGGTAGACGTTAACTAATTGTTAAAATTGCCAGTTGCTGGCTTTTTTCGCTGGGAAATCTCGAGAAATAACGTTTTGTACAGCCTCATCTGCACTGCTCTACAGACATTTTTACTCAGCTTCTAGGGTGAAATGCTTAGTACAAAATTCCGAAGTTTATGCCTTCTAAAGATCATATTTACACGGAAGTGCAGCCCGGACGCCGATGCTACGGCTCCCCTATAATGAGCTGTGGACTTCAAACTAGTTAGCACCTACAAGCCGCAGGGCGACCAGGGACGGGCGATCGAGTCCTTGACCCGAGGTATTTTCGATCGCGAACAGCACCAGGTTTTGCTGGGTGTGACCGGATCGGGAAAGACGTATACGGCGGCGAAGATCATTGAGGCGGCCAACCGCCCCGCGCTCGTGATGGCGCACAACAAGACCTTGGCGGCGCAGCTCTACCACGAGTTCAAGAGCTTCTTCCCCAACAACGCAGTCGAATATTTCGTCTCCTATTACGACTACTACCAGCCTGAAGCGTACGTGCCGGCGGCCGACCTTTATATCGAAAAAGAATCGACGATCAACGATGAGCTCGACAAGCTTCGGCTGTCGGCGACGCGGTCGTTATTTGAGCGGCGCGATGTTTTGATCGTCGCATCCGTCAGTTGCATTTACGGGTTGGGATCTCCCGAGGCCTATTACGGCATGATGCTGTTCCTGGAGAAGGGACAGAAGATCAAACGCGGCGACATCACCCGAAAGCTGGTCGACATTCTTTACGAGCGCACAGAAGGAGATTTCAAACGCGGAACTTTTCGGGTGCGCGGAGATGTAATCGAAGTTTATCCAACGTACGATGACAACGCGTACCGCGTGGAGATGTTCGGCGATGAGGTGGAATCGCTTTCGCAGATCGATCCTTTGTTTGGGACGGTCAAGCAGAAATACATGCGGCTGCCGATTTATCCCAAAACACATTATGTGATGAAAGAGGAGACACGGGCATCGGCGGTAGCTTCGATCAAGGCGGAGTTGGCCTGGTGGGAAGTGGAACTGGAGAAGCAAGGACGGCTGGTGGAATCGCAGCGCATCCATCAGCGCGTGATGTATGACCTGGAGATGATCAAGGCCATGGGCTATTGCCATGGCATTGAAAATTATTCCCGTCATTTCACGGGCCGGCTTCCGGGTGAACCTCCGCCGACACTGCTGGATTATTTTCCGCGCGATTTTCTGATGTTCATCGACGAGTCGCATCAGACCGTGCCCCAGCTTCATGGCATGTATCACGGCGATCGCTCGCGTAAACAAACTCTGGTTGAGTATGGATTCCGCATGCCGTCGGCACTGGATAATCGTCCGCTGACATTTGAAGAGTTCGAGCATCGCACCAATCAGCTGGTTTATGTTTCGGCGACGCCTGGTCCCTATGAGCTGACAAAATCGGCGGGGGTGGTAGTCGAGCAGATCATCCGGCCTACTGGACTGATCGATCCTCCAGTGGAAATTCGTCCGGTCAAGGGCCAGATCGACGACTTGCTGCATATGATCCGCGACCGGGTAGCGCGCAATGAACGCGTGTTGGTGACGACCTTAACCAAGCGCATGTCCGAAGACCTGGCCGAGTATTACAGCGAGGTCGGCGTGAAGTGCCGCTACATGCACTCCGAGATTGAGACGCTGGAGCGGGTAAAGATTCTGCGCGATCTGCGCAAAGGCGAGTTCGATGTATTGATTGGTATCAATCTTCTCCGCGAAGGTCTCGATCTGCCGGAGGTCTCGCTGGTCGCAATTCTCGACGCTGATAAAGAAGGCTTTCTGCGGTCGGCTGGGTCTTTGATCCAAACGATTGGGCGTTGCGCGCGCAACTTGAACGGGCGCGCGATTCTTTACGCGGATCGCATGACGGATTCCATGAAAAAGGCTCTGGATGAAACCAACCGGCGACGTGCGATCCAGGAAGCCTACAATGCAGAGAACGGCATTACTCCAGAGTCGATTATTCGTCCGCTCGATATGTCGCTGGTCGCGATCGTCGGGGCAGACTATACCGACTTGACCGGGCCCGAGGCGGACGGCATGCCGGAGATGAAATCACAGGAAGAACTGGACGCCTACATCGGCAAACTGGAGAGCGACATGCGGGAAGCGGCCAAGCGGTTTGAGTTTGAGAAGGCCGCCAAGCTGCGGGATACGATTAAAGAGTTGCGGACCAAAGAATTCTTGTTCGCATAGTTAGGCATACCGGTGGCCTGCCACCGGAACGACAAAATCTTGTACCAGTTCAGGAGAAGCTATGGCCAACACGGGTGAGAGACGAGAGATCAACAGATTCGCGGGTGCGAAGGAATCAGAAGCGGTGAGAGAGTCAAAAAACCTCGTATCGAGAACGAAGGAAATCGCTGCCAACGCTGAGGCGAAGCTTTTGGCGCGACGCGCATCCTCGAAGAAACGCCAATCTTCGCGCAGTCGATAGTGCATCCGTCCAACAACCACCGCGTCGCCAGCGATAGTTAGCGATGAAACGAATCCTCCTCTCCTGGAGCAGCGGCAAAGACAGCGCTTGGAGTCTGCATGTTCTCCGGCAGCAGGGAGAGTATGAGGTCGTGGGACTGCTCACTACTTTCAACGAAGCTGCGGGACGCGTCGCCATGCATGCCGTCCGTCGCGAATTGGTCGAGCAGCAGGCGGCGGCTGTCGGGCTGCCGCTGTGGGCGGTGCCGTTGCCGTGGCCCTGCTGCAATGAACAGTACGAATCGCTGATGGCACAGACTTGTGCCAAGGCGGTCTCCGAGGGAATCGAAGCGGTCGCGTTCGGCGATCTGTTTCTTGAAGACGTCCGCTCCTACCGGGAGAAGCAAATGGCGAACTCAGGGCTGGAGCCGATTTTTCCTTTGTGGGGCCTGCCGACCACGGCATTGGCCGCGGAGATGATTATGGCAGGCGTGCGCGCGAAGTTAACTTGTGTGGACACAACGAAACTCGATTCATCTTTCGCGGGCCGTGAGTTCAATCTAGATTTGCTGGCGGCGCTGCCGCCTGAAACCGATCCCTGTGGCGAACGAGGTGAGTTCCATTCGTTCGTGTACGCCGGCCCGATGTTGAAGACGGGGCTTTCAGTCTCGGTCGGAGTCACGGTGACACGCGATCAGTTTGTCTTTGCCGACCTGGTTTCGGTCTAAACGGCCAATTCCCTTCTCAGCCTCACACTCTAGTTACCAGCGTGTCTATCACCAGCGGACCCACTCGCAATAATATGACTGTGGGGCGAGCCACGAGGGTTGCCCTTTCCGATTGGGGCTTCCATATGAAGATTCTTGGTCTGGCTTTTCTGGTTGGTGTTCTGCTATTGCCGGCACCGGCGCAAAACTCCGCGAATGGCGCAGACGTCTCTAGGATTATTGCGCTGGAGAAGGCGTGGAATCAGGCCTTCAAATTTCGCGACACAAAAGCGGTTGACTCCCTCCTCGATGACGCGGTGGTGCTGGTCAACGACGACGGCAGCTTGCAATCAAAATCGATATTTCTGGCATTCGTACGCGAATCCAAGGCATCGGACGACGAGCAGGTGACTCCTGAATCGATCTCGGTGCACATCTTCGGCAATGTTGGAGTCGCCACCGGTGTATTTCAAGTTAAAGGAATCGCAGGCGGTAAACCTTTTGTGCGCCGAAACCGGTTCGCCGATACCTGGGTAGCAAAGAACGGCAACTGGGTCTGCGTTTCCGCTTCGGCGACGCCCATTTCGCACTAATTTCGTTGGTCAGCTATTGCCCGGCATCGACCAGGAATATTTCGGTCTTCGCGGGCTGCCGCCGTGGCTTGAATTGGCTTAGCGGCCGGCGGCGGCGCCTGCCGCTTTTTTGCCGGGCTCGCGTGCGGCTACATTGAGCTCTTTTTCGATCGACGAAAAGCGCTGAAAAACTTCGTGGAGGCGCAACGCCATGTTGCGTATGGCGTCAGCTTGCACTTGCACACTGCCGGGCAATCCAGGCTCGTGGCCCAACAACTCAGCATTGCCGAGGACCGTGGTCAGCGCGTTGTTGATGTTCGTCCGCATCTCGACCATGTAGCGTCCCAGGGTAGCTTCGGCTTCGGAGGTCGAGCTGACTTTCTCAGCATCGCGGGCGCGCGCTTCGGCGCGAACCCGGCGGAGGATTTCGCGTCCGAGCAGGCCCGCGATAGCAGGCCAGAGGAGTGGCTCGCGGCGCAGGTCGATTACCGCGCCATGAATATTATAAAAATCGAGTGACGGATCGGAGTGAATCAGGATCGCCGGCTTGCCTGCCGCGGCAAGCGATTGCTTCAGATCTTTATTCAATCGCTTGTTCAAGCGCTTATGGCTGGCTTTGACGGTCAGGTCAAGATCATCCTCGAGAAGCGGCCTGTGAGGCGGTTCCGCGTTGGCGAACTTCTTGTCGACTGACGAGGCGTCGGCGATAGCGAGATCGTAGTTGCCGCCTTTGAGTCCACGAGAGAATCCTCCGTCAAGCACGATGAATTCCGGACTGTCGGCATGGGGCGCGGGATCCTGCGGCCAATTCGCGGTGATATCGCGGGCGAAGGCGGGATCACTGGCCAGGATAAGCACGGTCGGGCGGTTCGAGGTCATCATTCGTTTTCGCGTCTTAAGTCCTGGTGCCGATCTTCGACTGAGGGGTTACGGCCAGAGCTTCCATACCTGATCTAGGGGCTCACCCTAAACAGCGCAGCCCAGTCTCCTCAGAAAATGGAGAAAGATTAGATTATTTCTGCTTTCCTGGCGCGGCCACTCCCTTGGACAGTGGGGTCTTTCGGGCCCCGTTCTGCAGCGCGTCATCTACGGCGGCTCTCAGGTCGACCAACATGCGTAAGGGCTGTCCGCTGGAGTATTCGGCATGGAACATCACCTTCCACGATTGGCAGATCATGCGCAGACGCGCGATCGGCTCTTCGGCGGAAAACTGGGCGCGGCGGCAATCGATCGTGGGTATATTGCGGCGCTCAAGTTCGCGTAGTCCGTCTTGAATGGCGTTGAGATCGTCGTGCATCAGGCGAAAGAAAATGCGCCGGACCATGAAACTGAAACGGGCGAAGGCCACCATCGCTGCCGGTTCAAAATAGCGAGTGGCGTTTTGCGTTTTGAGTTTTCGTCCCTGCTCCAGGATTCCGCTGTGCAGTAATTCGCTGAGCCGTTTGCAGCGCCCGGCCGATTGCATGATCGGTTCCAGCGTGCTGAGCCATGCTGGAAGTTTGGGATCGACCGAAC
>Ga0209006_10005936_pt1 | contig 11096 bp, 5 predicted proteins | sample JacPin_JW_Ref_O2_FD_188567 | JGI IMG/M metagenome (GOLD analysis project Ga0209006, IMG submission 188567) | Forest soil microbial communities from Algoma, Ontario, Canada - Jack Pine, Ontario site 1_JW_Ref_O2 (SPAdes) (version 2) | ecosystem: Environmental > Terrestrial > Soil > Boreal... | reverse complement strand
CCACTCACCGCGCAATACAGTTCAGCCCCCAGGTCGCGTTAGACTCGCTTTTTAATCCGTTTTGCTACGTCAACACGCGTGAGACATGGCGGCCCGTCGAGTCTTCGCTATTCTCGAAATCAAAAACAAAAATCTCAGGTAAGATTGCCCCGGCGCGCCTAGGTTCGCTAACTCGTCACGGATGCCGCTACGCGCCGTTAGAAGCTCGCGCGACTGGAGCCCTGCTATGCCTGCCACCGAAAAACTCGACGCGCACCATAAAGCGCTCACACTGAATCTCGATGCAGCCGCCTTCGGCTCGTTCGCCGAAATCGGCGCCGGACAAGAAGTCTCACACTGGTTCTTTGTAGTGGGAGGCGCCTCCGCCACCGTCGCCAAAACTATTTCCGCCTACGACAAAGAAGTCAGCGACGATCTTTATGGCTCCGGCTCGCGTTACGTATCCAGGCAGCGGCTTGAGGCCATGTTGGACAAGGAATGGACCCAGCTTCTCGCGCAGCTAGAAAAAGACCGTGGAGCGAAAACGCGCTTCTTCTCCTTCGTAGATACCGTTTCCGCGCGTAACTTCGCCGGAACGAACGATCCGCACGGCTGGGTCGGTCTCCGCTTTCAATTGCAGCCCGGCGGCGCTCCTAACGACGTCCTGCTGCACATCAATATGCGCGATCCGTCGAACGTCCTCCAGCAGGAAGCCATCGGCATTCTGGGCGTCAACCTCATCTACGCGGCGTTCTATGAATTGCAATCTCACGAATCATTTCTGGCCGGCTTGGCACAAGACGTCAAGGAACGAATCGAGATCGACTTTATGGATTTTCGCGGACCGGCATTCGAAGGTTGGGACCGCCGTATCCTGCTGCTCCATTTAGTGAGTGCAGGATTCGCCGAGGCTGTATCTTTCCATTCCCACGGCCCCATAGTTCCTCCTACCGAATCTCTCTACAAGAAAGCCGTGGTGCTTGCGCCGGGATATTTTGGCCACGGGGATGCCGCTCACTCGCAGGTTCACATGCGATTGTTGGCTTCGGCTGTTCAGGAGCTTCAGAAGGAGATGGACGAAAAAGCGGCGCCGCCAGTCGGCTTCTTTTGCCTGACGGCCGCTCCGCTCACCGCGAACGAGCCGGTCCCGGAGATTCCCGATTTGCTCCGCCGTATCGACGCTCTTCTCGCCGCCGGTGGCGATGTGGTGCTTTTTCGCCAGCGCGAGCTCTACCAAATGAAGGCTCTCGTGAACCGCTATACGCAAGCTCCGGTGCGCTTCGTCGCAGGTCTCTCCCTGATCATTCGAGCGCTTGATGACGTTTACGGCAATCTCGAAGGCGGACCTCTCGAAGCGCTTGGACGTCTCTTCGCACAGAACGTGCGCATCTACGCGTATCCGATGACCTCCACGGATCTGCGCGAAACTTTAAAGGATATTCCTTCCGCTTCCAGCTGGGAATGGAGCGAGACGAACGGATTGGTTTCCGCCACCCAACTTCGTCACGCGCCGCCTCTCGGCCACCTGTTCGACTATCTTCTCGCCAGCAATTTCCTCGTCCCCATACAAGCCCCCGCCACCCAAAAAGCCGGCGGCTGATCGCTTCACTTATACGCGGACAGGGTTAATCAGGCACTCAGCTGAATCTGGTCGCTCAGGCCCCTACTTCACCAAGTATTTGCAGATTGACAGTATCGATAAGCGCCGCGTATATTCCTGGCACGTTCCGGTCACTTTCTGGTCACGTTTCGGATCCCTTGTTGTCCGGAACATCGTTTTAGGCCTCCTGGTGTGTTTCCTTTAGCATTCGGCCCCGAAGTCACAGGAAGAAAATAGCTATGAGCGCACATTCCAGCGGCCTGATTGCGCGGTGTGTTTTCCAGATCTGTGCGCCTCTCTTTCCACTTCCATCTGGGTTTACGCTCGTTCGCACGATCCTTTTGCCCGTGTTAGATAAATATTTCTGCGGACCGTGAGCCTTTCTTGTTCTGTTTTCCGCTTTACTAAATAGAAGCACCTAAGCGCCGGATAGCGCTGGCCGGAGCTCTGATTTACGCGCGTCCGCCATTCAAGAGTCTTGGGATTCGCGGATGGACTCGATTAGGCCTGCCGAGGTCACAAGGAGAACGATATGCGACACAGCCATTCAACCAGGTTCGCAGTGAGGGCTCGACAATGCCTCGTGATCTTCGTCATGGCATTCGTGACGTGCGTGCTCGTGTCGCGTCCGGCATGGGCGCAAGCGAGCGGGCCGCTAAATTTGGTCGAAAGGCCGCTCGATCAATTGCGCACGCCGCCGCAGGTGGTCACCGGCGAAGCGCAATTGATTGGCCCTTACACCGCAAGTCCCAAGCTGCGTTTGGTTCTGGCCCTGCAGCCACCGCATATGGCGGAAGAACAACAATTCCTTGCCGACCTTCAGAACAGGAAGTCGCCGTTGTATCACCAGTTCCTCACTCCTCAGGAATGGGCTACCCGCTTCGCGCCGAGTGAACAGGATGAGCAAGCCGTGGTTGACTGGGCTACCAGCAACGGTCTCACCATCAGCCAGCGCTACCCCAGCCGCTTGATAGTTGACGTCGAAGGCCCTGTCGCGGACATCGAGAAAGCGGTCAACGTAAGCATCAACAGCTATTCGCTCAACGGCAAATCATTTTTCTCCAACGACCGTGACCCTGCAATTCCCGCGAACCTGGCGAACGTCCTTATTTCCGTGCAGGGCTTGAACAATATCCAGCGAATGACGTCCCCCAGCGGCAACACATCGAACGTCCCTGAGCAGGATTATTTCCCGGGACCGGTAGCCACTGTCGTAACGACTGTCTATTCCAATGGCAACCTCGACGCTCTCGAAGCGGCAATGGCCGCCAAGGCCAAACAGGCTGAAGCAAACGGCGGCTCGCCCAATCCGAATATCACCAATGGAAACTACGATCCCACCGACATCTACAATTCGAATGCCTACGACTTCGCTGCGTTGCGAAATCTTGGCCATTGCTGCAACCCGACCGGCGCTTCGGGAGGAACCCCGCCGATAACTTCCATCGCCATCGCCGATTTCGGAGACTTCGACGGCAATGACATTAAAGGCTTTCACACCCAGTATCCCTACCTGGCCTTCCGCTTCACCCCCATTCATGTGATCGGAACGCCTCCGTGCTGCCAGAGAGAAGCTACCGCCGACGTAGAGTGGGCGCTCGCGACCTCAAATAGTTTCGGATCTGAGAACGACACCGCTCAAATTTATATTTACGAGACTGCAACCTTCACCAATGCAGCCTTCACCACCCTATATATGCAGATGATGACTGACGGCAAAGCCAGGATTATGAGCACCAGCGTGAGTTGTACCGAAAATACCGGTTGCGATTCCTCGGTAATGACCTCGCAGGATAATATCTTCAGTGAAATGGCGGGAGAAGGCTGGACGCTCGTCGCCGCCTCGGGCGATCGCGGAGCCACCGACAATTGCACCAATACCAGCGTCTCTTTTCCGGCCTCCGATACCTGGGTGACTGGAGTAGGTGGCACCCTTCTGACCCTCAATGGCAGTTCGATTTTTCAATCCGAAGTCGGTTCCTGGAACTTCAGCACCCAGTCTGGCGCATGCGCTGGAAACTTTGGCGGCAGCGGCGGCGGTTGCAGCACGGTATTTCATGCGCCGGGCTATCAGAATCCTGCTGCATGCGGATCGTTCCGCAGCACTCCCGACATCGCGCTCAACGCGGATTTTGCGCAGAACATTTACTTCAGCGGCTCTCTGCAAGCCTTCTTCGGCACCAGCATGTCCGCGCCCATGGTGGCCGGCTTCATGGCGCAGGAGAACGCCTATCTTTTGTCATTAGGAAACATCTGCGGAATCGGCGTAGGCACCAATCCGTGCGCGCCGCTAGGCGCTGCCAACCCGAGCATATATTCCGAAGGCAACAACCTTCAGGCGCCGCACATTCCGTTTTACGACACCTTGAAAGGATGCAACGACAATGACATTACTAATGGCCACACGCCCCATCTGAAGTCCTACTGTGCCGGGCCAGGATATGACGAAGTGACCGGCTGGGGAACTTTCAACGCCTTGCAAATGGCATGGATGTTTAACTGGTTCTCGGCGGCTACAGCGGGCGGACCCACCATCACCTTCGGCGGGCCAACCACCGGAAAGTGGTACAACACCGACCAGCTCGTGGATTGGGACGTTACCGACACAAGCTCCAACGGGTTCACTCCCACTGGCGTGGCCGGTTTCAGCGAGGCGTGGGACTCTGATCCCGGTGACGTAGCCACCGAGAAGACGCCGGGTCAGGGCAATTCTTTTTATAGCGGTCCGCAGCTCGCCAACAAAACTTTCGGCTGCATCGACATCACCGGCGCGCTCTGCACTGGCGCTAGCGTAGGCCAGGGCTTCCACACCGTGCACGTCCGTGGGTGGAACAACATGGGCGTCGGCTCCGGCGATCAGACCTATGGCCCGATCGGCTACGACACGATTCCTCCCATCACCACCGGCAGGTTCTCTGGCACGCTTAGCGGCGGACTTTACGAAAATAAAGTGACGATCACTCTTACCGCCAAGGACCCCGTTCCGGGATCCGGAGTCGCGACGACTGTTTACCAGGTCAACGGAGGAGCGGTGACAACTTATTCCGCGCCTTTTGCTGTAACTTCTATCGGCGCTAACACCATCACTTTCCACAGCACGGACAACGCGGGCAACGTAGAGGGCACCGAGTCCGGCAGCTTCTCAATTACCTCCACAACCATCACTAGGCTAACTTCGTCTCTAGACCCAGCGCCGGCCGGCAAGTCCGTCACATTTACTGCCACCGTAACTCCGATGTTAGGCGGCACTCCAACTGGAACAGTCACGTTTAAAAATGGCGCCACTGTTCTGGGAACCCCGACGCTGAGCGGCGGGAAAGCAACATTCAGCACATCGGTTTTGCCGGTAGGTAGCGACTCCATCACCGCAACTTACAATGGCGCGACCGATTTTCTCGGCAGCACATCGTCAACGCTCACCGAAAAGATCGAGCCCACCACCACAACAGCGTTGATCTCTTCGCTGAATCCGGCAGACTTCGGCCAACTCGTCATATTTACTGCGACCGTCTCGCACACTGGATCCGGCACGCCAACCGGAAGTGTAGCGTTCAAGAACGGCTCGACTCTTCTGGGCACTGGTACGATCAGCGGCGCCGGCAAGACGAGCTTTTCGACTTCAACCTTGAAAATTTCAACGGGCGCCTCAATTACCGCGGTTTACTCCGGCGATACGAATTTTGCCGGCAGCACTTCGCCCGCGGTAGTGCAGGTAGTTAAACAGGCAGGCACTTCGACAGCGATTGTGTCCTCGCTGAATCCTTCCACTTCCGGAACGAAGGTCACCTTCACTGCCACCGTAAAGTCCTCTACCACCGGGACTCCCGCCGGCAGCGTGAGCTTCTTCAACGGAACCACCAAGCTGGGAACCGTCTCACTCAGTAGCGGAACCGCGGCCTTCTCCACCACGGCTTTGTCGGTTGCAACGCACAGCATCACAGCAGTCTATGCAGGTAATTCGGACTACACCACGAGCACGTCGCCGGTGTTGAAGCAAACCGTAAACGAATAAACATTTTGCAATAGTGGACGCGTTGCGGCGGGTGAACGCGTTGCGGCGGAGACGCTGACCGGCAGCGTTGGGCGACAGACCCTCCGATATAGCACATTGAGGCGGGTCGCCAACCCTTCCACCGAAGTGAACGCTTGTCTTTCGCGGGTGCCGCTGGCCGATGACGGCTGCACATTGACATTCCCTCCAGCCGTGGCTACGCTTTTCATGCCCCACGTTGGAGATATCATGAATTCCACAAAATTCGCTCTTCTCATTCTCATCTGCACCTTGTCGCTCGCAACACATCCGCTCGCCGCTCAGGAGCCGCAGCACCATCACGACGCCGATGAACAACTCGGCACCGTCTCGTTCCCAACCTCCTGCGCTGCTGCGGTCCAATCTCAATTCGAGCGCGGCGTCGCCCTTCTATATTCGTTCGAGTACGAAGTAGCCGACACGCAATTCGAGGAAGTCGCCAAAAAAGATCCGCACTGCGCGATGGCTTATTGGGGTCAAGCAATGACCCTCTATCACCAACTCTGGAATCGCCCGAGCAAAACAGACCTCGCCCAAGGCGCCGAACTCCTCGCTAAAGCGCGTTCGCTAAATCCGCCGACGGCCCGCGAACGCGACTACGTCCAGGCGCTTTCGGTTTTTTACTCTGACACCGATACACTCGACCACAATCAGCGCGCCGACGCTTACTCCAAAGCCATGCAAGGCGTTCACGAACGCAATCCCAACGACCGCGAAGCCACCATCTTTTACGCGCTCTCGCTTCTAGCCTCAGGTCCCGATCGCGATCCAAATCTCACCAACGCCAAAGCCGCCGTGGCCATCCTCGACAAGCTTTACGACGAGCAGCCAAATCATCCGGGAATCGCCCACTACATCATTCACAGTTGCGACAATCCGGCGATGGCCAGTCTCGCTCTTCCAGCCGCGCGCAAATACGCCAGCATCGCGCCGTCTTCCCCTCACGCCGTACACATGCCTTCGCACATCTTCGCGCGCCTCGGACTTTGGCAGGACGACATTCACTCCAACCTCGCGGCCCTCCGCGTCGCCGATAGCATGGCTGCGCATCATCACGTGATGCATCACAAGGTGCATTCCATGGACTTCCTCGAATACGCGTACATGCAAATTGGAGACGACGCCAGCGCCCACGCGATCATCGAGCAGATCGCAGCGATTCCCCGCGAACAAATGGATCCCGAATTTGAGAATTATCTGCTGGTACGCCAGGCGGAAGGACCCGCCAAGTACGCACTCGAGCGCCGTCAGTGGAAAGAAGCGCTAGCTCTGCAGCCCATCCCCGGCGCGCCGCCTGACGTTCAGCTAGTCACCTACTGGGCACGCGCCGTTGCCGCCGGCCATCTTCACGACGCAGCCGCCGCGCAAGACGCGCTGAAGCATTACGACGAACTGCTCGAAGCCACGCGCAAAGGTCCTCGGCCCTACATCGTAAACGGCCTGAAGGATGAGCACCAACTCGTGCAGGCCTGGGCCGCCTACGCCGCTGGCAACTCCGACGATGCGGTTCGCCTGCTGCGCGCCGTTGCCGACGATCAGGACAAAGTTGGCAAAGGCGAAACCGAACCGCCCGCGCGTGAAATGCTTGCTGACATGTTGCTCGACCTGCAGCGTCCGCAAGAAGCGCTCACCGAATACGAGATATCTCTCCGCACCGACCCCAATCGTTTCAACGGCCTATACGGCGCAGCCCAAGCCGCCACGCTGGCGCAGCAAAAACAGAAAGCGGACACCTATTACGCCCAGTTGCTGAAGAATTGCGAAGGCATCCGCTCCGACCGCCCCGAGCTAGCCCAAGCAAAAATTCTCCTAGTCCGTGCAGGCGGAATGTAGCCGCTACGGGCGGAATGTATCCGCGGAGATTTCAGACTCCCGCGAGTAAGCTGCGCGCAAGTGTTGCGCCGACCATTGAACCCGCACGGATAACCGGAAACTGACCGATGCCGAAAGTTGGGTGGAGACCGCCACGTTAATCAGGATCTAGAACGGAGGCAAGCCAATTCACTCTGCCTTTTGCTTCACGAACCGCATCCTCGATCGTACTCAATCTGGAACCTTGGCCGACTCTAGTTGGCACCCAACTGTCTTCCACGTCAGAAAAACTCCACTCGAGAAAGCCAATCGTTCCATCGGAGTTTCTATAAAAGCAGACCCGTCGTTCGAGGTCGGAATCATAAATCGCTCTGAGGGCATTGCCCTCCTGCTTTCGCTTACTTGTCATGGGACGCTACGATTATTTTCGCAATTCGGCCGTGGCGTTCAGGATGATGTGCAACGGAGCGACCTGCACGGGCTTGGCGTAGCGATTCACCACGAAACGCTGCCCGTCCTTGGTTACGTCATACGAGAACTGATCCGTGGAAGAAACCTGCGCTCGAAACTGGGCGCGAAACAACGGCGTGGCGTTGCCTGCGGCGAAAGTTCCGGCACTCGTGACGGGTACTGCCATCAAAGTGCTGCCGGCTCCGATGTAGAACATCTCTTTGCCATCGCCGCGCCAACGAGGCTCAGTCCCGCCGCCTCGTGATACCTGCCACTTCCCGGCCGCGGTGGGATAGGTAGTCACATAGATCTCCCAGTCGCCGGATTCGTTCGAGGCATAGGCCACCCATTTGCCGTCGGGAGAAATCTGGCCGTTGGTCTCGCTGGTCTTGGTGGTGAGAAAGCGCGTCATTTTGCCGTCCGAGGTGGAAAGCAGCACGAGTTGTGATCCTCCCTCGGCGGGCTGCAAGGTGCAGAGAAGCTCCTTATTGTCGAGCGACCAGGAGTTCGGATTAACGTCATCACTGACCTGGCCGCTGTCTTTGACAGAAAAAATCGATCTGGCGGGCTGCAACCCTTGCGCTTGTTTCACAAAAACATTCGTATCGGCCGCTTGTAGCGATCGATAAGCGATCAACGATCCGTCGCGGGACCAGACACCTCCCACATCTTCGGCGTTGTCGAAGGTAAAGCGCGAATTGGTGCCACGCTTCACGTCGTACAGCCAAACATTAACGCTGGTCGCTTTTACGTCAGCCCCGTCCAGGGCCACTCGGCTATCGTCGGGCGACAGGTTGGGATTTGAAAGAATTCCGACATCGCCCATGGTGCCCAATTCTTTTCCGGTTCGGTCATACCAAGTGAAGATCGAGAGCACGGCGCCAACATTCGGGTTGTAAACCACGGTTCCGTTATCAGCCACGGAGAAAGCGCCCCAGAAAATGGACGGCTGATAACCGACCACGTCGGCTACAACTGAAGAATCGCCTGCTGCCGTTGACTTCGCGACGTCCAGCGCAGTCGCGCGCAGCGACTTTTTTTCATCCAGGTAAAACAAATAACCGTTTGCGTAACCCGGGTTCGAGCGGGTAAAAGGCGCTACCAGCTTGGCCCCGCCCGCGAGTGAACTGAGATAGACCCCTGCGCTCTGGTCGTTCGAGTTGTTATTGAAAGTCAAAGTGGAAAACAGTAGGTGGTCGCCATCTGGCAAAAAGACGGGCCAGCGGTGCGAAATAATTTTTGTGCCGTCGAACACTTTCTCGGTGAGTGGAGCGAGATTGCTGCCATCCGCGTTTATTTTCCATAACCACCCGGACGCCTGAGGGGAGAAGACAATAATGCCGCGGCGTCCCCAAGTGCCACCCCGGCCGGTTGTCGCCGTGGCCAACACTTGCGGAGCTCCTCCAGAAATCGGAACTTTTTTCAATTTGCCATCGGCAAAAAATCCGACATAGGCGTCATCGGGCGACCAGAATGGATAACTGGCGCCATCGGTGCCTGTCAGCATGGATGCCGCTGCGGAACCGATATGCTGCACGCTCACTTTGTTGGCGCCGGAAACTGGGTCCGGTGAGACGAACGCCAGCATGTGGCCATCCGCCGAAAGCGCCATATGGCTCATTTCTTCCTGAAGCGGGATGGAAAATTCCAGACGCTCCGCAGGGGTAGGTTGTGGCCTGAGCGAAAACGCGAGCGCACCCACCGCGAGAGCCGTGCACGCAACGGAAGCCAGGATGACGCTCAAGGTTTTGCGCCGCGATGAGGGCCTTTCGATCGCCTCCGCTGGCTGCGCCACTTGCGAAATCCCGCTGGATTCGCGAATCCAGTCGAATTCGAGTTTCAAATCATGCGCGCTTTGGGGGCGATCGTCGGGATCTTTCGCGAGACATGCTTTCACAATGTGCTCGAGGCCCGGCGGCGTCAGCGGCTGCAACTCGCGCATCGGCCGAGGTTCCTCTTTCAGAATTGCCGCGATCAAGCTGGCGTGGCTCTTGGCCTCGAAAGCCTTACTGCCGGTGGCCATTTCGTAAAGCATCGCGCCAAAAGAAAAAATATCGCTGCGCGCGTCAACTGTTTTGCCTTCCAGTTGTTCCGGCGACATGTATTGCATAGTGCCGACGATAGATCCCTGAACCGTAAGCGGACGGCTCATGGTCGGTGAAGAGTCAATGTCTCCCTGAAAGATCTCCTCGCCTTTCGCCAAACCAAAATCCAGCAACTTCGCGCCCGTCTTGGTCAGCATTACGTTGGCAGGCTTCAGGTCGCGATGCACGATTCCTTGACGGTGGGCTTTATCCAAAGCGTCGGCGATCTGCGACGCGTATCGCAACAGCTCAGCAGTGGACAACGGACCTTTCGCAATCCGCGCCGCGAGCGTCTCGCCCTCCAGATATTCCATCACCAGGTATTCGATTCCGTCCTGATGGCCAACGTCAAAGAGCACGCAGATGTGAGGATGGCTCAGGCTGGAAACAGCGCGCGCTTCACGTTCGAATCGCTGGCGAACTTCCGGTGCGTCAGCTACACCTTGCGTGAGAATCTTCACTGCGACCGTGCGGTCCAGGCGCGTATCTCGCGCCCGATACACTTCGCCCATGCCTCCAGCGCCGAGGAGCGATTCAATTTGGTAGGGACCGAGTTTCGTTCCGGAGGTGAGAGCCATTCGTGCGCGCGATTATACCCCGCCACATCATTTTGTGAACGATCCAACCGTTCCGACGAGTTGCGGGTTGATGTGACCGCATCTTCGAGACACGTGATCGCTTATCTTTTTCGGGTGCCGCACTCTTCGGTTTCTGAAGGGTGCGGTTGTTGACCTCGCTCAGTTCGATTGCCCGCGAGAAACTGCAGGAAGACGTCGCGTTTACTGTCCTGCTCTCGAGCGACCAAATAACCTATCTGTTAAGAAACGCGGGCTATGAGCCGAAACGCTGCGTGCTGTCCGCTGATCGAAAGTGATTTTGTATCCGCTGATGTGTGATGTAGACTCGCGCACATCCGCAGGACTGAGCTGCGGGTCGCCGAGACGTTGTAGCTTGGCGAGTTTTGGCGATTAAAACATGGGCGCCCAGTTGGACGTAGCGTGTAGGTGCCAACGCAGGCAAGACTTGGAGGGTCTCAAATGGCGAAGAAAGTAAAAACGAAGAAGCGTCCTACACCGCGTAAGGCGAGTAAGCGTGCTAAGCCTGTTAAGCGCGGCATTCCAGAACCAAACATTGACGCGGT
>Ga0209006_10005935_pt1 | contig 11097 bp, 8 predicted proteins | sample JacPin_JW_Ref_O2_FD_188567 | JGI IMG/M metagenome (GOLD analysis project Ga0209006, IMG submission 188567) | Forest soil microbial communities from Algoma, Ontario, Canada - Jack Pine, Ontario site 1_JW_Ref_O2 (SPAdes) (version 2) | ecosystem: Environmental > Terrestrial > Soil > Boreal... | reverse complement strand
TCAGCCGGCCATGGCCTGAACAAGCTGCCAAATGGCCGAAACGCTCAAAAAGGCAAGGCCCGATCCGACCAGCGGCATGAAAGGCCGATGGCGGGCATAGTTGACAATTGCTCCCACGATGGCCAAACCTGCGGCCTCCGGCAGGATGGTCCCGGCTAGGAAGTTCCACGTCGAAGTCAGCATGTCCGTGGTGGCAAACTCCGATCCGCTGTTCCAGCTCTGCATGAGTTGGACAGTCCCGGATACGGACAACAGAAATAATCCCGCAATGATCGATGCCAGCGGGCTCTGCCCTTCAGCTGCATCTAGCGCAGCCTTCATTACGCAGAACGCGGCCAGTACAGGAATCAGTTTGGCAACCACGACGTTCGAGACGAAACCGCTGAAGCTCGTCTGTAAGCTCGCGACCCACGCACTGCCGATGCCTCCCCCTTGCGCGGGCATCGTGATACCCTGCGCCGCAAACCACGACAGCAACTGCGGAAGCGTCAACAAGATCACCGACCACAGCATCCATCTCTGAAATTTGCCCCCCATATGGAAGTTCACGCCACCTTCCTGCCGCAGTGCGATTCCGGCCAGCACCATCGTGCAGATAGCCGCCGGGACTGCCATGTCGAATAGCAGTGTCAAGAGATCGACGATCATTTGGGGCAGCGTCATTGCCTGAGCACTTCGTAGCGAGCGTTCCTACTGCACGCCTGCCGTACCGTTCTGAATCCAGAACTCGATCAGGCGAGTGAGGCCTGAGATCACCAGCAATCCGGCCGCTGTTACCGCCCATCGTGCGACACCGCGTCCTTGGGAATAAGAGATGACTGCCATGACCACCGCCAGCGCCGCTCCGACAGGAGAGATCACATTGCCGACCCAGTTCACGAGATTGAGAACTGTTCCTTCGGGTTGGGCCGCAGTTTGACCCTGAACAGCCTGCCCTGTGGCGGGTTGCGTACCCAGGTTCTGGGCATGAGACACCAGCTGACATAACTGGAATGAACAAATCGCCAGGACATAGACGAGGGCAAGGCGAAGGCGGGTGTTTCTCCAATCTGACAATCTCATATACTCCTCTTCTGCAATCGCGTTGGAATCGCGTGTGAGTTTGATTTCCGCAGGCGAGAACATATGGGCATTTCAGATTTCGGGCAAATCAGGCCGGGCGTTTGGAACTGCCTTCACAACCGTGCCGCGAGCCCGCAGTTTGCCGAATGGCGATTGGAATCTTCGAGAGCATTGTGACGTCTATTGATTTCAAAGGCCGGGTTCGCAGTGGAGTTAACTGCGCGTGTGGGAGCGAAAGAATTATGGGATGAACAAATGTTTGAGTTTGGTGCATCTCACAAGCAGGATTGGACCTCAATCAAGCGGTTCGGACGAGTCCGCTTCACGGTTCCTCAGATGCCCAAAACCCTACCAGATCCGCCGGGCGCCAAGTCGGCTCCGGTCGTCTGACACGTATTGCGTCGGCACCCTGTTCTGCATTGAGGCTCAACTTCCGGGACGGTAATCACTCACCTAGGGCCATCAGTTGAGACTTCCCACAAGCGCGTTTATCAGTATCGTCCCGGCGATCTTCCCTGAAGAAGACTTCTCGGGACTTAGCTCGACTGAGGGTGTAAAGTCTGTGTGGTCGCAGAGTGAAGAAAAAACGCGAGGCTAACCGGCTGGCCTTGAAGGAGCATTGCCCATTTACGACCTAACTACATATATAGAGAGTTTGGGTATTTACCTGCCACCCATTGAAATCTCTTCTGCGCGGCGGGTAGCGGGAATCCGGAGCGGGATCAGGGTCCCCCTAGAGCGGTTTACTGGGATTAAGTCCATACGCAACGTTCAGGCGGACGAGTTCTCGTTCGATTTGGCGTGCCGCGCGATCGAATCCAGCCTTCGTCGCTCGAGTTTCCGCGCGGAGGACATCGGATTACTAATTGCCTGCAACATTTCCAAATACGACCGCAAAGGATTCGTCTTTCCGATTGAACCGAATACTGGGACCTGTCTTCGCAAGGCCATGGGATTCAAGAATGCCATTGCATTCGACATCAACAATGCATGCGCGGGAATGTTTACGGGGATTTTGGTGGCGGATTGTATCCTTCACATGACGGATATCCGAGCCGCCATGGTCGTGAGCGGAGAATTCATCTCTCATATTTCGGATGCAGCGCAGCGGGAGATCAGCAGCTTTACTGACCCGCTTCTCGCGTGCCTGACCCTGGGAGATTCCGGTGCCGCGGTGGTGCTCGCCAGGTCCGGCGACAAAGCAATCGGGTTCCAATCCATCGATCTGTTGACGCTTGGCGTATACAGCTCTCTTAGCCGCGGTAGCCCGGCTGGAGAAGGGGAAGCGGGCTTTGTCATGTTCACGGATTCCAAACAGTTATTACGGGTGGGTAGTCTGGAGGCCGCCTGTCATTTTGTGAAGTCTATCCACAAACAGGGCTGGAGCCCTAACGCGATTGACCACGTGATTGGCCACCAGGTTTCGGTGGGAAGTTTAGACAGCTGTGCGCGGCAGATTAACTCCCAACTGAACGGCACGAAACTGGATCGAAAGAAGGTCGTAAACAACCTCGCACACAGGGGCAACACAGCAACAACGACCCACTTGGTCGCTCTGAACGACCGAATGCAGAGCGGGAACATCGGCCCGGGCGACCGCGTCGCTTTCTGTATGGCCGCGTCGGGGTTGACGGTAGGGACCGCTCTCTACGTCCTCGACGATCTTTCTTCTCGAGTCCGAGACAACGGTCCACCCACCCCAAAGGTCGCAGGGTACGAAAAGCCGTCCCCTATGTCTGGTCTGGTTGCGCCAAAGGCAGTGTCGATTGCCTCGGTCACGACAACGCGATCACGATCGCAAGTGCCTCTCAGCACGGAGCAAATTGCCTTGGAAGCCGCCGAAGCCTGTCTGGCGCAAGCTCCTTGCCGCAAGCAGGATATCGGGATGCTGCTTTTTACCGGTGTGTTCAAGGGCGGCTTTCTGGCCGAGCCCTCCTACGCCGCGATTCTTGCGGGGAGCCTGTTCTCCAGTTCCCACTCGAACGCGGGCGATCCAGTTGCGCTCGCGTTTGATCTACAGGCCGGCCCGAATGGTTTTCTCATGGGCTGTGAAATACTGCGCACGATGTTCGGGCGCCGCCAGATCCGAGCAGGGCTGGTAATCGCTGCCGAGTTCGATGACAACCGCCTTTTGGACGGTTATCCAACTCTTGGGCTTGCTGAAATTGCAAGCGCCGCCGTTATTATGGAGCCCGGCAAATCCGGCGTCCAGGTGTCCGATTGCCAGTTCTTTACCTTCGACGAGTACGCAGATAGTTGTCGAGCAGACCTGATTGCCTGCAAAACGGCCCACATTTCACTTCAGGTCTGCCAAGATTATTTGGCGAACCTGTCAATTTGCCTCCGAAGAGCTATCCAGATGTACCTTGGTCGGACCGGAATGAAGCTTGCAGAATTCGACGAGTTTTATTTTCCCCAAATCTCTTCGAAATTCCTGGACGCCGTAGCGCTGGACCTGGCGATTCCGCGCGAACGTGTCTCGGACGTGACCGTTGAAGGCAGGGACCTTTATACATCCTCTTTGCCATGCATTTTAGAAGCGTCGCTCCTTTCGGGACTCGCGGGAAGTGGAAAGGTCTGTCTCTGTGTTACCGCGGGGCCGGGGATCAACATCGGCTGTGCCGTTCTCAAAGGATGATGGAAGCGGATTCTTGCCATGAGTCCATTAATTCGTGCGGTGGTAACGGGAGGCGGAGGCTTCCTGGGATCGAGAATCGTTTCGATGCTGCTCGATGAGGGCTGCGCGGTCAGGAGTTTCTCACGTCACCATTACCCTAATCTCTCCGCGCGAGGTGTTACCTGTCATGTGGGGGATTTGGCGGACGCCTCGGCTGTGAGTGAGGCGCTGCGCGAGGCCGACGTGGTGTTCCACGTGGCGGCCCTTGCGGGAATATGGGGCGATTACGCCCGGTATTATGCGACCAACGTCGTGGGCACACAAAACGTGATTGACGCCTGCAGGCAAAATGGAGTGAAAAAGCTCGTGCACACGAGTACTCCAAGCGTGGTTTTCGGTGGCCGACACATCAGGAACGCCAATGAAACCGTGCCCATTGCGCGAAAACACCTGTGTCACTACGCGGGCACCAAAGCCGAAGCTGAACGGATGGTGATTGCTGCCAATGGGCCGGACTTGGCGACCGTGGCGCTTCGGCCGCATACGATCTGGGGGCCAGGTGACAACCAGATTTTTCCCCGACTCGTGGAGCGGCATCTTGCCAATCGATTGATGCTCATCGGCCACGGGGACAATCTGGTGGACACGACCTATGTGGATAACGCCGCCAGGGCTCATCTCGACGCCGCACGCCAGCTTGCGCCAGGGAGCCCTCCTGCCGGTTGCGCCTATTTCATCTCACAGGGGGATCCCCGCCACCTTCGCGACGTGCTCAACGAACTGATGAGCGCCGCCGAGCTGCCGCCAGTGAAAAAATCAATCCCCTTTTCCGTGGCGTATGTTGCTGCCTGCGTGCTTGAAACTTTCTATAGGACGTTTCGCGTTACCGCAGAACCCTCGCTCACGCGTTTCTTGGTACTGAATATGGCGAGAGATCACTACTTCGATATCACCGCGGCTCGGCGAGACTTGGGATACAATCCCACGATCAGCATCGAAGAGGGCATGCAAAGATTGCGCCAAGCGCTGTCGGCGGAACCCATGGTGACAACCAGCGCCAGCGATGCATGAGATATGACGATGCCAAGTCTTGAAACAGCGAAAATGATCGCGGACGCGCTGGCGGCTCGCTCACGAACTCACCCCGGCCGGCTGGCGCTTGCGGTGGCTTGCAAGGGGTGGCGGCAACACGATCGGTATGACGAGGTCACCTTCGCAGAACTGGAACACGACGTAAACGCGTACGCCTGCATTTTTGCGAATCGCGGTGTTCGAAGGGGAATGCGAACTGTCCTGATGATCACCCCAGGGCGGGAGTTTTGTGCCGCCATCTTTGCTCTTCTAAAGCTGGGTGCGCCGCCGGTCCTGATCGATCCCGGGATCGGACTGCGGAACATAGGAAGATGCATCCAACGCGCCATGCCGGCGGCCTTTGTCGGCATTCGAAAAGCGCAGGTCGCGCGTCGGATGTTCGGTTGGGGCAGAGACTCGATTCGCATCTCACTCACCGTTGAGTCGCTGCCGAGAGGCAAGTCTGGGCCTGCGGACGTCACTCCTGAAGAGTTTTCTCGAGGTGCTCCTCCTGTGGACCCGCGCGCAGACGAGGGGGTAGGAGCCATCGCTTTTACCAGCGGGAGCACGGGCCCGCCGAAAGCTGTGGTGTTCGACCATCAGAATTTTGATGCCCAGGCTGATCTCGTGCGAGGGCTCATGGGGCCGTACGTGGCAGAGCCTCACTTGATGACATTTCCATCGTTTCTGCTCTTCGCGCCGGTGCTTGGATTCGCGGCAATCATTCCCGACATGGATACCTCCAAGCCCGCGGCAGCGGACCCGAGTCGGTTGATTGCCTCCATCGAGGACTATCAATGCCGGTCTTTTTTTGCCTCCCCTGTCCTGGTTCGCCGCCTCGGTTCCTACTGTCGCGAGACCAATCGCAAGCTTACCTCGATCGAGCGCGTCCTGAGCGCCGGCGCGCCATCGGAACCGCGTGCGCTGGCAACTCTGGCTGCGGCGATCGGACCTGGCGGAGAAATTTTCACGGTGTATGGCGCAACCGAAGCCTTTCCCGTGTCGAATCTGAGCAGCACTGAGATTCTGAATGAGACCAGCGAAAAAACAAAGAGGGGAGCCGGTGTCTGCGTGGGACGTCCCCTCCATGGAATAACGGCGTCAATCATTCCGATCGGCGAGTCGCCGATCAACGATTGGGAAGAGATTCGGCCCCTGCCACCCTACGAGATTGGCGAGATTGCCGTCTCTGGCGGGGTCGTCTCTCGGCGGTATTTCAATGACCCCGATGCTACTGAGTACGCCAAGATCCCATGCCGGGCCGCGGGCTCTCTCTACCACCGGATGGGAGACGCAGGCTATGTCGACGACCTCGGGAGGCTTTGGATGTGCGGCCGCAAATCCCAGCGCGTCGTAACACCGAAGCGCGTGTATTTCACGGTTCCCACCGAGGGAGTATTCAACGGACATGGAGAGGTGTCCCGGACGGCCCTGGTCGGAGTAAAGGGCGGAGAGAGTACTATTCCGGTTCTATGCGTGGAGCTTGCGGATCGCAAATCCGCGAAGGCAAGAAGGAGAATTGGGGAGGAACTGCACGCTCTCGGCGCAAAATTTGAGCACACTCGCGAGATTCGTCATTTTCTGTTTCATCGATCGTTCCCGGTGGATGCCCGGCACAATTCAAAGATTCGCAGAGAAGATTTATCGGTGTGGGCAAAACGGAGAATCAGCTCGAACGGTCCCGACGGAAAGTAGGATTGACAATGACAAGCGCATTCGCAGTTGCCATAGCACGCGAACCCATCAGCGGAAATTCGCGTTTGCGAACCAACGGCTTCCGGCCCCGCGATTTGCGAAGCTATTGGACACTCTTGGCTATGGATCACTTCCTTGGTCGAGAGCGCGTCGACCGAACCTTTAAGTATTGGCGCAGCGGCCTGAATCAAAGAATGCTGGAGAGCATCCGGCAAAACGGCGAATCGCGCGTCATCCCGTTGCCGCGAATCACGCAGCTGGACCGCAAGACCTACATGAAGGAGTTTGTGAACAAGAGCCATCCCGTGGTTTTCGTTGGTGCGGCTAAGGATTGGGAGTGTTGCAGGAAATGGAGTTTCGACTGGATTAAGCAACGATACGGCAGCGACGACGTAATGCTGGTCGATCATGGGAAACAGGAGCGCAATCCGCTACACGCCCCCGTCGAGCATCTGACTCTCGGCGACCTAATTGACGGGATTGACCACGGCTCGTTGAAATATGCCCGTTTCCATCCCCTGCTGCAAAGGCATCCGGAGCTTCGGATCGACATTGACCAGAGGTGGCTGAAGGACCACCTGACCAATCGCCGCACCAGTTGGCTTCGCTTCTACACTCTATTTCTCGGGGGGAAAGGGACCGATACCGCAATTCACAACGCCGGAAACGAAAATCTTTTTGTCCAGATCCAGGGGCGAAAGAAGTGGCGCTTCTACCCCGTGGAACATACTCCGATCTTCGACCCGCCAGCGAACCGTTCGTTATACAAGTACACCGGCTACCGCCCAGACGAGCCAGACTACGAGCTTTACCCCATGGCTCGTCATATGGATTGGTACGAAACGGTCCTGGAACCAGGCGACGTTCTTTATAATCCGCCGTATTACTGGCACCACGTTTCCAATCCTGTTAGGTCGATTGGTGTTGGCTGCCGGTGGAACAATATTCGAACGGCGTTCCTCGCCGCGCCTACTCTCGCAACGTTGGAGCTATTCAACACAAAACCAAACCTGATTAAGGGAATGCTAATGACGCTGAAGGATTTCAACACCGTTCTGGCCGAAACCAGGCTGGACAAGAAGCAGATCATGGCGCAGCCCGGAGGGTCGCAGCAAAGTTAATTGGTTTGCGGTCCTGCCTTAGTCTGTATACATAGCTATGACCTTCCTGCGCCGCGTCGTAATGTTCTCTCGCAACCGCAAGTTTGGCCGGTATCCAGAGGCCAGATGGGCCAATCGCGATTTTGGGGTGATTCAAGCGTCCATCGCGTTGCTGGTGCTGTTGTCGCTGGTGCATCCATCGCGGGTGTGCGCGGCGAATTCTGACTTGGAGACTGTGCTGACTGGCTCGCGCCGGCGCACTGAGAATTTGGACTACCGTTTGACCGGGCGACTCACGCGGGTGGAAGGCGATGGCAGGCGCACGAGCTACAAGTTTGTCGCCAAAGCTCACTGGTTTCCCGATGGTCTGCGTCTGCTATGTGAGATCTTGGGGCCTGGCTCAGCGAAGACGAGCCTTCTTTTGCATATGAGCGTGAATGGGCACGTGACCGTCGAGGCGGTACTTCCTGGTGAGAAGGCCGCTAGGGTGTTGCCATTCGAACGTTGGAGCAGCCCACTGGTGGGAACGGACTTTTCCTATGAGGACATGGTAGAGAGCCAGTTCTTCTGGAAAAATCAGGAACTGCTGGCGCCTGAGAAATACGGCGCACGGGATTGCTTTGTCCTTAAGAGCAAGTCCGACCCTCAGGAGCGGACTTACTATGATTCGGTAACATCGTGGATTGACCGCGGCATCTTGTTCCCTGTGCATGTGGTGAAGACGCTTCGCGGCACGCAACAGCAGAAGGAATTCATTTACTATGGGCTGCGGCAGGAAGGCGGCACCTGGTCTGCGACACAAGTGGAGGCAAAGCTGCAGGGCAAGCCCGGCTTTTCGATTCTTGTAATCGAATCGGGCTCGGCAAAGGCAAATCTTGGACGCAAGGACTTTGATATCAGCCAGTTCACCGCTCCAGCAGACAAAGCGAAATAAATCGGTCGCTTGATTAAGCTGTTGCAAGGCCGTGTGCTGTCACCGGAGCTTCCACGGTGTTCGCCGTCATGGCACAAGCTCCTTGTCAGAGGTTGCCGGGGCCCCATATAGGCCAAACGGCCACCAATTCCAGTCGCCGGCAAGTTGCAATAGAGCGGGCCCGACAACCATCCGGACGAGTGTGGCATCAATCAGCACCGCCACGGCGAGCGTAAAGCCGAGCATTTGGACGACCATAAAGCTTCCCACTGTGAATGCGGTGAAGACGGCAATCATAATTGCACCCGCGCTCGTGATGAGCCCGGCCGTCCGTGCCAGGCCCTCGATCACCGCTGATGTTTCGGATAGACCGCGCCGCCGTTCTTCGAGGACTCGGGCGACCAGGAAGACCTCATAGTCCATGCTCAATCCGAAGACGATGGCGAACGAGAGAATGGGCACGATCGGGTATACGGAGCCGGTGGGTCCGTCGAGGCCGAAGAGTCTGCTGCCGTGGCCTTCCTGAAAAACGAGAACTAACGCACCGAATGAAGCGCCAACGGAGAGCAGATTGAGCAGAATCGCTTTGACAGCCGCAAGCAACGAACGTAACCCGATCAGGAGCGCCAGCAAACTCCCCAATACGACCCCAAGGACCACCCTCGGCAGCCACTCTCTTACCACCGCGTCATAATCCGCGACCTGTGCGGCAACGCCGCCGACACGCAGCACAGCGCCGGGCACACCGGTTATCGCCGCGACATCGGAGGAACGCACTTCTCGTACCCATCGTTTCTGTTCATTGGGCGAAAGAGCGGCGGTGGGCAGCAACTCAATCAACGTAGCTTGGCCATCGCTGCTAAGAAAGCTCTTGCGGATTGGCTCGGGCACATCGTTGATAGCGTTCGCAGTGTCAGACATTCCCGTGAGGGTCGGAAGAGATAAGACCTCTTGCGCTCTAGGATCGCTCTGGAAGCGTCTCGTCAAGCGAGTAACGGCTAGCCAGCCAGCCGGCGAGAGCGGCGGAGACTGCGGCGGCAACTCCAGAATCACTCGGAGGGACTGCACAATACCCGCCCGCCCCATGCCTTGAAGCGTGTGCAGTGCTCGCACCGACGCGGCTGCGGCTGGCAGGGAGTCAAGGCCAGGAATCCCGGGTGAGATTTTCCGTGCCTGGAATGCAAGGATCAGTAGCGGAACCCCGGCGACAAGCAGAGCTGTCCAAGGCCAGCGGGTTACGATGCTGCCCCACCGTTCCCACCGCTTACTCGTCGCGCACAGGCTCTCCGGCGTTTTGAATCGTCTGCCTGGAAGACGCACTCTGGCGGCATTGATGCGATGCCCCAGCAGACCAAGCACCCAAGGCAGAATGAAAGTACACAGCATGACACTCAAAACGGTTACCAGCAGGCCAGCTATCCCGATGGAGCGCAATTCGCTGATGGGCACAGTCAGCAGCGCTGAAAATCCGATTGCAACTGTCGTGGCCGAGATTATCAGCGTCCGTCCTGCTAGCCCGGCAGCAATATCCGCAGCGTGGCCGGGATCATATCCCTCGACCAATGCTTCGCGAAACCGGCTCACCATCAGCAATGCATAGTCGATGCCCAAGCCAAGGCCGAGCATGGTTGTCAGATTCTGCACCAGAATCGACAGGTGCAGATAATGCGCGAGCAGCGCAGCTGCACCCAGCGCCATCGAGATAGAGAGTACTCCAATTCCCAGCGGGAGTAGCGCGGCCACAAGACTGCCGAAAGCCAGCAACAACAGCAAGAGAGTCACGGGCATCGCACGCTCCTCGGCATGTTTGACGTCATCTGCGCTGACCTTTTGAAGGTCGAGGCTCAGTGGCGCCTCACCTGTAATCTCCAGTTTGACATCGGGGTATTGCGACCTAAGCTGACCTTCCATCCACTCTGCTTTTGCCTGCAGTATGGGAACCGACACCTCGACAGTTCTGTCGTGCAGGTCCAACCCGACGATGATCAAGGCCCCGCCATCGTTTCCGGTGAACAGAGGATCTGGCCAATCCAGACTCGAGGCGGCGCCCGACACTCCAGGCACACTACGCAATGAACTGGTTAAGAAGCCCAATGCATCTGCGCTTTCTGCAGAATCTGGATCGGGAATGCCGCTGATCACTACAATCAGGCGCTGGGCGTACGGAGACTGGAAACGCTGCGCCAGCTCCAGGTTAACTTTTTCGGATTCTCCGCCCTTGATGTGAGCAGCTGTCTCCAGACGACGTTCGACTTTGTAGGAAAAGGGCATTAGCGCAAGCGCTATAACAAACCCCGACATCGCCAACCAGAATCGGCGGCGAGCGGCATCGCGGCCAGTCTTCAAGCATGGCATTTCCATATATGATCCGTCGTTTCCCGTTTTTCTGAGACCAATGAAACGACTCGGTGATCGAGCACATCTATGATATGCGATCAAATTGGATATTCACTAGGTTCGGCATTGACCTTAGTTAACGATAGATCATCGAATGGTCCCCGGCTTGTCTGCAATGCGGAGCTTGCGACCAAAGTCCCGGCAAACGGGCTTCGAGGAAGTTGGCCAGATTGGTAACGGGAAGTCGGCTTAGTTTAAGCAACGAGGATAAGAACTCGCTGCACGGCAGTTCGGATTCCTGC
>Ga0209006_10005934_pt1 | contig 11098 bp, 17 predicted proteins | sample JacPin_JW_Ref_O2_FD_188567 | JGI IMG/M metagenome (GOLD analysis project Ga0209006, IMG submission 188567) | Forest soil microbial communities from Algoma, Ontario, Canada - Jack Pine, Ontario site 1_JW_Ref_O2 (SPAdes) (version 2) | ecosystem: Environmental > Terrestrial > Soil > Boreal... | reverse complement strand
CCCATCCTGGATCAGTTATCCGAGGTCATCCGTCGGGCAGCGCACAGCCAGAAACCCAACGGCTTGCCGGGCGTCCTCCAGATCATGATCCGCAAACACCTGCTCTCTCGCGAAGAATCGAGAGATCGCCTGCATCACAAAGGCCGCCAGATGCGTTTCCGCTTCGTCAAATTCCAATACAGCCTTTCCGTCGGCGGTGATGACGTCCGATGGCGCAAAGCCCGCGTTCAACAATTTGTGCAACGCAGATTCACTGCCTACCGGATTCCGGAAGACGGCAATCAGATGATGGGTCGGATAGAACACACCCAGCCTCATGCCGGAGGTCTTGAAATAATCCGCGAGTTTGTTCATGGTTGCCATTTCCCGTTGTCCTTGCCCGCATCCACCTGCAGCACCTCTCCCGTGACGTGGCGAGCCCCGTTAATTAAGTGATCGCGTCGACAATGTCGGCAATATCGGGTATCTCTCCCGTCGGCGAAAGGCTCTTCAAAAACTCGCATGCATTACTCTGTTTAGATCTGTCGGTGTTTCAAGGATGACCTTTGGCTTATCGGGTGTAGAAGTCCTTCGATTTGCCTGGTCGCTCACGGTGAAGAAGCGACTTGCGAAGAAGCCTTCGTGGCAATTGGCGCGTCAAACTGATTCATGCGTTTAGAAGCGATTCCCAGTTGGCTGGCACCCTACCTGCAGGTCCAGGTACAGGCTGACTCTCGGGATGAGCGTGCGGCGGAAGCAATTCCACACCATTAATCATCGCCCCCTTCTCGTAGTTGAAGAACCAGTGCTCACCTGGATCAAAGCTGGCTATGATCGGATGCCCCGTCGCCGCCGCATGCTTTGATGCATGCTGGCTCGGAGAACTGTCACAGCATCCGATGTGCCCACACTCCGCACACCGCCGGAGATGAAACCACCAACCTTTCGGTGACGCCAGACATTCCACACACCCGATGCCGCTCAGTTTCGAAGCGAGATCAAACCCGCGGTGATCTTTCTTCATTTTCGATGTTTTCTTTTCAAGGCACCAGCAAGATCTTCCCGATGCCACCCTTTTCCGCCACTGCTTGAGCCTCGGCCGCTTCGCTGAGTGGCAAGGTCTGGCTGATCGGGATGACTAGCTTGCCATCTCGCACCGCTTCGGCCATGAACTCGAGCGTTTTCCTGTCGAATTTCGAGAATACGAACACTACCTTCACAGATGGGTACTCAGCGGCATTCCGCGGCGCGCGGAAAACTGAAGCAAACACTCCTCCCGGCTTGACCTTGGCGATCAGCTTCTCGGCCGTCCTTCCGCCGACTGTATCCGCAACCGCATTGAGCGGCGGTAGGTTTGCAATCGCGGTGTCATCGTCGGTAGCGACCACCTGATCCGTGCCGGTAGACTTCGCCTCATCCAGCTGTCTCCTCAAAACTCCCGCGATCACAATTGCCCCGCGTTCCTTCGCACTGAAAACCGCCGAACGCCCGACATTTCCCACACCACCTACGACCATGACGGTCTCGCCCGCTTTGATTCCCGTAGCGGCACTGAGCTGGTTGCCAGTCGTCGTCACCAGCGGCAGCGCCGCCGCCCGGATCAAATCGAGCCCCTTGGGGACTTTCGCTAAGACCGCCGCATTGACAACACAGAGTTCGGCGTAAGTATTATCCGCCATAGCGAACACCTGATCGCCGACGGAAAAGCCTTCCACGCCCGGCCCAACCTTGACCGCAGTACCCGCGATATCGATTCCTATAAGGCCCGGGAACCGGATGGGATAATAATCCTTCGTTAATCCAGCACGCCGCTTTTAGTCGATCGCATTCACGCTCGCGGCGGCGACCCGTACCAGCACCTCGCTGGGGCCCGGCACCGGATCCGGGTAGTCCTCAAACTTCAGTACTTCCGGACCGCCATATTGGTGGACAACAACCGCTTTCATATTTCATCTCCTGGTACGTTCAACGGTTCACCGCTTGCGTGGCAGTTTCGAGGACATGATCGGTCAGACCGGTTGGTTTCAATGTGCTCAAAATATTTCTGGCCTCAGCCGCCTCAGCGGCAGTTCCATGAGCAACAACCAGATACTGGCCCGCCTTTATGGCGGTCTCGTAGGTCACGATACTGTCCTTTGGTATACCTAAGCTCTACAGACCGGGCTCCGATCGCACTCAAGCCGCCGACTACCACCGCGTTCTCTAGGCCGGCGACGATCCAGGCCGCCAATGGACCGCCAACCAGCACAGGGCCTATCGCCGGCACCCAAAAGAATGCGGCGCCAAACAGTAAGCCCCAGAAGCCGCCCCAGAAAGCGCCCCACTTTTCCCAATACTTCATCCGGCCTCCCGCGTTGTAATAGCCGACGACCTGCTCGTCCGTGTGATAATCCTTCCCCACAACCGATAGCTTTTCATGTCGAAACCAGACTTCTGAAGTTGCTTGACGGCACCTTCGGCTGCTGAGCGGTTATCATACATTGCGATCACTGCGTTCGTATCCGTCATACTCTGTCTCCTTTTTGATCTTAATTTTCCCTGACTGAGATTCTCACTTCACTTTTGCCATTACTTCTTCCGGCGTTCACGCGTCACAGCGCCTTTGGCGGCAGCCCCTCTTCTGTTCTTTTGAGAATGAATGCCCAGGTCGTGCCACGACGTTTCCGCGAGGTTGATGCCGTAGTAGTTCGCAGCCTTCTCGATGTTCACGAACGCCAAGGCACGGTCGGCATCGGAGACGTCGATGACTTGATCGAACCGCGCGACCGCGTTACGCACATGTTGTGCGTCGGTCAGTGGTTCTTTACGCTGATTCGGAAACGCGTATACACTGTCTGGAAGGTCGCTCTGCACCGTCAGCCGTCCGTGTTTCTCATGAGGTTTCCAAGTCGCTTCCGGCATATCTTGTTATCCTTTCATTGATATACCGCCAAAGGGCGTGCGCGTCGACCGTCAAGTAAGCGACGGCGTTGAACCGTGTTCCGGCACGCTTTTGCATCAACATTGGCACTAGCGCTCGACGCCGAGGAGGCCGACTCTTAACGCAATGAAGCCATCGATGCTGTATCGACCCGGCCCAGAGAAGATCAGCCACACCAAGATCAATACGTACAGGACCTCGGGGAGGTACAGAAAGTCGTCGAGCCAGGTCAGGAAACCGCTCGCCTGGATCGTGTGGATCGAAGTGGTGGCGATCGCGACGATCATGTCTACCGTGAGCATCGTGGCGCTCAGCGGTGTGAGCAGCCCTAATGCCAGGCCTGCTCCGCATGCGAATTCAACCGTGGCGACAAAGAGCGCAATTGCGTGCGGGAACGGGACGTGTATTTGAACCATGGTCTGCTCAAGCGCGCCGAACTGAGCTCTTGTGAACAGCTTAGTCCCGCCGGAGATACAGAAAAAGACACCGATCAGGACGCGGGCCGCCGTCACTGGCATCCACTCCCCCCCGCGGAGAATCGTCAATGCATTCTGGATCACTTGTATCATTCAACAACCTCTCCAAATAGCATCGCTAACCTACCGCTTCACCTTTTCCCGTAGTTGGTGAAAACGTAGTCTGTGCTCTTGGCTTGGGTGTGGCACGCGAACCCGCACCTCGCGTCATTTCCCTGCGGGGGCACGCTTGCCGAGGTTCCCGGTTTGAAGATATCAGACGAGGTGTCGTAATCAAACACTCCATATCCCCATCCGGCGCTGTCGGCGAATCTCTTGCTATCTTTGACCATAAAGTCGACGTTCGCAAGCTTGTCCGGCACTGTCGTTCCCGGAAAGAACTGATTCTGCTTGGGAGTCCAATGAATTTTGGCCATCTTCGCGCCGTTCGGAAAAGGTTTCCCGTTGCCGGGAATACCCGATTGGAACGCCTTGATCATCACGGGGTTGCCGAGGATGGTAGTGATGACCTTTTCATTTCTACTGACCGAAATCGTTTGCCACGCCTCGTATCCTCTGAATTCGGAGAACGCGAGGCCGCCCGGTACCTTCAAGGTATACTTATCCTCGGCAGCCAGAACAAAAGCCGCGAGGACGGCGAAAGACGCCGCTCCAACCAGTATTCGTTTTTTCATTGTTTATCTCCTTTCAGCCACCCGGGAATCCGAACATCAACCACGACTGATTGGCTACCCAGTGGGGGTAAAACCCGGTCATCTGGTTGAACAGTTCTTCGTCGGACGCCGCGGTCTGCTGCAGCCGATCAAAGTCCAGCAAATAGCTCTTAGTGTCCTTGATCACCGACGGCGAATCGGGCGCACCAGGCTTCTTGTGACCGGCAACAACAATCGCGGGCTTCAGCGCTGCCAACCGGTCCAGCGCCGCCACCCAGTTCTTCCGGCTCTCGGGGGTGGTGTCGCCGACGTACATGTGGCACTGGTTGTACACCACGTCGCCAGCGACGACCAGGCCGATCGATGGAACGTATAGAGACGTCGTATCGGCGCTATCGGTGTGGCCCTGCTCGATGATACGCAATTCCTGGCCCTCGAGAGTGAACGTGTCGTGCTCATAGGGCTGAGGTGCAACGAATTTGGTGGCCAGTTGCCCAGGAAACAACCGGCGAGCTAAGCGCTCCACTGGCGGACTGAACGACATCTGCATGGCGTTCACCGTCCTGGACGTCGCTATCGCCCGGGCGCTCGGGAAACGGTCGAGCAGAACGCTCAGACCGTAGAAGTGGTCGAAATGGCCGTGCGTTATGTAGATGGTCTCCAGGTTGCGGTTGTGCAGCGCAACCCAATCCGCGAGAGCCTCGGCCTCAGCTACCGTCGTCATTGCGTCTACCAGCACCGCGTCGTACTCGCCGAAGATTAAAGTCGACGTGATCGGGTCAAAGCCGAGCGCTTCGCCGAAGGGCTTTGGCCGCTCGCCGACCATTGGCTTTCCCGGTGCCGTAAAGACGTTGACACCAAGTGTGTTCGACGTGATGTTCATCGGATGCTCCTTTCTATGCCTGAACCTGATGTTAACCGTACGTGAGATCGGTGCTTTGTCCGACCTCGATAATATAACCGTCAGGATCGCGGATGTAGCAGCGCGTCTCGCCGTACTTGGGGATCGGCTCCGTGATGAACTCGGCTCCCCGACTTTTCCATGATTTGTAGCACGCTTGAATATCCGCAACGCGGATATTCATAAAGCTGCTGACCTTATCCGGGTCGGCGAGGACGCTAAGCGTTACAGTCGGCTTGTCGGGGGTCGGCCCGCCCCCGACGTTGACCAGGAGCCACGTATTCGCGATCTGAATGTACCCGGGCGCGCCCTTGCTGTCGCCTCTGCTCAGAGCGCGACCGCCGAAAACCGTTTCATAGAAGTGAAGCGATCTGCCGATGTCGGCGACGGTAAGAAAATGTGCGATGCTGATTCCCTCCCGAGGGGGCATCTCATAGCTCTTTTGTTCGATTTTCGTTCCGGCCATGAGTTTCAGAAGCGCCTGAGCCGCCGAGGTCGACGACGCAGGATTCTGGCCAGTAATGAGACGGCCGTCAGTGATGGAAAAAGGCTGCCAGTTCGCCACCTTCTCGAATATGGCGCCGAGCCGCAGTAGTTCATCCTCGACCAGAAACGGCACGACCTTCGTTAGCTGCATCTCCTCTTCCTCGCCGTTCGTGAACCCGGTGACGTGTTTTCCTTTCACCAGCGGAGCGCCCTGGTAGGTAACGTGGCGAAGCACCCCGGGCGAATGGCACACCAGTGCGATTGGCTTGCCAGAATTGTAGAAGGCTTCCAGAAGAGCGATCGACGCGGGGCTCTCCGCGAGATCCCACATCGGGCCGTGCCCACCGGGATAGAAAACCGTGTCGAAGTCTTCCGCCTTCACTTCCGCGAGTTTGACCGTGTTGGCGAGAGCCTTTTGCGCCGCCGCGTCCTTCTTGAACCGCGACATCGCCGGCGTTTGATTTTCAGGTAGATCGCTTTTCGGATCGAGAGGAGGCTGCCCGCCTTTGGGAGAGGCGAGTGTCAATTCAACGCCAGCGTCCCTGAACACGAAATAAGGGGCCGCGAACTCCTCCAGCCAGAAGCCAGTCTTGCGGCCTGTGTTGCCCAGTTGATCATGCGACGTTAGGACCATCAGTATCTTCATGTTCTTCTCCTTTTTTTCGTATGCAGCTCCACTCAGCATCCAAGGCTCCGTCCCGCCTTCGCTGCTTGATATACGCAGGTGGCGTACCGCAGCGAAGGTATAGAAACGAAAGAGAGAGCAGGGACCTAGCTTTGTCTTCCGTCGACCCTCCGACACTGACTGCCGTCATCTTCAGCTTAGGATCCGCGTATCTTGAGATATTACACGTGGAACGCGTGGAATCAAATCTGCCAACCGGCAGGAGGACATCTAATGGGACGGCTTCTATCAATCAATGTCGGGCTCCCTCGTGACGTCGAATGGAGGGGCGCGAAAGTCCACACCGCGATTTGGAAGCAGCCGGTCCAGGGTAGGGTTGCAGTCCATCGCCCGAATGTGGAGGGCGATGGACAAGGGGATCTCGCCGGGCATGGCGGCGAACACCGCGCGGTGATGGTGTACCAAATGGATTCTTATCACTACTGGGAGGCTCAACTCGGCCGCAACGACTTTTCATTCGGACAGTTTGGCGAGAACTTCACAGTGGAGGGCTTACCCGATGATGAGGTTTCGATCGGCGATCGATACCGCATCGGAAGCGCGCTCTTCGAGGTCACGCAGCCGCGCGTCACATGCTATCGCGTGGGTATCAGGATGGCAGAGCCGGCAATGGCCTCTTTGCTCGTGTCACATCACCGGCCTGGCTTCTACTTTCGCGTGCTGGAGGAAGGTGAAGCCGGCGCTGGCGACGAAATCACCAGAGTGGCACAAATTGAACGCGCGCTGCGAGTGCCGGCACTCAGTCAGGGCTGGAAAACTTCTTTAAAGGCGATTGCAGAGCAGAAGACTTCGGAGGGAGGGAATCCCGGGCTCAAGGCCTCCGGCGGCCCGCCACCAGCCTGGCCAGGTTTTCGGCCATTGCGCGTCGCCGAAATAGTTCGGGAAGCTGTCAATGTAGTCTCGTTGTCCATCGAAGGAACGGATGGGGCGCCTCTGCCTCCAGCTCTACCCGGACAGTTCCTCGTTCTACGGTTGCGCCCAACACCCAACGGCCCGCCGCTTCTCCGGAATTACTTGATGTCCGGCATTCCCGGCGCCAGGACTTATCGGGTAAGCGTCAAACGAGAGACGAACGGAGTTGTCAGCTCGTATCTTTGCGAGCACGTCCACACGGGCGATATCTTGGACGTGAGCGCGCCTCGGGGCGGTTTTATTCTGAGATCCGGCGATGGGCCGGTGGTCCTGCTCAGCGCCGGCATCGGGGCGACGCCCGTACTCGCCATGTTGCACTCGCTCTCCGCCGAGGCGTCAGGCCGTGAGGTCTGGTGGATCTACGGAGCACGTAACCGCGCAGAGCACCCGTTTGCAAAAGAGTCACGCGGACTTTTGCAAACCCTCGTGAACAGCCGAAGCCACACTGTGTACAGCAAGCCGGATTCAGGGGATAAACCAGGTGTCGACTATGACTCTGTTGGGCATGTGGACACGCTGCTGGTCGATCGGCTGGGTGTAAATCGCGATGCGGATTTCTACCTGTGCGGTCCACCTTCATTCCTCCGCGACCTGACTGCGAAGCTTGAAGACATGGGGCGCCGGTTCCACACGAATTCACGCAGAGGTGTTTGGGCCGGAAACGCCGATCACACCAGGAATTGCGCCGGTCTCCCACCCGCCGGTTCACGCTCCCGGAGGGGAACCCGGCATCGGACCACGGATCTCATTTACACGAAGCGGGCTTACGGTTCCGTGGAATTCACGGTTTTCCAGTCTGCTGGAACTTGCGGAAGCGTGCGACGTCCCCGTACAGTGGGCGTGCCGCACAGGGGTCTGCCATACCTGCGAGTGCGCATTGATAGGAGGAACTGTCCACTATGAACCTGATCCACTCGAGCCGCCGGCCACAGGCAACGTGCTGATCTGCTGTTCGAGACCTTCAGGCGACGTCGAAATTGATCTGTGATTACAAGGCCAACCGGCGACGTATCATCGTTCGACCTCAATGGTCGACGGACCCATCGTCAAGTACGAGAATGGGAGTCGCGACGGCCAATGCGCGCGTTGTATGAGCTCCTGCTCCGCACGGAACCAGTCCTCGTCAGGCGATCCCACGGGCCTGCCCCGCTCCTCCCATATTCGGTATGCCAGCTTCTCAATCTGTTCGCGCTGTTCATTTGAAAGTTGGTGCATGGATAGACTCCTTCATTTCCCTACTCACGTAACCTCTTTGGTCCACTCACGTACGGATTGCCTCGCTCGTAGAAGCGCAGTTCGCGATCCACGTTGCGTGTCAAACCGATGCGCACACTCTTGCCAATTGTTGTCGTTTTCCCCCGGCTCGTCGCGAGCCAGAGCGGACCCGCCGCGCACAGATCCAGACCATCTTGGCTAAAATCAATCCGCATCGCCTAAGCTAGCCGGCCTGGCCCACGGGCTAAATCGAGCAGGCCTGCCCCGCCGCGGGAGCGTCGCATCCGATCGATTCCCTCGAGAGGTTCGAGGGCTCGCAACAGGACGCCGGCCCCGACTCCCGCCGCCTCGCTCGTCACGTTCAGCATGAACGACGATCCATAGGTGAAGTACACGTGAGCGTACCCTGGTCCAAGAATAGTGAGGAATTGCCCCGCGTCTCTCCGCGAAATACGTGACCGGCGGAATCACCCACCGGATAAGCCTCCGTCTCGACGATGCGCCCGCTGAGCCTGCCATCATCGGTGTCATGGACTGCTACTTTGCCAATCAGGTAGCGCGCCAACTCCACAGTATCAACCGGTAATTCGGTTCGACGAAGACGCCGAAGGCGACGAACGGGAATTGTCTCGCCTGCGAGCTTCATTATTAGGAATCTTCTGTCGCATAGCGGAAGATCGCGCAAATAGGGCCACCGGAAGGCATGCGGGCCTCCGACAGGGTTTGAACTTCGCCACCGTGGCGAAGCGTTTCGACGGCGGCTGTGTTCAGGAGGTCCGCTCCGTCGACCACGCCCGCAACGGCCCCGTCCTCAAGCAGGAATAGATGTTCGACCCTGCCTATGGAAGCGGCGCGCACAATCTCCTGTACATCTGCCGAAGCGTGGCCTGTTCCGACCTGCTTCTCGAACCTCTCCAGGGCGCGACGCGCCGGCTCGGTGGTCACCGACCGAACCAGCTCCAAGGATTGCCGATACATTTCGTTCTGGCCAAGATGTCCAGGTAATCCGCGTATTCCCGGTTCCACGCACGCAGGATAGGTCGTCAAACGATGGAAGAGCGCGACTTCATGTTCGACGCCCACAACAACCAGGGGCGGATGTCCATCCTTCAGCAGAGCGTTTACGTCACGATCAATCTCACGATAAAAACGGCCAAGATGGTTTTCAGGGTGATCGCGATCATGCACTGGCTCCGCCCGAAGCGAGGATTGGGATGCGCCAGGAACGAAGCCGTTTTTCGGAAATCTCGCGGCCTCACAGGATTGATCCGTGCATTTGAAGACACGCGTATCACTCAGCTTTAAAGCGAGAATGGAACTCCAGGTGTTTGCTGGCAAGCGCCAGCAGCGGCCGAAGCCGGAAGCACTCACCAACGGCGGCGACGGGTTGGCCGACGAGGTATCGCGTGCGGAATGACTCGCATACGTCAGGCGAGCGCAGAAAAATAAACGTCACCGGCTCCTCTGAGGAATCGATCACGTTCGTAGCCGCAAGCTCTAGGGGGTCGAGTAGAGAGGCAACGTCGTGCTTGGATGTGCTGGCTGCCAGCTTGGCGCGAATCTGAGCAAGCGCGTCATTGAAAGCAGCTCGCGCATCGCGAGCCTCGGCTTCGAGTATACCGATCGAGATACATGGTGGAGCCGCCGACGCAAGAGCGCGTAGCTTTCCGGGGAAAGCCTTTCCGGTTTGATTATCGTCATAAGTAAACTCCAGTAATCCGTCGTGGGCTCTGCCTACATTTACCGCGCGCAATCCGTTATTCTTGCTCAGTTGGAAGAGCACGCTACCCGCCATCACCGTGAGCACATCCGGCTGCGATTCTTCTCTGTCAACAGTCGGCTGTCGGTGTCAGGCCGATGGCACCATCGCCCTGGAGTTCGCTGAGCCTGCGCGGAGTGCTCGTGTGATCGGGCAACTGATAGTCAGAAAAAACCCTTCCGGGTAGTAGGTGGTCCCTTCAACAGGTCGCGACGGCATGGCTCCGTTCATTCGCCAACTGCGGAATGGGGCGGGCCCTCGTAGATCGGCGTATTTCAATTCCAAGCTTTCGCATCTTGTAAATCAGCGTAGTACGTGGCAATCCAAGCCGATTAGCCGCTCCCTCTTGCCCCCCGATCAGCCAGTCGGTTTGCTTCAATGTCTCCAGGATATGCTCCCGATTCGGCGTCGGCAAGCGTGCGTGATGAGCTCTCAGAGCTCGGCTTCATCGTCTGCTTCAAGTCCATCGGCAGGCGCAGCACCGAACCAGGCGAAAAGAGTACGGCGCCCTCGAGGAAATTCTGAAGCTCGCGAATATTTCCCGGCCAGTCGTGCGCTTTGAGGACCGCCACCACTTCATCGGGAATCAAATCGATGGGCTTGTTGAGGCTGGCGGCAAATCTCGCTACGAAGAACTCCATCAACGCCGGGATGTCCTGAACGCGTTCACGCAATGGAGGCAGGCAGATTGGTATGACGTTCAACCGGTAAAACAGGTCTGCCCGAAACAGCTTCTTGGCCACCAGTTGCTCCAGATCTTGATTCGTCGCAGCAATTACCCGCACGTTGACCCGCACAGTCTGGTGGCTGCCTAAACGCTCAAACTCCCGCTCTTGCAGGGCGCGTAGGAGCTTGGGCTGAAGTTCCAACGGCATGTCGCCAATCTCATCCAGAAAGAGCGTGCCCCCATCCGCCATCTGAAGCCGTCCTTTGGTTTGAGTGCACGCGCCGGTGAACGCGCCTCTTTCATGGCCGAACAGCTCGCTCTCCAACGGCGCGCTCGGGATCGCCGCGCAGTTAAGGGCCACAAAACGGTTATGGCGGCGGGGGCTGGCCTCATGAATGGCTCTCGCAATCACTTCTTTTCCGGTGCCTGTTTCGCCCTGGATCAA
>Ga0209006_10005933_pt1 | contig 11099 bp, 10 predicted proteins | sample JacPin_JW_Ref_O2_FD_188567 | JGI IMG/M metagenome (GOLD analysis project Ga0209006, IMG submission 188567) | Forest soil microbial communities from Algoma, Ontario, Canada - Jack Pine, Ontario site 1_JW_Ref_O2 (SPAdes) (version 2) | ecosystem: Environmental > Terrestrial > Soil > Boreal... | reverse complement strand
TACCCTCGATCACGTCGATTGCCGCTCTGACAGGACAGTCTGAAAGCCGCATGGCTTCTCCGGTTACAAAATTGTGCCTACTAGACGCGCAGTTTTAACGCGTGCTACCTAGAGTAGTGAAACAAACTTCCACTTCTTCCGCCAACCGAAACGCTTTGGTCGCCTATCCTTTTCAAGACTTAGTGCAGCAGATTTGGAAGCCGTTCACTACACCCAAGGGGGTTCAACATGAAAATCATTGCGTATGACAATTTCAAGCCGGGAGTGACGTTGGACGATCTGCGGCCGTATCTGAAGGACGAGGTGTCGAATGTGTGGCGGCTCTGGAAAGCGGGCATCGTCCGCGAGAACTATGCACGCGCCGACGTAGGCGGTGTTGTGATTGTATTTGAGGTCGATAGCGTTGAAACGGCAAAAAGATACATCGCGGATTTTCCGCTGACCAGGGCCGGGCTGCTGGAGTGGCATTTCATCGCGCTCGATGCGCCACTGCCGCTGGAATTTCTGTTCGAGTCTTCTGTAGACATAGCCGTGCCGTATGATCGGACGACGCGAAACTAGGGAGACGATGAATGCCAAGCTCTACTCCACCAAGCTATACGGATGTCGCGCGAACCGCGTTGCTCGTCTACGACATGCAGCGTGGCATCGCGAAGCAGATTTCAGATGCGGATCGTATGATTGCTGCTTGTAAAACGGCGATTGACGCCGCACGTCGAGCTGGCATGCGTATCGCGTACACGAAGCACATGTCTCTGCCAGGCGCGTGGCTGGGAACTACGCAGCTACGCACGGCGATGATGTGGCAGCGCGTTCAAAAGCCAGAGGAAGTGAAGGCCTGGTTTGCGCGAGGATCAGAGGCGTCGGAAATTGTGTCGGAGTTGGCTCCGACAGTTGACGATCTTGTTGTGGAGAAGTTTGCGATGTCGGCGCTCTCTGGAACGTCGCTAGATTTCGCTCTTAGAGATTGCGGCATCGTGAACCTAGTGATCGTTGGTATCGCCTTGGAAATTGGAATCGAGCCTACAGTCCGTTCGGCCACGGACCTAGGTTTCGTGCCAGTGGTATTGACCGATGCCTGCGGATGGGGAAACGAGGCGGCGGCGAAACGCGCATTCGAGACAATGAAATTTGTTGGCGAGGCGATACTGACGGACACGAAGACGTTCGTATCCGAAGTTAATCGTCGAAGTTGATGGGGCCCTAGCTGGTCGCTACGAAGCCCAATCGACACTCAGTCTGTATTCGTCCCTATGCAGTCCACCGATGCAGTCCGTCTCGATCAAATTTCGCAGACTATCAACATGCCGTGCGTTCCGTTTGTCATCTCGATTCACAAGAACGACAGCAAAAGACAAGCTACAGTTCTTGCAAGCTATCGCCTGAGTTTCACTCCGCGCCGACGCATTCGGCGAACGGTAGTAATCGTTCAATTTTTCCATCGCAAGATGTTCGTGGAAAGCGAGAGCAACGACCGGCATCGGCACCCCGGTGGCTGGTTTCGCAGATTGTATCAGAACAACGTCGAGCTTAATGACTCAAGCGCCCATACTTCAGGTGAAGCGTAAGCCAGCGTAAGGGCTTCCCTGTATATCTAACTATCCTCCGGTTCGAGCATTGTCGGTTGTCGCCGGGACAACCGCGTTTTACCTTCGGCTTGATGTCGATAGTCCTCGAAAAGTCATCGCTCAGAAGACGACAGTCCCGCGCCGACGCCGCGAGAAGGCGAGAAGCTCGACTCTCGGAAGAGATCACGGGCTGGGCCGCTAACGCTTTATTCCCCATTGCGGATGTGCCCAACCGATACGCCAAGTTGCCCTGGCGAAGGATTCGAAAAACGCAGGGTTTAATTTGCGGAACACTTTTTGCGGTAACTGTTTTGGCTAGATGGCCCTTCGAACTCGTGTGGGAATTAATGGTCGCGCGACAACGGCAGTGAGGGGTTGGGATAGACCACGGGATCGTTTCGTAGGCGTCATCATGCCAGCTTTTAAATAAGGTAATCGCTGTATTCCCGTGCTCGCCGTTCGCCTTTTAGCATGAACGAGGAATGGACCTCGTTTACATTATCGCGGTGGCGCTTCCCTCACTTGTAGTCGGTTTATTCGCGTACTGCCTTTACCTAACGAAAGGCGTGGAACGAGGGCGCTAGTAAACTGCCATGCCTCACAGGAAATTCAATCAACTTCAGGACAAATTTCTTGAACTGTCCAAGCGGATGCGCGAGTCTGAGAGTGTTGCTGAAAGAGTGGCACTGCTAAACGAGCTTCAAAGCATTCTTAAAGAATCGAAGACTGTTTTGAACGAGATTCACGCGAAACAGTCTCACTAGCGATCACCCTACCGCAAAAAGATTCTCACTTTTTGAAGAATTCCCTCACGTTGATGGCAGTGACATCGCGGCGCGAGCAGTTCTGCTGCGCCCTCGACCATGTCTTCCATTCTGACGAGGCACGGTCCAGGTTACTTGGAAATCGCGCCATTCCAGTTCGTCTTGATTGGGTCGAATGCTTGCGCGTCGGCGTTGACGGTGGTGTTCTGGCCGTGCGCTACCTTCCAAACGCCCTCGTGGTTTACCACCACGAATGTATCGAGTTGTTCCCCTAGAGGTTTCCTGGGCCCAAGCCCGTCTGGTAATACCATTTCGCCGCTTCCGGTCTGGACTGCCACCGCGACGGCCACATTCGGAGTGATCGAACGAATCGTTATCTGACCCAGATGTATTTGCTCATTCTTGAACATCTGGCGATGGAAGACTCCCAGTGCCTTGACGATGTTGGCTCTCCCCTGCCAGTGCGTTCCCACCACGTTGATCAAATCGGCGTCTTCGGTGAAAACGTCCGCCATCGCTTTCATGTCGTGATGGTTCCAAGCTTCTTGAAACGCTATGACTGCGGCTCGAACTCCCGCCTCGTCGGAAGTCTTCTCCGAAGAAGAAGTCGCAGCAGATGCGAATAACAGCGCAACAGGCACAGTGAGAAGAAGACGACGGGTCAATATCACTATAGAACTCCTTCGCGGAATAAACGACTTCCGCTAATTTCAGCATTGCAAATCATTTCTGGATTGTAGCTCTTTCGATCAACAACGCGGGTGATACGCCTGGTTGTCGCGTTACGGGATAGGTCCGGTCCAGCACTTCAATTTTCCGATTACCACGCTAAAGGCTTGTGGAATACTTCGCGTGGTGTATCACTCGACGGCTACGCTGGCCTGCTCCCTCCATCGTTGACTGTTCACGCTCTTCACCATGAGCCAGAACTCCACCGGGATTTCCCCGATTGCAGAGGCCGCAGCGATAAACGGGAACAGACGGTACGCGGCCGGAGGAAATAGGAAAATCAGCCAACCCAAACCGCTGATCGTCAACAGCACCCCCAGAACTCGAGGCAGGAAGATCGAACGGAAAATGAGGTAACCGGTTAGGATGCACCACAATCCGAAGAACACTAGATGGACGTTGAGGGCGTAAGCATTCAATTTAAGAAACACGAGCGCCAGCGCCTGCAACTGTTCCAGCGTAAATGCGCTGACGGAGCTACCGCCTTGCAGGATGAGCAACGGAGCGAGATACAACAGTCCGGTGACAGCCTGAATCGTGGATGCCACGAGGAGGACAAGCAGTGCCAACAGTGAGATGCGCCGGTTCACGGGCTTGAGCAAGTCGTAGTAGAGAAGGGCGTAGACAATGTGGAATACAACCGCCAGGAGGGAGGAGGCGAACCCCAACCAAAACAACGGCTCGTGCCCCAGGATGTTGGTTGCTGTTGCCGCTGCGTTGCCAGAAACAACAAGCCTGCCGAGAATGATCACCTGGCCGAATGTTGCCGTCACGGATTCGAGCAGTTGAAAGAAACCGGCCATCCTCGCCCTGAAACGCGGAGACGTTTCTGCGATTCGTTCCACCATTTCATAGCCTCCTGGGTTACGTTATATCACCGATGCATCGGAGGCCCCGCTAACACCTGGTTTCGCGTTACCGGAGATTAGTGAGCGCGGTCACACTTCGTGGCCCGGAAGCTAGTTTGATTGACAATCTTGGGTGAGTGTCTCTTAGGGCGACATCGCTCTTACAGTCCACAGACAATCATTTTACGAGCGATTTTCGATCGAGGTCCGCCCGGTACAAGGTTATTCACATCCAATCACTGAAATTTCGATGTGAGGTGCGTGATGCGAACCGTCATCCTGGCGGCCGCGAGCTTGGTATGCGCATTAGGTGTGAGTGGCCAACAGCATAAAATCGACACGCAGAAGTCCACGTTAACAATCCACGTCGGAAAAACGGGCGCACTCTCCGTCGCTGGACATGAGCACGAAGTGCGAGCGCCGATTCACAGCGGTACGGCGGAAACTGGCTCGCATCCTGCGGTGGAAATACACGTAAATGCGGCGGAGTTGCGCGTGGTCGATAAGGATAAAGATGCCGACAAAGACCGCGCCGAGGTGCAGAAGACGATGCTCGGGCCGGAAGTTCTCGATAGCGAGAAGCATCAGGAGATTGTATTCAAGTCGACAGGCGCGGAATCTTCCGGCGGGGGGAAGTGGGCATTACGCGGAAATTTGACTCTTCGCGGCGAGACAAAACCAGTCACCGTGCAAGTAATCCTTAAGGACGGGCGCTACACGGGCGAGTCCACAGTGAAACTGACTGACTTCGGGATCAAGCCTCCCGGCAAAGCGGGCGTTAGAGCCAAAGACGAAGTTAAAATTGAATTCGATGTCCGCCTGGTGTCGTGAGACGTTCATGAGTCCCAATACTCGTCTTTCCGCACGACACGACCGGCGCGACCGGAGGAGGCCCTTCGGAATGCGCGGCGGCCGCGTCGGAGTAGGGAGGCGCACTGATCCGGTTACAGCGTTAACCCAACAGCCACTCTTCAGCCATTTTCTATGGAATTTGAATTTTGTAGGAGCGCGAGTTCCAAGGACAGTAAGACTCGAAAACACTTCCGATTCTAAATCTCCTAAAGCTCCGCGAGCGCTCGATGCACCATACTCACCGCAGTAGAGCCTTCTCCAACGGCCGCAGCCACTCTTTTGACACTTCCTGCCCGAACGTCGCCCACAGCGAAAACTCCAGGCAAGCTGCTTTCCAGCATCAGAGGCGGGCGGGAGAGGGGCCAACTAGGATTGCGATCCGGGTCCATCGCCACCGGCAGATCGCGACCGGTGAGGACAAAGCCATTCTCATCCAGAGCGACACGGCTGCTTTGCAGCCAGTTGGTATTGGGAGAAGCCCCGGCCATGATAAAGAGGTGGTGGGCTGGAGCCGAACGCAGCGCCCCGGTCAGTGTGTCGGTCCAACTCACTTTTTCAAGATTGTTCTCACCTTTAAGTTCAGTGAGTTCGGAATTGCAAAGCAGCTCGATGCAAGGATTCCCGGAAATGCGTTGAATGAGATACCGCGACATCGATTCGGCCAAGTCGGGGCCACGAACAAGCATAAAAACCTTACGAGCCGTCTGCGAGAGGAACACCGCCGCTTGACCGGCCGAGTTGCCGCCGCCCACCACGATCACATCTTGGCCCTCACACAGCTGCGCCTCGAGGTAGGTCGCACCGTAATGGATGCCGCGACCCGCGAAGCGATCCAGATCGACCGCAGTTGGCTTGTTATAACGGGCACCAGTCGCAATGACAACTGTTCGTGCGAAGAAGACAGTGCCATCGTCCATCACGAGTTCGTAGGGGCGACGTTGGCACCGAATTTGAACGATCTCGCGTGCCAACGCCATCTTCGCTCCGAACTTCTGCGCCTGTCTGGTGGCGCTCGTAGCGAGTTCTTGACCAGAGACGCCGGTTTCAAATCCCAGGTAATTCTCGATTTTTGAACTGGTGCCCGCCTGACCGCCGGGTGCGTGGCTTTCAATAAGCAGAGTATCCAATCCTTCCGATGCCCCATATACCGCCGCTGCTAACCCCGCCGGCCCAGCACCAACGATAACGAGATCGTGAAGCAAACCCTTATTGATGTTGTCATTCAGGCCCAGGCAATCCGCCAACTGTGAGGTCGAGGGATTACGCAGCACCATCGTCCCGTTGCCGATCACGATTGGGATTTCGGACACAGAGATTGAAAATCGGTCGAGAAGATTTCGAGAAGTATCGTCCAAATCCAAGTCGACATAGGTATAGGGGTGCCCATTTCGGCCCAGAAATTCCTGAAGGCGCAGCGTATCTGCGGAATGTCGTGAACCAATAAGCGCGACATTACCCAGCTGGCGGTTGATGAGCATAAGCCTGCGTAAGACGAACGCGCGCAAGAGGATCTCACCCAAGCTTGCATCGCGCCCCACAAGGGCACGAAGCTCGGCGGGCCGAAGTTCCAGGATTTCACCGGCTTGTATAACTCGGGCCTGCACCACGGTTCGCTGCCCCGCGATCATGCCCGCCTCGCCGGTGAACATGCCCGGGCATAGGTGAAAGACGAGTCGTTCGCCGTGGATAGTTGGCTGAACGATTTCCAGCGCGGCTGATAAGAGCAGGAAGCAAGGAACTCCCACCTCTCCAGGCCGATAGAGAGTCTCGCCGACTTGCGCATGGCGCACACGTCCGTACTGCCGCGCGCGATCTATCTCGACTTGCGTAAGGACCGGCCTGGTCTCGGTATCCGAGTTGAGCGCAGTACGTGTTGCCAAGCATCACCTCCGCGTGACGCCGTGAGTTCGTCAGATGTTGGTTAGTGCGGGATTTGGGCTACGTAGTAGCCGAGGCGATTTTCGACATCCCCCGGTTTGTGAAATCCGCGATCCATCAGCTCCTTGATCGCATTCTGGGCGGCGGGACGCCCGAGCGATGCGATGCACGCATCCCAGCCGGAGCCGATCTCGACTTCCGGCGGAAGGCTGGTGTTGACGAGGCGCTTGATATTGGCGATCGCCCATTTGTCGAACTTGGCGATGCGAGTCGCGAGTGCTTCTACGTACGCGTCGAGTTCGGCGTCGGGTAGGGCGCGATTGACGTAGCCGTAGGCTTCGGCCTGCTCGCCACGGATGTCTTCGGAGCTTAGGAGCACTTCCAGCGCACGGTTTCGGCCGATGAGTTGGGGCAGGCGGGCCATGGGGCCGCCGCCGGGGACCATTCCCACTCCCGCTTCCCACTGCGAAATGATTGCCTTTTCGCGGCTGGCGAAGCTCATGTCGCAAGCGAGTGTGATCTCACTGCCGTTGCCGGTGGCCCGGCCACGAATGAGGGCGATCGACGCGACTGGCAAGTGTGTGAGGCGCACGAGAAAATCTGGCCAAGGCGGCAAACCTGTGGGACCGGCCGGCATCGACGTCAAATCTTCAAGCTTGGCGTTGAAATCGGAATGATTCAGGAAATAGTCCTCGACTGCGCTGTCGAAAACGACCACTCTGACTTGCCCATCGGCTTCCAGAGCGTCGATGAGTGCTTTGAACTCACGGACCATCTCTGGGCCCATGACGTTGATCGGCGGATTGTCGAACGTGACGCGCCAATAGGCGGGCGACCGCCGTTCGACGCGAATCTGTGTGGACTTCGTGAGTGCGCTTGCAGTTGTCATTTCGTTCTCCTATCGATTCTTTTCGGAAATCTGTTGGCGGCCGGACGCTATTTCGATACCTGTGTTACTTGTTATTCGCCGTGGGTTGGTTGATCACGGTCGCGCCTGCATTGCTGACGATCTCGTCCTGGGAATCGGTCCCTCCCGAGACACCTATGGCGCCGATAATCGAGCCATTTTCAATGAGTGGAATTCCGCCTCGGGAAGCGATGACGCCATCGAAGGCGAGCAAATAGTTGAGGTGCATGAGGTTGACACCGTCTTCGAAGACTTTGGTTGGGCGACGGAAGGTGGCGGCGGCGCGTGCTTTGTGCTCGGCGATTTGAATGGAGGCGAGCATCGCGCCGTCCATCCGCTGAAAGGAGACAAGGTTGCCACCGGAATCCACGACGGCTAAGTTCATCTTCCAATTCCGTTTCTTGGCTTCCACTACAGCGGCACCGATTGCTGCCTGGGCGCGCTCCAGCGATATCGGTGGGCCGTACGGAGTGTCGAAAGGAATCGTTTCAGGTACAAAATCGAGAGGATTGGTTTCCGCGCACTGCGCTTGACGCACACCCGTACCACTTCCTGTCTTGTCGTTTGACATACATCCTCCGTCAGTTCCCTATCCCGTCGCCGTTTGGATAAACAGGAAACCCAAAGGATGCAACTTTTCTTTGTGGCGGCAGTGGACGCATGAGAGACGGTGGACCGTCACAATTCGGTGAGTCGGAATTTCAACCAAACGGAAGGACTTCTTACTCCCGACAAGTCGCATAATCGGAGACTTGAAATCCACTTGTCAGGTAACGGCGTTTATCGGGACTTGAACCATTTAAGCGGCCACGCGGAGTTGGAGTGATTTGGAGGAGTCTTTTCTGCCGCTACATCCGTATAGCCCAGAGCATCACAATTCGCTGTAATGAGAGCGGGGTTGATGAACATGGCTGATTTACCGCAAGAGCAGGCTTCGACTTCATTCAAAATCGTTATGTTGGTGGTGTCGCTGATCGCAGGAGTATTGGTATTTATTCCGTATGCCGTCCACACCTCACCCTTAGATGCCGTGATGCTGAATGTTCCTGGGGATCAAGGCAACTGGTGGCACGTGCTCATCGGAGCACCGTTTTTCCTGGCGTTCCTGATGATTTGGCTAAGATTGCGAGCTTTCCTTTTCAAAGAACCGTCCACTTCCGTTGAGCGGCGTGTCATTTGGACAGTCGCAATTCTCTGCGTCTGCGGAACGTTCGCCGTCGAGATACCGTTTTTGTTGCACCGCGCCGGGACCAGCGAACCGCAACGGCTGGCGGTGTTGTTCCTGGGCTACGGCATTCCGATCATCACTGCCGTGCTGCTCTCGAAGCGCAAAGCCAAAATCTCACCTACGCAAGCCTGTCTGATTGGTTTGAACGCCGCGTATCTAGCGAATGCGGGTTTATGCCTGCCCGTTTATGGTCAGGTAGCTGGCGCTCTGAAGTCTAAACCCGGTTGGCTCGTGATGCTGGTCATCGTTTGGCCCATGCTTTTCGAGATCGTTTCGATATTTGTGCACACATCCCAGCCCACGATCGCCACGAAAGTTTAAGCCCGATTAGTCGCACAACCGGAAACTTGAAATCCACTTGGACGGTAACGGCGTTTATCGGGACTTGAGATTACTTCCGACTTGCCCGTGATACGACCAGAGGCGTCGAGTGTGTAGCTTTCGGGCGCGACTGTCATTCGGGTCCTAAAACTGTAAGGCGCCCAAAGAGACCGAAATGCTGGTGAAGTGCTTTCTGCACGAGTCGTGTGAACTACGCAAAACGCAGTGCGACTAGCGACCGTAAGCAGTTACGACGGCTTCGGGAAACGGCGAGGTGCGCCCGTCGAAGATAGGTGAGGGCCGATGGCGAAGAGTCTGGTCAAGGAAGCCAAGGATGAACTGCTTAATAAGTTCGTGATTGTGTTCAACGATAGGCGTTTCGGGATATCCTTCGCGACCATGGAGGATCAGCGGCATATCGCTGAAACTGGGGTGGGCGATTTCTGGCGAGTGCAGCACGACAGCGTAGGAGCCGCGCGGCAGTTCGCCTAGCTGCCGCTCGCGGACCTTTTTGTATTCGGCGATCTGCTCGGGTGTGCCGCCCAGGCGATTGTCAGGACGGAACGCCTCCAGGTAGAGCAACGGCTGACGCATGTTCGGGTTGTCTGGGTAGAGCGGGAGTGCAGCGACTGGGACCATTCCGCCGTCGAGATCGACGCATGCGACGAAGCGGGAGTCGAGCTGACAGGCGCGGACGGCAAATTCGGCTCCGGCAGAGTGTCCCATGGCGGCGATGTGTTTGAGATCGAGTGTGCCGGCGAGCGCGAAGTTTTTCGTGTCGTGATTGAGCTCGGTGATGCGATCGACCACGAACCGAACGTCGGCCGCGCCGATGCTTACGCCGATAGTCGCCTGCTTCATCATCCAGCTCAGGCGTTCGGACGCAGGGAGATCGGCAGGCGGGCGGTCCTGGCGGAAGGTGATCACGCGGCCATCCGGAAACCAGACCGCGGGGCTCACGTAAGTGTGCTCAATGGAGGCGACGACGTATCCATGGCTGACCAGGTCTTCAATGAGGACTGTGTAGTAGAAGCTCATGCTGCCGACACCGTGGGAGAAGATCACGACCGGAAACGGCGCGCGGCTTTTGGTGATCGGCGCATGATCAATGGCGTGAGAAGAGATCTGGCCTGAGAGGATAGGAGCCCAGAGATCGCCGAACTCGCGGTGTAGGGGCGGGGCGGCGTTGAGGTCGGATTCCATTTGGGTCGCACCGGGAATGTATGCGCCCTTTGCATCTGCCGACTTGGCGACGGGATACCAGAAATAGACCATCAATTCGCGGCGGCGGTCGGGGCTGTAATCGTCGGAGCGCGACATGTCTATCCAGTGATATCCGACGCGCCCGATGCCATAGGGACCGGAAGGATTGGGGATTTGAGGCAGTGGTGTAGTCGACTGCTGGGCTGCGGCGATGGGAGCGCAGAGGAAAACCGCGAGCAGCAACTGGCAAAGAGGGCGGCGAAGCATTCCGCTAAAGTCACACGGACGAGATGCAGCGTCAAGCACGAACGGGGCCTTGGATGCGGACGTCTGAGCGGCCCTATGCAAACATTTAGTCGAGGACCACGCGGCTAAGTCCCGATAAGTCGCATTACCGGACATGTGGTTTTGTTTCGATTCGCATGTCCGGCGTGCGCGTTAATCCGGAGTTTTGCGTTTGAACTTGACCAAAGCTCTATGGTGGTCTCTTATAAGTCAACGTACTGGCCAAAGCGATTCGTACAGTGAAGGGAGACGACCCTATGCTGCGCCTGCTGGTGTTGGTTCTTGTCTTTGCGTATGTGACTTTGCCTGCGGCCTCCGCGCAAACGACGGATTCCGGCTATCCCGATGAATTGTCGCCCTCGCTGGCGGCCAGCGCCAAGGCGATGCATGCCATGATTCACCGAGATATAGCGGAAGCGGCAGAGAAAATGCCTGCGGATGAATATGCCTTTCGACCGACGCCGCAGGTCCGGACCTTCGGTCAGATTATCGGTCACTTGGTTGATGCGAACTTCT
>Ga0209006_10005931_pt1 | contig 11100 bp, 10 predicted proteins | sample JacPin_JW_Ref_O2_FD_188567 | JGI IMG/M metagenome (GOLD analysis project Ga0209006, IMG submission 188567) | Forest soil microbial communities from Algoma, Ontario, Canada - Jack Pine, Ontario site 1_JW_Ref_O2 (SPAdes) (version 2) | ecosystem: Environmental > Terrestrial > Soil > Boreal... | reverse complement strand
ATACATCAGAAGATGTAATTAAAAATCTAATATTTGCAGCTGTAGGAATCATTAAATTATCATCTACAGAAAGTAATCTCTTTTCCCCAATAGCCAAATCACTTTCTTGAACAAGTACACTATCAAAATTATAAGAAATAAACTTCTCTTTTAAAAAATTATCAAACTCATAACTCCAAAACCACTGATGTCCGATTACTTTTATTGTAATATAAGGAGACGAATCATCATCTAATGAATATAATAAATAAAAAGATGGAATTAATATTCATAAAATTATAGCTGTTGGATATAAAGCAAATACATATTCCAATAAAATACTATGATGAAATTTTAATAAATGTAAAATTTTCTTTTTTCCATTATAATATAATTTTGCATTACTTGTATAAATATACAATTTATTAAAAAAATACCGATCTAAAATTAATTCATTTATATTTCATAATTTCATATTTGTCTCTAAAAATTTTCTTCCTTTAAAAAATTCTATACCATATATTAATAGATATAATTTTTTTATTATTTGTAATATATTTTTCTTGCTTAATTTAAAATGTAAATACAATAAAATTGATTGTTCAACCACAAAAAAATAATAAACTAAAACAAATTTTAACAAAACTGTTCATAAATGCGCAATTAGAACATTAAATGATAAACCAAATTGATATCTATAAATAAAATTTGAGTTTCCCTTTTGTTTTTTAAAAATATATCAATTAAAGTCCTTTAATATTTTATATAAGCTTCAATAAACTATCGCTAATATAATTGTAACAAATCAAAAAATATCATTATGTAACGATATTAAATTATAATTAAATGCTGTAGCGGGCATTAAAAAACTTATCATAAAATTAAATTTATTTTGCAAATAAACTAAAATTAAACAAAAAACCCAAAAAATTAAAAACGCCCTTCATTGCGTAATTTTTTTATTTAAGCGCAAAAAATGAATACATTAAAAAATATATTTGTTTAAAACTTAATAAAAATATTTTTATTAAGTTTTAAACAAATATATTTTTTAATGTTATTAATTCATTTAAGATTAAAACATCACTTTTCTTATATAATTCATTTTTTACTGAATTTGCATAAAAACTCTCCTCTAATCTATTTAAATTATTCGCTTTTTTTTTTCATTCTTTACCTAATTCAAAACCTATTCTGGCTTTACCTTTCAACCAATTTGTTTCAACATAAGTAATTCTAAAAATGGTCATAATTCTTCTTCAGATTCTACTTCATCAGGATCTAATTCTTCTAAAGGTGCTATTATGAATATACATAACAACAGCAACAAAAAAAAATATCCCGTAAAGAAAAAAAATAATAGAATTAACCCAATATAGAATTTACTTTGCCTTTGCTCTAATTCCAGCCCCGACTTCATAAGCTTTTAAAAAAAATTCTTTAAAAGTAGTTAAAATTCAATCTAACAACTCAACATCTAATTCATCTCGTAAATGATGTTGAAGACACATAAAAAATATACTATTTTTCAAAAATGAATATAATTCTTTTTCAAAAATTGAAACTAAATTAACTGGAATATTATCTAAATATCCATTTAATGCTGCGAATAAAAATATAGTTTGATCTACAATATCTATAGGTTCAAATCTATTTTGAATTAGTAATCGCGTTAATTTTTCTCCTCTATCTATTAACCTTTTAGTAGCTTCATCCAAAACAAAACCTAACTTTGTAAAATCCTCGACTTCTCTATATTGAGCTAACTCAAGTTTTAAATTACCTGCCATTTTTTTTAAAACTATATTTTGCGCAGCTGAGCCTACTCTACTAACAGATAATCCTGGACTCACTGCTGGTCTTATACCTTTAGTAAATAATTCCATTTCTAAAAAAATTTGCCCATCTGTTATCGAAATAACATTAGTAGGAATATATGCTGAAACATCTCCTTGTATTGTTTCGATAATAGGCAATGCTGTTAAAGACCCTGAATTCGCTAAATTAGCAGCTCTTTCTAATAATCTAGAATGTAAGTAAAACACATCTCCTGGATATCCTTCTCTACCAGGAGGGCGTCTTAATAAAAGAGATAATTGTCTATAAGCTACTGCATGTTTACTTAAATCATCATATACTATCAAAACACTTAATCCTTTATGCATAAAATATTCCCCCATTGAACATCCTGCATACGGAGCAATATACTGAATTGCTGCTGGATCTGAAGCCGTAGCCGCTACAATTATAGTATATTCCATACAATTATATTCTCTTAAAATATTAGCTATTCGTGCCACAGATGATTTTTTTTGCCCTATAGCAACATAAATACAAATAGTATCTTTTCCTTTTTGATTTAATATTGTATCTATTGCTATAGAAGTTTTACCTGTTTTTGAATCGCCTATAATTAACTCTCTTTGACCATGACCTATAGGGACTAAGCTATCTATAACTTTCACCCCAGTCTCTAAAGGTTTATTTACACTAGTTCTGGAAATAATTGAGGGCGCCCTCGATTCTAAAAATCTTGTAGTTTTCGTATTTATTATTCCTTTTTCATCTAAAGGCTCTCCTAAAGGATTTACTATTCTTCCTAATAATTCTTGTCCTGTTGGAACGCTCATTAATTCATACTTTCTAACAACATATTGTCCTGGTTTTATTTCTATTTCATTATTTAATATTATCGCACTGACATTAGTTTCATCTAAATTTAAAACTATCCCTGTTACATCTACTGTACTTGTACATATAACAATCATTTCTCCATAAGTAACATCATTTAAGCCTTTAATATTAACAATACCATCAGATATTGAATCTACTATTCCTAAATCTTTAAATAAAATTCTATTTTTTTGAAATAAGTTTTCCATAATTATTCTATATTTTTTTTTGTATTTCTATATAGATTTTTTATGAGGATTATTTTTTACAATGCAAATTAATTAATAAAATTAATTCCTTTACTATCTTATGTTTATCTGATGAAAAATTACTTAATAAAATCTCCTCCAGTTCTTGCGTAATTGGATATTCTCCATCATTAATATAAAGAAAATCTATACTAAAAAAAATCCCTACTAAAAAAACTAAATACCCATAATAAATTTGAACGTCTCAAATATTTCATACATTTTTATAACTCAATGTAGTAAAATAAAATATAGAAACAACAAGTGCCATAAAAATTTTAAATTTATTAGTAAATCTAAATATAGCCTCTTCGTTTCTATAAATATCCTTTGAAATTTCTTTCATTTCTACAATTAAAACTTCGTTATTTAAAACTTCTGGTTTAGGATATAACTTTTTATATTCTAAAGTCCCCTCTCATAAATATTTCAATTTTGGTATTATATTGGAATATTTATACTCTGGCTCTATTATTCTTATTTTTATTAACCCTTTATTTACTAACCTTTGATTAGATACTCAATTTAATACAAAACAATTTTTAAAATCTAATTCAAAAAAAAAAAATGGGAATAATAAACTAAATAACTTTTTTATTATATACCAAATTTTAGCTCTCATACATTTTAAATATTTTTTATTTCAATTACCAATATAACAAAACCTATAAAAAATAGGCACAAAATATAAGAACAAAATAAAACTATAGCAATTATTAAAATATATAAAAAAAATACAAATAACAACAAATAATTAATAAAAATAGAAAATTTAAACTTATTTATAAAAGATTTTACTAATTTATAACTACCATAAGGGCCTAAAAATTCTAAATAACCTTTATCTAATCATTTTATATTTATTAAATAACTAATTTTAAAAATAAATAAAAAGATTTCATTATACAAATAATTAAAAAACCCAGCATTAAAAAAAAAATATGGAAATATAGTAAATAATTTTCAATTATTTTTTAAAAAATAACTTTCTTTTTCATTATTTTTTAAAAAATTTAAAAATAATATAATAATTAGATATCCTAATACTGATATAAATAAAGGAAGAAGTTTTATATTTAATTTTATATACTCAATTTCTAAAAATTCTAAATAAGAAAAATTAAAATTATTTCCTCAAAAAAAAGATCCTATTCCTATCATTAAATCATGCATAATATAACCTATAACTAATGAAAACATGGCTAAACTTATTATTGAAATTAACATCATAATGCTACCCTCATGAGCTTTTAATATTATTTTATTAAAATTCATAAATTTTAAATTCATAAAAATAATATATAAAATTTTACTACAATACCCTGCAGTACAACAAGCAGTTAAAATCCCTAAAATATAAATAATAGATCCATTAATAAAAAATTTACTATAAGTAAATTCCAAAATAAAATCTTTTGAATAAAAACCTGTATAAAAAGGAAACCCGGATATTGCTAAAAAGCCTATAATTAGGCATATGTATGTTATAGGTAAAATTTTAGTGAGTCTACCCATTTTTCGCAAATCTTGTTCATTAAATAATCCATGAATTATAATTCCTGCACCCAAAAATAATAAAGCTTTAAAAAAAGCATGATTAAATAAATGAAATATAGCCCCTGCATAATTAGAAACTCCACATGCGAAAACCATATAACCTAATTGACTACACGTAGAATAAGCTATAATTTTTTTTATATCATCTTGAAATAAGCTGACAAAAGCACTAAAAAATGCTGTTAACCCACCTCAAATTGCCATAGTAAATAAAATAGCTTCAGAATTTGAAAAAATAATACTACATCTTAAAATTAAAAAAACGCCTGCTGTTACCATAGTCGCAGCATGTAATAATGCACTAACTGGAGTAGGCCCTTCCATTGCATCAGGAAGCCAAGTATGAAATCCTAACTGAGCTGATTTACCAACAGCACCTATTAAAAATAATAGAGCTATAACATCAATAAAATTAAATTGATATCCTAAAAAAAAATATATATCTTTTTCTATATATTTTATTAAATCAAAAATAATAAGATATTCTATAGTTTTTAATTTTAAAAGAATTAAAAGAATTCCTATCAAAAGAAATATATCTGAAATTCTATTCATGATCATAGCTTTTAAAGCTGCTTTATTAGCTAAAATCCTTGAATATCAAAAATTAATTAATAAATATGAACATAAGCCTACGCCTTCCCATCCAATAAACATTTGAATTAGATTATCACTGGTTACCAAAATTTCCATAAAAAAGGTAAATAAAGATAAGTAACTTACAAATCTACAAAAAAAAGGATCATTCTTCATATATTCTACTGAATATATATGAACAAAAAATGAAATTAGACATATAATAAGCAACATTGTACATGTTAAATTATCAAATAATAGGCCAAATTTAAAATTAAAAATGCCTATTTGCATTCATGTAAATAATTTTATTATTACAATTGTATCACTTAAGCAAATTTCAAAATATAAAAAAAATGAAATTAATACCGCAAAAAACATACAAATAAGAGAAATTTTTAAGCTTAAATTTCTACCAAAATAAAACCCACAAAATCCAATAATAAACGCACTTAATATTGGAAGTATTAAAATTAATAAATAAATAGAACGAATTGTAAAAAGAATCAAATTTATATTTGTTACAAATATAAATTTGATTCTTTTTACAATTCGTTCTATTTATTTTGCCCGATAAGGGAATCGAACCCTTGTCTTTGACTTAAAAGGTCATTGTTTTACCACTAAACTAATCGACTATGGAGATAATAGGACTCGAACCTACAACCTATTACATGCAAAATAATCGCTCTACCAGTTGAGCTATATCCCCAATATTCTCCATTGGATTTGAACCAATAACTTTGGCTTCGAAGACCATTATTTTACCAATTAAACTAGGAGCCCGGGATAATTGGACTTGAACCAATATCAATAATTTTGAAGACTATTATTCTAACCTTTTAAACTATATCCCGCGGATAATTGGACTTGAACCAATATCAATAATTTTGGAGACTATTATTCTAACCTTTTAAACTATATCCAAGATAGTAAATAATTGAAATTTCTTGATATTTAAAATTATAATAATTATAACTAAAACTGCAAGTAATTACTAAATTAAAATTGTATAAATTTTTTGTTTTATTTGCAAATATTACAATTATTTTATCTATCTTTTATTTTAAATACTAAAAATATATTCTTGTACATTAATGCATTATTATCAAAATTTAATAATTCTAAAATTTAAAAAAATTAAACCCATATTTGGATTTAATTTTTAGACTTACTACTCGCATCAAGCTGTTCTCTTAAACTGTTTGCCAACTCTTTATTAACTTTTGTATGCTTCTCAGTAAAATATTCATTAACTTCTGCCCTATTATTTTTAATAATATTTTTTAAATCCTCTGGTGATGTATAATTATACCCTCTATTTTGTGCAAATCCTTCAATATTTTCTAAGCCTCATTTTTTTGAGCTTATTAAATTTTGCTCTAAAGAATGCGCTTTAGCCCAAATTTGGGCTTCTCTTACCAAATACTCATCTGCCCTTTCCTCAGTCATAACAAGCTCTCTACTTGCTTCAGCTGCCAATTTAATACATTCTTTTTTAATATATTCTTCTTTTATTATTTTAGCATTTTTTGTTATTTTTTCTATATATTCAGCTTTAGCTAAATTTCTAGCATTTTGTTGAGCTAACAAGTCTCTAGTTTCTTGTGCATTAGCTTCTGCAATTAATTTTCCATTTGCTTCCGCATTTGCTCAAGCTTGAGTTATTGCTGCCCTTTCATCTACAATTTTATTTTCTAAAAATGTTACCGCTGTATGATGCTGCTTAAATGCTATTTCTGATCGTGCTCCTGTTTGCAAATTTCATTTAAACTTATTAAAATCTGCATTTCATTTTTCAAATCCATTTCATATATAATTATTAATAGGTTTACCTTGATCATCATCATTTTCTAATGATTGGGACGTTTTTTTAAATAAATCATTATAAATTTCTAATAATTTGTCAATATTTAAATAGGTTAATCCTCCTCCAATAAAAATACATGTCCCAAATACCGCGACTTTCTTTCAGCCTATATTTTCTATGCCCATTAAGATATCTGATGGGCTCATTTGAGTTATTATATAAATCATTTTACTAAACTTTAAAAAAAATGGAAAGTAAATTATAAATGGAATTAATGCCCCACCCCCTGCTAATTTTATTAAACCTAGGAAATTAAATTTATAAAATTTATATTTCCATGGATGGGCTTTCTTATAAATTTTTACTTTTTTAATCAAATTCAGGATTATATTTTTAAAATATAATCCTGAATTTGATTTATTTATTAGAAATTGTCAAGTAAAAAAATTAAATAGAAATAACTCTTGTTGTTTTAAAAAAAAAAAATAATATTTAAACTTCCTACAATTTAGAATTTTAATCGTTAAACTATTCTTTTTCATGTTTTTTTATATAAACTAATAACATATATTCATATGCTTTTACATCTGTCATCATATTATTAATCCAACTATCAGAATATAACTTTAATTTAATGAAATCTGGTGATACTTCAAATATTATATTTAAAATTTCTTCTTTATCATTATTCCAATTCGCAGTAAATGTTCTTTTTAACGATATTAAATACTCCAAATTTACATAATAAAATGTATTACCTTTTAAAATCAAAAGAAAATTTAAATTTTCTTTTATAATCATAATGTCTTTATTTTCCTTTAAATGATTAAGACTTATAATTGCAGCATCTAGATGCAATTTAAGTGCTTTTAAATTATTACAAAAAATTTTAGCCCTTAATACTTTATAATCTATAATATATATTTATTATAAAGTATACAACATATATATATATAAATTAAAATAGATTATTACAAGATTGTGCACTTCCAACTAATTTTATAAAATACTTTTACTAAAATCTCACGATCAACAGCGCTTTCTTAAATGCGACTTTTTTTCAAAGCAGGACTTTAAAAATATAATGGGAGGGGCGCGGGCTATGAGATTTGAACTCATATCTGCTTGATCGACAACCAAGAATTTTAACCGTTAAACTAAACCCGACAGGTGATAGACGAGAATTGAACTCGCATCTTTATGGTCACAACATAAAATTCTAGCCTATTAAACTACTACCACCCCCCTGTACTCGATTGGGATTGAACCAATGACCTTTTGCTTATCAAACAAACGCTCTACCAAGCTGAGCTACGAGTACTTTGGTCGAGGAGGGATTTGAACCCTCGGTCAATAAGACGACAGTTTTCAAAACTATTGCAATAAACCACTCTGCCACTCGACCTATTAAACATAACTATCTCTTGGATTTAGCTTCTAATAAATTTATTTAAATTTGCTACTTAATCAACCAATTAAAGTATTTTTTAGATCTTTTGTAGTTTCATAAGTTGCATTACTTACTAATTTAATTTCTGCAATAGAATTATTTAAATCACTTAATAACTTCTCCGCAGGTACTTGTTTATCAGCAATACAATCATTTAACTCCTTTATTTGAGGATCTATTTTTGTTTCATAAATTGTAAAAACTTTTTCCATTTGTTTATTAGCAAGTTCTATTTGAGGTTTAACTTGATTAAACCCTTCATTATTAATTTCTGCAATTTCTGTTAAAACTTCATTTTTAGCTCAGCAACGTGTTAACATTTTTCATAAAGTATTCGACGTATTATTTGCTTCAGCAGCAATTGTATTAGCCGCTGCTGGCCTTAAATATGTGTTAACTGTCGAAGTAGGATCTTTTAGAATTTTACCTGCGAATTCTAGCTTTTCTAACAAGCTTTTTTTTTGTTCTTTTAAATTAACTATTTCCTCGTCTTTTTGACGAATCAATTTATTTAATTCTTTATTTTTAGCTTGTTCATTTAAATAATCATTTTTATTTGAATCCACTTCTATTAAAAGATCTTTTATAAACAAGCCTCCTATAACCACAATAGCTGCAATAAATGCACCTATTACTAATTGTTTTGTACTTATTTCTTCAGAATCTATTATATTGAAAATTAAACCAGAATTCGAATACAAAGCTTTTCCTACTTTTGTATAATTTATAATTAATCCACACCCTAATGTATTTAAGCTTTGTCTAAAAATAAACATAAAAATTCTATACAATATAGGATGCTTTTTTTTTAATAAACAGTAAAATTTCCATCCATCCAAAAAATAAGATTTTAAAATTAATATTTTTTTATAAAAATTTGCACTTAAAAATAATTTATTTTTAAAAATAGGGTTTCACAAAATAAAATAATATTGTGTTATAATTATTTTTTTAGGCATACTAGTCATACAATAAAATTTAAATATTATAAATAAAGTAATTACTTTATTTATAATATTTAAATTTTATTGTATACCCTGGGATGGGATTTGAACCCATACGCTATATTTTGCAGACATACACAATACCATTATGCTACCCAAAGCCCAAGTCCCCCCCCCTGTGCTACCAAAAAGAGAGACCCTTATGATAACTTTTAAGATTAACTATATAGAATCAAAAAAGCCATCATTATAGCTAAAAGTCCCATTGCTTCACACAAAGCAAAACCTAATAAAGATAACTGAAATAATCTAGTTTCTTGAGAAGGGTTTCTTGAAACTCCTACTAATAATCCTGAAAATACTATTCCTATTCCAGCCCCGGCCCCTACAACTCCTATTGTTGCTAATCCAGCTCCAATGAATTTCGCAGAAGTTGTGAATGTTAAAAAAAATATACTTTTCATTTTAAAATGTAAAAGAAGTTAATTGCTACAGACATTTATGATCCCTAAGGGGATTGAACCCTTACTTTCCATTTAGAAGACGGAAGCTCTACCTATTAAGCTAAGGGACCTTTGTCGCAGGGAGGAGTCGAACCTCCTAGAATATAAAATTCACGGATTTACAATCCGTCGCATTACCGTTCTGCCACTGCGGTGCTCTTTAAAGGATTTGAACCTTTATCTTGTGGCTTACAAAACCAATACTCTACCATTAAGCTAAAAGAGCCATGGGCGAAAGGGGATTCGAACCCCTGCTCTTTTTACAGAAAATTCTTAGCAAGAATTCGCATTAACCGCTCTGCCATTCGCCTATTCCTGACCGGACTTGAACCGGTAATTTTATATTCGCAATATAACGTTTTACCTAATTAAACTACAGAAAATCTAGATGATAGGACTTGAACCTATACCCCTGATATCAAAAAACAGTGCCCTACCATTTAGGCTACATCTATCGGGGTAACAGGACTTGAACCTGTAGTCTTCTACACCCAAAATAAACGCATTAACCTTTTATGCTATACCCCCCCTATATTGGATTTTTTTAATTGTAATACCTACTTCATCAAAATCATCAATAAACTCATAATCTTCTGGCTCATAATCTTCTTCTTCAATAAATAAATCATAATTATTATCATAAGCATCAAAAAAATAATAAACTAAATATAAATTCTCATCGATATTAAAATTTTCATCAGTTTCAAAAAAATTAAAATCAAATAATAAAGTTACATAATTTTTATAAAAATACGCAATTTTATAAATAATATATAAAATTATTAGAAATCACGGAATAACTCCAATTAAAAATAAAACAATAAGCTTTATTGCAACAAAAACACTTTTTCAAAAAACTCATCTTAATTTTCTAACAAAATACTTATTTAAAACATATTTCAAATCTGCAATAAATTTTATTTTAAATTTGTTAAATAAATTATCTAATATAAAAATTATCAAAAATTTTAGTCTTTTATAGCTATATACATTACTGTAAATTCACTTAAAAGCTAACGATATAGTTATATCCTATATTTTCTTAAAAATTAATATAAAAAGTTTCTTCCCACTTATATCTATTTCAGTAGTTAGAATTTTATAAACGTAGCTTCTAAACCTACCCTTATCAAGATAATTCAAAAACCAGAGGTTTACCATGCGTTTACCTAAAATCATTTAATTTTAAAATAAAAATATTATATTTAAAAAAAAACCCATGCATTCTTCTCATACTAGCTCATGTTTTCGCAATTTTTACACCCCCATAGTAGATAGGGACCAAACTGTTTCACAACGTTCTAAACCCAGCTCACGTACCTTTTTCAGTGTCGAACAGACACACCCTTGGATCTTCCTT
>Ga0209006_10005930_pt1 | contig 11100 bp, 6 predicted proteins | sample JacPin_JW_Ref_O2_FD_188567 | JGI IMG/M metagenome (GOLD analysis project Ga0209006, IMG submission 188567) | Forest soil microbial communities from Algoma, Ontario, Canada - Jack Pine, Ontario site 1_JW_Ref_O2 (SPAdes) (version 2) | ecosystem: Environmental > Terrestrial > Soil > Boreal... | reverse complement strand
CGATCTCAACGGCGACGGTTTGCCGGACATCCTGGACAAGCCCTACAACTGGGAAGCACCGCGCGTGGATGTCTGGCTGCAAATATCGCCGGGACAAAAAATTCCTGCCGCCCCAAGCCGTAGAACGTTGATGAAAGGGACCAGCAGACCTAAATAGCGACATACTGCCACGCAAATCGGCCAAGACTATGGTTTGACCCGTTTGATGTCGGATGCAATGGGATAGCGGTGGATCGAGGCGAAATCACCCTTGTTTGAGTGAAGGCACACAGGCAGAGAGGGTCCGCATAAAGGTGAGAAAGGAGTCCTCCCACTTCATCATCCGGATGGTGCGCGGATGTGGAGCCCTGATTGTGAATCTCGGCAAGGCATCATGGTCTAGGCGAGCAAAATGACCATCCCGCAAACCCTCAACATTATGGAATCGAACGCTCGGATATAATGCCTCAATCCGATGGTCGTATTTCCAGTTCGTGTAAAAGAGGCAAATATCGGGCCGGAGTATCTGAATCTCTTCTTTGAGTAGAAAATCGAGCTTGGATAGTTCCCCTAGAATCTTTGATTCTGGAGGGCCTCCACCGTGATCAAATCTATTAATATTGGACCAAGCGCAGGAATGCCTCTCTATTCCAAGGATGAGTTCTATCGTACGTTATGTCTAACTTGAAGCTCGTTTAACCATTCGTACCAAGACAAAGTAACTTCTGCGGCTTGTTCTCGCAGTCTGCTTTGCATCAACACGACATAAATGGGAAACCAGGTGTCGAAAGTTGATCCGTGTTCAATCGCGGGATCGATAAGAAGTCCTGGGCCGGTGTTGTGCTTTAGCTCTTCGATTATTGAGGCTATTGACGCAGGGTCCTTTTGCAGTTTTTGCAGGAGTCGATCCCGAAGCTCTTGGCAGGGCGTCAAAGGCATACCGGCACAATGCCCGATCCCTCCTGCGATTTCAACCCAAAATGCGGTACCCTCGAATTTTCAGTCGCCTTTCTCTGCGCTCTCTGCGCCTCTGCGCGAACCAATCCGGATAAGAGGGTCACGCAGAGGCGCAGAGGCCGCAGAGAAGGAGAACTCCATGAAAGTGTAAGTGAAAGCGTCAGTCCCAGAAAAATGACAAGTAGAGGTTGACGATGCAAGTCTCAGTCCTCGTTTTTTTGTTTTTCGCCACAGGTCTGATGCGTTGCTCCAAATGGCCATGTCACCTCCACGCCCCCTTTACCCAGATTTTCAGTTGCCTTTCTCTGCGCTCTCTGCGGCTCTGCGCGAACTAATCCGGATAACAGGGTCGCGCAGAGGCGCAGAGGCCGCAGAGAGAGCGAAATCCATTTGGAGCTAGTGGGACACTCATGACCGAAATCGCAAACATCATTTGCAATTCTCAGTTCTCACTTTTTGTGCTTTTTGTTCTTCGCAACAGGTTTGAGGTGTTGCTCCAACTGCCTATGACATCTTCATGACCCCTTGACGCAAATTTTCAGTTGCCTTTCTCCGCGCGCTCCGCGACTCTGCGCGAACCAATCCGGAACATGGAACCCAACGAGGTCACAGCCCAAATTGTGGATGCCGCCTTCAAGATTCACATTGAACTCGGCCCAGGTTTGCTGGAAACGGTGTACGAAGTTGTGCTGGCCCACGAACTTACGAAGCGCGGCCTTCGCGTGCGCCGCCAGGTCCCTGTGCCGATCGAATATGACGGCCTCCCATTCGACGAAGGGTTTCGGATGGACTTGCTGGTGGAGGAGTCGATCATTGTCGAAATCAAGTCCGTCGAGAAGAACCATCCTGTCCACGCCAAACAATTGCGCACCTATCTGGTGCTGGCCAAGCTCCAACTGGGTCTGGTGCTGAACTTTGGCTTGGAGCGGATGAAGGAGGGCATCACGCGCATCGTCAATGGGCTTCCGGAAGAAGCCGGATGAAGAGGGTCGCGCAGAGGCGCAGAGAGCGCAGAGAAATGGAAATCCAATTAAGGCCAGTAAGCATCCGCCAACTCTTATACCGTTCAAGGGTGGACACTAGTCCACCCCGGATCATTCGTCACCATGTCGCCAATGAATTGTTCGAGGTTCACGCCGGCGGTGGAATCCGATGGTGCTCCGGGCAGAAGCACGTGGCCCGAGCCGTTCAAGATGAAGTAGGCGAAATTCATGTTGGGATTGAACGGGCCGGTGAGAAATTCGGTGAGATCTGCGTTATGCTGGCTGCTGCTAAGTCCGTAATGGCTTGGATTGACTATAGCTGCCAACGTAATATGCGGCGTTCTTGCGTCGCACCGCAAAGCCCTACGGCTGGGACTAGCGGACAGGCGACTAAAATGCATCGTTATCCCAAAAATCCGCCTCCTCACGTCGTCGATTACGGCAGCTGCAGTCCGCGCTTTTTGCTATAGTCTTGCCGTCGGTTGCCGGATCGTTACTTTACTTGTCGTGAACACGTCGCCCACTCGCTGGAATCGCAAGGATTTTCTCAAGATCTCCGCCGCCACCACGTTGGGGTTGGTTTTCTCGCCCAGGCCTGTCATGGCGGGGCCGTTCACGCGCGAGGATTTTGATCACCTCGTTCCCGCCGACAAAAAACTTTCGCCAGCATGGGTGAAATCGCTGTTCGAGCGCGGCTCGCCGGAGATTTTGCGCGGCAACGATCTCAAATATGTCGGGATGCCGGTGGGCGGCATCGGCGCCGGCCAGCTTTATCTCGGCGGCGATGGACGGCTCTGGCATTGGGACATTTTCAATGGACCTTTCCACACTGGCTCGGAACATTACGCCAAGCCGCTTATACCGTCCTCGCCGCTGACGCAAAAATTCACGCTGACGATCGGTGAAGAAACCCGCGTGCTGGATCGCGCCGGATTTTCCGATATTTCTTTTCGCGGCGAATATCCCATCGGCACGGTGGAATACGCCGATGCCGGCGTGCCGCTGGCTGTGAAGCTCGAGGCGTTTTCGCCTTTCATTCCGCTCAACACCGACGACTCCAGTTTGCCCGCGACGATTTTCCAATTCACCGTGCGCAACACTTCCAGCGAACCGGTCGAGGCGACGCTCTCGGGCGAATTGGAAAATGGCGTCTGCCTGAACAATCGCTTGCCGGACGTCGATTTGCGCAATCTGATCCTCCGACAGGCTGGCCTGACTACACTTTTCTGTTCCGCGGCAAAGGCCGCGCCGGAGACGTCGCCCCGGCCGGAAATTGTTTTTGAAGATTGGAACAAGGAAACTTACGACGGCTGGACGCTGGAAGGTACGGCGTTCGGCAAGGGGCCGATCAAAAAGTCGGACATCCCATCCTATCAAGGCGACGTGGGCGGCAATACGGCGCGCGTGGCCAATTCTCACGCTTCCGCGCCCGGCGATTCCGTTGAGGCGCGGGATAGCGCAATCGGCAAATTGACCAGTCGCGAATTCAGCATTGGGCGCCGCTTCATTGCGTTTTGGATTGGCGGCGGCAGGGCGCGATTGTCCTCGCATTTGGGACTGACGCTGGTGGTGGATGGCAAGCCCGTGCAGACCGCGTCTGGAGAAGACAACAATCAGATGGCGATGAAACAATTCGATGTCCGCGCCTTCGCCGGGAAGACGGCGCACCTCGAAATCATCGACGATGCAACCGGCGGCTGGGGAAACACCGGCGTGGGGAAGATTACGTTCACTGACGATTTTGCCAACAGCGGCCCGCTTCAGGAATTGCCTGATTTCGGCACGATGGCTCTGTCCCTGCTGGGCGAATCCGCCGACCCGGCCAGCGCGCACGCGACGGCGCCGTTCTCGGACAAATTGTCCGGCTCGCTCGGACGCAAGCTCAAGCTCGCACCCGGAGAGTCCGCGACGGTGACGTTCGTGCTCACGTGGCATTTTCCGAATCTTTCGCTCGCTGCACCCTTGCAGAAGGCGGGACGCTATTACTCCACCAAATTTGATTCAGCCCACGGCGTCGCGCAGTATGTCGCGGCGCAATTCGAGCGGCTGGCGAGAGAGACGCGGTTGTGGCGCGACACCTGGTATGACTCGACGCTGCCATACTGGTTTCTAGACCGGACGTTTCTGAACACATCGATTCTCGCCACCTCGACAACCTTTCGCTTTGCAAACAATCGTTATTACGGCTGGGAGGGCGTGGGCTGTTGCGAGGGAACTTGCGGCCACGTCTATCAATACGCGCATGCGACGGCTCGGCTGTTTCCGGAGCTTGAACGGGGCACGCGGGAGACTGTTGATTTTGGCCTCGCGCAGCAGCCGGACGGCTCGATTCATTTTCGCGGCGAGTACGACGACTTTCCCGCCATCGACGCCATGTCAGGGACGATTCTGCGCGCGCTGCGCGAACACCAGATGTCGGTGGACGCGGCTTTTCTCAATCGCACCTGGCCGAAAATCAAGCTGGCGATGCAATGGCTCATCGCCAAGGACGGCAACGGCGACGGCCTCATTGAAAGCAATCAGCATAATACGCTTGACACCGATTGGTTTGGCCCGGTGGCGTGGTTGAGCGGGCTGTATCTGGCGGCGTTGTCGGGGTCGGCGGAAATGGCCAGTGAAGTCGGCGACGCGGCTTTCGAGCGGCAATGTCGCGGCATTCTTGACATCGGAACGAAGAACCTGGTGGCGCAGCTTTTCGACGGCGAGTATTTCATCAACAAGGTGGATCCGAATCATCTCGACGCGATTAATTCCGGCACGGGCTGCGAGATCGACCAGGTCTTCGGGCAAAGCTGGTCATTTCAAGTCGGCCTGCCGCGGTTGTTTCCGCAAAAGGAGACGGTGACGGCGCTCAAATCGCTTTGGCGTTACAATTTTTCGCCCGATCTCGGCCCGTACCGAGACATCTATAAACAGGGCCGCTGGTATGCAATGGCGGGCGAGGCCGGCCTGCTGATGTGTACATTCCCGCGCCGCGACTGGGATTACGTTCAAGCGAGAGGCAAGGGGGGAACAGACTGGGCGGCGGGCTATTTCAACGAGTGCATGAACGGCTTCGAGTATCAGGCCGCTGGCCACATGATCTGGGAAGGATTGACGATGGAAGGCCTGGCGGTGACGCGCGCGCTGCATGATCGTTACCACGCCTCGCGGCGCAATCCGTGGAATGAGGTCGAGTGCGGCGATCATTATGCGCGGAGCATGGCCAGCTACGGCGTGTATCTGGCCGCGTGCGGCGCGGAATATCACGGGCCGAAGCGGCACCTGGGCTTCGCGCCGAATCTTTCGCCGGAGAATTTCAAATGCGCATTCACCAGCGCGGAAGGTTGGGGGACATTCTGGCAAAAACGCGCAACGGGCAACGCCGAGTGCGGGCTGCAAGTGCGCTGGGGGCAATTGCGACTGAAAACGATGTCGCTTGCGGTCGCTGAGGGAGTAAATCCTTCGACCGTCAAAGTGATGTTGGGCCAAAACGAGGCTCAGGCGGAGTTGAAAGTGGCGGATCAGCGGGCGCTCGTTACCTTTGCCGATGAAATTCGGCTTACGCCGGAGCAAGAGTTGCGCATTACCTTGACGTAAAGCCAGCCATAAGTGGTTATCAAGTAATCATTTGCAAGCAAAAATCGATCTCGCCAAAAAAAGTTAAAGAAAATTGCGGAAAAGAGTTGACTGGTCAGTTAAGTAATGCGATAGTGAGCTCGTTGGAAGAATTGAGCCAACATAGAGAGTATGAAGAAGACGAATGAAACGAAAGAAAAGTTGCTCCAGGTGGGATTCGATCTCATCTGGGACAACAGTTACGGTTCCGTGAGCGTGGACGATATTTGCAAGCGCGCCGGAGTCAACAAAGGCAGTTTCTATCACTTCTTTCCCTCCAAGACGGACTTGGTCGTGGAGGCCTACGAGGAGCACTGGAAAGAGAAACGTCCGACATTGGACCGAATCTTTTCATCGCAAGTTCCGCCTTTGGAGCGAATACACGTGTGGTGCAAATATATGTACGAAACCCAAAAGGAAAAAGCGGAGCAATATGGGCATGTTTGCGGGTGTCCCTTCGCCAGTGTGGGCAGTGAAATTGCCACTTTTGACGAGAAAATCCGCGCCCGGAGCGAGCACCTGATGAATTCCGGCAGGAAGTATGTGGAAACGGCCATCGCCGACGCCATCCGCGAGGGCTCCGTCACGGTCAAAGATCCGGTGGCGGCGTCGCTGACACTGCAATCGCTGCTTCTGGGAATGCTGGTGGAAGCCAGGATACAAAATGATTTGAAAGTTTTGGAGAATATGGAAGCCACCATATTGAATTTTCTCGGGGCGAAAGCCGTTAGCGTTTGAACGAATTGATTTAACAAACAAAGAAAGATACGCATGAAAATAGTAAGAAACAGAATTGACTGGTCAGTTAGACCACTAACCGAGTCAACGAACCGTGAGAGATCAAATAACCTCATCATTGCCGGCAAGGCGCAAGCGCTCAAGTCGGCCTTGGTGAAGAAGTTGAGCGTGGAGTATGCCGAAGTAGGAAGCCAACTGGTATTCCAGGCCGTCAACGAAGCCCATGCGCTGGCCGCATTGACTTATGTGCCGCTCCTGGTGCTGCCTACCCTCGCGGAAGAGAAAGTACAGAAGGCCGCCGCGTGGACTGCGCATCAGCGCGCCTTGCTTGGCGCGCACGAGGTTGCGTTCGCGGCCTGACCCGTAGCGCGAAGAAGGAACAAACATGGAAACAATTTGTCCTGATCACAGCCGCTTCTTCGTCTTAATTGCGATTGAACGAAGGAACGGTGGCCAAGCGCACCATGAGCAACCGGTCGCGACCTCCAACCACCAAAAATGCTTAAATCCAAAATTATGATGACACCGAAGAATATTTTGCGTTTCGCCCGGCCTAGCTTGGCCGTCGGAGTCTTGACGCTCCTGCTCGCCGGTTGCCGCGAAAAGGCCGCTCCCCAAGTGCCGCCACCTCCGGCAGTGACCGTGGCGCCGGTTGAACAAAAGGAACTCGTCGAATGGGACGAATTCACGGGCCGCGCCGAGCCGGTGGAATCTGTCGAGGTTCGCCCGCGCGTTTCCGGCTACATCCAGGAAGTGCGGTTTCAATCCGGTCAACTCGTCAAGAAGGGCGACGTGCTCTTCGTGATTGACCCGCGCTGGCATCAGGCAGCCTTCGACCGACTGGAGGCGGAAGCCGAACGGGCCAAAGTTCTGTTGGATAACGCGAAGCGCGAAGCCGACCGCACGCCGCAACTGTTGGCCGACAATGCCATCTCCACTGAGGAGGCCGACCAGCGCGTGGCGCGTTTCAAAGAGGCCAAGGCCGCTTTGCTCGGCGCGCAAGCCGACCGCGACTCCGCCAAGCTTGATCTGGACTACACGCAAGTTCGCGCGCCCATTGACGGCCGCGTCAGCCGCGCTCTTTTGACGGTGGGCAATTATGTCAGTGGCGTTGCGGGCGGGGCCTCGATGATGACAACCCTCGTTTCCGTGAACCCCGTTTATGTCTATGCCGACGTGGATGAGGATTCGCTGCTCAAATTCAACGCCTTGGCGCAGGCGAGCAAAATCGAAACCAACGGCAACGGCAAGATCCCCATCGAGCTTCAGCTTGCCGATGAAAAGGATTTCCCCCATCACGGCTGCATCGAGTCGTTCGACAATCGCCTGGATGCCAGCACCGGCAGCATTCTGTTGCGCGCGGTGTTTTCCAATGACGACGGGCGCATTGTGCCTGGGTTGTTTGCGCGCATCCGCGTTCCGTTGAGCGAAAATCATCCGGTCCTGCTGGTGTCGGAGCGAGCCATCGGGACCGATCAGGCCCAGAAATATGTGCTCACGCTCACCTCGTCGAACACCGTTGCTTATCAAGCGGTGACGCTCGGCCCGGCTATCGACGGCCAGCGCATCGTTCGCTCCGGCCTCCAAGCGGGTGAAAAAATTATTGTCAACGGCATGGAACGCATCCGTCCCGGCATGCCCGTGACGCCACAGGAGCAAGTGGCCGAAAATGTGAGTCCCAAGGTCGCCAAGCGTTAATCCGGTTGGCAACCTGACTCGACACCCTTAAGGACATATGAACTTCTCTCATTTCTTCATCCGCCGTCCGATATTCGCCGGCGTGCTTTCGGCGGTGATTTTTCTGGTGGGTTTGATCGCTCTCTTTCGGCTGCCCATCAGCGAATATCCGGAGGTGGTTCCTCCGACCATCGTGGTGGCCGCAAATTATCCCGGCGCCAATCCCAAAACCATTGCCGAAACGGTTGCTTCCCCGCTGGAGCAGGCCATCAACGGCGTGGAGAATTCGCTTTACATGTTCTCGCAGGCCACGCCTGACGGTGTGATGTCGCTGACGGTGACCTTCAAACTTGGCACGGACGTGGACCTGGCCCAGGTTCAGGTGCAAAACCGCGTCGCTCAAGTGTTGCCCAAGCTGCCGGAGGAAGTTCGCACGTTGGGTGTCACCACGACCAAGCAATCGCCCAACCTGACCATGGTCGTGCATTTGTTCTCGCCCTCAGGCCGGTATGATGAAGTTTATCTTCGCAATTACGCCACGCTCCAAGTCAAGGATGTCCTGGCCCGCATCCCTGGCGCGGGCGACGTGCAACTTTTCGGCTCGGGCGATTACGCGATGCGCATCTGGCTCAACCCGGACAAGGTCGCGGCGCGCAATTTGACCGCCAGCGACGTCGTCGATGCCATCCGTGAACAGAATGTGCAGATCGCCGCTGGCGCGATTGGGAGGCAGCCCGTTTCCGGACCGGTGGAGTTTGAATTGCAAGTCAATGCCAAAGGCCGGCTGACTTCCCCGGAGGAGTTCGGGCGCATTATCGTCAAGACCGGCCCCAACGGGGAGAAGACGCTGCTCAAGGACATCGCCCGCATCGAACTAAGCGCCTCCAGCTACGCCTTGCGTTCGCTTCTGAACAATAAAACCGCCGTGGCCATACCCATCTTTCAAACTCCCGGCGCCAACGCGTTGCAACTCTCGGCCGATGTTCGCCACACGATGGAGCAACTGAAGAAGAATTTCCCCGACGGCGTGGACTACGACGTGGTTTATGATCCGACCGTTTTCGTGCGGCACTCCATCGAAGCGGTGGTACATACGTTGATCGAGGCGATTCTGCTGGTCGTGCTGGTGGTCATCGTTTTCCTGCAAACCTGGCGCGCCTCCATCATCCCACTGGCAGCGGTGCCCGTCTCCCTCATCGGCACGTTTGCGGTCATGCTCGCGCTCGGATTTTCCATTAACAATTTGTCTCTCTTCGGTCTGGTGCTGGCGATCGGCATCGTGGTGGACGACGCCATCGTGGTCGTCGAAAACGTGGAGCGCAACATCGCACTTGGTTTGGCGCCGGTGGACGCCGCCAAACGCGCCATGAGCGAGGTCACAAGCCCGATCATTGCCACGGCGCTGGTGCTGTGCGCGGTGTTCGTGCCGACGGCTTTCATCAGCGGCCTGACCGGCCAATTCTACAAGCAATTCGCCATTACGATCGCGATCTCAACCGTGATTTCAGCGTTCAATTCCCTCACACTTTCGCCGGCTTTGTGCGCCGTGTTGCTCAAGGATCACAATGCTCCCAAAGATTGGTTCGCCCGGTTCATGGAAAAGGCGCTCGGCTGGTTCTTCAGGCCATTCAACCGGGTTTTTGCGTGGGCTGGAAACAAATACTCCTCGGGGGTGGCCCAGGTTCTTCGGAAAAGCGTGGTGGCGCTGGTTGTCTATGGAGGGCTGGTCGTGTTGACGGGCTGGAGTTTCGGCAAAGTTCCCACCGGCTTCGTGCCGACGCAGGACAAGCAATACCTGGTGGCCTTCGCTCAATTGCCTGATGCCTCCTCGCTAAACCGCACTGAAGCCGTCATCCGCCGCATGTCGGACATCGGACTCAAGCAGCCTGGCGTGGAAAGCGCCGTCGCCTTTCCTGGTTTGAGCATCAGCGGGTTCAGCGTTTCGCCCAACGAAGGGATTGTCTTCTTCTGCTTGAAGCCATTCGAGGAGCGCACAACCGCTAATCTCAGCGGTCCGGCCATTGCCGCAGCGTTGAACCAGCAGTTTGCCTCCATTCAGGACGCATTTATTTTGTCGGTGCCGCCACCTCCCGTCAACGGTCTGGGCTCCATAGGCGGTTTCAAGCTCTACGTGGAGGATCGCGCCGATCTTGGTTTCGACACGCTCTACCAGAATCTCCAGGGCATCGTCGGCAAAAGCTATCAGACTCCGGGCTTGGCCAGCGTGTTTTCCACCTTCACCGTCAACGTCCCCCAACTCGATGCCGACATTGATCGCATCAAGGCCAAGCAAGAAGGCGTGCCGCTGGGGAATTTATTCGAGACCATGCAGGTTTATCTGGGCTCCCTTTATATTAATGACTTCAACCGCTTCGGACGCACTTACCAAGTCATCGCCCAAGCAGACGCCCAGTTCCGCGACCGGCCCGAGGACATCACGCGGCTCAAAACGCGCAACGAAAAGGGCCAGATGGTGCCGCTGGGCGCCGTCGTCAAGGTGACGGAGACGCACGGCCCCAACCGCGCCCTGCGTTACAACGGGTTTCCAGCCGCCGAAATCAATGGCGCACCCGCCGCCGGTTTCAGCTCCGGCCAGGCGGAGGCGTTGATGACCAAGCTCGCCACGGAAACTCTCCCCAAGGGCATGTCCTACGAATGGACCGAATTAACCTATCAACGCATCCTCGCCGGTAATTCGGCCATCTATGTTTATCCACTCTGCATCCTGCTCGTGTTCCTGGTGCTGGCTGCGCAATACGAGAGCTTGCGCCTGCCGCTGGCCATCATCCTCATTGTGCCGATGTGCCTGCTCTTCGCCATCAGCGGTGTTTGGCTCAAGGGTGGTGACAACAATATTTTCACGCAGATCGGCTTGATCGTGCTCGTTGGCCTCGCCTGCAAAAACGCAATTCTCATAGTCGAATTTGCCCGGCACAGACAGGAAGAGGGAGGTCTTTCCGCTTTTGATGCGGCTATTGAAGCCTGCCGTCTTCGCTTGCGTCCCATCCTGATGACCTCGATTGCTTTCATCGCGGGCGTTTTCCCGCTGGTGGTGGCGCATGGGGCCGGCTCGGAGATGCGGCAGGCGATGGGCGTCGCCGTCTTCTCTGGCATGATCGGCGTGACGTTGTTCGGTTTGTTCCTGACGCCCGTCTTTTATCTCACGTTG
>Ga0209006_10005929_pt1 | contig 11101 bp, 8 predicted proteins | sample JacPin_JW_Ref_O2_FD_188567 | JGI IMG/M metagenome (GOLD analysis project Ga0209006, IMG submission 188567) | Forest soil microbial communities from Algoma, Ontario, Canada - Jack Pine, Ontario site 1_JW_Ref_O2 (SPAdes) (version 2) | ecosystem: Environmental > Terrestrial > Soil > Boreal... | reverse complement strand
GATCCTGCCAGGCATCGCGTTCTTGGTGCCGCTGTTCGTGATCTACCGCCGCCTCGGGCTAATCAACACGCTCGGCGGTATCGCTCTTGCCCACATCACCGTCGTCCTGCCGTTGGTCATCTGGGTGATGGCGGGCTTCTTCGAGGACTTGCTGGAAACTGTAGCCTGCGTCCTGCAGGCGGCGCTGCAAGGTGCGGGAGCTGATGTGGAGTTCGCGGGCAATCTCCTCGATTTTAGGCCGCTGGCCAGCCAGTTTGCGTTGAATTGCGGAGCGAACGCGTTCGGGAAAGGTCTCCTGGTCTTTGCGCTCTTTCAGTTCCTGATCGAATTGCGGGGCGAGCATGGCCAGGAGCTCGGCATTACGGGTCACGAAGGGCAACGCTGCATCGGAGGCACGGAAGATCAGGGCATTGCGTGCAGCGCCGAAAACGATGGGGCAATCAAAGTGGCGCTGGAAAATTTTTTCGTGGGCGGGCGGACGCACGAATTCAAGCCGCAAGGGTGAGAGACGAGTTCCCGTTCCGTGGCGGGCAACACAAAGTACCCAGGCAAAACAGAGGTCCGTGAGCACAGCGGGCTCGACACCGCCGGCAAGCAGCCAACGGAAATGGATGCTCCACTCTGTCTCATCGATTTCGTGAATGATTTCTTCAGGGCAGGAAAGTTGTTTGTAGCGCGCCATTTGGCGCATGGCTTCGCCAAAGCTCGCGGTGGAAAGCGCCGCCAGGGCAATAGGGTCGAAGTGTTCGGCCCTGGTCTCGGTGCCCAGCGCCAGGCCAATGGCAGGGTCAGGGCTCGACTGTCCAATGCTCTTCCACAAGGCAAAGAGCTCTTCGGTGGTTACAATGATGCGCTCCTGATCGAAGAGCCCTGGAGACAGACCTGCATTTTGAAGCATGGAGGACACACGAATTCCCAGCTCTTGTAATCGTGCCGGCAAGCGGCCGGGAATTCGGAAGTGTTTGCTCATGGGACTCAGCCTTCTTTTTTCAGAGAGGCCATATCGATGACGAAACGATACTTGACGTCGGACTTCTGGAGCCTATTGTAAGCCTCGTTCACTTTCTGAATGGGGATGACCTCGACATCAGAGGTGATGTTGTTAGCTCCGCAGAAATCGAGCATCTGCTGGGTTTCTGCGATGCCTCCGATGGGTGAACCGGAGAGGCTGCGGCGTCCGAAGATCAGATTGAATGCACCCACAGACAGCGGTTTTTCAGGCGCACCCACGAGGCACAAATGCCCATCGCGACGAAGCAGGTTGAGATAGGAATTGATGTCGTGCTCGGCAGACACGGCATCGAGGATGAAGTCAAAACTGAAAGCATGCCTGGCCATTTCGTCGGCGTTGCGGGAGACGACGACTTCGTCCGCGCCCAGACGCAGGGCGTCTTCTTTCTTGTTGGGCGAGGTAGTGAAGAGGACGGTGTGGGCGCCGAGGGCATGGGCAAATTTCACTCCCATGTGGCCCAACCCACCCAGCCCGACGATGCCGACTTTCTGGCCCTTGCTGACGCCCCAGTGATGCATGGGTGAGTAAGTGGTGATGCCGGCGCAGAGCAGAGGCGCGGCTCCTGCGAGGTCGAGATTCGAGGGAACCTTGAGGACAAATCTCTGATTGACGACGACGCTTTCCGAGTAGCCGCCGTAGGTAATGCCACCGCTGAGTTTGTCGGGGGAGTTATAGGTCAAAGTGAAATTGGGGCAGAACTGCTCAAGCCCTTCTTTGCAGTTGGGGCAGGTGCCATCGGAATCGACCATGCAGCCAACGGCGACGATGTCGCCGGGCTTGAATTTGGTGACCGCGGAGCCGGTTGTCAGAACACGGCCGACGATCTCGTGGCCCGGCACGCAGGGGTAAACGGTGGCAAAGGAGTCCCGCCACTCGTTGCGGACCTGGTGAAGGTCGGAATGACAGATGCCGCAGAACAGAATCTCGATCTGCACATCGTTCTCGGTAGGATTTCGACGCTGGATGGTGGTAGAAGCTAGCGGTGATGTCGCACTGGCAGCGGAGAATGCTTTGGCGTTGTACATGGCTCAAAGTTATATGGTTAGGAGACGTTGCGATATGCAAAACACGCCATTCTATATGCAGGAGGCGCCATGTGATTCGCCTCATTACCGTTGCGCGGCTTTCAACCAGCTAAAACTGTGGACTGTTTTCGCCTTTTATTCTCCGATGAGGGGAATCAGGTGACCACTGTAGATGGGCGGCAGGGGAGATGATGACACTACTGTTCAAAGGAAAGCCCAATTCGACTTCGCGCTTCCCTGCCCGCTCGGCGGCTACAAAATTCAGCCCAACGAGCTAATGCGCCTGGCATCACATATCATCCAGTGCCCGAAGTGCGGCTTCTACAAAACGGGCGGCCGGCATCTCTTGAGCGCGGCCCTCCTGTCGTGGCGCTTTGCACTAATCGCTTAGAGCCTTGACTGGTTTTGCGCATTAAATTCCGGGCCAGGCTGGTTTGTTCGAAGCTCAAACTAAGACAGCTTCCTCTTCGTCCACAACCGATGGCTGAAAGATAGGTCAAATAGCCTCGAAGTTCAGGGACAAATGACCCCTCCGTCGGGTAGAGTTCAAGGTGCACGACCTCGCTTCCTCCCTCCGAGCGAGCAAAGGCTGAGGACGACGGTGGGAAAACCTGCAAAGACTCTTTGGAACCCCAGAGACGCAATGCTGCCTGAGTGTCGCTACGCTGTCCTAATTTGCGGCAACGACGAGGCACATCCCACGACAATTCCCGAGGCCTACGAGGAACTGGCTATCTCTAAGCGTTTAGGTTCAGAGAACACCAGGTCAATTGCCCGTTACTCTCCCGACAGGAACCCTCCGCGAGAGGCTCGGCTGTTGCGGCCGAAGGCCTCGCTCCGGGTGAGTCCCAGCAGCGAAAAACAACGGAAGATAAGGTTTGAGAAAGGCAAGGCTGCAATGACGATCAACTACAAAACCGAAAGTGACCGGATGAAATCGAGTCCTGAAATACATCCGCATCAGGTGTCTGAATTCACCAGGCATGTAGGAGACCTGTGTGCCCGGCGCGAAATCGATATATATCAACTGGCTGAGCGCCTGGCTATGGACCCCGCCGAACTGCTGGAAATGGTGAATGGCAGGTTGATGCCCACGGACGCGGTCCTCTCCGGCTTGTCGAAGGAGCTGGACAGCGATGTGCGCAATTTGAAGATGCTAGCGGAGAAGATGCAGCAGGACCGTTGAGATGAAATGATTTCCAGCCGGCATCTGCCCCAGATGCTGTTCGCTTGCCTCCGCTGCGCATCGCTCTCATCCCCAGGCAGTCTTTATCAAGCGGCATTTGTTCAATGAGAAGAGAGGACCGTTGCATTTCCCGGGCCGCCAACCTGCTGCAGGCTTGGGATCCTCTGCTTCACCGGGGGTAAGGGAGGCAAGGGGGCGCTTGGTTCCCCTTGATACCAATAGGCCACAGAGTAGAAGTTGTCTGAGCGGCCATTCGCATTTCCATGCTCAATGGTGGCTTTCAACGATTTTTCGAATGGAATCGGCTGGTCGAGGTGGAAGCGATAAACGCTCGACTTGCTCCCTGCCTGCTCCGCACCCACTACGGGCGCACCATAGAGTTGATAAGAAAATGGCTTGCCTCCGAAGTCCCATGCACCCAGAAAATAATCCTCCGTGCCCGTTCCAACGATCGATGGTGCCTTCGCTCGGTCGATGAAAAACATGTCGTCGCCTTCGCCCCACCACTTATCCTGGTTTTGCAGCACAGACATGGTCACCCCCATGAACTGGCCGTGTCCCTTTGCCTCCATCCAGACATAGTTGTCCTTACCATCGAGATTGGTCTTGTCATTGACAATCGCGTCCTGGTTGGACTTCCAGCTATTTGTCCACCCGTGGTTTGGCTGGGCCTGATTGTACTGAGCGTGAAAATACAGTGTGCCAGGCGACAGAGGACGAGAGTAGGTACGGTAGTCGATGTTGTAGTAGAAGGCATGAATCGGCTGCTCGCCTTGATTGGTAATCGTGATTCGTGCGTGATGTTGGAACGGCATGGCGAAGTAAGAGTTCAGACTTTTCTCGCTTCCCACGGAAAGCACTGCCGATTGCCAGGAATGATATTCTCCCAGGCCGAGGCCGAAAAAGTCACCGATGGGAGCTTCAACGCTAGGTGAGGCATTGCCATCCCAGAACATGCGTAACACAATCCGCTTCAGGTGGTAGGGCTCACTATCTGCAATCGTGAACCAGATGTGAGCAATCACCCCCGGCCCATTCTCATCCAAAACCGTGAGCGTGGCGCCGGGCGCGACCGTCCGAGCGTCATGATTGGCCCCCGTAGGGTCGGTGCTGGACGCCCGGTGTGGAGTGTAGGCCTGCTGCTGCAGCGGGTCAGGCCAACCAGAAGTTTGCGCGCAGACCGGAAATGCATGGGCTGCCGCCAAAACCAAAGTGAGAGCGAATCGTTTCATGGTTGCCTTTCACGAGCTCATCAACGACCAGGTGAACCTGCATTCGTTCGAGAGATATGCTCGCAGTCTCGGGATAGTAGAACAACACCAGGAAGAAATCTACCACCATCCACCCGAGGACATCGCCGTCACGAAACTCCAGGCGATCCCGCTACAGATACCAGGGGATATTGATGACGATGATGCGTTGGTTGCCGCGAAGAAGCAGGAGGACTTTCAGCAGTTGAGCGCGCTGGTTGTGCAGCGGCGCCTGCCACCAATGGCGAACGACCAGTTCCGGGACCAGCACGGCGATTTGACGGTCGGGATGCGCGTGTTCCACCTTCAGGATGTGCTCAACCAGAGGCACCAGGACGAAGCGGTAAGGTGAATAGACCAGGATGAGCTCCGGTGGGGTAAGACCCGCGGCCAGCACCGGAGCCACCACGTTCTTTTCGAACATGGCGCAAACTTCTCCCGAGCAATCCTCGGCGTCGACATGGACCGCCTCGATGTGGCTGCTGATCTTCAGCGCAAAGCGAAGTCCTTTTTCGGTAATGCGCGTCCACCGGTCGAGCGGGACGATGACCAGCGGCTCAGCCAGGTTGGCGAGGTTGATAGGAGTTTCGACGTGGATGGTCTGCTTGACACCATCATAGTGACGTTTGACTCCTGCCATCACAACGATGAGCAGCGGAACCAGGATAACGGTGATCCAGGCTCCGTCGCGGAACTTGGCGACTAGTACCACCAGAAGCGTAACTCCGGTGGCGAATGCACCCAAGCCGTTAATGACCATGCGGTAGAGGCGCCCAGGAGAATCTGAGCGTTTCCAATGGACGACCATGCCCGCCTGGGAGAGGGTGAAAGCGAGGAACGCTCCGATCGCAAAGAGTGGAATGAGGCGATCGGTGACTCCCCCGAAAGCGGCCAGCAACAATGCTGTGAAGCCGACAAGGGCATAGATGCCATGGGAGTAAAGGAGCCTGCGGCCGCGAATCTTAAAGACGTGAGGGAGGTGATCCCGTTCAGCGATGGCGCGGGTAAGACGCGGAAAATCAGCGAACGAGGTATTGGCCGACAGCGCAAGGACGGAGAGGATGGAGGCAATCGCAACGTAGTAAAACCAGCCGCGTCCAGTGACGGCGGAGATGAGCTGGGACAGGATACTCTGATAGCCGGAGCCGCCAGGATCCGTAGCGCCGATCTTGTAGGCGCGGCAGAGGAGCGCGATGCCGCTTAAGAAGAGCATCAGCAACACAATGATGATGGTGAGCGTACGCTTGGCATTACGCTGAACCGGCTCGCGAAAGGCATTGACACCATTGGAGACGGCTTCCACGCCGGTCATGGCGGTGCAGCCACTGGCGAAGACCTTCAGCAGCAACCACAGCGACAACATCGACGCGGCGGGCGGCAGAGCGGGTGGACTGACGATCGGTGTGGGATGGCCGTGCGCAAGAATCGTGCGAACGGCTCCCGCCACGATGACAAAAAGCAGCGAGCCGATGAACAAATAGGTAGGAATAAGGAAGGCCGCGCCGGTATCTTTGGTGCCCCTCATATTAATGAGGGTGAGGATGGCAAGAATCAGCAGGCAGAGTGCGAGCGTGTGTGGCTGAAGTTTAGGGAAAGCAGAGATCAACGCGCCCACGCCTGCGGAAATACCCACCGCGGCGTTCAGAATGTAGTCGATCATGAGGGCCGCGGCTGCCAGCAAACCGGCGGTTTCTCCAAGATTTTCTGTAGCGACGGTATAGCTGCCGCCGCCATGCGGATAGGCGTCAATCGTCTGGCAATATGAGAAGTAAACAATCGCCAGTAAGGCGATGATGGCGAAGCTGATGGGAACGATGTGTGCGACGCCGGCCAGACCGAGGGGGATAAGCAGGGTGAGCGCCGCTTCAGGACCATAGGCGGCAGAACTGAGCGCATCCAGACCAAAAACCGGAATGCCGGAGATGGGTCCAATGTGCTCGGCGCGCTCTTCGGAGGTGGCGAGCGGCTTGCCGAGAAGAACGTTGAAAAGGGACACCACCCGAGATTCTAGGTGGTTAGAAATAAGGAAGTTGTAAAGGCACCCAACCGCCCTTTTGGGCTCTATCCCGTCACCAATCGCCGGGTGGCCCATATCTGACTGCTTTTGGCAGATGTGGGATCCCGCGGACCTCCCCCAAGCCTGTTGAGGCTAACTCGCTTCCGCAACTGTGTCGATCAGGGGAATGACCGTGTCCAGGTTGGTGAGCTTGAACAGTTCCATGACGCGCGGACTCACTCCTGCAGCAACAAACCGAACGCCTTTGTCCTGGCAACGAACATAATGCCTGACGACCATACCTAGTCCCGAGGAATCCATATAGGGCACATCGGTCAGGTCGAAGATGTTAGCGTTCGGCGGCTCGCCAGTAGGCAACATCAATTGCAAATCGAACAACTTGCTCACCGCTTCGGGCGATTGGCATTCAAATACGGTACGCACGGTCAAGGGCCCTGAGAAATGGAAGATCACCGTGCCGGGATCTTCTCCCACCTCGCGTTCGACGGTGAGAGGAGGCTGATTCGAGATCTGGGCTTGATTCATGGCGTCAAATACCCCGCATTGAAATTAAGTGGCTCAACGGAAGGCCCGGGAAGATCGGCTAACGTCTGTGGAAAGAGAGTATACCGGCTACGCGATTGTTGGTACGTAATCCACCGTCAAAAGTGTAAATTTGCTCCAAAGCGGCAGCGTGGCGAGCAAACCCCGCAACGATGTGGTTGAGAAAACAAAATGAGTGGTTTCATGCATGATCTTCGCTACGCTCTGCGACAGTTGCACAGGAATCCTGGGTTCACGCTCGTTGCTGTGCTCACCCTGGCGCTCGGCATTGGGGTCAATACCGCAATCTTCAGCGTGGTGGAAGGTGTTCTGCTGGCTCCGTTGCACTACTATGAACCGGATCGCCTGGTTATGGTGTGGGAAAATAATCCGCGCTTTCCGCGTGTCTGGAATTCATACCCAAACTTTCAGGACTGGCAACGCAGCGCACACTCATTCGAGCAGATGGCGGCATTTCGGCCGCAAGGGATCGACCTCACCGCTCCTGGCGCGGCTTCGCATCTTAATTCCAGTCAGATCTCGCGGGGCTTTTTCCGCACGCTGGGCGTGGAACTGGCACTGGGGCGGGAGTTCACTCCGCAGGAAGACCAGCGCGGCGGAGGGCCGGCGGCTATCATCAGCAACCATCTGTGGCGCGAACGGTTCGCCGGGAGCCACCAGGTATTGGGCAAAACCGTCGCGCTGGATGGAGCGGATTACGCAATCGTGGGCGTTGCTCCGCCTGGATTTCATCTCGAATACGAAGTCGATGTGTACACCCCACTCGGCCAGCTCGATCCCTTGATTCTGAACGATCGGGGAACTCACGACTCACTCTTCACGTTGGCGCGCCTGAAACCTGGCGTGAGCGTATCTCAAGCTCAGGCGGAGATGAGCGCGATCCAGAGTAGACTTGATCGCCTGTACGCCAACGATAATCGCGACCTGGGAATTTATGTCGAGCCTCTCAAGCAGGCAATCGTAGGGGACGTAGGGCAGATCCTCACGCTGCTATCAGGAGCAGTTGGCCTGGTCTTGCTGATTGCCTGCGCGAACATCGCCAATCTGCTGCTGGCCCGTGCAGCGGGGCGAAACCGGGAGTTTGCCATTCGCTCCGCCCTCGGTGCGAGCCGCGCACACGTGGCACGGCAATTGCTCACGGAAAGCGTGCTTTTGTCACTCGCCGGTGGCAGCCTGGGCATCGCGATTGCGTTTTTTGGAATCAAGTCTGTTCTGGCGGCGATGCCAGAAGTTTTGCCCCGTAGTGGGGACGTTCGCGTCAATGCTGCCGTCCTGCTCTACACACTGGCGGTGTCGCTTCTGGTTGGAATTATTTTCGGGATCGCACCCGCACTCAAGGCCTGGAAAGCCGATCCGCAAGCATCGCTCAAAAAGGGGAGCCACAGTTCTCCCGTCCATCGACGCACCCAGAGCAGTTTCATCGTGATGCAAGTGGCTCTCACGCTCGTGCTGCTCGTGGGCGCCGGCCTCCTGCTACGGACAATTCTTCGCTTGTGGAGCGTTCCTCCGGGCTTCGACACAAACAATGTCATCACATTGAAGGTCGGGATTTCACATTCCCTCACCAGAACGCCCTCCGGCACGCGCGTCGCCTACCAACAATTGATGGAACGCATTCGGCATATTCCCGGCGTACAGGCGGCGGACTTTACTACCGCCGTTCCACTAACCGGAGAAAGCGGATACCTGCCATTCTGGCTTGATTCCCAAAAGCCCGCATCGATCCAGGGAGCGCCGCGACTGCAAGCGTTTCTCACCGGCCCTGATTATTTTCGAGCCATGGGGATACCGCTGCTTCAAGGGCGTTTTTTCACCCTGGAAGACACTCTCAGCTCGCCCTGTGTCGCCGTCGTCGACAGCGGATTCGCACATAAACTTTTCCCCGATGGAAAGGCGATTGGACACACCATCACTGCAGGATTTGAGGCCTTTGGCCCCTGCGTAATTGTTGGGGTCGCCCTTCACGTGAAGAATGCGGGACTGAACGATGCGGCCCTGGCCAATCAGTATCAAACGTACTATTCGCTCTATCAGGATCCGGACCGTTGGGTGGCGCTCAACTATCCGGAAGCAAGTGTCGTTGTTCGCACGCAGCTCACCGCCGAGACCTTCATTCCTGCCATCAAGGCAGCTGTTTACCAGGCAGGCAGCGAGCAGTCGATATACCACGTACAAACGATGCGGCAGGTTGTTGCGGATTCAATGTCTGCGCAGCGCTTCCCGATGATTCTATTAGGAACATTTGCGGGGCTGGCCCTGCTGCTGGCAGCAGTTGGAATCTACGGCACGATTGCGTATTCCGTTACCCAGCGGGTGCAGGAAATTGGCATCCGCATGGCGCTCGGCGCCGATAAAGGAAGTGTTCTGCGTTTGTTTATTGGGCGAGAGCTGCGAGTGGTGCTTGCCGGCATCGCCGCGGGTGTTGCCGGCGCATTCATACTCACGCGAACGCTCTCGAGCTTGTCTCACCTGCTGTATGGGATTGGAGCCAGCGACCCGCTGACTTTTGCCGCCGTGTCGCTTGTTTTGATCGGAGTCGCTGCTTTGGCTTCCTATATCCCCGCGCGCCGGGCGGCCAAGGTTGATCCCGTCGTGGCGCTGCGCTACGAGTGATTGCTGGCAGCTCTGATAATTTTTAGATACCAGGGATGCGCGCGCGGAGTGCTCGCGCCTGCCGCTCACTGACCTCGATTTCTGAGCTCTTCGCATCGTTCAGGACGAGCACAATACTGCTCCGCGGATCGAGGCGAAGCTCTTTCACCCGAGCCAGGTTCACCAAGGAGGAGCGATGGGCACGAAAGAAGCCGCGCTCCTCCAACGCCTCTTCCAGTTCCCCAAGCTGATAGTTGACCCAATAGGTGTCATTCTCGACCCGCATCCGCACGATCCCGCTATCCATGTAGAAGTAAAGCGCGTCAGCGGGATTGATCAGGTATACCCGATTGGCCTTTCTGGCGACAATCTGTTGCAGTGCATTTGCCGGGTTGGCGAGAAGATTCTTCACCTTCTCATCTTCTGCTTGTCGAGAAGATTCCGATTGAATGAGAATTGTGGCGCGCATCACCATCTCACGCAGATGCTCTTCCTCAATCGGCTTCAGGAGGTAGGCAATCGCTCGTGTGCGGAATGCTTCCAGTGCGTATTCGTGAAATCCTGTAATGAAGATCGTCAGCGGGCGGGGAACGTCTGCCGCGAGCCCATGCAGCACTTCGAAACCGTTCAGTCCCGGCATTTCTACATCGAGAAAAAGCAGTTCAGGACGTAACTGTTCAATGCTTTCGAGCGCATCTATGCCGTTTTCAGCTTCACCCATAATGCGAATTTCAGGATAGTGATCAAGCAGCCTGCGCAACCGTGCCCGCGCGGCTGGTTCATCATCCGCAATCAGCGCCCGGATTTGCATCCTTTGCTCCATTCACCGGAATCGTCAGGGTAGCCCTGCATCCGGCACTTTCGAGATCAGTAAGGGTGAGCCCGGCAGCCGCGCCATAGAGAGTGCTTAACCGCTCTCGTATATTGTGCAGACCAATACCTGTACTGTTCGCCATTCGCCGTAGGTGCCGGTCAGTGACGGCGTTGTGCCGCAGACCAACTCCGTCATCATCAATATCCACCTGGATCATGTCATCGACGCATTTCGCCCCTACGGTGATTCGGCTCTTGCCAACCTTGGGGGCGATTCCATGTTTGATGGCATTCTCAACCAATGGCTGCAGGATCAGGGATGGAATCATCAGGTGCCCCGCCGCAGGGTCGACCTCGAATTCCACGGATAGCCTGTCTCCGAAGCGGATCTGCTCAATTTCAAGGAAAGTGCGAAGGAATTCCAACTCTTCGCCTAAAGAGCTGAACGGCCGATCCGCGTGAATCAGGACATAGCGAAAAATACTGCTCATGCGGACAGTCATCCTCTCCGCTTTCTCCGGCTCAGACGGTATAAGAGAGGCTATGGTGTTGAGCGAATTGAAAAGAAAGTGGGGATTAATCTGTGACCGAAGCGCACGCAGCTCTGCTTCCATCAGCTGCCGGCTCAGATAGCCTTCCTTGCGGACCCGATCTATTCTCTCC
>Ga0209006_10005927_pt1 | contig 11102 bp, 6 predicted proteins | sample JacPin_JW_Ref_O2_FD_188567 | JGI IMG/M metagenome (GOLD analysis project Ga0209006, IMG submission 188567) | Forest soil microbial communities from Algoma, Ontario, Canada - Jack Pine, Ontario site 1_JW_Ref_O2 (SPAdes) (version 2) | ecosystem: Environmental > Terrestrial > Soil > Boreal... | reverse complement strand
TGGAGGCAATTACGAAATCTTCGCCCGCTCGGGCAATGTGGAGAATCCCGAGCGAAATTGGAGTGACTGGCGCAAAATCACGCCCAACACCGGCACGTCCGGCGTCCCCGCCGCGCGGTTCGTTCAATGGAAAGCGGTCATAGATCCCGGGGCGCAGGTTGACTCGGTGGGCATCAATTACCTGCCGGTGAACATTGCACCCGTGGTCGACGAGATCGCCGTCGAGCCAGGCGCCAGGGCCAACCAGAACGCGCCGCAGCCGGGCCAGCCGCAGCAGATCACCATCAACCTGCCCTCTGGACAGAACACTCTCAGCTATAACCAGGATCCGGCCACTGCGCCTCTGGCAGCGGTCCGCGACCGCAGCGCCGTAACCACCCGGTGGGCGGCCCACGACGAAAATGGAGACGAGCTGGTTTTCGATGTCTACGTTCGCGGCGACGGAGAGAAAAATTGGCGCCTGCTCCGGTCTCACATCACCGAACGCTTTTACTCCTTCGATTCGATCCGCATCCCCGATGGTGGTTACCGCATACGAGTGGTGGCCAGCGATGCACCAGCGCACATGCTGGGCGATGCGCTCACCAGCGCGCGGGAAAGCGATCGCTTCATCATCGACACCACGCCTCCGGTGCTCACCGCGCTCCAGGGCAGCTTACAATCCGGTGTGATTCATGCCGGCTTTGTGGCCACAGATCAAACCTCGCCGATTGCCCGCGCCGAATACTCGATCGACGCCGGCCGATGGCAATTTCTGGAACCCGTCGGCAAGCTTTCTGACTCCCTCACCGAGCATTACGACTTCAGCGTTCCGCTCGCCGCCATTCCCACGCGCACTCCAACCGAAGAGCCCGAGAGCGCCCCTGCGGCCTCCCCTGCGCCTCCCAACGACCCGCAAGAGCATATTCTTACCGTTCGGGTCTACGACAGGTACGAAAACGTAAGCGCGGCGAAGACCGTGATCCGCTAGTCACGATGCGCTTCGAGCTGTTCGTCGCCGTGCGTTATCTCCGTGCCAAGCGCCGCCAAGCGGTGGTTGGCATCATCACCGTGATTTCGATCGCCGGGGTGGCGGCTGGGGTGGCATCCCTGATCGTTGCCCTGGCCATCACCAACGGCATGCGGCGCGATCTCCAGGACCGTCTGCTGGGCTCAACTGCGCATGTGCAGCTCATGCGCGTAGCCAGCGATGGCATTCGCGACTGGCGTGGCTTGACTGCCCGGCTGCAGCAGCTGCCCCATGTCAAAGCAGTGGCGCCCGGCCTCTACGAGCAGGTGCTCATCTCTCACGGCGCTCGCTCTGGTGGAGCTCTCATCGAGGGCATCGTACCCGCGCAGGAACGCACCGTCAGCGACTTGCTCTCGACCGTCACCATGGGCAGTGTCGCAGCGCTGGATACACAGGGCCAAACCCCTCCACCCATCGTCATCGGACATGACCTCGCAGACACCATCGACGCCCGCGTGGGCACGACCGTCCTGGTGACCAGTCCACAAGGTGAACTCACCCCGCTCGGTCTGATTCCAAAATTTCAGCGCTTCCGCGTCGCCGGCATCTTCCATTCCGGCTTTTATCAGTACGACTCAGCGATGGCGTTCACTAGCCTAGCCGACGCGCAGCGCCTCTTTGGAGAGCCGGACGTGGTCTCTGTTCTTTCCTTCAAAGTGGATGACCTCGATCGCGCCGACAAGATTGGCCGTTCCATCGAGCAGGCTGCCGGGCCAGGCTTCCTGACCACCAACTGGATGGAACTGAACCGGCCCCTCTTCCGCGCACTGATGCTCGAGCAGATAGTCACCTCCATCGTCATCGGTTTGATCGTTTGCGTCGCAGCCCTGAACATCCTTACGGCTTTGACCATGATGGTCATGGAAAAAACGCGCGATATCGCGGTCATGATGTCCTTCGGAGTACAGCCGCGCCAGGTGAGAATGATCTTTCTCCTGCAGGGCTTGCTCATCGGTTTGACCGGCACCATCCTTGGGTTGATCGCCGGTTATGGACTTTCCTGGCTCGGTGGACACTATCGTTTTCCTCTCTCCGCCGAGGTCTACTCGATCGACTATCTGCCCTTTGCCGCGCGTTGGACCGACGGACTGATTGTGGGCTCGGTCTCCCTTGCCGTGTCGCTATTGGCCACCCTCTATCCCTCTGGGTCCGCCGCAAGGGTTTTGCCCGCCGAAGCTCTTCGCTACGAATGAACGTGAGTGGAATCGAAACCGGCATATTTCGCATCAAAAGTATGTGGTTGGTCCCGCACTGTTGCGTACCAGTTCATTCCGCGATCAGGAAGGGAGCGGGTAACTGATGTATTTTGAAGCAACCCACCCCACAAACCCTCTTCCGTAGAGGGGTGCATTAGTGATACATGAAGGTAGGTCCAAATTGATTACCGACCTCAGAGGCACATAATGGAGCCGGCCGCCGCCACAGACGAAGCCCAAAAAGGCCGCCTGGGCGCGCTCGGGAGCCGGGAAAGTCCGGCCCTGGTCGAAGTTCGCAATTTGCGTAAGCAATATGGAAGCCTGGTTCTTTTTGAGGCGATCAATTTCGAAGTGAGGCGGCAGGAGTTGCTGGCCATCGTAGGCCAGTCGGGCGCCGGCAAAAGTACCCTGCTGCATATCCTGGGGGCTCTTGATACACCCTCCGCGGGTGACGTATACTTTTCCTCAACAATATTGAGATCCCTATCCCCCGCGCAGGCTGCAGAGTTTCGCAATCGCGAAATTGGTTACGTTTGGCAGTTTCACTATTTACTGCCCGAATTTACTGCCGCTGAGAACGTCGCGCTCCCCCTTCTGGCGCGAGGCAAGTCCAAAAGAGAGGCATTGCAGGAAGCCGTTCATTGGCTCGAAGAGGTGGGACTGGGAAACCGGTCATCCCATCGCGCAGGTGAGCTTTCCGGCGGGGAGCAGCAGCGCGTTTCGCTTGCGCGAGCGCTGGTGACCACCCCGAAACTCCTTCTGGCTGATGAGCCTACAGGAGATCTGGATGACCAGACGGCGGATGCCCTATTTGGACTGATTGAGCGCCTGCACGCAAGCTATGGTTTGACGTCGATCCTGGTGACCCACAATCTGCCCCTGGCGAGGCGTTGTGAGCGGGTGATGCGGTTATCCCATGGCCGGATGGAAGAGTTGTCTCCGCTGGACGTTTAAGGCGGAGCTTGTAAGCCGGGTTACCCAAAAGGGTGACTCGTGACAGTGGTTGGGTCGATATAAGATTTAGAAAGAGCTTATCTCCGCCCAGCCGAGTGGTTTTCCCGGTTCCAATGGACTCGGGAAGATGGAACAGGACGAAAGCTGCCTTGGATCGTGGGAGGGCAGTTTTTAAGGGGGAACATGTTCGAACGGTATACAGAAAAGGCGCGGCGCGTCATCTTCTTCGCACGGTATGAGGCCAGCCAGTTTGGTTCCCCATATATCGAGACAGAGCACCTGCTGCTGGGTCTGCTGCGAGAGGATAAGGCGCTGACCAATCGCTTTCTCCGCTCTCATGCTTCGGTTGAATCCATTCGCAAGCAAATTGAAGGTCATACGACGATTCGAGAGAAGGTTTCCACTTCTGTCGATCTGCCTTTGTCGAACGAATGCAAGCGGGTTCTGGCCTACGCGGCAGAAGAAGCAGAGCGCTTGTCGCATAAACATATTGGCACTGAACACCTGCTTTTAGGATTACTGCGCGAAGAAAAGTGCTTTGCCGCAGAAATATTGCACGAGCGCGGGCTGCGTCTGCTCGCCATCCGTGAAGAACTCGCGCGCGCCACGCAAGAAAAGGCGCCCCCATCGCAGCGCAACCGCGAATCAAGCCTGCTGGTAGAGTTCTCACGCGATCTGACCCAGGCGGCCATGGATAACCAGCTCGATCCGCTGGTCGGCCGCGATCAGGAACTCGAGCGCGTGGTTCAGATTTTGTGCCGCCGCACCAAGAACAATCCTGTGTTGATCGGCGAGCCGGGCGTTGGCAAGACCGCCATCGTCGAAGGGCTCGCGCAGCGCATCTCCGACGGTGAGGTGCCCAGCTTCCTGGCCGACAAACGAGTCCTGGCGCTCGATCTTTCGCTCATCGTCGCCGGAACCAAGTATCGCGGCCAGTTTGAAGAGCGGCTCAAGACCATCATGAAGGAGTTGATGGAGAACCAAAACTCCATCATATTCATCGACGAGTTGCACACTCTGGTGGGCGCAGGCTCCGCCGAGGGGTCGCTCGACGCCGCCAACATCCTCAAGCCGGCTCTCTCGCGAGGCGAAATTCAGTGCATCGGTGCAACCACGCCGGCCGAATATCGCAAGTCAATCGAGAAAGACCGCTCCCTTGAGCGTCGCTTCCAGGCAGTCAAAGTACCGCCTCCGAACGAAGAAGACGCCATCAAGATCATCATGGGGATCAAAGACCGCTATGAGAAGTTCCATGCGGTCAGCTACACCGATGATTCCATTCACTTCGCGGTCTCTCACTCCAACCGCTACATTCCGGATCGGTTCCTTCCGGATAAGGCAATCGATCTGATCGACGAAGCCGGTGCTCGCGTGAAACTGCGCCAGACTTCGTTGCCCGAAGAGATCACCGAAGTGCAGAAGCGCATCAAGTTCATTGTTCATCGCATGGAGAATGCGATTGCCAACCATGAGTTTGAAAAAGCCCGCTTCTACTCTGACGAGGAGCGCAAGGAGCGCGAGAACCTGCGTGCCCTGCGCGACAAGTATCATCTGGACGATTCCACCGCCGGCATCGTAGGCCGCGAGGACATTGAGGACGTGGTCAGCCGCTGGACCGGCGTACCGATCACCTCCATCAAGGAAGAAGAAACCCAGAAACTGCTCCGCGTCGAAGAAGAGCTGCACAAGCGGGTCATCTCGCAGGACAAGGCAATTTCCGCTCTGTCGCGCGCGATTCGCCGCTCCCGTGCGGGTCTCAAATCCCCCAACCGTCCCATCGGTTCGTTCCTGTTCCTGGGCCCGACCGGTGTCGGTAAGACGGAAATGGCGCGCACGCTGGCCCAGTTCCTCTTCGGCAGCGAGAAGGCTCTGATTCGCTTCGATATGTCTGAGTTCATGGAGAAGCATTCGGTCTCGAAGCTCATCGGTTCGCCTCCGGGCTACGTGGGCTACGAGGAAGGTGGACAGCTCACCGAACGGGTGAAGCGCTCGCCTTACTCGGTGGTCCTGCTCGATGAAATCGAGAAGGCTCATCCAGATGTCTTCAACATCCTGTTGCAGGTCTTTGAGGATGGTCAGCTCACCGATGGTTTAGGCAACACGGTGGACTTCAAGAACTCGATCATCATCATGACCTCGAACATCGGCGCGCGGCATTTGCAGCGCAAGCAGGGTCTGGGCTTCCAGTCGGATCGTGAAGACCTGCTGATGGACAAGATGGAGGAACTGGTCAAGAACGAAGTGAAGCGGACCTTCAATCCAGAATTCTTAAACCGTCTGGACGAAGTCATCATCTTCATGTCGCTCTCGGATTCCGATCTGATTCAGATCCTGGAGTTGCTGGTACAGCAACTGAACTCCAACCTGATTCAGAAGGCGATCACCTTGTCGGTGACCGAAGATGCCAAGAAGTGGATTCTGGAAAAGACGTTAGTCGACCGCACGTATGGAGCGCGTCCGTTGCGCCGTGCTTTGCAGCGCTACGTCGAGGATCCGTTGTCGGAAGCCTTGATCGCCGGCGGTATTGCCGAGCGTCCTGCCTTCCTCGAGGTTTACCTCGAAAACAACCAACTCTTCTACCGTCCGGTAAGCGAAGTGGGAGAAGACAAGTCGACGGGCATCCTGCTCTTCAGCGCTTAAACTAAGTGAGCCAAAGGCCGGGGCCAAAAGCCCCGGCCTTTTTGCGTCTATTGCCTACGGCTCGAAAAAGGGGTACCGTTTTCTTAGCGGAACTTAGAAGGGTAGTTATGATTCGTCCCGGTATCCTCCCACTCGTCCTCCTGTTCGCAGCCCCAATCGTTATTGCGCAGTCAAAGAGCACTGTCTTGACGCTTCCGCGTACCCCCGATGCAAGTTGCCCTATTGGCATGCAGGCACGGCATGGAGCTGGAATTCCGGTTGGAATGAATGCCGGAAGGAGCCCGATAACTCCGCCTGCTCAGAGAATCCACCTGACCATGACCAACTTGCTTGCACACGAAATCGTGAGCGCCCAATTCGTCGTTCACGGTTACAGTAACAAGCGGAGAGCGATGAATCTGGCGAACTCCTCCTCGAACCCTGATCTTGCAAAGACGGTAGAGGTTGTACTGAACGTGAAAGGGAAGAGCGAAGCATCCAGTGATCTCTCGCTGAGCCGTTTCACCGCTGTCACCTCCATCGACTTAAGCTCGATTACTTATGCCGATGGCAACACATGGCACACACCTTCGCCAGAGACCTGCAGCATTAACCCCGACTCGCTCATGCTTGTCGCCTCTACACAATAGGCTGCGGAGAAATTCGCGACTGGTATGGCCTTTGTATGCACAAGCGTTTATAGGCCGGCCTCTCCTAACCCGAATTTTCAGCCTCTGAAAGCCGGGGCGGACAGGGCGTTTTGTAGCAGCCTGCTTAGCCCCCGAACACATCTTGAATTTCTACTTGGAAAAAGAGTCTCTTGAGGAAGGGCACGGATTCAGCCGTGCCATAAATAACACTGCTATTGACGGCTTTAGCCGCTGAGGTACGTTTTTTCTCGCCTTACGATTCTCTTATGCGCTGATAAAAAGATGCCCTCAGAGGCTAATTCTCGCTGCGGCGAGGTAGCCCTCATCTTTATGCTGTGCTTACGGCAGGGCTGAAGCCGTTCCCTTCCTCAAAAGACTCTTTTCCAGGTAGAAGCCAAAATGTGTTCGAAGGGCTAGAAACTTTGTCGGAGGGTACGGCCACGGGCCTCGACAGAAAATCCAGGCAACACCGCCGCCTCTCCCTGGCACAAGCTAAAATCATCAAAGGTCACGTACTATTTTGAGGCGCTAGCTTTTTCGCCTCGTCGCATCAAGGAGAGCATGCACAAGCTCGTTACTCTGTCTGTCTTCGTCGCCCTGGCGATTTCTTCCATTCCGAATGCTCTCACGCAGCAACCAAAAATGCCGGCGAACGATATCCCCCCAGATTTCAAAGCTCCAGTGCAACCGGCCGACTTTGACAAGCGCGTGGTCATGGTGCCGATGCGTGACGGTACGAAACTCTACACAGTAATTGTCGTCCCCAAGGGCGCGAAGGACGCGCCCATTCTCCTTACACGCACCTGCTACAACGCGGCGGACCGCGCGGCTCGTTCCAAGAGTGGGCGCATGATCGAGGCACTTCCACTCAGCGACGAAGTCTTCGTAGCGGCAGGCTACATCCGCGTCTATCAGGATGTGCGCGGCAAGTACGGCTCCGAGGGTGTCTACCTCATGACGCCGCCGCCGGTGAACTCCGGCTACAATCCGTCCGGCGCCGACGACACCACTGACGGATACGACACCATCGACTGGCTGGTGAAAAACGTACCTGAGTCGAACGGCCGGGTAGGCATGATTGGCTCAAGCTATGAAGGCCTCACCGTAGTGATGGCGCTCTTGAACCCGCACCCTGCGCTCAAGGTTGCGGCTCCGGAGAGCCCTATGGTGGACGGTTGGATGGGCGACGACTGGTTCCACTATGGGGCATTTCGACAGAACAACATCGACTACGTTTTGGAGCAAACCTCGAAGCGCGGCGAGGGCGTTAAGGTAGCGCACGAGGGACGCGACGAATACACAAATTATCTGCGGGCGGGCTCCGCGGACGCATTTGCCAGGGCCGAAGGTTTGGACCAACTGCCCTACTGGCACACGATCGTCGAGCACCCCACGTACGACGGTTTCTGGCAGAGTCAGGCGCTCGACAAACTGATCGCCGCCAAACCACTTACCGTGCCTACCATCTGGGAGCAAGGACTGTGGGACCAGGAAGATATGTGGGGAGCCATCCACAGCTATCGTGCTCTCAAAGCCAAGGGTACCCCGGACACCATGAACCACCTGGTGATGGGTCCATGGTTCCACAGCCAGATCAACCGGGAAGGCCGGGCGCTCGGTCCGCTCACTTGGGCCACCGACACTACGGCCCAGTGGCGTCGTGATGTGCTGTTGCCCTTCTTCAACCAGTACCTCAAGCCCGGTGCCCCGCCTCCATCGACGCCGGATATCTCCATCTACGACACCGGCGCCGATCATTGGGACGAGCCCAAGGTTTTCCCCGTGAGTTGCGAGAAGGGCTGTCCTGTGCCGTCGAAGCCGCTCTACCTGGATGCGGCAGGTGGTCTTTCGTTTACGCCGCCGGCAGAAACAAGTGCAGCGAAGTTTGACGAATACGTGTCGGATCCTGCGAAGCCAGTTCCGTACCGTCCTCGTCCCATCGACGATGCAGACGAAATGGGTTGGCGCACCTGGCTGGTGACAGACCAGCGCTTCGTAGATGGACGGCCTGACGTTCTGACCTACGAGACCGAGCCGCTCAAAGAGCCGATGAAGCTATCAGGAGAGCCGGTTGTGCATCTTGTGGCTTCAACCACTGGTACTGATGCGGACTGGGTTGTCAAGCTAATCGATGTGCAACCCGATCGGACCGCCCCGCCCGTTCAAATGAGCGGCTATGAACTGCCCATAGCCACAGACATCTTCCGCGGCCGCTATCGCACCAGCTTCGAGCATCCGGAGGCGATCAAGTCTAGTGAACCGCTGGCTTATGTCTTCGCGCTACCCATGGTCAACCACACCTTCCAACCCGGTCACAGGATTATGGTGCAGGTGCAATCCACGCTCTTTCCTTTGTACGATCGCAACCCCCAACGCTTCGTCGAAAACATCTTCGAAGCAAAACCAGACGATTTCCAGAAAGCAACACAGCGCATCTGGCACGAACCTGGCCATGCAAGCTTCATCAGCCTGCCAGTAGTTCCGGCATCGCAGCCTTAGCCGCTCAACATCTGCAGTCGATGCCCGTAGCCTCTTCGGGATTCAGTCGGCATCAGCATCTACGACGGTGGCGTATGCCCGATAAACTTGTCCACCCACTCAATGAAATACTTCATGTTCGGCGCGTCGGTGTGGCCGCCGTCGTGTTGCCGCCACGCAAGCTGCCCGTCCAGCAGTCCCTGGTTCACTGCCGGCGTCTTCGCCGTATGGTAATCCTCGAATGCGAGTCCCTTGGCGCCAAGCAGTCCATAGACGCGGCTCGCGTCGACGGTAGCCATGAAACTACCCTGGTGGTCAAGCCACCGCGCATCGCCTTTCTCCGGTACTCCGTAGCTGACAAAGGTAAGCCGCGGCGCGCAGAGTGCAATCAATTCATTCGCGTCCACTGGAATCTCGCCCGAACTCCCGCTTCCGAAACTCGCCTCAGCGGCGGCATACTTCATGAAATTTCCCGCCATCCAGTAGAACCCGCCGCCGGCGAGGCTCTCCACCGCTTCGCCAAAGTTCCGGCGAAGCGGCGTGGCTCCACCCTTTCCCGATGAGCCGACCAGCGCCATCGCAAAGCGCTGGTCAAGCGCCATGGTCATCAGAGTCGCCTTACCATAGCGCGAGACGCCCTCGATCCCCACATGTTTTGCATCCACGGCGGGATCAGTTTCTAGATAATCAAGGCCGCGGCTCGCGCCCCAGGCCCATGCGCGCAATGCACCCCAGTCCTCAGGCTTGCGCGGCTGACCCTTATTGACCAGGCCGATGATGCCGCGAGTCAACCCTCCGCCATCATCGGCCTGAACGCTCGCTGGGTCTAACCAGGCGAAGCCCCATCCGGCAGCGATCAGTTGCCAGGTATTGGGCAGGTCGCCGTCCTCGTTTCGCTGTGGAAGCTGGAAGGGAGTATCCTTGACCGGCTCCCATGCGGGGTGCTGTGCAAAGACTTCTTCGAGGGACGAATCCTGCTGCACCAGCAGAGCCTTCATGGCCTTGTTAATCCGGTCCAGGTCCGCGCCTTGCGGTTCGTTCGGTGCAGGGAATCCCGCGTGACCGAACATCATAAGAACCGGCACCGGGCCCTTCGCCTTTTCCGGTGTGACCAGCATCATATGGATGCCAACCGTGATCGCCGGATAAGATGAGTTATCCACCTCTCCGATAACCTCCTTGGCTATCACCGGGGTGAAGCCGATCATCTCGTGATCGACAGTTTTCACCGTCCAGGTCACTTTCGGAACGTCCTGTGGGACGCGACCATAGACATACTTCGAGTACATTTCAATCAGCTCGGGACGGCGCTGGTCCCACCACATTGCAGGCGTAGTAACCTTCTGCCCGTTGTTCAGCGTGAGCGGATCGGGAAGCTCCGGAAATGGGTTGGCGCTGGTCTCGTCGTAGTTAGCGTGGTTGGGCGCTTTTTCATTTCCGCTCGGCCCTGGCCGAAGGCTCTTGATACCCAGTTGATCCATCATGTTCTGACGATTCTGGTCGGCCGTGAACGGTGGAGGCACCGCAGGACTTTGCGCCAACACTGTGATCGCGCCTGTTACAACGCAACCGAGGAAGATGGATCTGAATGAACAAGGGAACACGCAATGGCTCCAGGGCGTTATGTCGCGTACCATCGTATATTCGCCGCTATGCACAAGGCACAGAAATTCACGGCCATGTGGACCGCCATACTGCTTGCTCATTGCTTGTGGGCACAGCAACCAGGCCCTTCCCAGGGGCAACGCTGGGCAGCGAGTTGGGGAGCATCTCAACAGGTTCCGGAACCGCAGAATGAGCTTCCGTCGGATGATCTTCGCAACGCTACGGTGCGCCAGATCGTTCATCTATCTGTAGGCGGGTCCGCGGTGCGAGTGCACGTGACCAACGTATTCGGAACCGAAGCCCTGCAGTTCACATCGGTGCATATTGCCCGTCCGCTCTCTTCTTCGTCCGCAGCCATTGACCCGGCAACCGATCACCCGCTGACGTTTGCCGGTCAGCCAGCCGTCACCGTTCCTCCCGGAGCGGAGTTTGTCTCCGACCCGGTGGACTACCCGGTGCGGCCGCTATCGGATTTGGCAATCACCTTTCACCTGGACTTGCCTCCGTCGAAAGAGACAGGACATCCGGGATCAAGGGCAACCTCTTACTATGAGCATGGAGACGCGGTGAGCGCCGCCACGCTGGCGGATG
>Ga0209006_10005926_pt1 | contig 11103 bp, 22 predicted proteins | sample JacPin_JW_Ref_O2_FD_188567 | JGI IMG/M metagenome (GOLD analysis project Ga0209006, IMG submission 188567) | Forest soil microbial communities from Algoma, Ontario, Canada - Jack Pine, Ontario site 1_JW_Ref_O2 (SPAdes) (version 2) | ecosystem: Environmental > Terrestrial > Soil > Boreal... | reverse complement strand
AGTCCGTGGAGGACCGTCCACTCAAGTCCAATCGACTCACGGAGACGCTCGGGATTGGACCCCCCAAACCAAGCGTCATGTTCGCGGCTGGGCGCGGTTTATTCTAACCCGGAACAAAGCTTTTTCCCGAAGAGTTTGTCGAGGTTTGGCTGGTCGTCGAATGGGTAATGTCCTATTTCGTTCGATGAAATCTGGTGGTACCGCTGTATATCAGGCGCTCATGAATGTCAAACGCGTTGACCGAGGAAAATGGCGGAATGTGGATATCCCTACGCCAGATGCTCGGTTTTTCAACGCTGCATTGGCTTTGTTTGCTCGCAACCCGGGCATGCGCATTCGTGGGGCACGTACTGCCAGGCCATATTGGAGACGCCGACTACGACTGGCGAGGTCACGATACGCTAGTCAAGGAGCCTTCGAGAAACATTGGAACCCACAATTGCAAGCCGTAACTCGGGAAATGACCGCCGCAGGCTATGTGTTGCCTATAGCGCTGCGGTACCTGTTTGTCGGACGTTGGACTCCAGGAACATGGCACAAGGACAAACCGCGGCAACTCGACGTTCAGCCCTTTTTCTTCCCTTTATCTCAACGCAGTTCCCCCCGCCCTCATGCTGTGCCTACAGTCAAGACTCGGGGCCTACCTATACCATACAAATCGCGTCGTCGTCATTATGGCAGAAGGCCCAAAAAAAGTATCCAGGAATGTAGCGATCTCTAGAGTTGTATTTATCGTAATGGATTAATCAATTGGTTGTGATGTACCCTGAAGGTGTATGACTGTCATTGCTCCTTGAACCTCCATAGGTTTCCATTCCTTCCCGACGTCTCGAGTGTAATCAAGTGTTTCCTGCACGCGTACTTCCATTTCTTTGGCGGTGGGAATGACTTGACCGTTCTTGGGAGCATACACAAGATCGACTCGGTTGCCTTTTTCTAGCTCCTGCTTGACTTTCCTGAGCTTATGAGCAAGGTCACCAGACGCAACTCCCCATGTCATCTGAACTTCTTTCAACTCCAGTTGATTCTTCTTTTTTGTTTTGGCCGCCTTGCGTTCTCCAAATTGTGCTTGTTTAGATATTATTTTCACGATCGGGTTCGGACTCTCGCTGACAAGCTCAACGAAGTGAGTTTTGAGATCGATCGAAGAGACGATATCGGCGAGAGGAGCAGGGGAACGGAGGCGGTCGGTTTGTGGATCGACGAGCTGGACGACGGGGTATCCGATATCCATATTTCTGGCGCGTGGGGAGTGCCGTCTACCGGAAGCAGTCGTTTTTTTGAAGAATTTGACGATGGGTGTTGGGTTATCTCTGATATCGGTGTTTCTGAATATGGGTTTAGAATGGTTACAACGAGATAAGGATGGGATTAAAAATATCCGCGATACGTGGGACGGGCACCGCGACGCCTTTGTATGAAAGGCGACGCGGAAGGACCGACAATAGGCCGAAATGGTGGCCATTAAGGCGTTGGGTAGACATTAATGTTTGGATCAGAGGCCGTAGCCAAACAATGCGATCACGTGAATTCGGACTCCTCATCAGGATTCGAATTAATGAACCTTGCATGTTGGTAAGTAGCTTGATTACAATGCGCTGGTAACGTAGTAGCTTACTCTACTGGAAAAAGCTATGTATGCTCATAACATATCTGACTGAGATATTATACCACAACGACGTGCTACATTGAAATGTAGGATTGTAAAGGGATGGAGAATGTGGCCGCGTGCTACATCGTAATCGTTCGCGCGTTGTAATAGGTTGCTCGTTTGAAAAATATTCATGGACCCTACATCTGCAAAATGGACGTATTGTATTCGCAAACACCCTAAACTGAAGATGCTTATCTTTATACCCTCTTTGTTCAGTCCATTTTGGCTGCACTCTCGTCCGAGATTGGCGATCTATACGTGGTATCCATCCTCGTTACACCGGTCCCGGCCGTATACCCGATCGTGCCGATCATGACTAACGCTGCGCCAAGCCACATCATACGACGGTCACGATTGTCAGCACCCTGTAGCCAAACGACACTAATGACTAAACTTGCCGCCTTGCGTGCAGAAAGCACGAGCGCCACAGTCAGAGAGGGCATACAGGTGGTGAGGCGATGAACACCCGCCACACAGAGGAGTTGAGTGATCGTGTTCAGGAGGAGAGGGATGTACGCTTTAGGGAAGGAAAATGAATATGGGGGTATTATTGGTTCGGTCATGTTTTTAGGAACCGGGGTGAGCGGGAGGAGGAGGGAAACAAAATGTGGGAAGGTGAGATGAGTGACGGGACCGGAACTGACGACGTTGAATTGATCAACGAGCTGTTTTCGGACAAAAAAAAACATGGGAAGAGCAAGGAAATGCAGGTAGAACATCGATTCCTGCCATGGGGGAACCTCTTTATCGTTCCTGAAAGTATTCCGCGAATGCTTCGGCCGCGATGTAACTGATCGAGTGTCGTACAGGGCATAGGTCCTATCTTGTGCCAGGCCAAGGAAGCCGGATAAAAACAACGCCAGGGTAAGAATTGCTATGCCTTTTGAATATGCGTAGTCTTCTGACGTCTTGGTTGTTTCTGATCTAGGTGTAGAAGCGGATAGTGTTGTGATGATCACACCGAACATGACGAGAATGACAGAAACTGTTTGGGCTGTAGTGTACCTAACCGAAAGATTTCTCCAGTCAAGTGATCTCATAGACGCTGAATAACAGACCTTCACTTACCGCTTTCCAGCAACTAGCCAACCCAAGGTCATATTAACGATTGGACCACCGCTGCGGAATATGATGTGCACTGCCATGGGTATGGAGTATCCAAACGCAGTATTATTCAATAAAGATATGAAGTAAAAGAGGAAAACTTGGAGAAGATATGAAGCCATTGGTATCTTTCGAGGTTTGAGTATCGCCTTATGAGACGAGAATGAGATATGTCTAGGCAAGCCATGGAGAGAGATGAGGAAGAATTGGATGAAAGTGATCAAGGATCCGGATTGTGGATAGTTTAAGGTAAGTTGCTCAAGGGTGACTGCATTACTGTATTTGAACGAGGTGAATATCAAGTTATCCACCCAACGATAACGCTGGCTCACCTGCAACAACCACCGAATATGAGCGTAAACGTGGACAACAGCATGCGATCGTCACGTGCTCATACCAAGATCGACTGAAGTGATCGTCATGGTCAGCCTCAAAGCGCTCCTGAGTCCTATAAAATGGCGGATATCGTTGAACTGCGAGGTATTTTCAACTTTGAACCTTTCCAACCCACTCATTTTATTTTTAATTTCTTTATTTTTCAAGGATTTTCCCATCTCGTGATCCTCAGTCGCGCCCGCGCTATTTGTTTGTTCGCTACACTCAAAAGCACGCCTGGGTCAATTTCACGCTGGTTGTTCCCCTCTTTTTTTTATATTTTATTGTTATATTTTTTTATCATTACTTTTTTGTCCCTCGACGGGTAACCCACCCTCTCTCAAAAACCATACAATCTCTAGACCATCCCATTCCCTTCAAATGTCTCCCAATCCCAGTCGTCTTCACGCCGCTTCCCTCGTCCTCCCATCTCTCCACAACCCCCTCTTGTTAAACCTTGTTGACACAAAGATATCGATGGATATGATCAGATACATTGCCCGCAAGACAGAACAAGTCGTCCCAAACCGCGGCGAGTGGCCAGAACTCTCACCCCCTCATACACACCACCGAGCGAAGCTGCTATACTCGCTCGACAATTTTATCTGCTATGTCGTGGAACGCTCGTGTGTTAAAGTCCCTACCTTCCTCACCACCCTCGTTTACCTCCATCGCCTTCGCTCAAAACTGTCTCTGACAGGCTACAGTTAGTCTATATATTCTTTCCGTCGTTGGCTAGTCCACCATTGACATTCTATTAGCTCTCGGCGGTTTCCCATTCGCACAGCACCGAGTGTTTCTTTCGGCCCTCATCGTTGCATCAAAGTATCTCAATGACTCGTGCCTGAAAAACAAACACTGGCAGCAGATTGCTGTTCTCTTTTCTCTCGACGAGGTCAACGCCATGGAAAAGCAGTTCCTCCTTCTCCTCGGGTATGATCTCTACTATGACGAGCCGGAGGCCTGCAGGTTCTTTGCTCCCTTCATGGACTCAAATGCAACAGATATTCGCATCAAGCAGCAACAAGAGCAGGACGCCTCCACGAGGGCCGCAGCGATCGACAGAGTCAGCAAAGCTGGTCAGGCGCGTGCAAGAGTGCAGATAGATGTGCATCGTTCTCCCTCTCCTCCTTCAGTCTCCACATTGACATCGGAGGTCTATGGCATTGCAAAACGTCTATCCACTGTTTATCTTTCATCCCGCTCGCAACCACCACCACCACCACCATCATCATCATCACCCGAGCATCGCCCTCCTGCGCCTTCGCCGATACACAGAAGCGCTAGCTCCAGCAGTTCCTCGAGTTCTGAAATGGGTTCCCTCTTAGACGATAGCGGGCTATCGTCTTCCTCCTCATCGGAGTTCACCTCAGAAGACGAATCTGAAGAGGAAGTAGGCTCCCAGCCGTTGAAAAAATTCCACCTGCAGCCGGCACCTGTCTACTCCTACCGAAACCATAACAGGGTTCGAATAGCTTCAGACACTTCGTCGATCAAATCAACCGCCACCATCACCAGCAAGCCGATTATACATTCCCCTACCCAAAGATTCGTTCTTGCCAATAATAATGTGTGTCACCGACGCGCAGTTCCATCGAAACGGGTGAGCTCATTGTCATATGGCGGTCCTCAACTACGCGAGCAACAACCGAGTCGGGTGCCATCCGGGAACCTTGCACCAAGCTTGACAATGCCCAGCCTTACCCTCGGTCGTTCTGCCGGGTTCTTGAGCAGGATGTGGGGAGCTGCCAAAGGACAAGTGTCAGAAAAAGACAAGTCGACGAATCACGGTCCCCTTGACCGATATTGGAAAGGGGCGAACGGTCATATTCCGGCTCCCGATACTGTCAAACAACCGCTAGAAGGTTATACTTCAAGTGGATTACGGAGGCTTGTGCTCGTTCCTTCGAGGTCGACTGTATTCCGAGGTGGAGGCGGTATAGATGTTTAATTTTTCGGTTGTGAACTCTCTTCTTCTTGGACACAGGCAAGACGGCAACGACGACGACACCTACACGATCTTTTCTCTTTTCACAACAACTATTCTACGGACAACTATGTGCTATTGGACACCATCACCCTCACTTGCTTCCATATTTCATCAATCTATTTTATCGCTTTTTGGGACATTTTTACTATTATGGTCTTTTTATCACCCCTATACTTGCACAACCATTTGGGATGGCCAAATGTAGTTACACTTCGACTTTATGAGAAACTCAAATTCTCGCTAATCGATCACAAATCTACCTGGTACTCTTAATACACGGTTAATACACGATTTCCATTGCTATATATAACCACCAGATCTGGCGAACCAAAAAACCAAAAATTCCCGAATAGCAATAAATTGTGTTTCAAAGGATTTTGACATAGGAAGCAGGGAATAATCCTCTTTTTCCATCGACCTCGCCTGTCCACCTGCAAGGGGTGAGTTGAAATGCAGCCAAAAAAAAAGTGTATACACGCACCAATCAGCGGAAGTCCTTGCAACGACGAGAACCCTCTGGTTCGCTCGTAATTCCAGGTCTCCTGGGTCCTAATCAACCAGAGAGGAAGATGAGGATAAATTTTAAAAATAAATTTCAATGAAAATGTAACCTGGCTCGAATATTCATACAAAGCTTCCGCCCACTCGCCTTGATCCTCCTCCTCTTCTTCTTCTTCTTCCGCCTCCGCCTCCACCTCCGCCTCCTCTTCTTCCTCGCGCCTCCCCCTCCGGAGGGGAGGGATAGGAGCGGTCGTGGTTGAGGCGACCCGTCTAGGTGGTGGCGCGAACGCGTTCTTCTTTGCTGGAAAGGCGGATGGTAAAGTCACGACCGGTGGCGGTGGTTTTCGAAAAGCGTCGAACACTCCGAATTTCTTTATCATATCATATTAATATAGGCGATCAGTTTTTAACGTCCAAGGAATTTTTTTTTCTTACCTTGGTGGTGACGAGTTCGGTGGTGGTGGTGGTGGTGGTGGTGTTGTTGTTGTTGTTGTTGCTGCTGCTGGAAGAGGCAGCAGATGAAGGCCTTCGAGGTGGTGCTGGAGGAGGAGCGAGACCCCTAGAATTATATCCAGGACCAGAGGACGAAGAAGAGGAATTGTTAATATTAGGCGCCGAGAACGCCAACGAAGCCGCCGCTACTCTCCCAACAGCATTCGTGACCTCCGGGTTGGACGCCTTTTTTTTTTTCGGGAAACATTATTATTATTATGTATAGAAAGACCAACAAACCAACACTCACAGCTGCACTGTACGGACTAGACTTTGGTACACCATGTTTGAGGCCGGCAGAGACTACTTTAGAGGTGGCTTCAGGGTTAGCAGCTAGTGCACGATGGACGGCTGAAGAGGCTGCCGACACGCCGGCAGCACCACCGCGGCTCTCCTCTCCCGCGAAGATCTCCGGTCTGGAGGCGAAGTACCTGTTTGAAGGGTTTGGCCGGCCATGGGGGTAAGTGTTCAGAAGTGTTGACACAACTCACTCGTCTAACAGGGAAAAGAAAGCCTCCTTTTCATTATACGATAAGTTTGAGAACACCATTTACACTGGGTCGAGTGTATGTGTGTATGTGTGTGTGTGTGTGTGGAAGATTACGAAATATTGGCTACAAACAACATTTCGACCAAGAGAAACAGAGAAGATAAACTAATAACAACAATAATATCATTCACTGGGTCCAGTTAAATATATCAAAGTCAGCAGAATCCAACGTCGGACTCGTGTTTTGCAGCAGCTGCTGTTGCTGAGGCGCTGGCGTTGACGAAAGTGGTGGTGGTTGTGATGGTTGTGATGGCGGAGGCGGCGGCGGTTGTTGTTGTTGTGATGGTTGAACGGTATCGGGTGGATGTTGTTGTTGTTGTTGTTGTAGAAGCTGACCATTATTACCACTCGGTGACGGTGAGAAAGGATAATGACCACCGTTCAACCCTTGTGATGACCAATTTTGACTGTTTGGTGGGGACGGTACGCCTGGGTACGAGACGAGGTGGTTCGGTGGTGGTGGTGGGCTCCCATATTGATGACCGATCTGATGGGGGGGATTCGGTGGCCAATTCGATGGCGTTTGTTGCTGCTGCTGCTGCTGCTGCTGCTGCTGTTGTGGCTGCTGTTGATTGAATGTCGGACCGTGTACGGCACGATTAGCCTGGGACCGCTGCTGTTGCTGAAGCATTCGTTGATAATCGTCTTGCAGTTGTCTCGTCATGATACCAGGAGTCATAGGTGAGGAACCGCCATCGGATGGTGATCGCGTGCTCCTGGCAATACCCGGAATGGTAGAATTGGAACGAAGGGTTGGGAAATTCGATTCGGTGCCTGGGATTGACATGGGTGATGATCCCGATGGATTAGGTGAACCGATAGCGTGCATTTGGGCCATTCGTTGTTGAGTGGTGACGTAGGCTTGTTGTTGTTGTTGTTGTTGTTGCTGCTGCTGCATAGCGGCGGGGCTTGCACCGTTTCGGGCAGAATTCATCATCTGCTGTTGGAGGAGAGCATGACGTTGTTGAGGAGTAAGGTTATTGATATTAAAATTGGGTGGCAATGAAATGCTGTTGTCTCGACTTGATTGACCTACGGAGAACATGGGAGATTGTGCGTGGATCTGGGGTGCTGGAGAATTGGGGGGAAATTGAGGGGTATTCTGAAGTAGATGGGTTGGTGCGTTTCGCTGCTGCTGCTGCTGCTGTGGGGTAGACGGCGGCTGCTGATTCTGAATTTGGTTTCTATTCTGCAGCGCTTGCTGTCGTGGAGTATAAGATAATGAATTAATTTGGATTAATAAAACGAAGGCTAACCTGTACGAGTTGCATCCGTTGTAGCTTTTGTTGTACGGGAAGTGATAGAAAATTGGGATCCATTTGACACATGGATTGGAAGAATGGATGAGAGACGTTTTGTAAAATTTGAAAGTTTTGTTGAGCATTGGGACCAAATGAAGCGAGAAAGGCGGCCATGTTCTGATTTGAGATGTTCTGTTGGGATTGTACCGGAACCTGGAGGTGTTGGGCAGAAGCCGAGCGAGGAGGCGACATATGGCCAGGTTGTGATTGCGACTGTTGCTGCTGTTGCTGTTGCTGCTGCTGTTGCTGCTGCTGCTGTTGGTGCTGTTGCTGGTGCTGCTGGACGGCTTGGCGTATTTGTATCTGCCTTGCGCGTTCTCGAGAAGAAGCGGCAGCTTGTGCCTCTGCTAACCTTGCCATAGGTGATTGTGATGTTGGTGGGAGCATGACGGGGGGATTTCCATTGGTTGTGGCGATGGGTAAAGAGAAATGTGAGGAGGAGGAAGCAGGGCTAGGTAAAGAAGATTTAGTTTCGCCTGTGTCACGACGTTTATTGGCATGATGATGATCGGGAGTATCTTGTGGATGATCGCGTTTGAGTAAAGGGAGACTGTTTGGGAAGATGGGTAATTGTTGTCTACGAGCTATTTCTTTTGCGAAGATAGAAGGTAGATCAGAGTACAATTGTTGTATTCGTTCCATTGAGAGTGAGTCGATGGGAGTAGGACATTCCATAACGGGTAGTGGAATGTTGTTATGATTCTGAGTGTGTGTGAGAGATAGTGAATATGGGTAGGGAAGGACATACGCCTTGTCTACCATCTGCAGCACCTGCTAACCAAGTTAAATTTGATTGTAAACGAATAGCGATTCTAAATAAAAGATGAGTGGTAGGAAAGGTCTGAAAGGTAAAAGAGAGAAGTACTGTTGAAATTTTGAATCACTCAAGAGGATACCAGACTGTTGAAACTCCATTGAAACTCTTTGAATGCGAACGTGGTTAGATGGAACGAGTTGAAAGAGAGAGAAAGTACTTTAATAGTTCGGCATTGAGTTCCAATATGGTGACTACTTTGTTATGAGATTGAGGTTGTGGTTGTGGTGATGGTGAATCGGGAGAGGGAGTGAGAGGAGAGTCTTGATGAGGTTCCTCTTCCTCTTCTTGCTGTAATTGTGATTGCTGTGTATCTTCTTCTTCTTCTTGCGGTAAATTCGTAGACCAAGAATGATCGATATGAATCATTGCGGTGAAAACTATCGGACTTTTAATTTATAGGCTATCACGTAATCATCCTCGACGGTACCCGTCTATACTCTGAGTACACTACTGGTACTGGTACACTGTCCGTGAGTACATCTACTACAACTACTACTCCTACAACTACTACTACTCCATCTATCCTCTTACTAGTCATAACTTTCCACTTTCTTTGGTTGGATCGCATCTTCTCATTTCAGATGGGTCGAGTTATCAGAACACAAAGAAGATCACACGCTATATTCAAAGCACATACCCATCACAATAAATCTCCCGCTCGTCTTCGTCCTCTCGATTTCGCTGAACGTAATGGTTACATTCGTGGTATAGTAAAAGAAATCATACACGATCCAGGACGGTAACTATCCCCTTTTCTCTTCTCTCTCTCTCTCTCTTCTCACACTCTCTCCAGCGGTGCACCTCTCGCCCGTGTCGTATTCCGTGACCCTTACCGCTATAAACTCCGCAAAGAAACTTTCGTCGCAACAGAAGGTCTCCATACAGGCGCTTTCATCTACTGCGGTAAAAAAGCAACTCTCGCAGTCGGTAACGTTATCCCAGTCGGTCAATGTCCAGAAGGTACCATCGTTTGCAACGTAGAGGAAAAAATCGGAGACCGTGGCGCCCTAGCCCGCACTTCCGGTAATTACGCTACCGTCATCGGTCATTCACCCGACGACAACAAAACTCGTATCCGTCTACCAAGTGGTGCAAAGAAAACTGTCTCTGGAGGTGCACGCGCCACTATTGGTATCGTAGCCGGCGGTGGTCGTATCGACAAGCCTTTGCTCAAGGCCGGTCGTGCATATCACAAATACAAAGCTAAGCGGTACAAGTACGTCTCTTTCTATCTTTCCCTCCTTTTCTTTGTCGAATAACACTCTTTCAGCTGGCCTCGCACTCGTGGTGTCGCTATGAACCCAGTTGACCATCCTCACGGTGGAGGTAACCATCAACATATCGGTAAAGCTTCCACAATCGCCCGTTCCGCTGTTCCAGGACAGAAAGTCGGTCTCATTGCTGCTCGTCGGGTATGTGTCAACAACCATCTATTATTATTATTATTATTATTGACTATTCAATTTGAATTTTAGACTGGTCTGCTTCGGGGTACAGTCAAAGTCAAAGAGCTTTGAGTCACTTCTTATAGAAAGAAACACATGTAATGCCCATGCCCGCCATGCCATGCAAAAAAACGTCGCTTTCATTATTACTGTGGTCATTCCACTATCAGTCAAGTCATCGAGGGTCTCATTGGGCGCAAAAGGAACCTTTTTGTTTTTGAAACTTGCAATAACCTCCGCCATTTGGTACCATGGCATGTCCCTCCAAACGCTCTGTTCTTATAGCAATATATAAAATCCAATCATGCAAAAAAGAGTCGCTTTCGAATTTCATATTATTTCAACGCCTCCTCGATCTCCCGTCGCCAACGCTGTTGGATCTGGATTGATTCCCGGTATATTTCATATTTAGCTTCCAGTATTTTCTTTTCCCTCCTCGTCACCTCAGGTACTATCAAAGTACCAGCAGGTGTCATCTCAACCTTTCGAAAATAATAAAATAATAATAAACCCCTCAACCAAAAAATAACGAACCATTATTTTCCACAACATCTCTCCTAGTGGCTCTTCAGGCATAACCTCAGCAGCGAACCGTCCAAGCATAGCAGCTCCCAACACCACCGCGCCTGGACCCGCCAAGGCCGGGGAGGACGGCAAAACCACCGGAATACCGCACGTCTGGGCCAACAGGCTCATCAGCCTAACGTTCCTCGCCTGACCGCCGCCAGAGACATATATCGATCGTATGTCGTGCCCGTTGACGTTCATCTCCTCTATGATATGTCGTGTTTGAAGCGCGATCGCTTCCATTGTGATGTTGTATTTGTGTGCTAGATCGGATAGGCTCGAGTCCTTTTTTTTTTTTTTTTTTTTT